>Ga0272443_10000357_pt1 | contig 87619 bp, 78 predicted proteins | sample SSMAcet12_FD_193581 | JGI IMG/M metagenome (GOLD analysis project Ga0272443, IMG submission 193581) | Marine sediment archaeal communities from Little Sippewissett salt marsh, Falmouth, MA, United States - SSM-Acet-12 | ecosystem: Environmental > Aquatic > Marine > Wetlands > Sediment ...
CCCTGATTGGAAACAGGCAAACATAGGATCATGTCCCCCCGACATCCGACAGCCGCGCACCGCGTGATGACTTTGCAGCATAGAGCCGTGCTCAGATTAACCGCGAATAGCGGGCAGGCACAGGGGCCTGCCCCTACAGCAGCTGACTGTATACCGAATACTGCCGACTTTCTTCCCGTCACTCGTTACTTGTCACTGGCCGAAGGCCGCAGTCACTCGTCACTACATCTTCAATCCACATACTCGACGAACTTCTCAAAATCCTCTTTCGGAGGCAGTTTGATCGCACCGGAGGTGCAGATGGGCACGCAGCGGTCGCAGAGGACGATGCATTGGTATGGGTGGGCGACAAGAAATTTGGGGCGATGGATTCCTTCGGGATCGGGGGGGCCGGGTTCAAAGACGCCGGGCTTGCAGAGGACCTTGCAGTCGGCGCAGCCGTTGCAGAGATCGGGATTGATGGTGGGGAACCAGGGAATCTCTTCTCTCGGTGCGAGCAGCCGCTTTTTGCGTTTCGCCGAAGACGGCTTCGAATCAGGGGCCTTGCTGCCGATGAGGCTTGCCACCTCTTTTTTCCAGGCCTCTTCGGTATCGACGGAATCCTCTTCAAACCTTTCCATAGAACGCGACTTCAAAAAAAGCCGCAGGGAACGGACGGGCTTGAAGAGGCAGCCATCACAGGAAGGTTTTTCACACCGTCCGAAAAAACAATCAAGTACAAGCATATCCCTGCCCCTCATCCATCATTGCAGCACGGCCTGCAGAGCAGCCGTGAAGGTTTCAAAAGCTTTCGTGAGACCGGCAGGGTTTCTCCCTCCGGCTGTGGCGAATCCGGGTTTTCCACCGCCGCCGCCCTGCACCTCCTGAGCGGCTTTTTTGACGAGATCTCCGGCGTTGACGCCGCATTGCCTGACGGCCTGTGGACCTGCAAACGCGACAAGAGAAACTTTCCCCTCCGATTCCGAAGCCAGGAGCCCCGCGCCGCACCCGATCCTGTCGTGCAGGTACTGCCCGAGGCTCTTCAGGTCGTCAGCACCGGCATCAGGAACATGCATGGTAAAAATCCTGCAGCCGTTGATCTCTTCGGAAGAGTCGAGCTGCTGAAGCGCTTTGTCGAGCAGCACGGAGAGCTGCATATCCTGAACCTGTTTCCCGAGCGTTTTTTTCTCTTCAAGCAGCGCCTGCACCTTCACAGCGACCCCTTCATCGGGGTGCGCCTTGAGGAGCTGACGGATCTGCTGGAGTTCCTGGTACTCGTTCCAGAGCAGTTCCTCAGCTGCCTTGCCGGTCAGGGCTTCGATACGGCGGATCCCGGCGGCAACCGATGATTCGCTGACAATCTTGAAAAGGCCTATCCTGCCAACATTGCTGACATGCGTCCCGCCGCAAAGCTCGATCGACACGCCCGGCACTTCGACAACCCGGACGAGATCGGCATATTTATCGCCAAAAAATGCGAGCGCACCTTTTTCCAGTGCCTCCTCGTAGGGAATATCGGCATGCTTCACCAGTTCACCGGCCTCCCTGATTCGCTCGTTAACTTCAGCTTCAACAAGCTGAAGCTCGCGCGCAGAAACCTTCTCGAAATGGCTGAAGTCAAAACGCAGTCTGTCGGGTCCGACCAGCGAACCTTTCTGCTGAACGTGCTTGCCGAGCACCTTCCGCAGTGCTGCATGCAGCAGATGAGTCGCGGTATGGTTCCGTTCTGTCGCCAGCCTGCTCTGGCGATCAACCGAAACCTGAACAGCAACAGATGCCGAAAAATCAATGGCTGCAGGGTCGATCTGCTCGCCGGTATGGCGATCCTGCACTGTTGCGGCAATGTGAACGGTCATGTCTCCATCTTTCTGGGTATCGACAACCTCGACGCTATACCCTTCAGCCTCGATCACTCCCCTGTCGCCGGTCTGTCCGCCGCTTTCTGCATAAAACGGGGTGCGGTCGAGTACAAGCTGCAACTGGTCTCCGACCACCTTGACCCCGACAATACGGGCATCGCTTTCAAGCGTTTCGTAGCCGACAAAAACTGTCGGAGAGGGTGTTTCCAGCCAGAGCCACTCACCTGTCTCACTCGCAGCAAGCTGTTTTTCTTTCCTATCCATCCTTGCGCGGGTTTTCTGCTCCTGCATACAGACATCGAAACCCTTTTCATCGATATCCAGACCTACTTCAGCTGCCATCAATCGGGTAAGATCAATCGGGAAACCGTAGGTATCGTAAAGCCTGAAAGCATCCTCGCCTTTGATCTCTTTACCGTTGTCAGCTTTGACGGCCTTCGTGATGTCACCAAAAATCTCCATACCCCGGTCAAGAGTGGAAAGGAAACTCTCCTCTTCGGATTTCACAATTTTCTGCACGGTTTCCTGCTGCTGCTGCAACTCGGGGAAAACATCCCCCATCGTCCGGGCAATCACGCCGACAAGCTTGTAAATCATCGGCTCACGACTGTCCAGCTTTCTTGCGTAGCGCAATGCGCGCCGGAGAATCCTGCGAAGCACGTAACCTCGCCCTTCATTACCCGGCATAGCACCGTCGGTGATAGCAAACGTCAATGCTCGTGCGTGATCTGCAATCACCCGCATGGCGATATCCTGCTCCCCGTCAAGCGAGGCGTTGTAGGTAACCCCGGTAACCTCCGTTATAGCCTCGAAAAGAGGGTAAAAAATATCGGTATCGTAATTGGAACGCTTCCCCTGAAGCACTGCCGTGACACGTTCGAAACCCATTCCGGTATCGACATGTTTTTTCGGCAGCGGATCGAGAGATCCGTCAGCCATGCGATTGTACTGGATGAACACCAGGTTCCAGAGTTCTATCACCCGGTAATCACCGGCATTGACGAGAGGAGCACCAGAGCTGTCATCGGTCAGGTCAATGTGAATCTCGGAACAGGGTCCGCACGGTCCGGTCTCCCCCATCTCCCAGAAATTATCTTTATCGCCGAACTTCATGATATGGTCAGGATCGATATCGGTCTCCTGCTGCCAGATGAGAAAGCTCTCCTCATCATCCTTGTAGACCGTTGCGTACAAGCGATCTTTCGGCAGTTTCCAGACGTCGGTCAGGAGCTCCCACGCCCATGCAATGGCTTCTTTCTTGTAGTAGTCCCCGAAAGACCAGTTGCCGAGCATTTCAAAAAAGGTATGATGATAGGTATCACGCCCTACATCTTCCAGGTCGTTATGCTTTCCCGAAGCTCTCATACACTTCTGTGTATCGACCGCGCGGCTGTATGGCCTGGAACCCTTGTCAAGAAAGACATCCTTGAACTGGTTCATTCCCGCATTGGTAAACAGGAGGGTTGGATCCTCAGCCGGAATCACCGGCGCCGAACGAACGATTTTATGGCCTTTCGCGGAAAAATAATCAAGAAAGGACTGACGGATATCTCTGGAGTTCATACCTGTAGCGTTTTGAAACTTATAAACACATATCCTGAAAGGATATAGCGCACACGAGAGGAGAAGCCTCCGTCAGCGCCGAAATTCTTTTGCGTAATGTAACAAAAAAGCCGGGGATTTCCCCGGCAGGACAGTCGTCATGCCGGTGGCTACTGCTTCGACTCCCAGTAACACCGTTTCGGCGACACAATCGCCTCTTCGGCTTTGAGCAATTTCATAGCCTTGTCAATCTCTTGACGATCGAGACCGGATGCCTCGGCAATCTGAGCAGCGCTCATCGCTGCTCCCGCTTGCTTCAAGACATCGAGGATATGCTGTTGTGCGTCGATATGCTTTTGACATTGATTTGGTTTCAAAAATGCTCAGACCATCTGACATGATTCACAAGAGTACCGAATTATTCTTTGAGTAGTTCCTGCAACACTCACCTTCCAATTACTATAAGGCACCTCAGGAGCTGCATATACCACCCATATACGCAGAAAAGAAATTAACTCTTCAAACAACAGCATACGTATTCCATCTGAATACTCTATTTTACTCTTGTAGCGCAACTTTCGCCGTCCCCCAGGATGTAATAATTCATACTACCCGACAACCCATCAGCAAGGCTGCTGAAGCGAGCCCTGTAGACCATGAAAAAACTTCTTCTCCCCTTTCTCATCGGGCTGTTATCAGCCACCCCTGTATCAGCGCACTCGTCCGATGCTGAAACAACAGTAGACGTCATCGCCAAAACAACAAAAAGCTGGAATGGCAAGCAGCTTCCGAGCTACCTTTCGGGAACTCCGGAGATCACCATTTTAAGAATCACCATCCCACCGGGCATCTCACTTCCGCTCCATATCCATCCGGTGATCAATGCTGGTGTCATGATGCAGGGGGCACTCACCGTGTTCACTGAAGATGAACAGATTCTTCATCTGAAGGCCGGAGATCCGATTGTCGAAGTAGTCGACACATGGCACTATGGAAAAAACGAAGGGAGTGAACCAGTGGTGCTTATAATGTTCTACGCCGGCAGAGAAGGAACCCCGATCACCGTCGTCGATACGGTATCGGCCGATGCTTCCGCCAAGTACCAGGAAGAGTGACAGGGTTGATAGTCGATACGCGATCATTCAGTTGCTCCTGGTTGCCAGAATCACGTATTCACGACAGCCTCTCTCCAGAAGGTTATTTGCATAAAAACTCCACTCGACGACAAAACTTCTTCCGTCTGCCATGACAAAACGACTTACCAGATCACGAGGTGTTCCTCCCGCATGATCTGATGCGAGATACTCCCTGACCGTTTGCCTGTCATCGGGATGGATAAGATCAGGAAAATGCATCCCTGTCAATCCTCCGGGCTCATAACCGAGAAATTTCTCAAACGAGCGGGTAAACTCCTCAAAAACAAGTGAACTGTTCAGCACCGCGTAAGCCTGAAAAGAAACAGGAAGAGCCTCATTCATCTGCTGGCTCAAAAGACGCATTCGCCTCATAATCTGCTCCATTTCAACCTTGTAACTGGATGTCATAAGACTCGCGCCCATACCGCCAGGCTGGTGTTTTGGCTTCCCATGAAGAATCCAGCCTATATCGGCACCATCTTTTTCAAGTTTATCCAGCATCTTTTTCCCCGGCATGCTCTGCCCCTTAAGATACGGTGTCATCTGAGCAGGATACTTAATTCCAACCGCGCGACAGAACGCACTGACAGAACCGTGTTTTTTCAGAATGTACTCCCGCAAGCGAAAATGGAAATCCTTATAAATATGCATGACGGCATGAAGGATGGATGGATGAAAACAATATAACCAGTTATTTCACAGGCTGAAACGCATGAAAAAAAACCCCTCAGGACTCCTGGCAAGAGACTGTAACATGGTAAGGACAAAACTTTTTAATAGTAAAGACTTAAATAATAAGTTCTCAAAATATTCATCAACTTCTCTTGACAATCTCGCAAATGCCGCAAATACCATGCAGGACAACTTCCTTCCTTTTCATCATATCATAACCGCTCTCATCGGCGGTGATCGGAGACAGCACAACGGCTTGATAATCTGTCAGAAAAAGACGTATATTGTTTTTTGACGCTATCCGTACCAGATTTTTTCAAACCGCTGTACGTCCATGTAAAGGAGCACCGTTATGAGCTGGGGAATGGAAGATCCAAAGAAAAGAGAGGATATTTTGTATCTGATGGAGTTATCCACGCAGAAAATGATGGAAAACCCCAATTACGTCAATGAGGTCAAAAAAAGCACCAACGGTTGCTGGATGGATCAGATGTACGGACTCCAACGATGCGACATCTGCGATCTCGATGATAACTGCCCCGGAAAACTCGAAAAGTTGTGGCAGGAATATTGTGAAGCCAACAACATTATCATTGAGAAAAACAGCTCCCCTGAAGAGTGAAAAATTTGCTTCGTTTTTTTTTTAGAGGTATATTTTAAGTTTTGCGGAAAGCCTTGCAGCAAACTGTAACAGGCGACCTACCCTCCGTTTTTCATATCACCACAGTCAATACCATGCTTAGAAATGAAGGTAACGATTCATTGGCTGGGGGATTTTTCGCGTTTTACTTTTTCGAATCGCAAGAACACGAGTAATGAGTGACACTTCAATCTTAAACAACAAAGATATGGTAACTTCAAAAACTAGCGTGTCCGTTCTTTTTGCGGGCGACTCTGGTGACGGTATGCAACTTACCGGTACCCAGTTTGCGAACACGGTCGCGGTCTACGGTACCGACCTTAATACGTTCCCGAACTTCCCGTCAGAAATCCGCGCTCCTGCAGGCACCATCTCCGGTGTTTCCGGCTTCCAGCTTCAGTTTGGCAGCAAGGCGGTCTATACCCCTGGCGCTAAATTCGATGTCATGATCGCGATGAATGCAGCGGCTCTTAAAGCCAACCTGCATAACCTGCACCATGGCGGTCTCATCATCGCCAATACTGACGGGTTCGATGCAAAAAACCTCAAGCTGGCTGGTTATGGAGAAGAGAACAATCCGCTTGAAAACGGCACCGTAAAAGATTATACGGTTTTCGAGGTGCCTGTTGTCTCACTGACCCGTGCGGCGCTTGCCGATACAGGACTCAGCACAAAAAACATAGATCGATGCAAAAATATGTTTGTGCTGGGCATTCTCTACTGGCTCTACAGCCTTCCAATCGACACCACGATTGAAACCCTCCGCACCAAGTTCAGAAAAAAAGCTGACGTTGCTGAAGCAAATATCAAAGCAGTTAAAGCCGGTTACAATTTCGGTGATGAAACAGAGATGTTTTCACAGCACGGCCGTTACAGTGTCGACCCCGCAGAAAAGAAACCCGGTGTCTATCGCCGTGTTACAGGAAACGAAGCTTCTGCTATCGGCCTGACTGCAGCCGCAAAGAAAGCCGGTCTTCAGCTCTTTCTGGGATCCTATCCGATTACCCCTGCGTCTGAAATCCTTCAGACCCTTGCAGGACTCAAAAAATGGGGTGTCAAGACATTCCAGGCAGAAGATGAAATTGCAGGCGTTCTGACAAGTATCGGCGCATCATACGGCGGTGCACTTGCCGCGACCAACACCTCAGGACCGGGCCTTGCGCTGAAAGCCGAAGGTCTCGGACTGGCCATGATACTCGAAGTCCCTCTGGTAGTCATAAACGTGCAGAGAGGCGGACCGTCAACCGGCCTGCCGACCAAGCCCGAACAGTCGGACCTCTTTATCGCCATGTACGGCCGTCACGGCGACGCTCCGGTTCCGGTTATAGCCGCAACTTCACCGGTAGACTGTTTCTATGCCGCCTATGAAGCCGCAAAAATCGCGGTAGAATATATGACGCCTGTCATTTGCCTTACCGATGGCTATCTCGCATTGAGTTCCGAACCCATGCGGGTTCCTTCACCGGACGAACTGGCTTCCATTACAGCGAAATTCGCGAAAGAACGAAAAGCCGACGATCCCCCCTATCTTCCGTACAAGCGCGACGAACGTTGCGTGCGTGAATGGGCCAAGCCCGGCACTCCAGGCCTTGAGCACAGAATCGGTGGCCTTGAAAAAGAGAATGAAACCGGTAACGTCTCGCACGATCCTGAAAACCATGCACTGATGACCCGACTTCGTGCAGAAAAAGTAGAACGTGTCGCCGATATCATTCCTCCGCTCGCGATCGATAACGGGCCTGAAAAAGGCGATCTGCTCGTCCTTGGCTGGGGCTCTACCTACGGTGCGATCAAAATCGCGGTTGAACAGGCCATCGACAAAGGCTATAACGTTGCTCATGCGCATCTGCGCCATCTCAATCCATTCCCGAAAAATCTCGGAGAGGTTCTTGGCAACTACAAAAAGATTCTCATGCCTGAAAACAACAGCGGCCAGCTCATTCATATGATCAGGGACAAGTTCCAGATCGAGCCTGTCGGCTTCAGCAAGGTTGAGGGTCTGCCGTTCAACGAGATGGAAATCGAAGCTAAAATCACTGATATTTTAAAGGAGCTTTAAACTATGACCGATACACTGTCTAAACTGACTGCAAAAGACTTTACGTCAAATCAGGAACCCAAATGGTGTCCGGGCTGTGGAGACTATTCCGTTCTGCATCAGCTGAAAAACGCCATGGCCGATATGGGCCTGAAAACAGAAGAGGTTGTTGTCGTCTCCGGTATCGGCTGTTCATCCAGGCTGCCATACTACGTGGCAACCTATGGTGTTCACGGTATTCACGGCAGAGCAATGGCGATGGCTTCCGGCTTGAAAACCGCTCGTCCCGAGCTCAGCGTCTGGGTAGGAACCGGTGACGGTGACGCGCTTTCGATCGGTGGAAACCATTATATCCACACTGTCAGAAGAAACCTTGACCTGAACGTCATACTCTTCAATAACGAAATTTACGGCCTCACAAAAGGCCAGTACTCACCGACATCACAGCTTGGCCTGAAAACCGTTACGTCGCCAAACGGTGTTGTTGATCATCCCATCAATACCGTAGCGCTGACGCTCGGAGCCGGTGGTACCTTTGTCGCGAGAGTTCTCGATCGTGACGGTAAATTCATGCGCGACATATTTAAACGCGCCGCCGAACACCGGGGAACCTCTGTTGTTGAAATCTACCAGAACTGCCCGATCTACAACGACGGTGCATTCGGCGTTTTCACCGACAAAGACCGAAAAGACGACACATCGCTCTATCTCGAGCAGGGCAAACCGCTTGTCTTTGGTGCAGATAAAAACAAGGGAATCAAGCTCGACGGCTTTACCCCGATCATCGTCGATCTCAACGACGCATCGGTCTCAGAAGATGATCTCTGGATCCACGATGAGAACGATCTCCTGAAGGCAAATATCCTTGCAAGGTTCTTTGACGATCCTGATGCGAACGAAAACTGCCTTCCAAGACCATTTGGTATCTTCTACGTCGAAAAAGACCGTTACGCCTATGAAGATGCTCTGGACGAGCAGATCGCCCAGGCACAGTCAGGCGGCGAAGGCACGCTCGAAGAGCTCCTGGCAGGACCAAGCACCTGGACAATCAAGTAATTTGGAGAGTGCAGACAACCCAATAAAAAAGCCGGCATCACGCCGGCTTTTTTAATTCTAATCAAAATTCATCCAACAGCTCAAAAACGCTTTCTCATGCATCCTCGTTCCATTCGCCCATCGCAGCAAACTTCCGAACCCGTTCATCGACAAGCTCAACACGATCTTTCCGCATAAGGGCAGAAAGTTCTTCAACCAGTGCCGTTTTCAGAGTATTGGCCATCAACTCGGGATTACGATGAGCCCCGCCAAGAGGTTCAGGAATAATCCTGTCGATAATTCCCTGCTGCAGAAGGTCCTCGGCTGTCAGTTGCAACGCTTCAGCGGCCTGCTCCTTGTATTTCCAGCTTCTCCAGAGAATGGACGAACAGCTTTCAGGCGAAATAACAGAGTACCAGGCATTTTCAACCATCAATATTCTGTCACCGACGCCTATACCGATAGCGCCGCCGCTCGCGCCTTCACCAATGATCACACAGATCACCGGAACCTTAAGAGCCGCCATTTCAATCAGGTTACGTGCGATTGCCTCAGCCTGACCACGCTCTTCGGCTTCGATGCCGGGAAACGCTCCGGGGGTATCGATGAGGGTAACAACAGGCTTCCCGAATTTCTCTGCAAGCTTCATCAGGCGCAACGCCTTGCGGTATCCTTCCGGCTGTGCCATGCCGAAGTTTCTGTAGAGATTGGATTTGGTATCGCGGCCCTTCTGGTGGCCGATCACCATAACAGTCTGTGAAAATGATGCCTCGCTATCCTCAATCCTGGCAAAACCGCCAACGATAGCCTTATCATCGGCAAAATGACGGTCACCGCAAAGCTCGATAAAATCCTGCATCATCATATAGATGTAATCAAGCGTATAGGGACGCTCTGAATGGCGGGCAAGCTGCACCTTCTGCCATCGGGTAAGATTCTCATAGATAGAGCGCCTCAATCCCTGTACTTTCGATTCAAGCGTCTCAATCTCCTGATTGAGGCCTTCCGTCTCTGCGGTATTATGATCTCTTGCACTTTTTTTCAGGCACACCCTCATCTCATCAAGCTTTTCCTCCAGCTCGAAAAGGGGCTTTTCAAAATCAAGAACGACCTTCGTAGCCATAAAGTCTCAACGTATGAGTGATATAAAAAAGCCCATCGAGCGCACGCCGGATGGACTTGGATAAAACATAAGAAAGAAGCATGCGATGTTCAGCTGTCAACTTCTTCTTTCAGCGCTTTGCCAGGCTTGAACTTAACCGCCTTTCTTGCAGCAATGGTAATAGTTTCACCTGTCTGCGGGTTGCGACCCTGACGTTCTGCGCGTTCCCCGACGGAAAAAGTCCCGAAACCTACAAGAGTGACATCCTCGCCTGCTTTGAGACTATCAGTCACAACAGAAACAAATGAATTGACAGCTCGTTCGGCATCAGCTTTGGTCAAACCTGCTTGAGAGGCAATTTTTTCTACTAACTCGGCTTTTGACATAAGACACATTTTTATAGTTGGAGGAAAAACCACCCAATTATGTTTGAACTACATTAAGGCTAATTTAACCAGTCGGTTACAAACATCCAATTGGTTTTTCTTCTGGAGGTCTGATGGACCGGGTTCTCTGATTGTTAATCACATGCGGCTGTATTATATTAAAGTCTTTGCTGAACAGCAACAGGCAATCACATAAATCGTTTATTGCAGAGTACGCTATGACGTCTATCAGTAACATTTCCAAAGGCTCGATCATCCGCTTCAGAAATGAGCCTCATATTATCGAAAGTCTTGTACATCGAACCCCGGGGAATCTCCGGGCATTCTATCAGGCCGGAATGAAAAACCTCAAGACAGGGCGTAATGTCGAGTATCGGTTCAGTGCCAACGAATCGGTAGATCTTATCGTCACCGAACGAAAACAGTATCAGTACCTCTATCGCGACGCAGAGGATTTCGTCATGATGGATACCTCAACATTCGATCAGATCAATGTCGCTGCGGAAATCATCGGACTACCGGCCCGCTTTCTCAAAGAAGGTGATCTGGTAGACATCGTCTTTGCCGACGACGGATCGATTCTTGAAGCAGAGCTCCCGACGTTTGTCGAACTCGAAGTCACGGAAACCAATCCGGCCACCAAGGACGACAGGGCCACAAGCGGCTCAAAACCAGCAATACTGGAAACCGGAGCAGAGGTCAACGTACCGATGTTTATCCAGACTGAAAGTATTATCCGTGTCGATACCCGCACCGGAGAATATATGGAAAGAGTCAAAAAGTAAGCCCCCTGACATTCCAGGGAGTGCTGCATTAAACCTAAAGCCAGAACACATGAACCTGAAAGAAATTGAGCAGCTGATCGATATTATCAATAAGTCGGACATCGGCGAAGCAACAATTGAGGAAGGGGATTTCAAAATAACTCTCAAACGCACATCCCAGATGGCTGCCATGCCTCAAGCGCAGACATCTTTTCCAGTCATCGCGCCGCCTTCCGCTCCGGCTGCACCGTCTCAACAGTCAGCACCAGCTCCTGAGCCGGACAACCCTGCAAAGGAAAACCTGATTGAAATCCGCTCACCGATTGTCGGAACCTTTTACCGCTCACCCTCCCCGGAATCTGATGTTTTTGTCAGTAAAAACGATCACATTCAATCAGGCGATGTCCTCTGTATCGTAGAAGCAATGAAGCTGATGAATGAAATCGAGGCAGAACTATCAGGAACGATCATCGATATTCTTGTCGAAAACGGCCAGCCAGTCGAGTACGATCAGGTGCTGTTCCTCGTTAAGCCTTAATTCATAAACTATTCGAATGTTGTTCAAGAAAATACTAATTGCAAATCGCGGTGAAATTGCTTTGCGCATCATGCAGACCTGCCGTGAACTGGGAATCAGTACGGTCGCCATCTACTCGACTGCCGATAAAAATTCCCTTCATGTCAAGTATGCCGACGAAGCCGTCTGCATCGGCCCGCCCCTCGGAAAAGAAAGCTACCTGAACATCCCGCGGATCATGGCCGCTGCAGAGATCACCAATGCTGACGCGATTCATCCCGGCTATGGATTCCTTGCTGAAAATGCTGATTTCGCAGAAGTATGCAATGCCTCGGGAATTAAATTTATCGGTCCGACCGCAGAGATGATCCGCAAAATGGGCGATAAAAACAGCGCCAAGGAAACCATGATCGCTGCTGGCGTCCCTGTCATTCCCGGAAGTGACGGGTTGGTAAGGGATACAGCCCATGCACTCAAAACTGCTGAAAAAATAGGCTACCCTGTAATCATTAAGCCAACGGCAGGAGGCGGTGGAAAAGGAATGCGGGTGGTGAACGAACCGGAAAAAATCCAAAAAGCTCTCCTTACCTCCCAGAACGAAGCCCAACAGGCTTTCGGTAACAGCGGAGTCTATATTGAAAAGTTCGTAGAAAGTCCGCGCCATGTTGAAATACAGATCCTCGCCGACCAGCATGGCAATACGATGCATCTGGGTGAAAGAGACTGTACCATTCAACGTCGTCATCAGAAACTCATCGAAGAGACTCCCTCACCGGTTGTCGACGAAGCGCTCCGCAATGAGATGGGCAATGCCGCTGTTGCCGCTGCAAGCGCTATCAATTATGAAGGCGCTGGAACCATAGAATTTCTGCTCGACAGCGACCGCAAATTCTACTTCATGGAAATGAATACCCGTATACAGGTTGAACATCCTGTAACGGAGGAACGCTATGATGTCGATCTGGTCAAGGAACAGATTCTTGTCGCTTCCGGCGAGTCCATTGCCGATAGGAAATACCGGCCGAAAGGACATTCAATTGAATGCAGAATCAATGCCGAGGATCCGGAACACGGATTCAGACCAAGTCCCGGTGAACTCCAGGTGTTTCATACGCCCGGCGGTTATGGTGTCCGTGTCGACTCTCACGGCTACGCAAGCTACAAGATCCCGTCGAATTACGACTCCATGGTAGCCAAGCTTATTGTCACGGCCCATTCAAGAGAAGAGGCTATAGCAAGAATGCTCAGGGCCCTGGATGAATTCATCGTTGTCGGGATAAAAACCACCATTCCTTTTCATAAGCAGCTCTTGCAGACTGAAGAGTTCAGAAGCGGGAACTACGACACCCACTTTCTGGAAACCTTTACCTTCAAAAAAACTTAGAAAATTCCGAGACCATCCTGCAACAAAAAAAAAGCTGTCTCCCAGAGGGGACAGCTTTTTTATTTTCCAGGCGTTATCTGATCCGGAAGAAAGGCTTCGGTAGTACAACACGAAAGCCCCTCCCCGTCAATCATTTCAGATGGTTACTCAGCAGCGTCATCATCCGATGAAGCCGGTGCGGCTTCATCGACCTCGGGCACAGCGATTTCTGCTGCCTCCGGGGAAACCTTATTGAGTTCAAGTTTACGATAGGCTTTAAGACCTGTACCGGCAGGAATAAGCTTACCGACGATAACGTTTTCCTTAAGACCGAGAAGATTGTCGATCTTACCAGCCACGGCAGCATCAGTCAGCACCTTCGTCGTCTCCTGGAAAGAGGCCGCCGAAATCACGCTTTCAGTCTGCAGCGCCGCGCTCGTGATACCGAGCAGAACAGGATGAGAAGTCGCCTGTATAGCCGGTTCGACAACGATCAGGCTCTTACTGTTCTTGCGCAGTTCGCGATTGAGCTTGGTAATCTCTTTCAGCTTGTAGAGCTGGTCTTCCTGGATTCTGGCCGGAGCGTCGCCCTTGTCGATAACTCTGACTTTTTCAGCAATCGCCGTATTGGCTTCAATAAAGACTGTCCTGTCAATCAGATCCCCGGGTAGAAGCTCGGTATCGCCCGGCTCTTCGACCCTGACTTTCTGAAGCATCTGACGCACGATCACCTCAAGATGCTTGTCACTGATCTCGACACCGGCATTGATCTGGTAGACTTTCTGGATTTCATTGACCAGATACTGCTGAACGGCGTTAGGGCCCTGAATACGAAGAATATCCTGCGGAGAAATAGCACCGTCAGTCAATGGCTCACCTGCCGTGACTTCATCGCCCTCGTTGGCCAAAACATGCTTACCAACCTGGACATAATAGGTTTTCTCTTCACCGAACTCGTTTTTAACCTTGATCTCCTTGCTGCTTCTACGCTGCGACCCAAATCCGACATAACCATCGATCTCGGAAACAATAGCCGGATCGGACGGGATTCTTGCTTCGAAGAGCTCGGTAACCTTCGGCAGACCGGCGGTAATATCACCACCGACACGATCGAGGTTCCTCGGCACTTTAGCCAGAATATCACCGATGCTCACCTTCTTGTTGTCCTCGACAAAGAGGTTCGACTTGATCGGGACCGGATAGGTTTTGAGGATTTCACCGCTTTCGCTGACAATCATGATCCTCGGTTCACGGGTTTCAGAAGCGCGAAGCTTGGATCGCCAGTTGATAATGACATGCTGGACGTAACCGGTCTGAGGATCGACCTCTTCTTTGTAGGTGACGCCTTTCTCGATATCGGCAAACTTCACGTAACCTTCCAGCTCCGCAATAATCTGTGTACTGTTGGGTTCGCTGCTGAAGAGCACGTCCTCTTTCTTGACAAGGTCGCCTACGCTGCGATGCAGACTGGCACCGTGAGGAACGTCGTGACGTTTAAGCACCTTACCGGAATCCGGATCGACAATATTGATCCTTCCGTTTTTCTGGATTACCAGGATACGTACTTCCGGCATACCGTCTTCATTGATGGTCTCCTGCTCGACGGTGCGGATATTTTCAAACTCAACCTGGCCTTCGTAGACTGCTTTCGTCTCCGTTTCAGCAATACCCCCCTGAGCCGTTCCGCCCTGATGGAAGGTACGAAGCGTCAGCTGAGTACCTGGCTCACCGATTGACTGCGCGGCGATAACACCGACAGCTTCGCCGATCTCGACGATTTTATGAACGGCAAGGTTGGTCCCGTAACATTTGGAGCAAATTCCCTGTTTTGCCTCACAGGTCAATACCGAACGGATATCAGCCTCGAGGACACCGATGTTGGCCTGGATTGCATCAGCAATATCTTCAGTGATGATACCTCCTGCAGGAACGACAATTTCATCCTTGAGGGTATCCCAGATATCCCTGGAGGCAACCCTGCCACGAATCTTGTCGCTGAACTTGATCTGACCGCCGGTCTCTTCCTCGATGCTGCGCTCAACGTGCAGACCGCGAGTGGTGCCGCAGTCGTCAATAGTGACGATCACATCCTGAGCGACATCGTGAAGTCTTCTTGTCAGGTACCCTGCATCAGCCGTCTTGAGCGACGTATCGGAAAGACCTTTACGGGCACCATGCGTCGAAACAAAATATTCAAGAACTGTCAGCCCCTCCTTGAGGTTAGAAATAATCGGGTTCTCGATAATCTCGCCCGGCTGACCGGACATGGATTTCTGAGGCCTGGCAATAAGACCGCGCATACCGGTAAGCTGGCGAACCTGTTCACGCGAGCCTCGGGCACCGGAATCAAGCATCATGAAGAGCGGGTTGAATCCGACACGATCTTTGCGAAGTTTCTGGTAAGACTCCTCAGCCACAAGGTTCGTCACCTTCTGCCAGACATCGACAATCTGGTTATAGCGTTCGTTTTCCGTCAGGGTACCCCTGTTGTACTCGCGGAGAATCTTGTTACTCTCTTTTGTGGCTTTCTTGATCAGCTGAATCTTGGCCTCAGGAATGATGGCGTCGGCAAGTCCAATGGACAGTCCGCCTTTCATGGCGTAATGATAACCGACCTGCTTGATGTTGTCAAGAAACTCTGCAGCCTGAACATTACCGACCTCGCTGCATATCTTCGAAATAAGTTCCTTTGCGCCTTTCTTGTCGATCACCTTGTTGACGAAGCCGATTTTCTCTGGCACGTACTGGTTGAAAATGACACGACCGACGGTAGTCACCAAGAGCCTTTTCGCCTCGATCTCTTTTTTCAGCCACGCTTTCTTTTCAGACTCATCATCTGAAATAATATCAAGCAACCTGACCGGATCGAACTTCTGTTCCACATGGCCATCGTATTTGATGAACACCAGGGCATGAAGACCCAGACGCTCCTCATTATGAGCGATCAGGACCTCTTCATTGCTGTAGAAAATGTTGCCCTGACCATTTTCGCCAATCCTTGATTTGGTCAGGTAGTACATACCCAGGACCATGTCCTGAGAAGGAACGGTAACAGGCTTACCCGACTGTGGCAGAATAAGGTTATGCGATGAAAGCATCAGAAGCGATGCCTCAAGCTGCGCTTCCTGAGAAAGCGGAACATGCACAGCCATCTGATCACCATCGAAGTCAGCGTTGAATGCCGTACAGACCAGCGGATGGATCTGGATCGCTTTTCCTTCGATCAAGGTCGGCTGAAACGCCTGGATACCAAGACGATGAAGCGTCGGTGCACGGTTGAGGAGAACCGGACGACCATCAATAACCTTTTCAAGAACATCCCACACTATAGGATCCTTCTTGTCAATCAGTTTCTTGGCAGACTTCACCGATTTGGCAATACCTCTCTCAACCAGGCGTCGAATGACAAAGGGCTGGAAAAGTTCGATTGCCATACTTTTAGGAAGACCGCACTCGTGCAGCTTGAGCTCAGGGCCGACAACGATAACGGAACGGCCGGAGTAGTCAACCCTCTTACCAAGAAGATTCTGACGGAAACGGCCCTGTTTACCTTTCAATGCATCTGAAAGCGACTTCAGAGGTCTGTTCGACTCCCCGGTTTTGACGGCATTGGCCTTGCGGGAGTTATCAAAGAGTGCATCGACGGCTTCCTGCAGCATTCTTTTTTCGTTGCGCAGGATAACTTCAGGAGCACGAATATCAATAAGCTTTTTAAGACGATTGTTACGGATAATGACTCTGCGATACAGATCATTGAGATCAGATGTCGCAAATCGACCGCCTTCCAGCGGAACCAGCGGGCGAAGTTCCGGGGGAATGACGGGAATAACTTCCATCACCATATATTCCGGCTTGTTACCCTCGAAAATATAGGGCTCGGGCATCTCGTCCTCAGGGAAAAGCCCGCCAGGTTTCTTCCGGGTTTTCTTCTGCGGTTCGTAGCTCTTTCTGAAAGCTTCGACCACTTTGAGGCGTTTGAGCGCATCTGCCCTTTTCTGCTCTGAACCGCTCTCCTTGAGCACCTTGCGCAGCCCGACTGCCGACTCGTCGAGGTTGAGACCCTTGAGAAGGGTATGAATAGCTTCACCGCCCATTTTGGCGACAAACTTGGCCGGATCATCGTCATCGAGGTCCTGATTGTCCTCGTATTCGGTAATGATCTGGAAATACTGTTCCTCAGTCAGTCGGTCAAGCTTCTTGATCCCCTGTTTTTCTCCCGGATCACCAGGATTGATAACGACATAGACCTCATAATAAATAATACGTTCAAGCTCCTTTGTCGAAAGATCGAGCAAAGCACCGATCTTGCTGGGAACCGAACGGAAAAACCATGTATGCACAACCGGAACAGCAAGCGAAATATGCCCCATTCGTTCGCGGCGTACACTTTTCATGGTCACTTCAACACCGCATCTGTCACAGATAATACCTTTGTAACGCACCCTTTTATATTTACCACAGTAGCATTCCCAGTCCTTGGTAGGACCGAAAATCTTCTCACACATCAGGCCGTCACGTTCGGGCTTGAATGTACGGTAGTTTATCGTCTCAGGCTTCAGCACCTCTCCGCGTGAATGAGCAAGAACGCTTTCTGGCGAAGCGATGCTGAATTTTATCTTTGAAAAATCACCTTTGAAAGGCGATGATCCCTGTGAAAAAATCATAGTTAATGTCCCTGTTATATACGACCTTGTTTATTTCCCCGGAAAGTATACCACTTTGTCATTCCATGCCCTGCTAAGGCACTTTGTCGTCGATACGTATCTCAAGGCCCAACCCCTGGAGCTCGCGAACCAGAACGTTGAACGACTCGGGAGTACCCGGATTGGGAAGGTTCTGGCCTTTAACAATAGCTTCATAGGTCTTGTTACGGCCGATAACGTCATCTGATTTGACTGTCAGCATCTCTCTGAGAATATTGGCTGCACCATATGCCTCAAGAGCCCATACCTCCATCTCACCAAACCGCTGACCGCCAAACTGCGCCTTACCACCAAGCGGCTGCTGGGTAATGAGCGAGTATGGTCCGGTTGAACGGGCATGGATTTTATCATCGACAAGATGACTCAGCTTCAGCATATAGATGTAACCAACGGTAACTTCGTCATCAAACGCCTCGCCGGTTCTTCCGTCGTAGAGCCTGACCTTTCCATGAGAAGGCAGACCGGCTTTTGAGAGCTGCTCCTGAACTTCTTCATACGTTGCACCGTCGAAAATAGGTGTCTTGAAATTGACACCAAGTGATTTGCCCGCCCAGCCGAGTGACGTCTCGTAAAGCTGACCGATATTCATACGACTCGGAACGCCGAGCGGATTGAGAACGATATCAACCGGGGTACCGTCAGCCATGAACGGCATATCCTCAATAGGGAGAATCTTGCCGACAACACCCTTGTTACCGTGGCGGCCTGCCATCTTGTCACCGACCTGGATCTTGCGCTTCTGTGCGATATAGACCTTGGCCAGTTCCTCGATTCCAGGAGGAAGTTCATCTCCGACATTGAGCTTATACTTCTCGTTGTCTCGCTCGTCGGCATGGTCCTTGAGCATTAAACGATACTCTTTAATAAGCTGGACAACGTTGGCATTAACTTTCGTGTCTTCGATAAAGCCTTTCGACAAATCGACCGTCTCAAGGAATCCAAGACCGCTGAATTTGCTCAGCAATCCGGCATCGTAGAGCGATCCTGGAGGTATAATAGCCTTGCCTTTGTCATTGAAAACACCGGTAGAGACCTTTCCTTCAAGCAGCTTTTTAAGCCATTTGCTGAATCGTGAACGCAAATCCATTTCTTTACGTTCAAACAGCTTTTCAATTGCCTCGCTGCGTTCTTTGACGTCCATACCGACCTTTTTCTTGCGGCTGAAAAGTTTTGTCTTGATGACAATACCTTTCATGCCTGCAGGAACGTGCATCGAAGCATCCTTGACGTCGCTGGATTTATCGCCGAAAATAGCTCGCAGCAGTTTTTCTTCCGGTGTCGGATCGCTCTCCCCCTTCGGAGTGATCTTTCCAACAAGAATATCACGCTCTTTCACCTCTGCGCCGATGCGGATGATACCGTTTTCATCAAGATTTCTCAGCGCATCTTCACTGACATTGTAGATGTCACGAGTAAACTGTTCTTCACCGCGTTTGGTATCGCGGACGTTTGCTTCAAACTCGTGGATATGAATCGAGGTCAACACATCGTCATAGACAAGACGCTCACTCAGAACGATAGCATCCTCAAAGTTGTAACCTCTCCATGGCATAAAGGCTACCAGGACGTTTTTACCAAGAGCAAGTTCACCGCTTTCAGTCGATGACCCGTCAGCGATCACGTCCCCTTTGGCAAGAACCTGGCCTTCGTAGACAAAAGGCTTCTGCGTAATGCAGGTGTCCTGGTTCGAACGTTTGAACTTGATCAGCGTATAGGTTTTCACCCCTTCATCCGGATCAAGCATGACAACATGGTTGTCGCCCTGCCCTTCGACATCATAACGAACCCTGATACTCTCGGCTGTTACCGATTCGACAACCCCGGGCCCTTCGGCGACTATAACAGAACGGGAATCCCGCGCGACCTTCGCCTCCATACCTGTTCCGACGATCGGGGCATCTGCAACAAGAAGCGGAACGGCCTGGCGCTGCATGTTTGCGCCCATAAGCGCACGATTACCGTCATCGTGTTCGAGAAACGGGATAAGGGCAGCGGCAGCACTGACAATCTGAACCGGAGAAACATCCATGTAGTCAACCTCTTCAGCTGTCACCACAGGATAGTCACCTTTGGTCCTTGCCTGAACTGTCTCGCTGGCGATTTTACGATTTTCATCAAGAGGAACATTAACCGGTACAGTAATCTTGTTCTCTTCGTCCTCTGCCGAAAGCATCAGCACCTCGTCGGTGACAACGCCCTTTGTTACAACACGGTAAGGAGTCTGGATAAATCCTTTATCGTTGATTTCGGCGTACACAGACAAAGAAGAGATAAGACCGATATTGGGACCTTCAGGCGTTTCGATAGGACAGAGACGTCCGTAATGCGTGTAGTGAACGTCACGAACTTCAAAGCCTGCGCGCTCACGGGTAAGACCGCCGGGACCAAGCGCAGAAACCCTGCGTTTGTTGGTCATCTCCGCGAGAGGGTTGGTCTGATCCATAAACTGGGAAAGCTGGCTCGTAGCGAAAAAGCTCGAAACGACGCTTGAAACGGTTCTCGCATTGATCAGATCTGCAGGAGCAATCTTGTCGGAATCCCTCGAATTGAGTTTTTCACGAACATTTTTGCCAAGGCGGGCAAGACCGATCACAAACTGTGCTGCAAGCTGTTCGCCTACAGTACGAACCCTCCTGTTGGCCAGATGATCGACGTCATCGACCTCTGCCTGTCCATTGACGAGCTTGATGAGGTAGTAGATGACCGAGATGATATCATAATGCGTCAGCACCATAATATCTTCGCCGACCGGCTCGTCGGAATAGGACTGGATGGTCAGGAGAATCTTCTCGTAAATGGCATCGGAAAGCTGCTTGAGTTCAGGGTTTCCTCCGATATAATCCATGAACTCCTGCTGTTCACGACCGAGCTTCTTATTAATACGGTAACGGCCTACATCGCCGAGATCATATTTTTTCTGATTGAAAAACGTCCTTTCAAGGAAGCTTCTTGCAGCATCGATATCGGGCGCCTCGTTGGCACGCAGTTCCTCGTAAACAATTTCGAGCGCCTCTTCCTCTGTCGCTGAACTGTCGTTGAGGATCGTGTTGGTGATGATCGACTTGTCGAGACCGTTTTCATCGGCAGCACGGATAATACTGACACTCTTGTAGCCGGCTGCGGTAATCTGATCAAGAATATCCTCGGTAATAGCGGTCCTGGCGCTGACAACCTCACCAGTTTGCATATCGATGATATCAGACGCAAGGTTTTTACCAATGAGGTAATCTTTTTTGTTGCTCTTGACCGGCACCTCTTCAACCATATCGAACAGTCCGAGGATATCCTCATCCTTGGCAAACCCGATAGCGCGTAACAGAGCGCTGACCAGAAAGTTCTTTTTCTGGTCGATATAGACATATATCTGATTGTTGATGTCGGTCTGAAACTCGATCCACGAGCCTCGTGTCGGCACAATTTTAGCAGAATACATCTTCTTGCCGTTTGGATGAACGGCCTCACTGAAGACAACGCCTGGAGAGCGGTGCAGCTGAGCGACAACAACGCGTTCAGCACCGTTGACGATAAACGTGCCCCGTCCGGTCATGTAAGGAATTCTGCCAAGATAGACCTCCTGCTGGATGGTTTCCTTCCAGTCGGTTTCATCCGGCTCGTCCTTGTAGGAAAGTTTGAGTTTGACCTTGAGCGAAACATCATAGGTCAAACCTCTCTCTATGCACTCCTCAACCGAATATTTCGGTCTGTCAAAGGAGTATGAAATATATTCAAGTAAATAAAGTCCCCTTGTGTCAGTTATTGGAAAAGCACTTCGCAGCACTTTTTCCAGCCCCTGATCTTTGCGTTTCTCAAGGGGCACGCTATCTTGTATAAAGGTATTGAAGGAATCTAACTGAACTTGTAATAAATCGGGAGGATCTACAATACTCTGGATTTTGGAAAAGGCAATACACTTCCTTGGTGTTTTATCAGCCACTTTCACTTGCACCTCACTTTTTCGATTGCAGGATGTACTTCTTCATTGTGTTTAAAACGCAATACCATTCCGTAGAGCGGGCACCGTACGGAATATCTTGCACAACCAGCGTCACATCAATCACATACAGCCCTTAACGCCGAACCCATACAAACGGGCAAAGCTCCGTCTCTTTGCGACACGGAGCTTATTATCGTAATGACCCTTGAAAAAGATCACTTCAACTCAACTTCAGCGCCTGCGTCCTTGAGTTCTTTAGCAATCTTTTCTGCTTCTTCTTTACTGACAGCTTCTTTGACAACTTTAGGTGCTCCGTCAACGACCTCTTTGGCTTCTTTCAGGCCAAGACCGGTGATAGAACGGACAACTTTGATAACGTTGATTTTGTTAGCGCCAGCTGCTTTAAGCTCAACATCAAACTCAGTTTTCTCTTCCTGAGCTGCTGCGTCACCTGCAGGAGCTGCAGCCATACCACCAGCGATTACTGCCGGTGCAGCACTCACACCAAACTTCTCTTCCAAAGCTTTGACCAACTCGGAAGCTTCAGTAAGCGACAACTTACCAATTTCCTCTACGAGTGTTTCAATAGATGCCATTATCTTCCTCTCTTGTTTTTGTTAATTAGTATAAATTCGAGTGCGTAATACTTCTTGAGTGCGTAATAGATTCTTCTTACTGTTTCTGCTTGGCGACCTGATCGAGTACAGAAACCAGATCTCTCATAACAGCATTGACAACCATAGGCACCGAAGCGACCATGTTGTTGACGAGACCTGCCACCCTGCCGATATTCTCAACCTTGCTCAGCATACTGGCAAGTTGAGGAAGCTGGGATGCCTCGAAAACAGAGCCGTCGATAGCGGCCATCTTGAATTTGAGGTTCTCGTTTTTCTTGCTGAACTTTTCGATCACCTTGGCTGCTACGATCGGATCGTCATAACCGATAGCCACACCTGTCGTATTGTAGAGCCCCTCTGCAAGACGGTCACCACCGGCGACATTCTCAAGCGCTTTTTTGACAAGGGTATTTTTGACAACACGGTACTCAACACCAACCTTACGGAACTCGTTGCGCAATTCAGCCATCTTAGCGACATCAAGTCCCTGAAAATCAGTCAGGTAGATTCCCTGAGCCTTTTCGAGTTTTTCAGTAACTTGCTGTACAATCAGCTCTTTTTTATCTCGCTTCATCGTAAAAAACCGTTTATGTTAGGCAACAAACTTCTCTTTCTTGACTCGCACACCGGGAGACATGGTGCTCGAGACGGACATGCTCTGCAGATACTGCCCTTTGGCAGCTGAAGGTTTCAGACGCACAACCTCTTTAACGAAACTCAACACGTTTTCGACAAGCTGGTCGGCCCCGAATGAGACCTTTCCGACTGGAGCATGGACGTTGCCTGCTTTATCCACCCTGAATTCAATTTTACCGGCCTTAACTTCACTGACAGCCTTGGCGACATCCATAGTCACTGTACCGGATTTCGGATTTGGCATCAAGCCGCGCGGTCCGAGGATCTTACCGACCCGGCCAAGTTTACCCATAACATCAGGTGTCGCGATAATGACATCGACATCGGTCCATCCGTTCTGGATTTTTTCAATGTAATCCTCAAAGCCTACAAAATCCGCCCCGGCCTCTTCAGCCTCGGCAGCTTTAGCCTCGTTGCAGATGACCAGTACGGATACCGTTTTTCCGGTACCATGCGGAAGCATGACCGTTCCACGGACAACCTGATCAGCGTGACGCGGATCGACTCCGAGTTTGAGCGCAACGTCAACCGATGCATCAAACTTGACCGTCGTCATCTCCTTGACAAGCTCAATAGCGGAAGGAAGATCATATTCTGCCTGGGCAGTGAACTTACCTAACGCGTTTTTGTAATTCTTTCCAGCCATTTTACTTCTTCATAAGTGGTTAAAAAAGCGACCTGTTCGGTCTCCCACAACAGTTACCATTCAATCCTGCAGGATCAATCCTCGACGACGATCCCCATACTTCTCGCTGTACCCATGACCATCTGCATAGCGCCTTCGACGTCAACTGCATTAAGATCAGGCATCTTCAATTCGGCGATCTTGCGCACCTGCTCTTTAGACACGGTACCGACCTTGTTCTTGTTCGGCTCTCCAGATCCCTTCTGAAGACCGGCCTCCTTGATAAGGAGAACTGCCGCAGGAGGAGTCTTGGTGATGAAGGTGAATGATTTGTCGGAGAAAACCGTAATCACAACAGGAATGATAGTTCCTGCCTGAGACTGGGTCTTAGCATTGAACTGCTTACAGAACTCCATGATATTCACGCCTTTCTGACCAAGCGCAGGACCTACGGGAGGGGCAGGATTAGCGCCGCCTGCCGGAATTTGCAATTTAATAAACCCAACTACCTTTTTTGCCATACAATATCACTATTCATAAGGCCCGAAATATACAGGCCTGTTTATTGAGAAACTGACTTAACCTGGGAAAAATCCAGCTCGGTAGGCGTGCTGCGGCCGAAGAAACTGATCATCACCTTCACCTTCATTCTTTCAGTGCAGACTTCGTGGACGACACCGGTAAGAGAACTGAATGGCCCGTCAACAACCTTGACGGAATCACCAATCTGGAATGGAGCCTCAACAACTGAACGCTGTTCGACAGAGCTTTCCGGCTCAAGAATCTTCTCGACCTCATCAGGACGAAGCGGTGTAGGAACATCGCCCACCCCGAGAAAACCCATAACTGAAGGGATATCCATGATAAGATTCCTGGTCTGCTTATCAAGAACAGCCTCGATAAGCACGTAGCCGGGAAACGCGTTTTTGGTGAGACTTCTTTTCTTCCCGTTTTTCACCTCGACGAATCGTTCATACGGGACATAGACCTGCAAGAGTTTATCGGCGAGACCGAGACGTTCCACTTCGCTCTCTATTCCCTCTTTAACCTTTCTTTCGTGCCCGGAATATATTCTTAACGCATACCATCGAGCCTTAGGAAGGCCCTGAGCATCCTGATCGCTTTTTATATCACTCATCTCTCTGCCTTGGCCCCTTATTACAACAATTGACTAATGAAGGAGGTGATCGCCCAATCAACGACAAACGTAAACACTGCAAGCGCTCCCGATACAGTCAGAACCACAAGCGTAAGATCTTTAACCTCATCCCTGCTCGGCCAGGAAACCTTCCTCATCTCGTTGAGAACGTCGTGGTAGTACCTGCTGGCTTTGTCGAGATAGGTTTTCATATGCTTCTTTCGGGATAATCTGCCGTTAAATGCGTCAATGTGCGGCTCCTGTTACCGGCACGTCAGGAGGGAATCGAACCCCCAACCTGCGGTTTTGGAGACCGCTGCTCTACCAATTAAGCTACTGACGTCTACAATCAAGTCCATACTCCTGAGCTGATGATCGGACTTGAACCGATGACCTCTTCCTTACCAAGGAAGTGCTCTACCGACTGAGCTACATCAGCCTATTCCAGTGACCTGGAGTGGGTAGGAGAGGATTCGAACCTCTGAAGACATATGTCGACAGATTTACAGTCTGTTGCGTTTAACCACTTCGCTACCTACCCTTATTCTGCTATTAACTCCGAGCTGGTGATGGGACTCGAACCCGCAACCTGCTGATTACAAATCAGCTGCTCTACCAATTGAGCTACACCAGCATCGCCATCAAAAAACAGGGTCAGTAATATAGCTCACAAAAAAACAAATCCAAAGAAAAAAGACATTCTTCTCAAAAAAACGCTCCCTCCCTACAGGGGCGCCAGAAATGCGGCGATTTTCAGAACTATCTGCCGTGGAGTGAACCGCTGCAGAAAGACAAGCAAAAAGTCAAGGAGTGTTGGAAAAACCAGTACACGGTTCTTTGCAAGCCCTTTGATCGATGCCCTGACAACAACGGAAGTATCATAGACAGGAAGCATGCTCAATGAAGGGTTCTGACCTGATCGGGCATGAAAATCCGTTTTGATATACCCCGGACAGACCGTTACAACCCGGATGCCCTTATCACGAAATTCCTCATGCAGCGCCTCGCCAAGCGTAATGATGAATGACTTGGTTGCAGCATACAGCCCGATAAACGCCACGCCCTGAAATCCGCCCATCGAAGCGATATTGATAACACTGCCGGCTCCCCCCGCAACCATATGCTGAACAAACAGACGGGTCAGTTTTGCAAGTGCAAGCATATTGACCTGCATCATCTCCTCAATGGCGCTCAAAGGCATGGAATCAAAGCCTCCCGCGTAGCCGAAACCTGCACAGTTAACCAGCACATCAACCTCAAGCGCATGTTTTCGGCAAAACCGATAGACCTGCTCTGCAGATGCCGGATCGGAAAAATCCATTATGCAGATCCTGACATTGACAGGATTGCAGCGCCGGATCTCTGAAGCAAGTTCTTCCAGGCGACCCTTTGTGCGGGCAACAAGCACAAGATTATGCCCGCATCGGGCGAACTCGAGGGCAAATGCCTTGCCGATCCCCGTCGATGCTCCGGTAATCAGGGTGTAAGACATAGCCCCACCTGATAATCCATGACAATGCATCCTCTATACCGGATCAACCCAGCGCCCGCGTGACTTGACAAGATCAATCAGCTTTTCAACCGCGTCACGTTCAGGAATGTTGGGTGCAACGCACTCTTTACCGACATACAGGCATACACGCCCCTTGCCGGCACCGACATATCCGAAGTCAGCGTCAGCCATCTCACCCGGTCCGTTGACAATGCAGCCCATAATCCCGATTTTCAAGCCCTTGAGATGCGCCATTTTTGACTTGATCATTCCGGCTGTTTTTTCCAGCTCGAAATAGGTTCTCCCGCATCCCGGACATGAAATAAATTCTGTTTTTGACATCCTTACCCGGGCGGCCTGCAGAATGTTGAATGCAAGCGCGAGTTCATCGTCTGCCTCAAGCCCGGTTTCAAGGGCTATCATATCGCCAATACCGTCACAAAAGAGGGTTCCCGTCTGAATTGATGACTCGATAAGCGTTGATAGACGATCGGCATCATCACCCCTGTAACGAATGATCACCGGCGCATCGATGCCTGATGCAGAAAAACGCTGCAACAGCCTCCGATAGGCATAGACTGCTTCGGCCGATTCAATCGAAAACATCATCCGTCTCACGCCGCGACCGGCCATTGCCCTTGCTATATGAGCAAGAACCTCTCCCGGTACTTTTGCCGAAGCCAACTCATGAATAAAACAGAACTCCAGAGCAGCATGATGATCATCAAGCGCATTGAGCCACTGCCGGTCAATCTGCTCCCCTTCAACAATATCAAGGCGAACTTTAGCCACATGGTCAAGCAGCATATGAGCAAGAAACGGATCGGTTGTCGCCGCGCCAACGCGTCGGGCGTCGTCGCCAAGCTGGCAGAGCTGTGCGCCAAGCAGCCGTACCTCATCTTCGGTCGTCACCCGTACGGTCACAAACTCTGATTTGACTGTACGATCAGGCCGGTCAACAGCGAGGCGGGAACGAAGCTCTTTGAGCAGCTCGCCATCTTCGGCAGGGCTATGACGGGCCATCGACTCGACAAGAGGCAGAGCATCACCTCCAGCTTCACAGGAGCCAAAGGCAACCATGGATGAAGAACGCCTCTGGTAACTGAAAGGATCGAAAGGAGGCAGTTCAGCCGAACCGCTTCCCTTCTCACCGGCAATAACCCTGTTGATTGCCGCATGTCCCCGTTCACCACGGACCAGCTGACAATCATTATACTTTTTAACAAGAGCAAACCCGACAGGGACTTCATTAACAGGGTCTTCGGTCAGAGAAACCCTGATGGTATCACCAAGCCCCTCCTCCAGAAGAGCCCCGATCCCCATTGACGATTTAATGCGTCCCTCATCACCATCGCCTGCTTCCGTCACGCCGAGGTGCAATGGATACGCATTGCGTAATTGCGCATCCGATTTGACCACCAGCATACGATACGCCTCTATCATCACCCGGACATTGGATGATTTCATAGAAAAAAGGATCTCTTCATACCCCTCGCTCTCGCAGATCCGGGCAAACTCAAGCGCAGCTTCGACCATGCCTTCAGGCGTATTGCCGTACCGGCTGACAATTCTGTCGGACAGAGAACCGTGATTAGTCCCGATTCGCATCGAAACGCCGAACTCCCGCGCTTTGGCAATAAGCGGAATAAATTCATCGCGCACCTTTTCAAGCTCGGCCTGAAAATCAGCATCACTGTATTCGGGGTTCGAAAATTTTTTACGGTTAGCGTAATTACCCGGATTAATTCTGATATTATCGACATACTCGACAGCTTTCATTGCTGCCTTACGGGAAAAATGAATATCTGCTACCAGAGGCGTTTCGATACCATCACGCCGGAGCTGCTCCCTGATGTATTTCAGGTTCTCAGCATCTTTCTCAGTTGGAACTGTCAGTCGGATGATTTCACAACCTGCCTCGTAGAGACGTCGGCACTGTTCGACCGATGCGGCCGTATCCATGGTATGGGTGGTCGTCATCGACTCAACCCGTATCGGCTGATAGCCTCCAAGGCTTATGTTGCCGAAACCGACCTCGCGGGTCAATCTCCGGTGATACTGATACATTGATATCGGCAATTGCTGCATACTGATTGGTTCAGGCTTGGTGTTAGTGGTTTCTGGCTACTTTTCTCGAATAATAAACAAGGTCTCGCCATCTTTGCGGAAATTGTATTTCTCCCGGGCAATTTGCTCCACGGCATCAGGCTGGTTGACCTTCCGGATTTTTTCGCGGTTCTCGACAATGGTCTTTTCTTCAAGCTCCTGTCTGGCCTCAAGTGCCCGGTGATCGGCTTCCATGCGCAGACGGGCTATAATGCCATAATCACCCAATACCCCCCATACCAATAACACGCCGATGACAGCAAGAATGAAAATCTTCTTCGGATTTGACCAGATGTAGGTAAATATATCGGCGACCAACCGCCGGAGCACCTCTTTCATGATACCGCCCTCTGTCATAGTCTGGATATAGAGCTCGAATGCAATCTCTTTTCCTGGCAATAGCTGCACGCAAAGGAAAAGATCTGCGACGCTGCTCCGGAGGAAGGTTGAAAACAAACGCTCCCCGGACCAACAACCGCAAAAAGATAGCGTTTTTCCTGACAATTTCTTCTGCTTGAGTATGAACAAAAAAGGAACCTCTTTCGAGGTTCCTTTTCGTGCAGCTTCAGACCCTGAAAGCCCTGATGCCCGGATAGCAGGCTTCATCGCCGAGCTCCTCCTCGATACGAAGCAGCTCGTTATATTTGGCCATTCGGTCAGATCGCGACAGACTGCCTGTTTTGATCTGGCCGGCATTAGTTGCCACCGCTATCTGCGCAATTGTACTGTCCTCTGTTTCTCCGCTGCGATGGCTGATAACAGAAGTATAACCGTTGCGTTTTGCAAGATCAATAGCCTGAAGAGTTTCCGTCAGCGTACCGATCTGATTAACCTTGATCAGGATGGAATTGCCAACCTTGCGCTCAATTCCATCAGCCAGACGAATGCTGTTGGTAACGAACAGATCATCCCCAACGAGCTGGACACGCGATCCGATTTTATCGGTCAGTATTTTCCAGCCTTCCCAGTCATCCTCCGCCATGCCGTCTTCAATGGAAATAATCGGATATTTTCCTGCCCAGTTCTCCCAGTATGATGCCATCTCTGCCGAATCAAGTTCCTGCCCTGACGATTTTTTAAAGATGTACTTCTTCTTGTCGGTATCATAGAACTCGGAACTGGCAGGATCAAGCGCTATCATAACATGTGCATCGCCAAGACCTCCGGCATTGGTTGGAGAACCCGCCTTGTAACCGGCTTTACCGACAGCTTCGATAACAAGCTCGATAGCCTCCTCGTTAGAGGCAAGATCCGGAGCAAAACCACCTTCATCACCAACTGCCGTACTCAATCCCTTGCTTTTAAGCAGAGCCTTCAAGGCATGAAAAACCTCAGCGCCACACCGCAATGCATCAGAATAGGAGGAAAAGCCTATCGGCATGATCATGAACTCCTGAAAATCGACATTATTGTCTGCATGGGCTCCCCCGTTGAGCACATTCATCATTGGAACCGGAAGCGTATTTGCCAGCGTCCCTCCGATGTAACGGAATAACGGAAGTCCGGAATACTCCGCAGCAGCCTTCGCACAAGCCAGAGAAACCCCAAGCAGGGCGTTAGCGCCCAGCTTGGACTTATTAGGTGTCCCGTCAAGGGAAAGAAGCAGCTTATCAATCTCTGTCTGCTCGGTCACCAGCATGCCTTCCAGAGCATCGTTTATAACCGTATTGACATTTTCAACAGCCTTCAAAACACCCTTGCCGAGGTATACCTCCCTATCGCCATCACGTAACTCGACGGCTTCATGTATACCGGTAGAAGCACCACTCGGTACAGCTGCGCGGCCGAAAGAGCTTTCCGTCAACACATCAACCTCGACAGTCGGGTTTCCCCTCGAATCAAGGATCTGGCGCGCGATAACATTGGTAATTAATGGCATAGCAGAAAAAATATTTGATTGTTTATTGACTAATATCCCGGCTAAAACAGCATTAACAAATGCTCATAGAGGTTTTCAGAAAAACATGGAATAAGACCATCACCTTTCAAAGATGTAACATAATTAATTTCTCACCTATTCACCAGAGAACTCAAGAGCTAAAAACACTCTTATCGATCTTGGCTCAAGCTGCACAACATCGCTGACTGCGATCTGTCGATAAAAAATATGCTGTTCAAGTACGGTCCGATCATAAAGGGCTCTTTCTGATGCTGTTGGCCCATAAGGGTATCAAGCTATTGCGCTATTTTTGTACTTTAATACTATCCTGCTGTTTCACACAGACACGTCAAACAGCTCTAAGCCTTTGTCTGGAAAGGCCCTCCGGGCCATCAGCAATCAAAATAAAGGAGTACAAACCATGCAAGCCGTTCAACCTGATCAACTTCGCAACATCGTCATTACCGGCCATTCCGGTTCAGGTAAAACAATGCTCGCCGAATCATTTGCGTTGTCAATGAAGGTCATCAACCGTCTGGGCAGTATTGAGGATGGTTCGACATTATCAGATTACGCGGAAGATGAAATTGCGCGACAACACAGTCTGAACACGAGCTTGATCAACGGGGAGTGGAACGGCAACAAAATCAACATCATCGACGTACCCGGCCTGCTTGACTTTCACGGTGATGTCAAGTCTGCAATGCGCGTGGCAGATACCATCCTCATTACGGTCAACTCGGCAACAGGACTTGAAGTCGGAACAGACATGGTATGGGAGTATACACGCGAATACTATAAGCCGACAATATTTGTGCTCACCAAACTCGATGCAGACAGAACAGACTTCGAGCAGACTATAGAGGATCTGAAAAAACAGTACGGTCATCTTGTTACCCCTATACAATTTCCCGCTGAAGAAGGTCTCGGTCATCATATCATCATCGACGTCCTCCTGATGAAACAGCTTGAATTCAGTCCTGACAAACCCGGGACCATGACGATCAGTGAGATTCCTGACCTTTACCGCAAAAAAGCAGAAGAGCTTCATCACAACCTTGTCGAAGCGGTCGCAGAAACCGATGAGGAACTGATGAACAAGTATTTTGAAATTGGAACCCTCAGCGAAGATGAATTGCGTGCCGGCATAAAGTCGTCCCTCCTGACAAGAACCTTTTTCCCTGTTTTCTGTACCTCCCCGCTCCACCTTATAGGATCCGAACGTCTGCTCAACGCCATTGTCAACATTTGCCCGTCCCCTATCGAACGCGGCCCTGAACATGCATACTGCAGCACTGAAAACCATGATACGCTGATCGAACCCGATCCGGAAGGCAGAACGATAGCATTTATATTCAAAACGCTTTCAGAACCGCGCCTTGGCGAAATCTCCTATCTCAGAGTCTACTCGGGCCATATTGAAACAGGACATGAGCTTATTGACGCACAGACAGGACAGCTTGAGAAAATCGGCCAGGTCTATACCATGGCCGGTGAGAAAAAAATTCCTGTAGACAAGCTGGTTGCCGGAGACATCGGCATGGTTGTCAAGCTGAAGGATGCCCACACGAATGACACCCTGGCAGACAAAGGCACGGACTGCCGGATCAGTCCGATCATCTTTCCTGAACCGGTCTATGCAACCGCAATCGCACCAGTAGCTCAGGGGGATGAGGAAAAAATTTCCAGCGGTCTGCATCATCTTCATGAGGAAGACCCGAGCTTCAGTATCGAGCATGAACCGGAGTTCAATCAGACGATCCTGAAAACTCTCGGCGAAACTCATCTGGACATTATCATCAACAGGCTCGAAAAAAAGTTTAACGTATCCGTGCAACGGCTTCCGGTAAAAATATCCTACAGGGAAACCATAAGGGTCAGTGCAAATGCACAGGGAAAATACAAAAAACAATCAGGGGGCCGTGGACAGTATGGCGACGTATGGATCCGAATTGATCCGGCAGAGCGTGAGACAGGATTTGCGTTTGCAAGTGAAGTTGTCGGCGGAGTCGTCCCGACCCGATACCTCCCTGCTGTAGAAAAGGGCCTTCGCGAAACAGCGTCTGAAGGAATACTCTGCGGATTCCCGATTGTCGATATCAAGGCAGTCGTCTACGATGGCTCCTATCACCCGGTTGACAGCTCTGAATTCGCCTTCAAGATCGCATCAAGCATGGCATTTAAATCAGCGTTCGACAAAGCCAAGCCGATGCTGCTCGAGCCCTACTGCACGCTTCGCGTTCTTGCTCCTGAACAGTATACCGGTGAAATCGTCGGAGAAATATCGGTGAAGCGCGGTAAAATTGTCGGGATGGACGCCGATGGGAGATTTCAGACAATCAATGCACTGATTCCCCAGGCATCACTGCACGATTTCCATACCCGTCTGGTAAGACTGACACAAAGCAGAGCTCGCTACAGTTATGCATTCAGCCACTACGAGGAAGTGCCGCAGGAAATAATGCAGCAGCTCATGAAGGAATACGAAAAATAATCAGCGTGAATCTGAGTGTGCAACTCCCTGCCTGTAGCCTGCAGAGAATGTTCTGAAAACATTCCTGCAGGCTACAGGAGTCGCAGGATGGATTTCGCCTTGAGAAACCAGACAATCCAGACTGCCTCCACAATATTCTTCCTTGACATTTTAGATTGACCAACCGTACGGTCGATAAAAATAATTGGAATCTCCTGCAATGATCCCCCGAGTTTCCACACCCGGTAGTTCATCTCAATCTGAAATGAATATCCTTGCGAATTGACTCTGTCCAAATCGATTTTTCTCAGCATATCTGCTCTGAAGCATTTATAGCCGCTTGTAGGATCCGATACAGGCAGTCCTGTAACCCAGCGGGTATACATACTTGCTGTCTTTGATAGCACAAGCCTGGCGAGAGGCCAGTTGACAACATTGACGGTATTGTTGATGTAGCGGGAACCAATGACAAGATCGTAATGGCGAGCTTCCTGGAGCATTTGTTCAAGTGCGGCAGGATCATGCGAGTAATCAGCATCCATTTCCGCCAGAAAAGCGTAACCTCGCTGAAGACCATAGCGAAACCCTGCAATATAGGCTGTCCCCAGACCCTGTTTGCGCTCTCGTTCAAGAAGATGAAGGCGGTCACCATACCGCTTCTTTTGTGTTCTGACGATATCAGCTGTTGCGTCAGGGGAATTATCATCGATAACCAGCACGTCAAGATGGTGCGGATAGCGACTCATGAGCTCGTCGATGAGCTTTCCAATATTATCGGCTTCGTTGTAGGTCGGAATGATAACTAAAACGTCAGATCTCACATCTGCCATAGTATGCAAAGAGAATATGGTGTCACAAGGGTACGCACATCATTGTAGATAAAAAAAAAGCATTGTCTCCGGTAAGAAACAATGCTTTTTTTGAGTGTCATCAACAATGACCTGTTACCGGGACTCCTTGTGGAATCGGTGAAGGAATCTGAGATCAAAATCGAGCCTCTCAGGCGGGGTATAGGTAAAATCAAGCACTTCGCCGGTTGGAAGTATTTCAATAAGAGCACCTGAAGGACACTCGTCCGATGAGAAACAGGCGGCACAGGAAATACAGGCATCCTGATCGATATAGCACCTGAAGCCACCCTCCTGCACATCTCCGTAGAATTTGTAGCCGATAGCGTTAACTTTCGGCGGACATGTATCAAGGCAGAGTCCGCAACCGACACAAAGATTTTCGAGAATAAAGTAGTGCTTTTTGGGTCTCGGTGCTTTCTTGGCAATCGGTTTAGCTGCAGGCTTTGCCGCGGGGGCACCTTTTGCTGCAGGAGCGCCTTTCGGGACAGCTTTTCCTGCCGGAGCACCCTTGGGAGCGCCTTTCGGTGCCGGCTTCGGGGCAGCTTTAGGTTTTGGCCTGACAACCGGAAGCGCGGATTCCATTCTTCTACCTGTACGCCCGAGATTGACATCCAGAGAATCGAGACGTCCTTTGACAAGAGATGATGCGCCACCAGCTTTCGGAGCAGGTTTCCCTTTCGGGGCATCAGCTTTTGCTTTAGGAGCCGCCGGTTTTGCCTTGGCCGGACCGGATGCGGTCTCTTGCTTTTTTACAGGATCGGCCATACAACCTCCTCATGTTTTTAAATAACTAAGTTCAAAGTATCAATCCATATGATCCGCAAAGGGGCCTTGCGGCCCCTTTTTACAGTGATCAGGCAATAAGCTTCACAATGAAGTCTACGACCTGAGTCAGAAGCTGCTGCCCTGAGATTGCAGCATCGCCAACCGGAGGAAGAGCCGGCGTATTGGTCTGATAGAAACCATTGGCAATGAACAGGAAGACAAGCATAAACGTACCTCCAAAGTACAGGAAGGTACCGGCAAGCTTCGAATCAGAAATAGTCAGTACCGGAAAGCGGAACGTCACATCGCGATTGAGGAACTTCTTGCCAAGCCATCTTACTGTTCTGGTCTGGATATCTGCACCCTCAAGACGCGATCCCCTGTCTTCAAACCAAACTGCGAAACTGATAAACCATATCAGATGACCAATCATGAGAATAACAGAAAGGTGAGAACTGGAGAAGATGGTCACGGTCTCTGTCCAGAAGTAATAGAAAATACCTGCTGAATAGTGGTGTGACAATCCTGCAACAGCATCCCATGATTTAGCGTCAGCAGCCGGAACCCCATACATCATGGAAGCGATCCACGCGCCATCGATATACCAGCAGACAGCAGAGAGACCTTTTACTCCCCAGAGCATAGCGAACCAGAGCTGATCCTGGATGGATACACCGCAGGTGCCACCATAAACCGGTCCGAGACATGGGAAGGAATAAGAGTTTTTCTTCAGACCAAGATCATCCCAAAGTGGCGATGTATGGGAGAAGAAGGCGATACGAGCCAGAGCGATAAGCGAGAAAAGTGACCCGGCAACGATAACGTGAGCCATAACCCAGTCGTTGATGCTTGGATCTTCAAACATCCAGTGAAGGAACGGAAGCGGTTTGAGCCAGTAGAACGACATCATGATGTTGGTGCCGAAAATATTCAGCTCACAGATGGTGTTCCAGACGATAACAGCATAGACAGAGAGCATGGTCGCAAAACAGAGCGCCATGATGGTACCGAGAACCTTGACCTGAAGGTCCTGATCACGCCCTTTGGCAACCCAGATGGACTTGATCTGGCTGTAAAGGCCATTGATCTGGATTTTCAGAAGATACTGACCGCCATGATACACACCTGCAAAAACATAGAGCACACCACAGATAATGTGGTTGAAGGTGATGAGGTTAATGACAACCCTTGCCATACCGAAGGATTCGCCGTTTTTAGGAAGAATCGCATAGGCTGCAAACTCTTCAAACTCTTTTGACCCGGCGATAACCTTACCGCCTTCCTGAACGAAGTCGAAGCTCACACGGTTGAACGGTTCACCGTAAATGTAGAACACAAGCTTGTCAAGTTCAGCATAGTAAGGAGCAAAAGAATCCTGCTGAAACGCAACAAAAGCAATAATACCAAGAGCGATATTCACATAGCCGATAGCAGTGAGATGCACCGAAAAAGCGGCTTTCATATCGTCATTGAGATGGGTCGCAGCATTCGGCGGATTTTTCCACCAGTAGAGACCCAATGCGAAAAAGACCACAAACCAGACAAACGACATGAATGTCTCTGAATTGCTGGTCTGGAAATCAGGAATCGGAGCAATACCCAGTACGCCCCACAGCATGAAGCCCCAGCCGAGAAACAACAATGCCATATAGACAGTGTGAGGTCCGAGAGCATCTTTGTAGGTCTTTGCGCTTGTCCCCTGAAAGACTGCATCTCCGAATTTGCCAAGGAACCTGAAATCGCGGAAGTTACCGGCTCTGCCAGTGAAAGGATTGGTGAGATTGTGAGTCCAGTGGCGCCATCCACCAAAGAGAAGAATGGATCCTGAAACGAAATGCAGAATAGCCCAGCCCATCAACTTCGTCGATGCGGCCATCAGATCTTCCGTCTTCGGACTGTAGGTGTCGATACCAAGCGAAACCATGCGGGGCTTGATCGTCAGATAGAACCAGTTGTCATGAAAGCCGGGAGCTCCCCACGGCATAACCTGCATACCTGACAGGTAGTAAATCCCCATAACAAAACCCAGAACGCCTAAAAGGGCCAGGTGAGCGCCGACTACCTGCTCGTCATCAAGCTTGTCGGTATCAAAAATCTGATACCACTTGGTCGAGCGGGTCTCTGTACGCTGAAACAGAAACCGCTTCATTTTCGCAGCATCCTTTTCCTGAACTACGGATGCAGAGCCTGGCGAGCCGTTCCCCTTCGGAGGAGGTACCTTCCCCTTCGGAGGAGGGACTTTCCCCTTTGGCATGACTCCTGTTGGATTCGCTTGATCAGCCATTGTATTCTCTCCTTTATTTGGACATATTAACTGGTTGAAGAAACCGAAAAGAAAACATGAAACTCATCTATAACCGATTATAATCAGAGAGTTTATCTAACACAACCGCCACTCATGTCCGATATATTTTCCAGTGTTTCCGATCACAGAGATCCGGTCTGTCGCAGTCATAATCTGACCGTAATTCACTCAAACAGAACTTTTTCGACAGGTAATTCACTAAAAATAAATCCGGTTGTAGTAGCGATTAAGATAAGAAAATTTATTTAATAATAAATTTTTTTGGGGCTTCCCGGCCTTGCGCCGTCGAACGGCATCTGTTACTATAACTGAAGATACAGGCCCGCAGAATCCCCAGCTCAACGACACAATATATTGATTCATGAACACATCGATCAAGTTTTCTAAAATGTCGGGTGCCGGGAACGATTTCATCGTTTTCGATAACATGCACAAGGACATTCATCTGTCTGCCGACAACATCCGCTCTCTCTGCACGAGGCGCACAGGTATCGGCGCTGACGGTCTTATTCTCATCGAACCGTCAGCTCGGTTCGACTTTGCCATGAAGTACTATAATGCCGACGGGCTGCCAGGATCGATGTGCGGAAACGGCGGTCGGTGTGCTGTGTATTTCGCATGGACCATCGGCGCCTGCGGGACAACAACGGCATTTGAAGCTAACGGAAACCGTTATGATGCGTGGGTTTGTGACAATGAAGCGATCAGGCTCAAAATGATTCTCCCCCACGACTTCCGCGACGAGTTTGGCTCGAACGGCTTGAGCTGCAACTTTGTCAATACGGGATCACCGCATACCATTATCTTCACCGATGAGCTCGACACCTTTGACGTTGAATCAACAGGGCGTCTGATACGTAACGACAGCAAGCTCTTTCCTGAAGGAACAAACGTCAATTTTCTGCAGGTCACCTCTCCTGAAAGCCTCAAGGTAAGAACGTATGAGCGGGGGGTCGAAGCAGAAACGCTTGCATGCGGCACCGGGGCCGTAGCCGCTGCGTTAATGAGTTACAAGCTCGGAAAGATTGCCTCGAGAAGCGTTTCGGTCAGCGTCAGAAGCGGAGATATTCTGACCATCGATTTTTCAGAAGACATGCAGGATGTCTATCTCTCCGGACCGGCGACCATTGTGTATACCGGGTCAATACAGATGTGATATCGAGTGGCTCCAAAACGGCAGGGGGACACATCACTGAAGCCAAAGCAGTATTCCGGCATTGCCCGCTGTACTAACCGGCACCGTGTGATCGTTGGTCACCACGTCTGCAGAATCACCCATGATACAACGGATTCTGCAGAACCCGCGCGATATCGACCACCTCCTCGACTCGCCCTGAAGCTGCACTATCCATTGCGCAACCGGTAGAAACAGATCAGCCAGGAGAATGCTTCAGCGCACCGCAACGGCAGCGAACTCTGAAATCACAACCCACATCATCGCCCGACAGGCAGATAACCACGAAACACGAAAAGAATGGCAGATTGTCTTTTACAGAAAATATCGTTGCGGAAACCCCATGGCATCTTTCAACGTTTATACCAGGAGATATCCTCTCAAATGCGCCGTGCGACCTTAATACCGCCGAAAAATCTGAGCAGACCACCTGTTGCCCCGCATGCCGAAACCGACTCAACATCACCGAACCATGAATGAAAACGTTCGATACCCTGCAGTAGCAGAATCTTTTTACCCGTCCGACCGGGAAGAACTTGACACGTTTCTTGAATCGATACTTTCTGAATCAACGGCAACAAACAACAGTGAGAAGGCCTCAATACGCGCACTGCTTGTCCCCCATGCCGGCTATGCCTTCAGCGGCAGGGCATCGGCTGAAGCCTACAGCCGGCTCGCCGGCAACCAATACAGAACGGTCTTCATCCTCGGTAACGCCCATGCGTATCGGTTTAACGGCATTGCGCTTGATACGCACCATATCTGGCAGTCCCCGCTTGGTCGTATTCCGATAAACATGGACGCCGCCGAACAGTTCAGAACAGCAGCCCCTCGCCTTATCGACTATCTCGATATCGCCCATCATTCGGATCATGTTCTTGAAGTGCAGCTGCCGTTTCTCCAGAAAACCCTGAAAACAGGCTTTTCGATTCTCCCTATCCTGTTTGGTGAAAACGCAAAGGATATCTCCCTGAAAACAGCTCGTATACTCAGCGATATTCTGCAGCCTGACGACCTTCTCATTGCCAGCAGCGACCTTTCCCACTACCCGTCGTATGACGATGCCAATGCTATTGACAGAAAAACACTTGATGCTATCGTCAATATCGACATGAAAGGCCTCGAGCGCCATGTTCGAAACACCATGAAACAGAACGTTGCCCATGAAGACGCTCTCTTCTGCGGTCCGGACGGACTCAAAACCCTGCTGCGCATCGCCACCCAAAGAGGCTGGACAGCAGAGGAACTGGCGTACTGCAACAGCGGCGATGCCGAGTGGCGGGACCGCGACGCCGTTGTCGGCTACGGATCGGTGGCTTTTTATGAGCCTCAGTAGATCCATTTCCGGTGAACGCTCATAAGGCTCAGAAAAAAAAGCAGAAGAGCAAAAAGCACGATCGCCAGAAAATCAATCGGGAAAGAGAGCATGTTTTTTCCAGCTATAGCCCCCTGAAGAAGATCAGCACCATAGGTCAGCGGCAGCATCCATGAAAAAGGCTGAAGATAGTGTGGCAATGAAGTGACAGGGAAAAACAGGCCGCAAAGAAAAATCATGGGAAAACGGAAAAAGTTGGAAAACGTCTGCGCCTCAAAAACCTCGCTGACCGACACCGCGATAAACAGGCCAAGAAACGCTGACACCACAGCGATCATCACAACTGCAGGGAAAACGATCGCCCACTCTACGCCGGAAAGATCGACCAGAAAAAATGCGATACAGAACGGAACCAACGCATTGACAACCCCGAAAAGAATAGCGCCTCCTGTCTTGGCCAGCATCAGGAGCTCAAGAGGAATCGGAGCAAGAAGCAGGCGTTCAAAAGCCTTTGCCTTGCGTTCAAAGGTCACAGTCACGGCAAGCATGGAGGTCGTACCGAACAGGATGGAAATCGCTACCATTCCCGGCAGTACGCCGATAAGGTCCTCGCCGCTATGGCCGGACCTCACAAAAAACATTCCCGTCCAGACCAGCGGAAACAGTATTCCCCAGCTGATATTCGGCGGCTTCAGGTAATACGCCCGCATATCCTTCGAAAGGATACTCAGGAAAGCGGTTAAACGCTTCATCTTTTTCGTTTTTTTTCAGTCTCTTTCTGCATTATCTGCACATCGAGACCGGTGTGCTTGAGAAAGACGTCTTCAAGAACCAGCTGTTTTCTGCGTGCTTCGCTCACCTCGACACCGCACATCTCAAGATAACGGACGAGCGGAGCCACTGCTATCTTTTCCAGAGCACTGACACGAATGGTACGGGGTCCCTCAAGTTGCATTGCAAAGCGGGGAAACGCAGCTGCAAAGGCTGCCAGATCGAGCTGCTGAGGGTCTTCAACCGACAGCAGCATCACCTCCTGCCCTTTGACCGGCTGCAGCAGATTGTGCACACTATCGACATGAACGATGCTGCCTCCGACAATAAATGCGATCCTGTCGCAGAGACGCTCCGCCTCCTCGATATAGTGGGTTGTCAGAAAAATAGTCGTGCCTGAACGGTGAAGGTCTCCAAGCATACCTCGGATATGGCGCGCGCTCTGCACATCAATTCCGGTTGTCGGCTCATCGAGAAAAAGTATGCGGGGACGATGCATCATGCCTGCCGCAATAACAAGACGCCGCTTCATTCCTTTTGAATACCCCGCAAATTTCCTGGTAGCGGCCCCGCTAAGGCCGAAAAGTTCGAGGAGTTCATGCGCCCGGTGACGTCGGGCTTTTGATCGCATGCCGTAAAGCCCACCGCAGAAACAGAGATTATCGAAGCCCGTCAGTTCAGGATAAAGATTACTTTCATCGGGAACCACCCCGATAAGATGCTGTGCCGCTTTAGGACTTTTCGAGCAGTCGATACCACCCACCATCAGCCTGCCCGAGTCCGGCCGTGCAAGCCCGGTCAGCATATTGATCGTCGTGGTTTTTCCTGCGCCGTTAGGTCCCAGAAAACCAAACAGCTCACCCTCATAGACATCGAATGAAACACCATCGACTGCCTTGACCTCACCAAATGACTTATTGAGCGTGCTGACCTCTATACAGATATTACGGGACATACCTCACTCTCTCCTGAAAGTTTCCATTCTTAACAGCCTGCCACGGCACACGCGCCTTGCAGTTTTGTTCAAAGATACCCCCTGCGCCGCATAATCCGATAAATACGGTCAGCCCGTTGTGCAACATAACGGGACGAACCCGAAGGCGAATATTTCAACGGGTTGGGAAGCACCGCAGCAAGCCTTGCCGCCTGTGAAGGCGTGAGAAAACGTGCACTTTTTCCAAAATAATGACGCGAAGCCTGCTCTGCACCGAAAACCCCGTCACCCCATTCAGCGATATTGAGATAAAGTTCGAGAATACGCCGTTTCGACAACGCACGCTCAAGCCTCCAGGTAAGCAGAGCCTCCTTGATTTTTCGAACAGGATTTTTTGACGGGGAAAGAAACAGATTTTTTGCGAGCTGCTGCGTGATCGTGCTTGCTCCGAGAGCGAACGTTTTTGAGCGGATATTTTCTTCAAACGCCATCACGATTGCATCATAATCAAACCCCCGGTGATCCCAGAATTTATCATCTTCCGAAATCACGACAGCACGCTGCAGATTACGGGAAATACGCGATAGCGGAACCCATTGCTGCCGGATGCTCAAAGCCCCCCGGCCTTCTTCGGCCCACTGGCGCTCTCTGTAGCGCATGAATGCCGTCTTACCCGGATCATGTTGTCTGAGCGCCGCAATATCAGGAAGAAAAGCGTACCTGCCGATATCGGCTGCAAGCAGCAGTCCTAAAAGCAAAACAAGGTTCAGCAAAGCCCTCATGACTTAAACGGGAAAGCAAACCGCATAATCCGGAAAGGATCAGAAACGATACCGAACTTCATATGGGATCATCTTTAACTATATTTCAGCTGTACCGGAATAAATATATCAACAATTCATCATAGAGAACACATGAAACGCATTCTGACTGTTTTTTCAGGGGTTCTGATCGCAGCATCTGCCTTGATCTGTTCATCCTGCAGCAAACCCGAAAGCACCAGCGATCAACCTGCGGTTTCAGAAACACAGCAAACAACAGCATCCGGGACTGATCAGAGCCCGGAAACCCCGGCGAGCACAGTCTCAGCCGATGGCAAAGTGCTTTACGAACAGCACTGTCAGGTCTGCCACTCCATGCAGGCGCCAGCAAAAACTGCTCCTCCGATTATCGGTCTCTCTTCGCGCTACAGACAGGTTTTCGGAAACAGAGATGAGGCCGTTTCGGCGATGGTTGCATTCATGAAATCGCCATCGGCGGAAAAATCCTCTCTGGGGCCAAATGCTCTAAACCGGTTCGGCCTGATGCCGGCAATGACGCTGGGAGACGAGGAACTGACCAGTGTGGCAGGGTGGCTCTGGGATCAGTATGATCCTGAATTTGATCTTGGTCAGTGCCGTTAAGAGGGATTTTTTCTATCAACACAAAAAGCAGGCAAAAACCTGCTTTTTGTGTTGACGTATTCCACTTACCTGGTAGTACGAGTAGAAGAAAACGTACCCTTGGGCAGACTCGAACTGCCGACCCACAGTTTAGGAAACTGTTGCTCTATCCGCTGAGCTACAAGGGTATGCCATTTAATCTAATATTTTTCCAAAAAGATTCAACCGAAAACTACTTGCGCCCGAACATCCTGTCAAGCTGATCAAGTGATATTTTGATAATCACCGGACGTCCATGAGGACAGACATAGGGCATACGCGTCGCAAAAAGCCTGTCGATCAGCGAACGCATCTCCTCAAGGCTGAGCTTCTGACCGCTCATGATCGCATTGCGGCAGGAATATGACTTTGCAAGGTTTTCGCGTTTTTCGAGTTTCAGCTTCAGCGCGTTCTGCTGATACTCGTCTATCATGTTCTGCAGGATTACCGCCTCGGTTCCGTTTCGCACATCCTGGGCAATCCCCTCAATCATAACCGTCCGGTTACCGAAGCTTCTGAGATTGAATCCAAGGCGACAGAGATCGTCGCGAATCTCCTGAAAAATCTCATATTCCCATGATTTCAGCTCAATTTTCTGAGGAAACAGCAACTGCTGGGAGTTGGGAACATTGTTGTTCATAATCTCGACCGCGCGTTCATAGAGTACCCGTTCATGCGCGACATGCTGATCGATAACCATAAGGCCGGTCTTGATCTGGCAAACAATATATTTATTGTGCAACTGCCAGATCTTGGAATCGGACCCGGCGGGATCAGGACGATTCTCATCCGACTGCAAAAGAGCGCTTCTATCGTACACACTGGGCTTCAGTTCTCGATCCCGGGAAGGCGCCAGAAGATCGGAAAACATCTCCCCCTGTTCCCCAATCGATCCGGGTGGTGGCGAAGAGACAGGCGGCAATTCCGAAAGATAGCTCCGATAGAGATCGTCGGTTGTCGATGAGGGGCCGGCGGCACGCTTGTATTCAAGCTTTCTCAGCGAGTTCTCCGGGTTCATGGCATCCTGCGTCATCTGACGTTCCAGAAGGCCTGCAATGCCGACATCGGGAGCGAAATCCTGAAGCTGAACCGCACGTTTCACTATGGGATAGACCATATTCCTGATATTGCGTTCATCTTCAAACTTGACCTCAAGCTTCGCAGGATGGACATTAATATCGACCTGCCGGGTATCGAGACCGAGAAAAAGCAGCGCAAAAGGGGTCTGACGTTCCACAAGCAGTTCTCCGTATGCCTGCTGCAATGCCTGCGAAAGCATCCTGTTCTGAATAACCCTGCGATTGATATAGAACAACTGATCGTTCTTCTGACGTTTGAGCATCCCGGGCTTGCCGACATAACCGTAGAGAGAAAGAAAATCATTCTCCTCCCTGATTTCGATCAGACTGTCTGCAAACTCTTCTCCAAAGAAAAAGTTCAGACGCTCATGCATATCGGAACTCCTGAAATGAAACAGTTCCTCATCGTCATTGAACAACTGCCACTGAATTTCAGGATAGGCAAGTACCTGCGCCTTGACCGTTTCAAAAATATGCTTAAACTCCGTAGCGTTCGTTTTAAGAAACTTGCGTCGTGCAGGAACATTGAAAAACAGATTCCGAACACTGATAGTCGTCCCCCTATCAGCCGCAGCCTTTGATTTTTCAACAAGTTCCCCCCCTTCATACCGATGCAGGAACGCCGCATCCATCCCTTCAGAACAGCTCTTGAGTTCAAAATGCGAAACAGAGGAAATGCTGGCCAGCGCCTCCCCCCTGAATCCGAGGGTTCCGAGAGTTTCAAGCTCCTCTGCACTGGAAATCTTGCTGGTGGCAAAACGCTCGACACACATCAAGGCGTCGGGTTCACTCATACCGTGACCGTTATCGATAATCTGAACAAGCTGCTTTCCAGCATCTTTTATAGAAAGCACAATCCGCCCCGCCCCGGCGTCAATTGCATTTTCAATAAGCTCCTTGACTACCGATGCTGGACGCTGCACCACCTCTCCGGCGGAGATCTTGTTGGCAACGGACTCAGGAAGCTTTGTTATTCTCGGCATAGGGTATTCAGGCACGATTATCTGGTTCACATAAGAGTTCTGATCTTTGAAATAGCGAAAAAAAACTTAAGGACAAAAAGGGTTATTTTCAGCTGAAACGCTTTACCTTTCAGAAGAGTCCACAATGTCCATTATCCGATCATGATGCGCTACACAAGAAAACACAATCCCCTCCTGATGACGGCGATACTCGCCCTCCTCGTGACCATCTCCATTCCGACAGGGGAACACAGCCGATCACCTCTCACGCCTGCCTTCAAGAGTGCACTCGCACAGACCTCCACCCGCAACGATATCAAGCAGCTTACAGGGAGATGGAAAGTGGTCAGGGCTACACTAACCCCGGAATTCCTCAACATTCCCATTCCGATCAGTTCAATTGATGCAACTGGATGGATCAGCCATGACAAAAGCTATGAAATCAAAGCATCCGGAGCCTTGTTCGGCAGCAATTACGACTATCTCGGAAAAGGAACTTTAGAACTGCAGGGCTCGACAGTCATCCTGACGGTACAAGAAGGCGCCATCACCATTGATGATCAGAACACGAAATATGACCGGAAAGGAAAAATAATTCGAGGAACATACCGGATAAGCACAAATGGCACCATGTTCATGAAAACGGTCAAAGAAAACAACGGGGTCCGCTACACACTCGATCTGGAACTGGTCAACACCTGAACGTCGGCAATCGTCATGAAGTAAGAAGCAGAAACCATGAAAAACAGCTCAGTCCGGCTCCTCTTCAACTGATGAGAGCTCCTTCCACACCATTCGCAACGCAGCCTCGCTGAAACGGAACTTGTTTCGCGCCCTGTCACTCCTGCTGTAAAAGGTCTCCGTCGTTATACGAACCAATCCGCTCCGTAAGTTTTTCACCGCCAGGCCGATACAGAGTGTTCCGACAGGTTTCTCCCGGCTTCCTCCGGAAGGACCGGCTATCCCTGTTGTCGAAACAGCGATATCAGCACCGCTTCGTTCCAACGCTCCTCTGGCCATCTCGGCGGCAACAAGCTCACTGACTGCGCCATGCTCCACCAGTGAAGATTCATCAACCCCCAGCAGTCGCATCTTGGCGTCATTGCTGTAAACCACGTAGGCTTCGTCGACATATCCCGATGACCCGGCAACATCAGTCAACCGGCTTGCCACAAGCCCGCCTGTACAGGATTCCGCCGTTGTGATCCGCATTCCCTGCAAAAGCAGCAGCTCACCGACAACCTCTTCCAGAGAAATATCCCTGGTGGCATAAACATAGTGACCAACAGCGCTGACAATGGCATCGACAACCTGTCGATTATCCTGCTCCACAACCTGCCTGTCAGGCCCGATCGAACTGACCCGAAGACTCACGCCCGCGACATGTGGCAGATAGGCAAGCGTTGTCCCCTCAGGAAGAGCATCCTCGATAGCAGTGATCATACCGGCAATAGTTGTCTCCCCGGTTCCGGTAGTCATGATATGGGAGTGAACGATCACGCTGCCGGACAATGCCGTCACGGCAGGAAGAACCGTCAACTTCATCATAGCTTGCATTTCAAGAGGAACTCCCGGCATCAGGACGAGGAGATGATCATCAAACCGGCTGCCTGAAGGGATCATCATTCCCGGTGCCAGGCCCATGGTATTGACGATCACCGTGGAACCCTCTATAACCATAGCGTTCTGTCGAAGCGATGACGACGGTTTGACACCCTGAACCCTGTAACGATCAAGACTCCGGTCATAGGTCTCCTGATGAAACACCAGATTTCTGCCAAGTAAATCTGCCACGGTCTTCTTCGTCCTGTCGTCACGCGTAGGGCCGAGACCGCCTGTAACCAGAACAAGATCGGCGCGGCCGAGAGAGTCGCTGCACTGTGCGGCAATGGCGGCCTCAATATCGGCACACGCAACGATTCGCTCAACAGCTATCCCTGCCCCTGCAAGCTCTGAACAGATGAACGTTGCATTGGTATTAACCTTCTGACCGGTCAGCAGCTCGTCGCCGATTGAAATAATTTCAGCTTTCACAGGACTCACCTACACCAGATAACTTGCAATCCGGAGAATATCAGCAAAAACTCCGCCCGCTGTCACCTCGCCGCCCGCACCGGGACCCTTGACAACAAGAGGCGTATCGAAATACCTGTCCGTCGTAAAGACGACCATATTTTCCGTACCGTTCAAACCGGCGACAGGATTGGACAACGGCAGCATCTTGACACTGATTTTCGCCTTACCGCCGTTAATTTCACCGGCATAGGCGATCGTCATACCCTCCGCGGCTGCCTTTCTATTCATGTCGTCATACTCCTCATCCACACAGGCAAGCTTTTCGAGAAACTCTTCGACAGGCATCTGGCCCATCAGATGATCAGGCACAAGACTTTCACACTGGATATCCTCATAATTGATTCTGAAACCGAGCTCCCTGCCGAGAATCAGAAATTTCCTTGCGAAATCGGCCCCTGAAAGGTCCTCTCTGGGATCGGGTTCCGTAAAGCCGGCATCACGAGCCTGACGCACGATGCGGCTGAAAGCCCCCCCCTTGCGCAACTCATTGAAAATATAGCTGAGCGTTCCGGAAAGCACCCCTTCGATTTTGAGGATCTTGTCGCCGCTGTTGCGCAAATCGTTGAGCGTATTGATGATCGGCAGACCCGCGCCGACATTGGTTTCATAGAGAAATTTGGCATTCGAGCTGTTCAGGGCATCGTTGATGGTTTCATAAAGATCCCAGGAACCGGCCATACCAAGCTTGTTGGCCGTCACCACAGAAATATTCGATCGCAGAAGCTCCGGATACGCAGCAGCGACATCGGCACTGGCCGTGCAGTCTACAAAGATGGTGTTATGAAGGTTGCGGCTTCTGATGCGGGCAAGGTAATCACCGATCGTTCTCTCCCCTTCACGGGGCTGAAGCGCGCTTTGCCAATCATTCAAATCGATCCCCTCGTTATTGAGAGCCATCATACGCGTGTTAGCCATGCCGCAGACAACGATATCAAGATTTTTTCCAACAGAAAGCGTCTCATGGTGATCACGGATCTGACCAATGAGACTACTTGAAATCGTCCCTGTACCGGCAATAAAGACATGCACCTTTCGACGCGAAAGAAAGAAGGACTCGTGAACGCAGTTCAACGCTTTATCTTCGTCGTGGCTGTCGATCACGAAAGATATGTTCATTTCATTGGCGCCCTGAGCAACCGCAATGACATTGATTCCGTTTTTACCAAGCGTTTCAAAGAGATGCGCTGAAACACCGGGATGACCGGACATGCTTTTACCGACCACGGCGATCATCGATATATCTTGACGTACCGTCAGTGACTCGATCTGGCGGGAACCAAGCTCGACAGCAAACTCATCATCAAGCGCCATCTGGGCTTTCGATGCCTGAAGGGCATTAATGGCAAGGCTGATGGACTGCTCCGATGAGGCCTGTGAAATAAAAATGATATTGATCATATGGCGGGCAAGACAGCTGAAAAGCCTTGATGCGATTCCTGGCACACCAACCATCCCGCTTCCTGAAATATTGAGCAGCACAATATCACTGATTGAACTCAAGCCGGTTACCGGACGAGCCGATACCGCCTCTTCCGAAGAGAGCTTCTCAATCCTTGTCCCAGGAGCTCCAGGGTTCATCGAATTTCTGATCGTAATGGGAATCCCTGCCTTCATAGCAGGATGAACGGCGTATGGATGCAGCACTTTTGCGCCGGCATGTGAGAGCTCCATAGCCTCGGCATAACTGATAAATGGAAGCGCGTAAGCGTCCCTGACACGTTTCGGATCAGCACTGAAAAATCCATCGACATCCGTCCAGATCTGAATCTCTCCGGCGCCGAGTACGGAACCGATAATCGTCGCCGTGTAATCCGAGCCGCCGCGGCCGAGAGTCGTCACCGTTCCATCGGGAGCTGACCCGATATAGCCGGTAACAACAGGAATGGAATCTGCATTGTTCAGCCGCTCCCTGATCTGGAGCGCAGAGGCCTCCATATCGACTCGAGCATCACCGTGCGATGTATCGGTAACAATCATCCCGCGAGCATCGACATAGGATGCCGCCACACCCTCCTGACTGAGATAACTGCTGATGATATAGGCCGAAAAACGCTCACCGAAGCTCATGATCAGCGCACTGCTTTTTTCCGACAACTCACGCAGCAGAGAGACTCCGTGCAACACATCGCCCAGTTCAGAAAGCACCCCGCACAGATATCGCTGAACATCTTCTGCCTTTTCTCCTGTCAGAAGATCCTCAACCAGAGCGGTATGCAAACGCTCAATGTCCACAAGCTTTTCTTTATAGTCCCCACCGCCGCGGCATGCAGTCAGGGCCGCATCGAGAAGAAGATCTGTCACCTTGCGGATAGCGGAAACGACAACGATAACGGGACCATCATGCATTGCATCCCGGATAATATTCAGAACATTTCTGATCCTCTTGCCGTTTTCTATCGACGTACCGCCGAATTTTAAGACGTTCATGCTCCTTGATCATCCTTTAGTGTGTAAAAGAAAACTCCCCTAATTTCTGATGGGAGAACCGAAAATCCAAATCATTTCCCAAAAGGGTCCGGAACAATCGAGCTTCGAGCGGATCCAAATCCTCTGTTGCCCGACTGAACGTAATGAAAAAAAAAGCGCCCTCTTGAAGGGCGCTTCCATAATCTGTCATCAAAGAGAGGTATCAAGTACCTTGAAGTGCTTCAGCGCCGGCGACAATCTCCGAAAGCTCGGTAGTAATAGCTGCCTGACGTGCACGGTTGTAGCTGATATTGAGCAATCGCAACAGCTCTTTCGCGTTTTCTGTCGCAGAGTCCATAGCAGCCATTCGTGCAGCCTGCTCAGCAGCATTGGATTCGAGCATCATCCTCCATACCTGGGTATTGAGATGCTTCGGCACCAGTACATCGATGATCGAAGCCGGTGATGGCTCATAGATGTAATCGCTGCCACCTTCATCACCACTCCCTTCAGGGGTGATCGGCAGAAGAACTTCGCTTTTCAGATTAGGCGCAAGAACTGATTTGAACTCATTGTAGACGACAACCACCTTATCAACTTCGCCCCGAAGATACATGCCCGATGCCTGCTCGGCAATTTCCTTTGCCACACTGAAATCGAGATTCTGAAAAACACCGGGATAGCCTTTAAGGATACGGTAATCGCGTTTGCGGAAAAAATCATACCCCTTGGAGCCCGCACAGATCAGATCAACCTTTCCGCTCTTGTGGAGATCGGCATGATCGACCGTCATAACCTTCTGTGCGACTTTAATGATGTTGGTGTTGAACGCACCACAAAGTCCTCTATCGGACGTGATGAGAACAACCAGCACCCTGCCGACCTCGTCACGGGCCGACAACATCGGGTTGAGCGATGTATCGACCTTGGTCGAAAGGGAACCGAGCATCTCTTTCAGCTTTGCGGCATAGGGCCGTGCCTGAACGGCCGATTCCTGTGCTCTGCGAAGCTTAGCGGCAGCAACCATTTTCATTGCTTTGGTCACCTGCTGCGTCGACTTGACGCCTTTGATACGAGTTCGTATATCCTTTAACGTTGCCATGAATTATTCCGTCGTTGTTCGAATTGCTGAAATTCCTGATACTGTTTACGCCTTCACTTTTTCCTTGAAGGAACTCATAAACTTCTCAGCAACCTCTTTCAACCTGCTCGAAAGATCGGCTTCCATTTTTCCGGTCTCGGCAATCGTCGAGAGAATATCACTGTGTTTATGTTCCAGCAGAGCGAGGAACTCTTCCTCGAACTGACGAACATACTTCGTATCGAGCGAATCGAGAAGACCCTGGGTACCAACGTAAATGATAGCGACCTGCTTTTCAACTGGCATCGGAACGTACTGGCCCTGTTTAAGAATCTCGACAAGACGCTCACCGCGATCAAGCTGCGCTTTGGTGGCTTTATCGAGATCTGAACCAAATTTTGAAAAAGCTTCAAGTTCACGGAACTGAGCCAGGTCAAGACGAAGTGTACCCGAAATTTTCTTCATCGCTTTGATCTGCGCGCTGCCGCCAACACGGGAGACAGAGATACCGACGTTGATAGCCGGACGCTGACCTGCGTTGAAAAGGTTCGACTCGAGGAAGATCTGACCATCGGTAATCGAAATAACGTTGGTCGGAATATAGGCCGAAACGTCTCCTGCCTGGGTCTCGATGATCGGAAGAGCGGTAAGACTGCCGCCGCCTTTAACCATTGGCTTAAGTGCGTCGGGAAGATCGTTCATTTTCTTTGCGACGTCGATATCGTCGGTGATTTTAGCCGCTCTCTCGAGAAGGCGCGAGTGAACGTAGAACACGTCACCGGGGAATGCTTCACGGCCTGGCGGACGACGAAGGAGAAGAGACAACTGGCGATAGGCTACAGCCTGCTTGGAAAGATCATCATAGATGACAAGCGCGTGGCGGCCTGTATCGCGGAAATACTCACCGAGAGTAGCGCCGGCATAGGGAGAGATGTACTGCAGAGGAGCGGGATCGGATGCTGATGCCGCGATAACCGTCGTGTACTCCATAGCACCAAACTTCTCGAGGGTGCTGACAACCTGAGCGATGGTAGAGCTTTTCTGGCCGGTTGCCACATAGATGCAGTAAACGCCTTTGCCCTTCTGGTTGATAATCGTATCGATCGCCACCGCGGTTTTACCAGTCTGGCGGTCACCGATAATCAGCTCACGCTGTCCGCGACCGATAGGAATCATGGCATCAATAGCTTTCAGACCTGTCTGAAGCGGCTCGTGCACCGATTTACGGAAAATAACACCGGGAGCCCTGCGTTCGAGAGGAAGACGAATTTCTGTCGCGATGGAACCTTTACCATCGATTGGCTCGCCAAGCGGATTGATAACCCTGCCGAGCATAGCTTCACCGACAGGAATAGAAGCGAGAATACCGGTTCTTTTAACCGTATCGCCTTCTTTGACAATGTCTGCTCCACCAAACATAACCGCACCAACGTTGTCCTCCTCGAGGTTCAATGCCATTCCCATAATCTTACCGGGAAATTCAAGGAGCTCACCAGCTGCGACTTTGGACAAACCGTAAATTCGTGCGATACCATCACCCACCTGGAGCACTGTTCCCACGTCATAAACGTCCGCCTCCGACTCAAACCCTGCCAGCTGCTTGCGGAGTATGGATGAAACCTCATCAGGCCTGACTGTTGTAGACATATCGTAATTAGCTTAGTTATTTGTTAAGAATGGAGAAAGTTTATTTTATTATACTTTCTTGAGAAATCAGACACTGTCAATTTCCTTTCCTAAAATTTTAAAAGCCAAATTTAATGAAAAGCTTTTAGTTATTCAAATTCTGCCGTTAATTTGAGTCCAAAAGCACACAGGCTTTTCCCATCGAAATAGAGGAAACAGGAATCTAGCTACCGATATAATTACATATGAAAACTGTCACAGGATTTGCTTCGGCAACCATCGGGAATGTCGCCTGCGGTTTTGATGTTCTGGGATTTGCCATCAAGGAACCCGGTGATGAAGTCATTCTGACGCTTCACGAAGAGAGCTCATCAGAATCACCCGTTTCCATCAAGACAATTCATGGAGATGGCGGAGCACTCCCAAGAGATCCAAAAAAAAACACATCCAGCTTTGTCGTCCTGAAATTCCTTGAATATCTGAGAAACCACAAAGGTATTGATTTCCAGGGTCATATAGATCTCGAACTAAAAAAAAATCTTCCACTCAGCAGCGGAATGGGAAGCAGTGCAGCCAGTGCTGCTGCAGCCCTTATCGCAGCAAATGAACTCCTGGGCGGTCCATGCACCAAGATGGAACTCGTTCATTTCGCTATTGAAGGAGAACGCGTCGCCTGCGGCTCGGCCCATGCCGACAACGCTGCTCCGGCAATGCTGGGAAACTTCATCCTGATAAGAAGCTACAATCCCCTTGACCTGATCACGATACCTCCGCCCGATCAGCTCTACTGCACGCTGGCACACCCCCACATCGAACTTCGAACCGCCTATGCCCGCTCAGTCCTGCCACGCAGCATATCACTGAAAACGGCGACCGAGCAATGGGGAAATGTAGGCGCATTGATCTCTGGCCTCCTCACCTCAGACTATGAGCTCATCGGACGCGCCCTGGTCGATGTGATCGCCGAGCCCAAACGAGCGACGCTGATACCGGGATTCTACCAGGTCAAAGAGGCTGCTCTTGGAGCCGGAGCGCTCGGCTGCAGCATAGCCGGTTCCGGACCGTCGATCTTCGCATTCTCATCATCAGCCGCAACAGCCGAAAAGGCCGGTACAGCCATGAGAAACGCATTTCTCGACATTGATGAACACCTTGAAGCCGACATATGGGTTTCTCCCGTCTGCCGCGAAGGGGCAAGGATTCTGTAACGAACTGACCATTACCCGACAACAGCCATGATTTACTACAGTACCAATAAATCTTCGACACCGGCAAGCCTCAAAAGAGCGACGCTTGAGGGTCTAGCCCCCGATGGCGGCCTCTATGTCCCGTCTGCCATACCGGTTTTCTCTCCCTCGGAGATCGAACTGCTCAAAGAAGCTCCGTTTAAGGATATCGCCTTTGCCATAGCAAAAAAATATACCGGAAGTGAAATTCCCCCTGACCGTCTCTACGAGATCATTGAAGAGTGCTTCAATTTCCCAACCCCACTGGTACCTCTCGACAACAACACGTTTATCGAGGAACTCTTCCATGGCCCCACACTTGCGTTCAAAGACTACGGTGCACGTTTTCTGGCCAGAATGACCGGTTATTTCGCAGAGGAAGATCATACACTCATTACCATCCTCGTAGCGACTTCCGGAGACACGGGTAGCGCTGTAGCCTACGGATTTCAGGGTATTCCCAATACACGGGTCGTCCTGCTCTATCCATCCGGAAAAGTCAGCCGCCTTCAGGAACAGCAGCTGACAACCGCAGGAGGAAACGTCACAGCACTTGAGGTCAAAGGTGATTTTGATGATTGTCAAAGGCTTGTCAAACAAGCATTTATGGACGGATCGATCAAGCAGAATCTCACCCTGACATCGGCAAACTCCATCAATATATCGCGTCTCATCCCCCAGTCGTTCTACTATGCATGGGCAGCGCTGCAACTCGACAGAAAGTATCCGGGGAAAAAAGCTGTCTTCTCGGTTCCGAGCGGAAACTACGGCAACCTTACCGCTGGCGTACTGGCAAAAATGATGGGATTCCCGATCGATCACTTTATTGCAGCCTCCAATGCAAACGACAGCGTTACACGCTATATTGAAGAGGGACGCTATGAGCCTCATCCGACAATCCGTACACTGTCGACGGCAATGGATGTCGGCGATCCAAGCAATTTCGCCCGCCTGCGCCACCTCTATGCCAATGATCACACGAAAATGGCTGCAGATATTACAGGCTACTCGATCTCGGACAACGAAACGCTCGAAACCATCAGAAGCGTCTACGACCGTTTCGGCTATATCATGGATCCGCATACCGCTGTCGGCAGCAGGGCTCTTGAACTCTGGAGAGAGCAGATGACGCAAGCCGATTCCAACCCGGCTGTCGTACTGTCGACAGCGCATCCGGCAAAATTCCTTGAATCGATCCGTGAAGCGCTCGATATGGAGATATCCATCCCTGACAGATTGCAGACCGTTCTGGATAAACAGAAAATAGCAACCCTGATCGGTTCCGACTACAATGAACTCTCAGCGTTTCTTTCTGCACTCGATTAACAAGTAATCAACATGGCCAACAGACCCTCACCAGTTGCAGGCCAAGCGGTGAGAGTCTGTCTCCACCCCTTATTGACTTTTTTTACCTTTGTCCACTTCGCTGATGAACCTTCAGACCCTCTTATTCTTTCTGGTTATTCTCCCGGTGACGTTTTTCGGTTTACTGATAGCACTGCTCGTCAACCTCATCGACCCATCCGGCGACGGATTTCACCGTATGGCCGCCTGGTGGGGACGATTCTGTGCAAAACTGCTGGGCATCAGGATTGACGTCGTCGGCAGAGAGCACTACGACGCCACAAAAAACTATCTGGTCATAAGCAACCACGCAGGTATGGCCGACATTCCGATCCTCCTTGGCACACTGCAACTGAACCTGCGTTTTGTCGCAAAGGAAGAGCTCGGGCGCATCCCTGTTTTTGGCTGGGCTCTCAAAAAGGGCGGCTATGTGCTCATCAAACGCGGCCAGAACAAAGAAGCGCTCAAAAGCCTGTTCAAAGCGGCAGAAGTCCTCAATAGCGGACGCTCTGTGCATATTTTCCCGGAAGGAACGCGCTCTGCGACCGGGGAACTGCTTCCGTTTAAAAGAGGCGCGTTTCTGATTGCCCAGAAAGCACCAACACCGATTCTTCCCATAGCCATTATCGGAAGCAGCACCATCACTCCGAAAAAAAGCCTGAAAATCCGAAAAGGAACCATCAGGATTATCATCAATCCTCCAATAGAAACAAGCGGCAAAACAGCCCTGCAGCTGCAAGAAGCTGCATTTCAGACAATCAGCAGCGCCATCGAACAGTCTGGAATTTCGGCTTAAAAAAACAGTATGAAGCTCATGATCAACGGCGTGAACGCCTATGCAGGTCTTACCGACCCAAAACGAATACTTTGAATAACCTGCATTTTTCTGATACCTTTAAGGTATAGTACAATAATAAATTGGCGCGAAGGAAGGACAAGAGAGTAACTCCAGGTCTATCATGACAAACAGCAGCACATCTGCCACTGCGGAATTCAGAACCCTTGTCGTCCTTGAAGCGCTCAAAGAACGACGCCCCGAACATGAAGTAGCTGCAGCATTCAACATCTCCCGACAGGAATTGTCGGAATGGAAAGAGCAGTTTCTGAGCAAAGCTGACTCCCTGTTCCGGCCTGAACTGACGGAAAACAAACCGGAAAAATGTCCTGACGACATAGACTGGCAAAAAGTTTTTCACGCAATCTCTCATCCGACGATCATTCTCGACGAGAATCAGATCATCCTCTCAGCCAATCCTGCCACAGCAAAAGCCTTTGGTCTCGATACCCCTGATCTGATCGGCAGAAAGTGCACCGAACTCTTTCACGCAACGTGGTGCACTCCGGACAGATGCCCCATGCAAGAGGTCAAAATGACCCGTAACCCTGCTGAAGGCATCATGATATCTGAAACACTGGGCAGATATTTTCTCGTTTCCTGCACGCCTGTTTTGAATACAACGGGAGATGTAGAAAAAATCATCCATATCGCCACCGATATCACTCAACAGATCAAAGCAGAACAAACCCTGCAACGCAGTGACTCCATTCTAAGCACGCTTCAATTCGTCACCACGGAACTCCAGAACTCTCATCGTTTTGAAGAGACAATCAATCGCGTCCTCTCGATGCTGGGGACTGTCCTTGAGGTCAACCGCGCCTATATCGTGGAATGTCAGGCTGTCGACACCAAAACACCTCTCACCAATCTCCGATACCTGTGGCAGGACCCGTACGCTCTGTCCGAAAAGCAAAAACCGCTCTTTCAGGAGCCCCTGTCCGACCGGGGCGAACGAGCATCGTTGCTGAAAACGCTTGAGAAAAACCTCGTTCTACAGCGAATCACCAATGATACTTCAGGCGCTGAACGAGCGATACTGCAAGCCGCACACATCACGTCAATACTGGCCATACCGATCAATATCGAAAAAAAATGGTGGGGCTTTATAGGATTCGACGACTGCAGGAACGATCGATCCTGGACCCGGACTGAAATCGAAGCCCTGCGCTCTGCGGCAGAGACCCTCGGCGCGGCGATCATCCACCAGAGAACAACACTGAAGCTCAAGGAAAGCGAAGCACGCAACGGAGCAATGCTCAACGCACTACCGGATATGCTTTTTGTGCTTGACAAAGAGGGTGTATGCCTTGACTTCCATGCCAGAAACAACAATGAACCCCATCCGCCTGCAAAACAATTTATCGGAAAAAGTCTTAAGGAAATTTTCCCGGAAGCGCACTCCTCTGCCTTACAACACCTTATCCATGAGGTATCCGAATCAGGAGCGCCAAAAATCCATGAGTACCAGATGAAACGTTCCGGAAAAACATCGCACTATGAAATCCGCGTCGTTCCACTCGGCACAGACAAAACCCTGAATATCGTCCGAAACATGACGGACCAGAAAGAAACTGAAAATAAACTCTTACGAACCAACAGGAAACTCGAAAACGCGAGCAGGAAAGCAAAAAAACTCGCAGAACAAGCCCAGGAGGCAAGCAAGGCAAAAAGTGAATTTCTCGCCAATATCAGTCATGAAATCCGTACTCCCATGAACGGGGTCATCGGCATGACCGGACTACTCCTGGAAACAGACCTTACACCGCAACAGCACCGCTACGCAGGAACCATTGCATCCAGCGCTCAATCCCTGCTTGACCTGATCAATGACATTCTTGACGTATCAAAAATCGAAGCAGGAAAACTCACTCTTGAAATCCTTGATTTCGATCTTCAGGAACTGATGGATGACTTTGCAGCCTCATTTGCCATCCAGGCTGAACAGAAAAACCTTGAATTTCTCTGCAGTATAGAGCCGGGTATCCCGACCAGGCTAACGGGAGATCCCGGACGTTTGCGTCAGATTCTGATGAATATTGCAGGCAATGCCGTGAAATTCACCAGTAAAGGCGAAATAGCCATCTACGTCACCCTCGATTCAGACTGTGACGACCAGGTTGTTTTACGCTTCTGCATCCGCGACACAGGAATCGGCATAGCAAAAGAAAAAATTGATACTCTTTTTGAAAAATTCACCCAGATCGACGCCTCGGCGACAAGACAATATGGAGGGACAGGGCTAGGCCTGTCCATCGCCAAAGACCTTGTAGAACTGATGCAAGGGTCAATCGGAGTCGAAAGCACAGTAAACCAGGGATCTCTCTTCTGGTTCACCGCAAAACTGAACCGCCAGACACACGCCACCCTGCAGGCTCAAGAGTCGAAAAACAGGTCGCTCTTCGGTCAAAAAGCGCTTATCGTAGACGATAACGCTACCAACCGTGAAATCCTCTCAAAACGCCTTTTGTCCTGGGGGATGCGGCCTGAGGAATCCGACAACGGTCAGGACGCCCTCGACATGCTCATCCGGGCATCAACAAGCACAGATGCCTTCACTATAGCTGTTATTGACATGCAGATGCCGGAAATGGATGGAGTCATGCTTGGAAAAGCGATCAGAGAACATGAAGCGCTGATGAGCCTTCAGATGATCATGATGACATCGCTCGGCAACAATGGTGAATCTTCACTGGCTGAAAAAGCCGGCTTTTCGGCATGGTTACAAAAACCGGTACAGATTAAAAAGCTCAAAAATGCCCTGATAGCACTATCAGCGACACAAGAGCCTGAAGCAGATGAACAGCCATCGCAAAAAAAGCCAAACAATCTCCTGAACCGCTTTGCTGAATGCAAAGCAAGAATTCTTCTTGTAGAAGACAATATCGTCAATCAGCAGGTCGCCATGCTCATGCTCAAAAAATTCGGCCTTCATGTCGACGGTGTAGCCAATGGCAAAGAAGCACTCTCGGCGCTCATGTCACTGCCGTATGATGTTGTGCTTATGGATATTCAGATGCCGGTGATGGACGGACTGGAAGCCACCCGACGAATAAGAAATGGAGAATGCGGGACGAGTGCTATTCCTATTATCGCTATGACAGCCCATGCGAAGCAGAGTGACAGGGAACTCTGCCTTGCGACAGGAATGAACGACTATGTCTCGAAACCGGTAAACCAGCAGGCGCTGGCCGACACTCTTGAAAAATGGCTGCCGAAACACAGCGATACGCAAAACGCAACGTAGCAGGCTCCCCGCTGAAAAACCTTTTCAATCCAGCGCATACTATCGGAACCGGCTTGTGCCCCCGGTCCCGCAGCACACTCGCTGTAAAAGCTTATACCTGCTGATAGAGGTTCACCATCTCGATAGCAGCAAGAGCAGCATCAAACCCCTTGTTGCCGGCTTTCGTCCCGGCACGTTCGATTGCCTGTTCGAGATTGTCGGTAGTCAGCACACCGAAGGTCACGGGAATCATCGTATCAAGACCGACCTGAGCAACGCCCTTCGTCGCTTCAGCAGCGATAACATCATAATGGCTGGTTGCGCCGCGGATAATCGCACCAAGAGTGATGACGGCATCGTATCGGCCTGACACAGCGACTTTTTTGGCGACCGACGGCAGCTCGAACGCACCGGGGCATTTATACAAAGCGATCTGCTCTTCAGATCCTCCATGCCTGACAATACAGTCAACGGCACCTTCGACCAGTTTCTGGCCTATAAAATCGTTAAAACGCGATACCACCAGCGCAAACCTTGAGTTGCGGGCATCAAGCGTCCCTTCTATTGTTTTGATCGTCATAACGCATTATACGGTTATATGTTTTTCCGAACAGAACCCCATCAGTCTCTCAACACAATCAATCAGACAGTGGCCGACAGCTATATGGCACTCCTGCACTCTGTCAGCCGCCTTATCATAGGGCACAACGATGGACATATCGGCGACCTGCAGAATACGTCCCCCGTCACCGCCAAGAAAAGCAAGTGTATGCATCCCCTTCTCGCGTGCAAAGTTGATTGCACGAAAGACATTCTCACTATTGCCGCTCGTCGACAAACCCAGAAGAATATCGTCTTGCCGGCCGTATGCCTCAACCAGCCTGCAAAAAACATCATCGTAACCCAGGTCGTTTGCTCCGGCTGTCAGGGCAGAGGTATCCGTCGTCAGCGCAATGGCCGGAAGCGCCCTGCGCTGAACGCTCTTACGATAACGAATGGTCAGTTCAGTAGCAAGATGCTGCGCATCGGCTGCACTTCCTCCGTTACCACACAACAGCAGTTTACCCCCTTTCTCGAAAACGCTGCTGACTAAAGCGGCCATCTCGACAATGCGCCCGCTCTGTTCATCTGCAACCTGCATCTGAATGCGCGCACTCTCATGCAGCATAGACCGGACCAATCCCTCCAGCGAATCGTCAGGCATATTCCCGGGCCCCGTTGACATCATACAATTCTGTAACAATAATGGTGTTCTTCTTGACGCTGTCAATATAAGCAAAAATCGTCCACGAAGCGTATGCCGCAAGCCACTCCTGAAGAGCATCATCGGAAAAATGCCCATAAATTGAGGCATTTTTCATACTTTTAATGAGAAGCAAACCATCGATAACCGCAAGAGGATAACCCCGCCATGAACAAAATCCTGGTCCCGACGGATTTCTCTCCCCAGGCAGCCAATGCGCTGGGCGTAGCGCTGAGCATTGCCCGTACAAGCGGCGCAGAACTGCATATCTACCATGTCATCGAATCACCTGACTATCCTGAAATAACCGATATCATGGCCTATCAGTCGCTTGGCAATACCAATGTGCTTGAAAAAATCGAGGAACGTCTCGCCCAGATAACCGATTGTGAAGAGTGCGCCGATATCAGAATCTCCTACTCGATCGATTTCGATTCCCCCTATGAAAAAATCTCCCATAAAGCCTCAGAGGAAAACTACGATCTGATCGTCATCGGCTCTCATGGCAGAAAAGGGATTGACCGCCTCCTTATCGGATCGACAACGGAGAAAGTCATCCAGCACGCACCATGCCTCGTATTGACCATCAAGGATGCAACCAGTTACTTTTCTCCGTCAAATATCGTCTTCGGCTCGAACTTCTACGGGGAAATCGCCAGTGGATTCTCCTGTCTTCGAAAATTCGCGGACCTCTATGAAGCCACCATCCACCTGCTCAAAATCAATACCCGGAGCCACTTCGAAACAAGCCGCTACAGCCGACAGCTGATGGAAAAATTTGCTGAAGAACAGCAGTTATCCAACTACACCATCAACATCTTCAACGACGACAGCGAAGAAGAGGGAATTCTTCACTTCGCAAGAGACACCGAAGCCGATATGATCTGCGTTCCAACCCACGGCAAAACAGGCCTCTCCCACCTGATCTCGGGAAGCATCGCAGAAAGCGTTTCGGAACAGGCCTTCAGGCCGGTCCTGACCTACAGGATACAACCGGCCACCATAAAATACGGCGTTATCGCCCCATTCAGTTGACACTCCCTTCAGCGAGAAAGAGGTCGTCCGCACTCCTTGCAGAATTTAGCATTGTCATCATGTGGAATGGATTCGCAGCATGAAGCATGCATAGAGAGATCGGTATTAACCTTGTCTTTGATAGCAGCCATCTCCGCCGAGACAATGCCTGTTGGAACGGCGATCACACTATAGCCCATGATCATCAGAAAAGCGGCAAGCGCCCTGCCGACAATGGTCTGCGGATAAATATCGCCGTAACCGACCGTCGTAATCGTCACAATCGCCCAGTATACCCCTTCGGGAATGTTGTGAAAACCGTTCTCCTCGCCTTCTATCAGGTACATAAGAGCGCCAATGATACACACCGTCACAAGAATAAAAAACAGAAAAAAAACAATTTTACGCGCCGACGCGATAATGGAAGCTTTCACAAATTCGCCTTCCTTGACAAACTTGACAAGCTTGAGCAGACGAAATACTCTTAAAACCCGAAAAAAACGGATGACAAGCAGGTATTGCGTGCCCGGGAAAAAAATACTGAAATACGTAGGCAGGATCGAAAGCAGATCAATGACCCCGAAAAAACTGGTTGTATAACGCAGCCGATCTTTTGCGACATACTGTCGCATGAAATATTCTACCGTAAAGAGAATGGTAAAAGTCCACTCGAGAACATAGAACACATCGCCATACGCCGAGTGAATCCCGGCCACACTATCGAGCATCACAATCAAGACGCTCATCAGAATAGCTGCAATCAGCAATAAGTCAAAAAGTCTGGCGGAAAATGTATCATAATCAAAAATGATATGCGCCAATCGCTGCTTGAAAGTCGTACGTGGAGTCATAGCATGAAAACGTTATGCGTTGATACCCATCATCGCTCAAAATCGAAAACGTCACGTAAAATATAAGAAAACCTCTGTCCAACTGTCCAGGCCCCTTGCCCGACATATAAAAAAAACGCCGCATCATAAACATGATGCGGCGTTTTGCAGCAAAAAAGGAACAATGATTGATACTTCAGTGGTATTTCGGGCTCTCTTCCTTGACAAAATCAACCAGGCATTTGAGATTTGCCGGGTCAACATCAGGAAGAATACCGTGACCAAGATTGAAGACATGACCGGACTCTGCGGTATGCTGACCAAACTGCTTGAGAATTTTAGCGGCTTCCGCTTTGATTTTATCATGGGTACCGTAGAGAACTGTCGGATCCATATTACCCTGAATACAGACACGGTCCTGAAGTTCTTTGCGGGCTTTTGCAATATCCATGTTCCAGCCGAGGCCCATAGCATCACAGCCTGTATCAGCAATATCGGAAAGAATGGTATTGCAGTCTTTAGAGAACACAATAACCGGAATATCGGGATATTTGGTTTTGATAGCCTGAACGCTTTCCTTGATATAAGGAAGGGCGAACTCACGATAGTCATCTTCAGAAAGAGCACTTGCCCATGAATCAAAAATCTGAAGCGCGTCAGCTCCTGCCTCAACCTGCATAAGCAGGTACTCGGTAATGACCTGAGAGATCTTGCTCAAAAGCATGTGGGCCATCTGTGGCTCACGATACATCATTTTCTTGGCAAAAGCGTAATTCTTCGATCCCCCACCCTCAACAGCATAGGTAAAGAGCGTCCATGCAGCACCGGAAAAGCCGATGAGAGGAACCCTGTTATCGAGTTCTTTCTTGGTCAGACGGATAGCATCCATAACATAGCCAAGTTTCTCTTCGATATCAGGAATAATGAGGCGATCAATATCAACCTGAGAACGGATCGGAGGGGTCAGTTTGATACCTTTGGTCTCTATGATCTGAACATCCATGCCCATAGCTTCGTTGACAACAAGGATATCCGAGAAAATGATAGCCGCATCAACCCCAATGATATCCACAGGCTGAATAGTGACTTCTGCAGCCAGTTCAGGGGTTTTACACAGGGTCAGAAAATCAGTTTTTTCTCTGATTGCGCGGTACTCAGGCAGATATCGGCCTGCCTGCCGCATCACCCAGATCGGAGTCCTTGGAACCGGCTGCCGCTTCAACGCCCGAAGAAAAAGATCATTTTTGAGCATGCAATGCAATGTTTGAAAATTTAAAGGAAACACCCCTCACCTGCATTCATCTTCTCCGGGTGAGAGCACAATATGAAAGTGCAAAGCTACGCTTTTTTGCACTTTTTTAAAAACAGGACCTGAACCGCCGGCCAGACAAACATCCCATGGAAAGCCATACCAGCGGCGACAACCTGATCCGGGCTATACCATCAAGTCACAATATGGCGTTTGATACCAAGCTGACGTGGCGTATAGCCCAATGCGAGCCCGACCATCTCCGAAAGATGAAACACGGGAATAGAGTCCTTGATATTGGCTTTTTTCAGCGCTTTCGACTGGTAACCGTCAAGCACCGTATGACAAAGAGGACAAGGCGTCACGATAAAATCGGCTTTTGCATCTATAGCCTCTCCAAGCGCTTCAGCCGCAACATCAAGAGATTCGTCTTCGGCGACAAGCAGCGTATGGAAACCACAGCACTTGTTCTTATGCTCATACGGAATTGTTTTTCCGCCCAGCGCCTCGATCAGCTGATCAAGCGAAGATGGTTCGAGAGGGTTGTCCTTGCCCAGCAGTGTCGACGGGCGAAGAATATGGCAGCCATAGAAGGGCGCGATCCTGTAATTGCTCAGCGGGACTTTGACTTTCTCACGGATAAGATCGAGCCCCACATCCTCGATAAGCACCCAGAGAAGGTGACGGACTTCCGATGTCCCCTTGTACTCGAGGCCCTCTTTATGCAAAATACCGTTAACCTCATCTCGCAGCGCAGGTGATTCGTCAAGTTTTTTCTTAGCGCTTCTGATCGTCAGCAGACAGGTGTTGCACGAGGTAACAAGATCAAGCCCGAGTTTTTCAGCAAGAGCAATATTGCGGCCATTGACCAGAGCAAAATGCTTGGGACTGACATAGTCGAGATTGCTTCCTCCGCAACAGACACTCTCGTGCATTCTGACAAATTCAACACCGAGATCGTTCTGCCAGAGTTCCAGCGATCTGTCAACCTCTTTGGTCATCGCCTCATTGATACAGCTGAGGTAATATGCGTAGCGCTTCATACCGCTTCTCTCCTGATTTATTTATGATTATCCTTCTGGTCCCGCTTCACATGCTCGGTCATCTCATTAAATTCCTCCCGGAATTTCTTGATGCCCTTTGACGGCTTGACAAGCGGCGGCGGCGGCGGCGTTCTTCTCTTCATGACCATCTTGAAAGCCATCGGCAGAAGATTTTTAAGGGTCCAGTTCAAACCATTCGTCCTGACCGGCAGAGTTGACTCGACAAGTTTTCCCTTCTTGGAAATATCATCCATAAACGCTTCGGCATGTCTCGCTCCGCTGGAATCCTTAACGCCTCTGGCAGCAAGAGCATCCTCACGAACACCGTGAATAGCATCCATGATAGGAATATTTTTCACACAGGTCTCCTGGCACCGGTAACAGTGGGTACAATCCCATACGCCATGATCTTTGACAAGCTCGGCCATCCTCTTGTCGTGACTACCGTCGCGGCTGTCGACATTCATTCTGTGTGACTTGAGCAGAATAGCCGGAGCGACATACTCCTTGTTTGCCCTGAGAATGGAACACTCCGACATGCATGATGCGCAGAGAATACAGTCTGTTGCCTTATCGTATTCCTGAAACTCTTCTTCGGAAATCAAAAATTCCTTATCTCCCATCTGGCTTTCAGGCATCGTCGATTCAATCCAGTTGGAATACTGTTTCATCTTTTCGACCATCGGATCCATATCGACGATGAGATCCTTGACATGAGGCATATTGCGCAACGGCTCCACCTTGATCACATTGGCAACTTTGCACCGTTCAATCTCATCCCAGACCTGTGTCGTACAGGCAAGTTTTGAAATTCCGTTAATACGCATACCGCACGACCCGCAGATCCCGGCCTGACAGAACGCCCTGAAGCTGACGGATGCATCGACATGCTCCTTGATATAATTAAGGGCCCTGAGTACGGTAATACCCTTTTCAACCGGAATGGTGTAATCGTCGAAATAGGGCTTGTTATCTATCTGGGGATTGAACCGGAGCACCCGGAACGTTATATCCCTCATTTCTTCTTTATGCTCTCCCATAAATCCCGTCCTCATGAATTAATAAGTTCTTTCCTGTAGCTCATACTTACCCATGGTGACAGGTTTTTCGCCAAGCACAGGCTTACCGTTCTCATAGGTGTACATGGTGTGCTTATGCCACTTCTCGTCATCGCGCTTCGGAAAATCCGTTCGGGTATGTGAACCACGGCTCTCCTCTCTTGCATATGCTCCGGCTGCGACAGTTTCGGCAAGATCGAGCATATTTTTGAGCTCAAGCACCTGTATGAGATTGGTATTAAACACATCACTGGTATCAAAGACACGGACATGGCTGAAACGCTCTTTCAGCGCTGCAACATCAGCGATACCCTTTTCGATTTTCGAGGCTTCACGGAAAATTCCCACATTGATTGCAAGAGTCTGGCCAAGCTCCTCGCGAAGCGCTCCATAACGCTCATAGTGACCGGAAGGCTTCATATACTCTCTTAGTTCGAGTTCCATATCTTCGACCTCCCGAGACGATATCTCACCCGGATCGAAGCTTCTGGCCTCCTCTGCTGCCGCATGACCGGCGATCCTGCCGAACACGAGGATTTCAAGCAGAGAGTTTCCTCCGAGACGATTTGCGCCATGAACAGACACACATGCCGCCTCACCGGCAGCATAGACTCCATCCATTGGTGTGCGTCCATAAATATCAGTATCAATACCACCCATGGAATAATGCGCGGTCGGCCTGATCGGAATCGGCTCTTCAATAGGATCGACACCTTCAAAGTACATCGACATCTCACGAATCTGCGGAAGCCTCGATTTGATGAGATCGGCACCAAGATGGGTAAGATCGAGATGCATATACTGACCGGCCGGGCTTTCAAAACCTCTTCCCTGAAGAATTTCGGTCTCGATTGAACGGGAAACCAGATCACGAGGTCCGAGCTCCATCTTCTCAGGGGCGTAGTTGTTCATGAAGCGCTCCCCCTTGTTATTGATCAGGTAGCCGCCTTCACCTCTGGCACCTTCCGTAACGAGCAGACCGCTCTTTCTCAGACCGGTGGGGTGGAACTGAACGAACTCCATATCCTTCAAAGGAATACCGGCTCTGTAGGCAACAGCCTGGCCATCGCCGCTGTTACCTGCAGCGTTGCTTGAACGGTTCCAGTACATTTTGGAGTAGCCTCCCGTAGCAAAGATCACTGCTCTTGCCGGAAACGCTTCAACCTTGCCTGTGCGGATATTCATGGCAAGCAATCCTTTGGATTTACTTCCCTCGGTTGACAGACTGAGAACAAAATACTCATTGAAGAAAAACACCCCTTTGCGAAGACACTGCTCGTAAAGGGTCTGAAGAATAGTATGGCCGGTTTTATCCGCGCAATAACAGCATCGGGGTCTTCCCGCGCCGCCGAAAGGCCGCTGGGCAATGGTATTGTCATCCATTCTCGACCACGGAGTACCGATATTATCAAGTTCCCGGATAATCTTGGGCGCCTCGGAGCAGAGTACCTCTGCCGCATCCTGATCGGCAAGATAGTCGCTCCCCTTGATGGTATCGAATACATGCATTTCAACCGTATCATCCTTCGCCTTGTTGCCGAGAGCAGCATTGGCACCACCCTGCGCGGCTGACGTATGGGACCGATTGGGATAAATTTTGGACAAAACGGCGATATTCAACGCGGGGTTGGTTTTCATGGCTTCCATAGCCGCATATAACCCTGCACCGCCGCCGCCGACGACAACGATATCAAATGGCTTCATACACTCAAATCTCCTTATGGAAACGGCCGGCATGGCAGTTCCCGGTGTTAAGCGGGCCTGCAATACAGAGGCAGACCCGTTTTTCTATGAATCACAAATGCTTTAAACGAAAATACTCTCGTCAATGCCGGCAGGTTACAATGCTACATGGTCGTCATGGGCAGGCAGTTCCTCAACAGCGTGAAGAACATCGGTCATATTGAGAACACCGATAACCTTGTTGGTTTCCATAACGGTAAGGCGACGGACATTGGTACGCTTCATGAGGCGAAGCGCGTACTTGACCCGTAAACCGGGGTTGATACTGATGATCGGTTTGCTCATAATATGAAAAACAGGCGTATTCCAGGGGTCACGATGCACATCCTCGCCGGGATCAATGACTTTTTCCAGAATATCCTTTTCCGTAACGATGCCATAGCAGTCATCCTCGTTACGAGGCTCGACGATAAGGCCGCTCTCATTGTTTTTTTTCATCAACTGAAGGGCTTCGGCAACGGTACAACTGCCCTTGATGGTGTGAAAATCCTTCTGCATCAGCGCAGAAACTGGTAAGGTCCGTAGTTTTACTAACTGATCCATATGATAAAGCTCTGGGTTAAAAAAGGATGCAAAAATCCTTCGCTATTATGGTAAACTCGCTTATGTACAGAATTAAACTGGATAAAACGGCAGGGCTGCATCTTATCGTCTTAAGGATAAGAGAGATAAATGTACAAAAAAAAATAATTTTGCCCAAAAGTGCGCTTTAACTGCCTATGCGCCATGCCATGGCGACAGAAAGCTGCGCGAAAGCACAAGCTTTCAGCGGCAAAAACCTGTCAGGCAATCCCGTGAGCCTTTTTATACGCCGCCCAGTTGCGCTTCAAGCCGATAAAGGATTCAAGGTCGGGCTGAAGAAGAAAGGGGTTTGTACGCCGTTCGTGCCCGATAGTCGATTCCGGCGCAACGCCGTAATCATGACCGGGAAAAACACGAGTCGTCTCTGGAAGGGAAAGAAGTTTCTCATGGAGTGAGCCAAACTCCGTCACCGCCTGTTCAGCAAGGTCCGTCCCGCCAACCTTGCCGACAAAAAGCGTATCACCGGTAAAGACGACGTCGCCTACACAGAGACATATCGAATCATCAGTGTGGCCGGGAGTGTAAAGCACCTTGACCTGAAGAGCGCCAAGAGGCAGCTCTGCACCATCCTCGATACGAACACCGCTTACAGGACAAAGCGATCCATAGAGCAACGGAGTGCAACCGGTCAGACGAGCGGCCTCTTCATTACCATTCGTATGATCATGGTGACTATGTGTAGAAAAGAGGTAACGGATAGTCAACCCCTCCCTACGCGCATCCTCGACAATCATCCCCGGATTATAAGAGGTATCGACAGCCACCGCAAGACGACTTGTTTCATCAGCGGCAAGGTAACCGAAATTTCTATCCCCTCCGGTTCGGAACTGTTTCAGATACATGATCAGACCATTTTTTCAACATTCATCAAAAATGCCCGTGCCGGAAATCCAGGCTCTATCGCTATCGGCTGATGCTCAAGCTCGGCGATGATATCGTCAGCTTTATGATCCTCAAGTATGGCAAAGCACATCGAGGAGTAGGATCCGATCCCTTTGTCTGAAGGCCACCAGGCTTGACTGGTGACCCCCTTGTCACAAAAACAGCCTTTAATGGACATGCTGCTGAACATCAGTACATCGAATTTCCTGAAGAGCTCCCGAACCTGTGGACGGGTCTCTTCATGGCCCATGATTGCAAGAAATTTCATGTATTCTCAAGAATCGAGTTAGTGAACATTCTTTTTTTCCACAAAGTAATAGAGCAGCGGAACGACACCGAGCGTCAGAACCGTTGAAAGCATCGCTCCCCACATCAGCGAGATAGCAAGTCCCTGGAAAATAGGATCGAAAAGGATAACGATGGCACCGATCACAACCGTCCCTGCGGTCAGAAGAATAGGGCGCGTACGAACTGCAGCAGACTCTATAACTGCCTGCTTGAGCTCGATTCCCTCCTGAACCCTGAGCTGGATAAAGTCAATGATCAGAACCGAGTTTCTCACCATAATACCGGCCAGAGCAATCATGCCGATCATACTGGTCGCCGTAAAAAACGCGCCGTGAACGTAGTGGCCTGGAATGATGCCCACAAGACTGAGCGGTATAGCCACCATCATCACCAGAGGAGTCTTGAACGACTGGAACCATCCGATAATGAGAAGATAAATAATCACAAGAACCACTGCAAAAGCAGCACCGAGATCGCGGAAAACCTCGAACGTAATCTGCCACTCACCGTCCCACTTCATCGCCAGTTTCTCATTGGTGAAAGGCTCAGAGGTATAGAGCGGAGAGATGTTATAGCCTCCCGGCATCTCAAGTTCCTTGATGCGTGTATCCATGTTCAGCATGGCATACACAGGACTTTCTGTCACCCCTGCGACATCAGCAGTCACATAGACAACCTCGCGGAGATTTTTACGGTAGATACTTTTCTCGGCAGGGACCTCTGTCACCGTAACCAGATCTGAAAGAGGTATCATCTCTCCGGCAGGAAGCCGCGTCGTCAATGAGCTCATTCCCTGTGATTTGACGTAGATCCCCGAAAGATCGAGAATACGGGACCTGGCTGCAATCGGCAATCTGACTTCAAGCCCTACAGGCTCCAGTTCCGTATCGGTATGGAGCAATCCGACCTCTGCACCATCGAGAGCCATACGCAGAGTGTTGGTAATCTGCTCTGTGGTAATGCCGCGGTATGCTGCCTTTTCCTTGTCGACCACAAGACTGTACTCGTTGTAATCATCCTCGACCATCCAATCCACATCGACAACGCCAGGCGTATCCTTCATGATCGCCTTGATCTTTTCGGCCAGCATGATCTGCTGCTCCTGATCAGGGCCGTATACTTCAGCGACGATAGTTGACAATACAGGGGGGCCGGGAGGAACCTCGACAACCTTGACATTGGCCTGGTATCGGGAAGCAATCTCCTGCACTTTTGGCCTGACCCGCTTGGCGATATCATGGCTTTGCGCTGAACGGTCATTCTTGTGAACCAGGTTGACCTGAATATCGGCCATATTGTCATTCTGGCGCAAATAGTAGTGGCGGACAAGACCATTGAAATTGATCGGCGCACCGGTACCCACGTAGTACTGATAATCTTTCACCTCCGGCTCCGTCTTCAGGTACGACACAATATCCTTGGTAGCGCGTGCAGTCTCTTCAAGCGTCGTGCCCTCAGGCATGTCGACAATGACCTGAAACTCGCTCTTATTGTCAAACGGTAGCATTTTCAACTCCACCATCTTGAGAGGAATCATACTGATCGCCCCCCCCAGAAGCAGGGTAACAAAAACAAAAACCAGAGCAGTCTTCCACCAGCTGTCGATGAGGGGTGTAAGAGTCCTGTCGAACACCTTATAGTACAATGACTTTTTGATGTCATACTCCTCTTCGTGCCCGTCTTCGGCTTTGAGAAGCCTGAAGGCAAGCCAGGGAGTCCCGATAAGGGCGACAAACAAAGAGAAGATCATAGCAAGCGACGCCCCAATAGGCATCGGACTCATGTATGGCCCCATCAGACCGGACACAAACACCATGGGCAGTACCGAAGCGATAACGGTAAATGTCGCCAGGATTGTAGGATTACCAACCTCGTTGATTGCAGCAATAGCTGCCTGAAGCTTCGGCATTCTCCGCATCGAAAAATGACGGTGAATGTTTTCGGCGATGATAATCGAGTCATCCACCACAATACCAGTCACGAAAATCAGTGCAAACAGCGTCACCCTGTTAAGGGTATAGTCGAACAGGTAGTAGACAAGAAGGGTGAGTGCAAAGGTAATCGGCACCGATGCAAAAACCACAAGACCTCCCCTCCATCCGAGAAAAAGTCCAACAACAATGGTAACGGCAACAACCGCACCGATCAGATGCTCAAGAAGCGTGAACACCTTTTCAGATGCTGTCTCACCGTAATTTCTGGTTTCGGTCACATTGATACCTGACGTGATGACCGTGCCCTCAAGAGCATCGACCTTGGCCAGGACCTGATTGGCCAGCGCTGTCGCATCGGTACCCTTCCTCTTGGCTACGGTCAGGGTAACTGCAGGGTACTCCCCTCTCAGGGTTTCATCCGAAGATGCCGCCCCCTTACCGAAAAAGGCATAGTTTTCAACCTCTTCAGGGCCGTCGATGACCTCTGCGACATCCCCCAGATAAACAGGGCCGGAATTGTAGAGGCCAACAATAATGCCTCTGACATCTTCAGCCGACTTCAGAAACTGACCGGTCCTGACAACGAACTCCCGGTTCATCTCCTGAAAAGTACCCGCCGTCAACTGACTGTTTGACGCCTTGATCTGGCGGGCAATCTGAAGAGGCGTGATTCGATAACGCGCAAGCGCATCCTTGTCGAGAATAATTCTCAGCTGACGCTTCAGGCCGCCGTTAAGATTGACGTCTCCGATATTGGAAATATTCTTGAGCTCATCGGCGACCTCGGCAGCAACCTTGCGCAGCTGATAGGGGCCATAGGAATCACTCCAGAAGGTGAGGGTCAGAGCAGGAACATCATCGATAGTCACCTTCTTGATAAGAGGCGGCTGCATGCCCTGCGGCATCCTGTCCATGTTTTTCATGATGGTCGCCCAGAGCTTGACAAGGCTCTCCTCGGTATCGTCGCCAACCTCATAGCGTACGGTCACCAGAGCAAAATCTTTCTGGGATGTGGAATACACATACTTGACACCATCAATTTCCGTCAGATACTTTTCAACAGGTTTTGCAACCCGTTCCTTGACCTCCCTGGCGCTGCCGCCGGGATAACTGAAATACAGATCCACAAGCGGAACAGAAATCTGCGGTTCCTCTTCGCGCGGGGTCATGAATGTAGCCAGAACGCCGACAAGCAGCGCTGTCAGCATCAACAGGGGAGTGAGCTTGGAATTGATAAACATTTTCGCAAGCTTTCCGGCAATACCTTCTCTCATGAATACTCCTCTCCTTTACGTTACTGCTTGACGATTACCTTATAACCTTCCCTGACCGCCGCATCATACGGCGCAATGACTTTTTCTCCTGCTTCCAGGCCACTGAGCACCTCAACAATGTCGCCATAGCGGCGCCCGGTCCTTATCCAGCGAACAGCAACCACGTTGTCAGTTCCTGAAACCTGAACCCCTTCAAGCTGCCCTTTCATGAAAACTGCATCCGAAGGAACGCCAACCATAGCGCGCCCATTGGGATCCGTGGCGGCAACAGCCTCGACGAGACGCTGTACCTCGACGGTGACAAGCTCCCGATCAACCCTCTCAGGCTCCGGCCCTCCCGAATGACAACCGCCTACCGCCAACATAAGCGGCATCAGTATAACAAGCATTCTATACGTCATGTTTCTGTGCTTTTTTCGATGATAGTGTAAGAGAACCTGTAAAAATCAGAGACCGGAGGCATACTGAAGCTCATGGCCCGCAATGATATAATCATATCTCGCTTTATTAAGTCTCATCTGAGCATAGGTGTATGCAGACTCTCTTCCGAGCAGCTCAAACGTCATAGCCATACCGCTGCGATAGCGTTCGCCAATATAATCAAGGCTCACTTTCGCCTCTTCCAGGGCCTGTCGCGCAATAGCGATTCGTGATCGAGCCGTAGACAGTGACCTCGAAGCCTGTCGTACCTCGTAACGACTTCTGTCGCGCCCCTCCTCATAGCGGTAACGCGACTCCAATTCTGCAGCTTTTGCCTCCTGAGCCTTACCAATAGCTCCATACCCGTCGAATACCGTCCAGCTCAGCGTCATCCCGACAGTCCAGTTATGTTCGTCAAGTCCCGGAAAACTGTTATCATTCCAGTTTGTCTGGCCAAATGCGTTCAACCGGGGCAGCGACGATGCTTTTGCCATTTGATACTGGTACCCTGCCGCTTCAGTTGCCGCTTCAAGGGCCTTCAGGTCTGCACGCCCTTCAGCAACTCCTTCGGCCCCGGCAACAACTCCGGGCCCGCCGCTCAATAGATCGTCAACAGGCTCAATAACGGTATCTCCGTCAAGACGCAACAGAAAACAAAGTGCATCAGAAGCGGTTCTGATCTCATCCTGAATCATCATCCGCTGCTCTCTGAGTTCCGCCAGACGTACACCGGTCGACAGCTTGTCCGACTTGGTGATCAGCCCCTTTGCATAGGCTCTTCCGGCTTCACGGTCGTGTGATTGCATGGCCGCAATCGAGCGGTCGACCGCCTTCAGATTGCTTGTTGCAAGAACAAGCCCGTAATAGGCCTTCCTGACCTCGAACCCGACGGTATCCCCGGCACGATCGAGCTGATATTCTGCAGATTTTCTGGCAGCTGCTGCAGCCGAACGGCCCTTTCTGGCATCAATATTGACAAGGGGCTGCATCACCTCGATGCCCACCTGAAAATTCGAGATAGCCTCAGGATTATTAATCAGATACTGATTGCCAAGATCGGCAGGGCTGACAATCCGCTGACGAAGCTTATAGCTGAACACTGCAGCCGGATCATTAGTACCGACAAACGTTTCCGACAGCGTTACCGTAGGCAGGTACGCCTTGCGGGTTTGAAGATAGCGCGCATCGGCCTGATCGACACGACTTTCAGCAACCTTGAGCGAATAGTTGTTCTCTAACGCGATATCGACGGCCTGGTTAGCCGAAAGCTTCATGGCCTGCGCATTGGCGACGGACGGGAGCAGCAGCAGACACGCCGCAGCAGCGATTCCCCGATATCTTTTTAAGCCCTTCATAACCATTGTTAATTATTATTTAAAAGAAACAGCCATTCTTCGCAAAGGTCTCAACCCCTGAGCATTTTCGCATTGAGCCTCAGGAGCACACGGATGGTCTGAACCTGTACTGCCACCAGAGGAATATAGAGCAGAAAATACGCCACAGAAAACTGTGGCACGAAGCCGGCAGCGACAAGCCCCTTGTTCAAAAGAAAATTGCCGAGCACAAAAAACGCAACGCCGGGACAGATCGCAGCATACGTAACAACGCTCTTGCCGTCGCCGTGCACAAAATCGCTGAAATACCCCATTTTCTTCATAACACCATAGCCAAGCAGGCCGAACAGGATCTGGACACCGATGACCATCGAAAAAAACACCACATGAAACCAGGGGTGGATCACCGCACCAAAATTGTGCACAAGGCCCATCGACACCCTGTTCACGGTAATCGCCATCACTGTCAGAATCGGGATGACAATCCAGAGAGACACGGAAGCTTCGTAATTGATTCCATTTGCGAGCATAGAACGGAATCCGAGAACGATCTTGATGATCCCCAGCGTCACGACAACCGCCGTAAAAACCGATGCAAAAATGATGCCCAGCCCCGAAGTCAGCACGTTGTGGCTCATAGCTGCAGAGGCTGACAGGCCAACAGCGACCATTGAAAAAGCGAATATGGAGAGCATCTGACTGAGACTGTTATTGCTTTCGCAATCGAAATGCCCCATTGCAATAACGCGCGAGAAGAACCGCAGAAATATAGCGGAGGCATAGATTCCAACGGCCAGAAACGCTGCCATGGCAAATGGAAACAGGTACTCCACAATATCCCACAGGCCCGGAACAAACACAGCACCAAGAATGAACATCACATTGATGCCCATAGCGTAGGTCAGGGGAATAGCCATAAGTTGTACCTCTCCATCTGTCGACTTCAGTGAGTCAAACACAGAGGTCTTCCTGAAACCCGAATACTCACTGATATTCCATACCAGAAGACGATAATGCTGTATCCCGAAATAAACAATGCCTGCGACACTGAGCGCCACCAGACTCACAAGCCATGGATTGCCTGACAGAAGCGCAACCAGGATATCCTCGAAAACCGGAATGGAACGACCCTTATGCTCGACCATGAACATCAGGAACATGAAAAACGTCACAGCGATGCCCCCGCTTCCGAGAGAAGCAAGGAAATAGAGCGGCGAATACTCTTTCCCCAAATTTTTACGCATTTTTCATTTCACTTTTTACAACCATATTCTGCATAAAGCTGATGCTATTTTTTTGAAATAAGCTTGAGAATCTTCTCAATGTTTTCAGAATCATGCTGACTCATGCACTCCTGAAGACTACTGTTGAGTACCAATGAATAGGTTTTGTCGAGAGCAGCCTTTGCTGCCTGGAACTGGACAATCACCTTGTCGCAGTTTTCCCGGCTCTCCATCATTCTGATCAAGCCCTGAATCTGACCGTTAACTTTCTTCAAACGTAATACAATATCATCCATACGACTCTCTATAGCTGAATCTTCAACTGAAAAACGAAATAATAGTCAGGCTACTCACCACATACCCCTACCCCGTATAGGTATAAAACATAACAAAAAAAAGAAGCACATCAAAGACATGCCTCTACAAACACAAAAAGCCCTGCATAAACAAGGACTTTTTGTCAACTGATCAAAAACTCGGCCGAACAACTCATCTGAAAAACAACCCAGCGCACATCAGCGCTGACCTCCTTCAACTGAAAGCATCGGAACTGCACAGCACATATCCGACTGCAGCTGGCAGAGCATACTCTCTGTCGCCTGCTGCATAATCTGCGACATAATCGCCTCACTCATAAATTTCAAAACGCCTTCAGGCATCATATTCAGAGGAAAAGAGAGATCAAAATCGAGCGCAATATCGGTTTCGAAATGAACTGCGGTCTTGTTGTCTTTCTGGTGAAGAAGACAGATTTCAGTATTAGCCCTGCCCACAAAGGTATGATTATCGTCAATAGCGATATCCGGAGTACGCTCAGCATTCACCCAACGTATACGCTTGCCACCTCCTTCATGCAGCTCCTTGTTTTTCATAACCGCAAGACACTCAGCCACCTTCTGCTCATCGGCATCAAGCAGCTCACAGCGCTGTTCGACGAAAAAGAGGGCTGTAATAGGGTTGTTACGGGGATCTTCGACCTGAAAAATCCACTTGTATATACCATGATCGGGAAGGTAACTGACATTCTGACAATATGGGTTACACTGCAGAATCTTTTCATGCTGCTCAAAATAGGCATAAGAGTCGCTCAGACATGATTCGACAATAATATGCGCTTTGCTTCTTCCTACAACTTCCATAATTTCATCCAAACAAAAGTAATCGAAACGAAACCTGATTGTTCAGAAAAACACAGCTTTCAACCCGAGAGTTCCCCGCAAAAACAACTGGAGGACATCCCTATCGCATACAGGCAGAGTGACGGCAGAAAAAATCAGAAGAACAGCAGACTCAACAGCACAGGTTCATGCTGCATGAAAGGATGCCTGATCTGGGCAGTGCTCTTCATCCTCATGACCGTGGCCGCACTGGTGAGCGGCACCTGGACATTCGAATGGCACCAGCAGGCACCGCCTGTCCCGAAAAAAGAACAACCGCAGATGATTCCAGTCCGAAACCAGCCAGAGATATCAGAGCCGGATACGCGGCAAGCTTCCATCGGGCAACAATTCACATAGCCGGCAATTTTGCTTTTTTTCTTATTATCACTCTTCTGTAAACAACAATCATAAAGACATCAGTTCCATGGAAGGTTCTTTCAACTACACAACCATAATCGCCCCTGTAGCCTACTTTATTCTCGGCATCTTTTTTGTTTTAGGTCTCAACAAATTTATCGGCAAAAAATCACCTGAAAAATAGTGTGTTCAGCGATGGGCAACACGCTTTGTTACAGACTTGTAAAACTGCTTAATTTTTGAAAAAACAAGCCGTAAGCCCGAAAGACCGGATCATTTTCTTTTTGTTGAAATGGGAAAAATATTGTAAATTTTTTACAAAACTGCCTAACAGGCGTGCATACAAAAAAGTTTTTTTATTCACTGCCTTTTTCAACCAAAAACATCAAGCACCATGTCAAACGGATCAAACAATGACCTTTCCGGCGCAATCAGCGGCCTTGTAGACACTCTTGGCAAACTGGGCCAGGCACAGATTGAAATCCTCAACAACACCCTGAAAACCGTGACTTCCATGGTTGAGCCTATGGGTAAAACTGCTACCGATCTTGTTGGCACTCTTGCCAACACCATGAACGACGTTCTTAAAAACGTTACTTCTGCTATCGGCGGCGACAACAAATAAGGCGAAACGTCTTTTTTCAGAAGGCACCTTATGTTCTGCACATAGGGTGCTTTTTTTTTGTATTCCATGATTATACAAGAGTACCTTCAGCGATTATTACCCGGTAAAAACATCTCCGACGTTCTGGTTACAAAAATAACCGGGGAGGCCTCCAACAGGCAATATTTCAGAATTCAGGAAGAAAACAACAGCCGGGTGCTCTGCATCGATCCGGGATTCCGATCGGCTGATCCCGCATCGTATCCGTTCCTCGTTCTGCATAACATCCTGGCCTCTGCTGCCATCGCCGTACCCCGCATCTATGCCGCAGACAATGTATCGGGATGTCTGCTCATGGAAGATTGCGGAAATATGATGCTTCAGGATGCAGTCAGAGAGAAACCTGAACTGACCGAACCGCTCTACCTCGATGTTATCGACATCATGGTACAGATACAACGTATTGAAAAAGAGGGTGATGCCATTGCATTCACCCTCTCGTTCGACCGTGAAAAACTCATGTTCGAATTCGATTTCTTCATCACCCATGCCCTGCAGAACAATCGAAACGTCTCGATGGGGTCCGCCGCGACAGCTCAGCTCAGACGGCAATTCGAATCGATCACAGACGAGCTTACAGCGGAAACCGGGCTTGTGCTCAACCACAGAGACTATCACTGCCGCAACATTCTGATCCATAACCATCAACCGGTCATCATCGATTTTCAGGATGCCAGAATGGGCCTTGCACAATACGACGCAGCCTCGCTGCTCCGCGACTCCTATCACAAGCTTGACGATTCATTGCTGCAACGCCTCCAGCGTTATCATTACGACAGTCTGTTGGAACGAAACCTCTGCAGCACCGCCTTCGATGAGTACCTGCGCCTCTTCGACCTTATGGCTTTCCAGCGCAACATCAAGGCGCTCGGAACATTTTTCTACCAGTCAACTGTTGTGGGAAACAACTCTTTCAAGCAATATATTGAACCCACAATCGCCTATCTTCCCGACTATATAAACCGGCATGCCGAACTCAAAACAGCAGGCAGAATCATCATGGAAACTCTGGCACCATCTTTATCATGAAAGCCTTCGTTCTCGCTGCCGGCTTCGGAACACGACTCAGACCGCTGACCGTCAGCATACCCAAACCACTGATACCCGTCCTGAACATTCCCTCGCTGTGCTACACGCTCTTCCTTCTCAAAGAAGCGGGCATCAGGGACATCGTCTGCAACCTGCACTATCATGCAGATGCCATCGTCAGATATCTCGAAGAGCAGGATTTTTTCGGCATGAATATCATGATCTCGGAGGAAAAAGAGATCCTCGGTACCGGAGGAGGTCTGAAAAAATGCGAATCATTGCTCAAGGATGATGATTTTGTCCTGATCAACAGCGATATTATTACTGATATCAGCCTCGATGCGCTCATCAAGGCCTACCGCAGGAGCGACGCGTCAGGAGTACTCATGCTTCATGAAACCCCCCAGGCTGGAGCTATCGGCCATATTGGTGTTCAGAACGGAATGGTCAAGGATTTCAGGAACATGCGAAGAACGGAACTCCGATCAGACCTTATTTATACAGGAACCGCCGTTCTCAGCCCGGATATCTTCAATCATCTGCAAACAGGGTTTTCAAGCATTGTCGACACGGGCTTTACAGGCCTTATCGATAACGGCGGGGTGGCATCATATGTACATGACGGACTCTGGCAGGATATCGGTACACTTGAAGAGTACCTCTACAGCTCAACACACAAAAACAGACCGGTTCTGGAGCTTGGCAACCGTATGCAGAACGCTCTCGGAATCAGGCCGCATATGCTTGCCGACGATGCCCGAATCAGTCCGGAAGCAACCGTTACATCATCGGTTATCGGTAAAGGTTGCCAGGTCGGCCCTGGCGCAATCATAGAGAACGCTCTACTCCTGCCCGGCGTCTCGATCGATGAACGACAGATCGTCAGCAACAGCATCGTCTATACAGAAGGAATCATTACTCTCAACCAGGTAATCACGGAGAACCCCGGCTCATGATCGCTACCGGACTGGACCTGCTGCTGCAGGACACCTCGGCACTCAAAGGAAAAAACATTGCCCTGATTGCCAATCAGACATCCGTCACCCGAGATCTCGACTACTCATGGAATGCTCTTGCCGAAAAGGGTATCCGCCTGAAACGGATTTTCTCCCCCGAACACGGGCTTTTTGCAACCGAACAGGATCAGGTGGCTGTAACAGTTCAACCCGAAACAGGCTGTGACATCGTCAGTCTGTATGGGGACTGCATGGAAAGCCTGCTTCCCGATGAGTCCCTCTTCGACGATATAGACATTCTGCTTTTCGATATCCAGGATATCGGAGCCAGATACTATACCTACGTCAACACGCTCGCCCTGATCATGGAGGCAATAGACGGGCGGGATATCGAGCTCATCATTCTTGACCGCCCTAACCCGCTTGGGGGCATCCATGTCGAAGGACCTATGCCTGACCCCGCCTACCGTTCATTTGTCGGGATTTTTCCTGTACCCGTTCGCCATGCCATGACTCCGGGAGAACTGGCACACCTCTACCGCGATTGGCGAAAAATCGACATCAATCTTACCGTCATCTCATTGCAGGGATGGCAGCGAAACATGAATTTCAGCAAAACAGGCCTCCCCTGGATACCCCCATCTCCGAATATGCCCACCACGGAAACAGCTCTGGTCTATCCCGGGATGTGCCTGCTCGAAGGACTCAATATATCAGAAGGCAGAGGGACAACAACCCCCTTCCTCCATTTCGGAGCACCGTTCATTGAACCCTATGACCTGAAAAAATCGCTTGACGAACTCGAGCTGGAAGGGGTGATCTTCCGACCGACATTTTTCAAACCGTCGTTTCACAAATACAGCAATGAAGTCGCAGGCGGGCTCTTTCTCCACGTCTGTGATCCGGAAAGCTTCGACGCATTCTCGACCGCTATCGCTCTGACAGCCGCGCTTCAGCGCCTCTATCCGCAAGAACTCCGTTTTCTTGATGAAGTCTATGAATTCAACGCAACCTTCCCCGCATTCGATCTTCTCTGCGGCAGCGGATCGCTTCGCAGGATGATCTCTGAAAACCGCCCGTTTGAGGAACTGAGAGCCTCATGGAAAAAGGATGAGGCAGCATTTCTTTCTGCCAAGGAAATCTTTCACCTCTACTGACCCTGATGCACCATGCAGCCACTTGACCTGTCCATTATCATCGTTTTTCTCCTGGCAATGACCGTGTACGGTATATGGCAGGGGCACACCAACCGTTCGACCGGAGACTATTTTCTCGGAGGAAGAAATCTGCCGTGGATAGTCGCCATGCTCTCAATCGTTGCAACAGAAACGTCTGTTCTGACCTTTGTCAGTATTCCCGGCATCGCCTACAGGGGAGACTGGACCTTTCTTCAGCTCGCCATGGGCTACATTCTCGGGAGAATTCTCGTCAGCGCAATCCTGCTGCCCGTCTATTTCAAGCAGGGAGTCTCTTCCATCTACGAGGTCATCGGAAAGCGTTTCGGAAAACCGATGCAGAAACTCTCTTCCATCGTCTTCCTTATCACCAGAATTCTTGCTGACGGGGTCCGGTTTCTGGCGACGGCTGTCGTCGTCGAAGCAGTCACCGGCTGGCCGATGCCTGTCGCTGTTCTCATTATCGGAGTGGTAACCCTTATCTATACCCTCTCTGGCGGTATTAAAACGGTTGTCTGGCTCGACAGCATCCAGTTCATGCTCTACCTTGCCGGAGGAGTACTCACCATCGGTTTCATTCTTTCATCTCTTGACGCAGATCCGGCAAGCGCCCTGCTCTCTCTTGCCAGGGAAGGAAAGCTCAGGATCATCAATACCGATACCCACCTCCTGAGTAATCCCTGGGCATTTTTCAGCGCTTTTGCCGGTGGAACGCTGCTCTCCTTCGCATCTCACGGCGTTGACTATATGATGGTCCAGCGAGCACTCGGCTGTAAAAACCTTGAGTCGGCTCAAAAAGCAATGATCGGCAGCGGTGTCTTTGTGTTCATACAATTCTCCGTCTTCCTGCTGGCAGGCTCACTTATCTACCTCTATCTTGAAGGAGATCTGAATGTCGCAAAAGACAGAGAATTTGCAACATTCATCGTCAGCTACCTACCGCCCGGCCTCAAAGGACTCCTTCTGGCCGGTGTTCTCTCGGCGGCTATGTCGACGCTCAGCTCTTCGATCAATGCTCTTGCCTCGTCGACCGTCACCGACCTTCTGGGGGGGAAAGCGTCGTTAAACCAGTCCCGCCTGATCAGTTTCGTATGGGCTGCAATACTTATTGCCATAGCGCTGGGATTTGATGAAAGTGACAATGCCATTGTCATTCTCGGACTGCAGATCGCATCGTTCACCTATGGCGGACTGCTCAGCCTCTTTCTTCTCTCGCAGAGCAAAAAAACATTTCACCCCGCAAGCCTTGCTGCAGGGCTCATGACAGGAATGGGCAGCGTTTTTCTTCTTCAGTACGCAGGTATTGCCTGGACGTGGTATATTTCGTTCTCTCTCGTGATCAATATTTCAACCGCTTTTATCGTGAACCTTCTGCTGCCGGCCAGGAATCAGACGTAAAAGAATAGGCTTTGGAGTACATGACCAGTTTGCATGACATAATTATTTCTCTAAATTAGATATATAGCGTTCCTCACTAACGGCCAACAGCAAAAGAATCATATCATCATGAACAGGATATCAGGCGCATTTACCCAGGGAGCCGAAGCATATGGCCGGTTTCTTGAGGTTTTTATTGACGGACACTGGTGGGTCGTAGGCGATGCACTTGAAAACGTAGGAAAAACCACGAAACGTCTCGGTGCCAACGCCTACCCGCACCTCTACGGAGGAACATCCGGAGGCATGAGAGGCTCCTCTCCCGAAGTTTCCGGCTATGCCAAACCGACAAAGTCAGTCCAGCAGCGCTTCAAGGACTGAACAACCCTACACTCCAGTCAAAAGCAACGGGACGGCATCGTCCCGTTTTCATTCTGCATATCAAAAGATCTTTTGAACGTAATCAGGGGAATACGTAAATTCTTTTTAAATATTATTCAAGCCTCACTCAAACGTTCAATTCTAACCACAGGAGATCATCATCATGGCAAACGAAGGAACAACAAATGCTGCAGATGCCATTTCAGGCGCAATCAACAGCCTTGGCAATCTTGCCGTATCGCAGATCAAGGTTATTGATAACAGCATTCAGTCGCTGATGCCAACAATCAACAACGTCAGCAAAAGCCTGGGCAGCACTCTTGAAACAGGCGTCAAAACCATGAACGATTCACTCGCATCACTTTCCGCCCCGGCAAACTCGCTCCTGGAGACATGCGGAGAAGTCGCAGCAACAGGCATCAAAGCTGTCAGCAGCATTGCATGGAAAGGTGCGGAAATCGTCGGCTCAGTCGGCAACAACGCCCTCTCGATCGTCCAGTCAGGAATTTCGACCGTCGGCAATGTAGCCTCCTCCGTCCTTCCTGGCAAAAAAATCTAAAAAAACGCATCTTCACACAAAAAGCCTTCTTTTCTGAAGGCTTTTTGTGTTTTTATATTAAAAAGTTAGGTATAGCTAATTAATTTTTTATTTTTTCAACAACCGTTATAACCTTGAGGTAATAATGAAATAAAACAAATCGCTCTATCATGAAAAGAAACGTAACCACCCGGACAATCGGCCTGCTGCTCTCCCTCCTGCTTCTTACCGCTCCATCAATCGCCAAAGCCGACGACACCCATTCATGGAACACGCTCAGCGCCAAATTCACTCTCGACCAACACTGGATGCTGCATGCCGGATCAGACCAGAAATTTGTTGACGATATGACCGAATACGGCATCTGGACCCTCTTTGCGGCCCCTTACTACAAAGCAGCAACAAACCTCCTGCTGGGATTTGAGGTCCGCCATCAGGAAACAAAAAAAAATAACCTGTGGGTCGAAGAGAACCGTTTCACACCTGTCGTCATCTACAAAAAACGATCGAAACCGGCTTACATAACACTGAGAGAACGTGTCGAATACCGCACACGAGAGGCGGGGAACTACTGGGTAAGCCGCAACTATATCAAAGCGGGACTCAATACCGGACCGGTTTCGCCCTATATCTCAAATGAGCTCTTCTATGACCTGAACCTTGAAAAATTCAATGAAAACCGCCTTGCAGCAGGTCTTGATATCGCGCTGTCGAAAAAAGTACTGGCCGGGCTCTACTATATGTACAAATCAAACGAAAAACAAGGCGACTGGTCCGGCACCAACATCGTTGGCACAGCCCTTACCGTCAAACGGTAAGCAATGCCCAAATACCACAACAGAAACCTTTTAATCCTGCTCACTGTTTTCATTCGCTGATCAGCCATATGAAATAAAAGCTCCTGCAAACATGCTCTATCAGTTCGAAAACTGGAAACGCTTCACCTCCGACGGCATTGCAATCTATGCCAGTACCTCCACAGCAAACTGGTTTGTCCCGAACCCTGCCGGAGATCAGCTCCTTGATCATCTTGCAAGACCGGGAGCACTGAACGGCAGCGCGGAGCACCTTGCATTTCTTGCGCGACTGCCGTCAGCAGTTGACAACGCCTATGAAGGAAGAAGCCGGTTGCTCAAACTCGAGCATATTCGCGAACTGTGGCTTCATATCACAAACCGCTGCAATATGGCCTGCTCCCACTGCCTCTTTGCTTCATCACCCGAAGAGCAGGAAGAGCTCTGTGCAGAAAGAATCCTTGAGCTGGCAGAAGAAGCATGGGGCGCAGGATGCAGGCTCTTTGCCCTCACAGGCGGTGAGCCGCTGGTTCACCGTGAAATCAACACGATCATACGAGGCCTGCTCGACCTTCAGGATGCCCATGTGGTCATTCTTACCAACGGACTCCTTGCTGACAGAGTCACGACAGCGTTTACTGATGATCTTGACCGGATACATCTGCAGATCAGTCTCGACGGCATCGGCGAAAAACATGACGAGCTGCGCGGCAAGGGGGCGTTCAGCAGGTTGACGTCAACCCTGCAACAGCTCCATGCACAAGCAGTCCCCGTGACGCTCTCGATGTGCGTCACACGCGATAACATGCAGGATATGGAGGATGTCATCGTCTTCAGCAAAGAGCATGGCGTGACCAATGTGCACTTCATGTGGTATTTTGTTCGCGGACGTGGAGAAGAACAACAGTTTGTCGATCCCCTGAAAATCTTCGGTAATCTCCGTCGTGCTGCTGCAAAAGCAGAACAGCTGGGAATCCACATCGACAATATCGAATCACTCAAAACACAGGTCTTCGCCCCTCCTGGTACTATCCATGACGGCAGTACCGCTGGATGGGAATCCCTTGCCATCGGTCCTGACGACAAGCTCTACCCGACCGCTGCCCTGGTGGGCGTTGCTGAACTGGCAACACCACTCGACAAGGGCATCGTCGCCGCCTGGAAAGAGAGCCCTGTGCTTGAGCGTATCAGAAAAACCTCGATCGTCGACGACTCCTCTCCTCTTCGCCATATACTTGGTGCCGGTGATCTCGACCACTGCTACCTCTCTAACGGCACCTTTTCTGGTGCAGACCCCTACATGCCGCTCCACGAGGCAATCGCGCTCTGGCTTATCACAGCCAAACTTCCTGACACTCCTGAAAGCCGCAAACCAGCGATCCGTTTGCAGATGGGAGAAATCCTCGAAAGCTGCGGAGCTCACGGAAGCATTTCCCTTATTCACTCGAACTGCCTTCTGGCAACGGCAACGAATGAGAGCCTCTCCTCCATACAGGAATTCTATAGCTCGGCAACCGGCGACAGCAACAAGGAAATTCTCAACCCGGTCGGTTATGACACCTCACTGATCAGCCATATTCCCCAGGCCTATAGATTCAGAGGATACGGCTGCGGCAGTCCGGTGATGGATGCAGCCATTGAAGAGGGGGAACAGGTGGTTGACCTGGGATGCGGGAGCGGCGTCGAATGCTTCATTGCTGCCAGGATGACCGGTCGCAATGGTTCTGTAACGGGAATCGACATGCTTGACCCGATGCTGGAACTGGCGGCAAAAGCCGCACCAGGCGTTACCGATGCACTCGGCTACAGCAACGTCACCTTTCGTAAAGGAATGCTTGAAGAGCTTCCTCTCGAAACCGGTTCGGCAGACGTGGTGCTCTCCAACTGCGTCATGAACCTCTCGCTCAACAAACGGCAATCCTACAGCGAAATACTTCGCATCCTCAAACCCGGCGGAAGAATGGTTATTTCCGATGTCGTCTGTGAAACGGAGCCCGACGCCGCCATCCGCAACGACGAAACCCTCAGAGGAGAGTGCATCGCAGGCGCTCTGAGCGAAAGCCACCTGCTTGCGCTGCTTGCAGAAAGCGGCTTCGACGCTATCCGCCTGATCAAGCGTTTCCCATACAGAGTTGTCAATGGACACCAGTTTTTCTCACTCACCTATACAGCCTCCCGACCTCAACAAAAAGAACCGGTAAAAGTCATGTACCGCGGACCGTTGCCGTGGATACTGTCCAACGGGGGAACATTGCTTGCAAGAGGAAAATCAGTCACCATCGACCGGGCAGAAGCAGAAGGGCTCGGCGACTCGCTCTTTCTTTTCGATGAGAATGGCTACGTCACCAATGTCGAAGGGGAAAACTGCTGTTCATGCGCTATCGCTCCGGAAGAGCAGCCCGCAACGGCTGAATCTCTTAAACCATCACAGGACGAAAGTCATCGTTCCGGATGCATGGTCTGCGCCAAACCGCTTATCTATGAAGAAGAGGAACATTCTCGAACCTGCAGTTACTGCGGACAAACGTTCAAAACACAGACCGTCTGCTCAGAAGGGCACTTTGTGTGCGACAACTGCCATGCCGACGATGCCGTCGATGTCATCCGCCATCTCTGCCTGACAACTGAAGAAACCGATATGCTCAAGCTCTTCGAGCATATCCGCAGCCACCCGGCCACGAACATCCATGGGCCCGAATACCACGCCATGGTACCGGGAATCATACTGGCCACATGGAGAAACCTGGGAGGTGACATCATTGATATGAACATCGAAAGCGGTATCAGTCGCGGTAAAACAATAGTCGGCGGATCATGCGGATTCATGGGCATCTGCGGAGCTGCCGCAGGAGCCGGTATTGCCTTCAGCATCATGCTGAAAGCCAACCCGCTCAAAGCGAAAGAACGAAAATCGGCCCAGCAGGTCACCGCGGCAATCCTTGCTCATATTGCCAGGCTCAAAGCTGCCCGATGCTGCCAGAGAGACTGCTGGATCGCACTGACAAAAAGCGCTGAACTCTCCCGTGAGCTGCTCGCAATCCCACTCAAAGCAGACCATAGTGTCAGCTGTACCCAGAAAGAGCTCAACAATGAATGTCTTGGAAAGGGATGCCCGATCTACTGAACACAAAGCGCGGGCGCCGCGCTTTGTTATCATGCATAGTCTCTCTTCATCATCCAGAGCGCCCGCGCCCAAACCGGTTTTTCATCCTTTTTGCAAGCCCTCAAAACAATAATCAAGCGACTGCTGAGGAGCTTCCTCCTCGGTGACAACCTCAAAGGTGGTCTTCCAGGCCTTCTCGTTCGTCAGCGAAAGCACCAGCAGTTCAGCAACGTCAGACCGGTTGGTAAAACCGTTCCAGATCCTGTCGCCCTGATCTGTTTTGAGCTTATACTGCAGAGGTTCGCCATCCTTCAATCCGCCAGGGCGAACGATCGTATAGGTCCGACCATCCTGTGAAAAGATCTCTCTCACATGGTTCTCGCCCTCAAGCTTCATGGAGAGCACTCCGCCAAACAGATTCAAAGGATGAAACCATTTTGTCACCGCAATCGAGCTGACCAGCCCAAAATGCTTCACTCCCGCTTTTGCGGCTTCATCAGCCAGCCTCTTGACGCCATCCCGATCAACCTCACCCGGAGAAGCCTCTCCGAAAACCTCACTTGATCCTAATGCGGAAATAACCGCACTGCACCCCTTGACAGCCTTTGCTATATCGTCGTTGCTCTGAATCCTGCCAACCACAACATCAACATCCCCCAATGATGCGGCCTTCTCCACAGAACGCACCAGCACCCGTACACCAACACCATACTGCTGAAGTCTTCTGACAATCCAGGTACCGGTCTTTCCGGTCGCCCCAGCCACCAGAACAGTCCCCGTATATCCGATTTTTTCAGTCATTATCTTGTCAATTGCAGTGCCGTTACAGGCACTTGTTTCATAAGATTTTTCATACCTCTATACATGAACCCTGTCCAGAATGATTAAGTTTCTTGGAAACCAAAAGAGTGGACAGAGTACAACGCACCATAACCGGCCGAAGCAAGCCTTTGATTGTCAGAAAGAATTGTTTTTATTGCGCACTATGAGTGTTCTGCTGATGATTATCGCTTCTGCCTGCTTCGCGACCATGGCCGCCCTGATCAAGGCTCTCGGGCCATCACTGCCGATACCGGAGATCATTTTCTTCCGCAGCATCATCCCCCTGCCGTTCTTTCTGGCAGTGCTCCTCATCAAAAAACAGCGCATCTTTGTCGTTGCCTGGAAGACACTGATCCTGAGATCGCTCTTCGGCTTTCTTGCCATGAGCGGCTTTTACTTCGCCCTTATCCATCTTCCTCTCGCAGAAAGCGTTTTCCTCGGCAGAACGCAGCCACTGATCCTCGCCCTTCTCGCTCCATGGGTGGTCAATGAAAAACCTACAGGAGCGGTCTGGATTGCGATCGGCACCGGACTGCTCGGCGTCATCTGCATCATTCAACCATCGTTCGGATGGATGCCAGCAGCATGGGCAAGCATCGGGGCCGCATCGGCCTCAGCCATGGCTCATCTGCTGGTACGCCGTCTCAACCGCACCGATGCTCCAGTGACAATCGTAACGAACTTCTTTCTCGTTTCAGCTATCCTGAGCGGCGTGTGGACAGCCGCAGTCTTCACTCCGCCAGTCGCCTCCCAATGGGCCCTTCTGATCGGCATAGCGCTCTTTTCCACCTTCGGTCAGTTTCTCATGACCATCGCCTACCGCAAAGACCACGCCCCTGTTGTCGCTGCCGCCAGTTATGCGTCAATCATCTTCTCCATCTTCTACGGCTATGCATTCTGGCATGAACTGCCGCCGGCATCAGCCGGAATCGGAGGAACCCTTATTATCACCGGCTCATGTATCCTTATCCGATCAAGAATATAGCGACTGTATGTTCCCAATCTCGAAAGAGGTTCTCTATATTACTATTCTATGTCTCGCTTCTGAACTTCAAGCATCCGCATCATGAAAAAAATTCTTCTTCCTGCAACAATAGTCATGCTTTGCCAGTT
>Ga0272443_10000359_pt1 | contig 87327 bp, 58 predicted proteins | sample SSMAcet12_FD_193581 | JGI IMG/M metagenome (GOLD analysis project Ga0272443, IMG submission 193581) | Marine sediment archaeal communities from Little Sippewissett salt marsh, Falmouth, MA, United States - SSM-Acet-12 | ecosystem: Environmental > Aquatic > Marine > Wetlands > Sediment ...
AGGTCCTGGAAATCCTCCTGGTCCATGGTGCCCACAAGAAGGAACACGACACCTATGGCGAACAGGATCAGGGAGGAGTGGTAGGTAACCACCTCGAGGTATCTGTTCATGCCCCTGATGTGGAGTATGAACCCTGCCCCCCCCATGACGACGGATATGCCGAGGAACACGAACCCCCTGTCCACATCGTCCATCATATCCCAGGTCATCTGGATCAGCGCCAGCATGCCCAGTATGAAGATCACACCGAATGCTATGAAGAATATCAGCTGGTTGAACCTGAAGAAGGATGCTTTCTCCTCCTCATGCACCGGCTCTTCGTCCGGCCCCTCAAATGAGGCCCCCTTGGGGGGTTCCCTCCCGGGCCTCACCTTCCCGGAGGGGGGACCTTCAACGGATACGGGTTCCCTTTTTGGCCTCACCTCCCCGGAGGGGGGACCTTCAACGGATACGGGTTCCTTCAAAGGCACCTCCCACTCCTCCTCGAGCATCCCTTCACCGGGGACCTTCCTCAACGGCTCCACGGGGAGCTCCCACCGCTCCTCGATCGGGGCATCGATCCCAACTTCAACCCCCTTTTGCCTCAACGGGGAAGGGGGCTGGAATCCCACTCCTACCGGAGGGGCTGGCACGGCCGGAGTGGCCCCCCTTGGATGGGGTTCTCCTCTCTCGGAATAGTATCCCTCGATCTTAAGGAGCTGGTCCTCATCGATTAGCTCCTCCTCGAAGAACAGCGCTATCATCCTGTCCAGGTCGGCCTCGTAACCCCTCCTGAGGACCCGTTGCTGCTCCTCTGTGATCAGTCCCTGCTCGTACCATGAATCTATCTCGTCGGGCAGATACCGTGACCTGATCCTTCTGGACTGCTCGTGGGAGATGATGTCCATACCGCGGAAGAACTCGACAGCATCGGGCATGTCCCCGGAATAGAGGGCCCTGATCCTGTCGTACTGGTCGCGGTCAATAAATCCCTTTTCGTACCATGATCTGACCTCATCCGGTACGAAAGAGACTCCCTTCTTCCCCCTTATCACAATAACTAAAATTACCCAACTCTCTATTTAATGATATCTTTATTTCCAGACCATTAACCCCTGAACCTGTAATGAACACCCTCCGGGCTCATTGGCATTGTCCGGGTCCCTGATAGAAAAAGTGTGTTTCTAACCTCCTAGAGAGGGCCCGGGCACCGGAGAGTGGCAGGGGCAGCCAGTGGCGAGGATAGCAAATTTTCGGATACCTTACCGCAACCGTTTAAATCATTGAGGGGTCTGGAAAGAACCTCCGGTGAACCTATGGATGGGCCCGTCTGTTCCGAGCGTATCGAGAAATATTTTTCCACCCTCAGGAGCGACGCCGAGAGGGCGCAGGGAATAGCAACCAGATGCAGGAGGAAGGGTTACGATCCCACCGATCAGGTGGAGATACCCTTCGCGGACGATCTGGCTGGAAGGGTCGAGAAGCTGGTGGGCCCCGAAGGTGTCGCTGACAGGATCAGGGAGCTCTCTCCCACCATGGGCAGGGAGAGGCTCTGCCTCAGGGTCGCAACGGACGTTGCCGAGGAACTTGTGAAAGCGGGCAAGGACAGGCAGAAGGCGCTGGACCAGGCCACCCGGACGGGACTTGCAATACTCACCGAAGGGGTGCTGGTGGCTCCGCTGGAGGGGATAGCGGAGGTCCTACTGGGTTCCAATCCCGACGGGACCGATTATGCCGACATATATTTCGCGGGACCCATCAGGGCTGCGGGTGGTACCGCCCAGGCGCTTTCGGTCCTCATAGCCGACACGGTGAGAAAGGCCATCGGTGTGGGAACCTTCAAGGTTACGGACCAGGAGATCTCCAGGACCATCGAGGAGTTCCAGCTCTATCGGAACCTCCAGTACAAACCCTCCAACGAGGAGATAGAGAAGGTGCTCAAGAACTGCCCCATATGCATCAACGGCGAGGGCACCGAGAAGGAGGAGGTCCAGGGCAACAGGGACCTCCCCAGGGTCAGGACAAATCAGGTGAGGTCGGGGGTCTGCCTGGTCATAGCCGAAGGGATACTGCAGAAGGCGAAGAAGATACTGAAGATAACCCGGGCGCTCGAGATCAATGAGTGGGACTTTCTATCCGAGCTCAGGGAGAAGAGGGAGGGTGATCCGGCGGAGAGGATAAAGAGCGCTGCCGGAGCCGGCATCTACGATATAGCATCCCCCGATGAGGTGAGGGAGACCTCGGATGATTTCCTGACGGATAACGACATTGAGGATGATGACATGATGTCCTTTGTGTTCGATGAGCCGGAGGGGGAGGACAGGGTCACCCTTGTGGACAGGGGTCTGGAGAATCAGGTGGAGGCCCAGCAGAAATATATAAAGGACCTGATAGCGGGTCGGCCGGTATTCTCCCACCCCTCCAGGCCCGGTGGGCTCAGGTTGAGGTACGGGAGATGGAGGAACGGCGGCCTCGCAACCATAGGTTTGAATCCCTATACCCTCTTTGCCACCGACGAATTCCTGGCGGTGGGGACCCAGATAAAGATAGAGAGGCCCGGGAAAGCGGGAGCGATAACATCAGTGGACTCGATAGAGGGGCCCACTGTCCTTCTCGACAACGGCGACCTCCTCAGGATAGACGACGGGGACACCTATCTGAGGGTGAGGAACAGGATCAGAAAGATAACCGACATGGGTGAGGTCCTGATACCATTCGGGGAGTTCGCCGAGAACAACCATACGCTGGTAAGAGGTTCGTACACGGAGGACTGGTGGCTGTGGGACGTGCAGTGCGCCCTCTATCAGAAAGACCATGGCAATGAGGACCCCTTCGCTGAGACCCTAGAGCTGGAGGAGAGGGTCGCAGGTATCAAAGAGGAGGTCCAGGGGGACCTGAAGAGGATGAAGGAACTGGGGTGGGATAAGAGGTCGGATGAGGAGAAAAACCGGTTGGAGAAGGAGGCCGAGGAGAGGACAGAGAAGGCGCAGAACGGCTACCTCAGGGAGGCTGCCGGCAGGGCCGCTGAGGTGGAGAAGGCCATATCCAGGTACGACCCGGGGCCCTTTGTCCCCACTTCCGCCGGGGAGGCCCTCGATGTTGCCCGGAAATTGGGGGTTCCGCTCCATCCGAGGTGGACCCTGCTCTGGCACGACATCACACTCTCGGAACTGAACCTTTTGAGGACCCACATAATGGAGAAGGCGGGGTTCAACGGTGTCCTGAGCATGCCCGTGGACCCACAGGTCAAGGAGGTCCTGATAAAGCTGATGTGCACACATCAGGAGAGAGAGGGTAGGATACTGATCGACGAGATGGCCCTTCCCCTCCTGAGATGCCTGGGCATCGAGGAGGACCTCAGGTCCTGCAGGATGGTGGAGGGGTTCGACAGGATAGAGAACGTCATAGACGCCGTGAACTCACTCTCGGGCATAAGGATCATGGAGAGGTCCCCCACAAGGATCGGTGCGAGGATGGGGAGGCCGGAGAAGGCCGACCTGAGGAAGATGAAACCCCCCGTCCACTGCCTGTATCCGGTCGGCTTCGGGGGAGGGCCGCAGCGCCTTTTAAGGAAGACATTCTCATCCCCGGTGGAGGCAAACACCATACCGAGGCTCTGCAGGAAATGCAAGACGCTTACCCCGTATCCCATCTGCCCCGACTGCGGCAGGACCACGATGAAGCAGAGCGGGGAGTCCGACAGGCAGAGGACCATGCAGATCAACTCCAGGGACGACGCGCAGAGGGCGGCGACAATGCTCGGGTTCCCATCCGTCGATTCCCTGCCCGACATGAAAGGCGTTAAGGGGCTGATATCGAAGGAGAGGATACCGGAGAGGCTCGAGAAGGGGCTCTTAAGGGCAAAGAACGGCGTTTTCGTCTTCCGTGACGGTACCGCAAGGTACGATATGACGGATATAACAATGACACATTTCAGGCCAAAAGAGACAGGTACGCCCGTCGAGAAACTCAGGGAGATGGGGTACACGGAGGACATCCACGGGCGGAAGCTGGAGAACGGGGACCAGGTGCTAGAGCTCTTGGTCCAGGACATAGTGATCCACAGGGACTGCGCTTCATACCTCCTGAAGGTATCGAAATTCGTGGACGAGGAGCTTGCCCTGGTATACGGTGAGGAGCCTTACTACCGGGCCGGCAGGGAGGATGACCTTGTAGGAGAGCTCTGCATCGGGCTCGCCCCCCACACCTCGGCAGGGGTCCTCTGCAGGATCGTTGGTTTCACCGAGGCAATGGGATGCATGGGGCACCCTTACTTCCATGCAGCAAAGAGGAGGAACTGCGACGGGGACGAGGACGCGGTGCTCCTTCTCATGGACGGCCTCCTCAACTTCTCGAAGCTGTTTCTACCGGAGAGGAGGGGCGGGCAGATGGACGCACCCCTCGTACTTTCCATGAGATTGGACCCCAACGAGGTGGACAAGGAAGCGCACAACGTGGACCTCAGATCGAGATATCCGCTGGACTTCTACAGGGCGACTACAAAGGCGCCCAGGGTTAACGAGTACTGGATGGAGAGGATGGATACCGTGAGGTCCCGCCTGGGGACTGAGCTTCAGTTCGAGGGCTTCCACTTCAGCCAGGACACCGGTGATATCAACAACGCACCCAGGGTCTCCGCATACAAGACCATCGGGGTGACGGAGACAAAGATCAAGAGGCAGCTGGATCTGGCCTCCATGATAAGGGCGGTTGACGAGGACGATGTCGCAGAAAGGGTGCTGAAGACGCATCTTCTCCCCGACCTCATAGGGAACCTCAGGTCCTACTCGCAGCAGTCCTTCAGATGCACGAAGTGCGGCTCCAAATACCGGAGGATACCCCTGGGAGGCAGGTGCAGCAATATCATCTGGTCCCCCAAACCCCACAGATGCAACAACAAGCTCATATTGACAGTCTCGGAGGGTTCCGTGAAGAAATACCTGGGCATAGCCCAGGATATTGCCGCCAGGTACAACGTATCATCGTACCTCCGCCAGAGGATAGACCTCATCTCGAGATCGATAGAGGAGATCTTTCCATCCAGGTTCAAGGAGGCCACACTGGACACCTTCATGTGACCTATTACAGAGAAAGATTAAGAGGGCATACCCGCGCAGATCTGTTCCTACCATGATATCGGGTATCCGGTCCGCACGATCCCTTCCGGCCTATATCCACCGCTTCCTTTTGAAATAGAATAGCATCGATACAACCACGGCGACCATGACGATGAGTACCAGCGGATAACCCACGTACCACCCCAGCTCGGGCATGTACTCGAAGTTCATACCGTATATCCCTGCGATGAAGGTCAGGGGTATGAATATGGTCGCGATGATGGTGAGCACCTTCATCACCTCGTTCATCCTGTTGCTCATTGCGGACATATAGATATCCGTCAGACCCGATAGGGTATCGCGGTACGATTCAACGCTCTCTATCACCTGTATGCTGTGGTCGTAGAGGTCACCCACGAACGGCCTCATCTCGCCCGAGAAGAGGGAGGAATCCTGTCTCTGAAGGGAACCGATCACCTCCCTCAGGGGCCAGATCGACCTCCGAAGGGATATCAGGTCGTGTTTCAGGGAATAAATGCTCTCGAGGTGCTCGTGTTGGGGGTCCGAGATAAGCCTCTCCTCTAGCTCCTCCACCCGCTCCCCCAGCCACTCGAGGATCACGAAATAGTTATCGATTATGGCATCCATGAGGGCATAGAGCAGATAATCGGCACCCATCCTCCTGATCCTCCCCTTGTTCTCCTTCAACCTCTCCCTTATGGGATCGAACACATCACCCTCCCTCTCCTGAAATGAGATGACCGTATTTCCCTTGAGTACTAGGCTCAGCTGTTCCGAATCCACCCTGTCCCCCTTCAGATAGAACATCTTCAGAACGGTGAAAAGGTGATCGCCCAGATCATCCAGCTTGGGGCGCTGCCTCGTGTTCATCAGGTCCTCCAGGGCAAGGGGGTGAATTCCGTATAGATCCCCTATCCTGCCGACAACCTCTGCATCGTGTATACCAACTACATCGACCCATTTCACACCTGCGGTGTCCTGTGCTCCCTTGAGTTCGGCAATGTCCCTCACGGTTCTGCTCCTGAAGGACCCCTCGTCGTATTCCAGAAGGGAGATGCGCACGCCTTTTTTCCTCTTCCTGCCAACGTACACGAGGGTTCCTGGTGGGAGCCCCGGTTCGCCTACTGACCTTCCTTTCACACCCATCTGTTCCCCCTCACATCTCTATGGTATCAACTCGTATAATATTTTTGACATACGGCAGTACACAATTGGATCTGCACCCGAATAAGAACCTTGAAGCCCACTACTATCCAGGGTTTCAGAGGACAGGCTCCGGGAGTGAATAGAGAAAAAACCGGACGCTTTAATTAATAAAAAGAGAGGGGGTACCCAAAGATACCCCCGGAAGGTAACCCTTCCCTACAGGTTGACCATCTCACCGCAGAGCGGACACTCCCCCGATGTCTGCCCCGGGGCTATCACGAACTCGGAACCGCAGAGTGTGCAGGTGACCGACTGCCCAGCGTCCTCTCGGGGACCCTCAGGGGCCTCTGGGCCTGGTGGGGGTTCCTCGGGTTTGGGCGCCTCGACGGAGGGTGCCGGTACCTCCAGGTCCTGGAGGTCAGGTTTCTCCTCCTCCGGAGGTTGAACCTTCTCCTCCTCCTTCTCCTCCTCCGGCCTGGGTGGGAGCAGGTCCTCGGAGGGTACCGGTTCAAGTACGAACTCGGAGGCCTCCGAGATCACGCTCGGGAGGGCCCACTGGACCGCCTCGATCGCAGGCAGGTCATTGGTAGGTACGCCGGTGAGGACCTCGTAGCGCTTCAGGTTCCTCCTCGTCCTTCTGAGCTCGCTGCGTGCCTTCATACCCTCGCGGTCCGTCCTCTGTTTCATGACCACTACAACCGCAATGATCAAGAAGACGAGCACAATGGCAACTATCAGTATCAGGAGGACCCACCACTCTATCCTGTTCTCCAGCTCCTCCTCCGATATATCCTTGTCCAGAGGTGCAGCGTCCAGCTTATCCGTTACTCCATCACCGTCGGTGTCCGGATTCTTGGGGTCCGTTTCATTGTCCTCATAAAGGCCGTTGCGGTTTTTGTCCTCAAGTATATCCAAAAGTCCATCGTTATCATCATCATCGTCCACGTAGTCGGGGATGCCGTCCTTGTCCGTGTCCACGGCATTGATATCGGGCAGCACGACTATATCCACCGAGGTTGACTGGTTGGACTCCCCGTCATCAACGTGAAGTGTGATCTTGTGGTTGTTCTGGGACAATCTGGTCCTCAGGGTCATCGAGGTCCCCAGGTAACCATCCTTATCCGAATACCACAGATAGATAAGTTCATCACCGTCGGAATCGAAGCTCCGGGAGCCGTCGAATGTTATCATCATACTGTCGACGTACATCTCGTAAGGTTCCGGTGAAGATATTATGGGATCGGGATCGTGGTTCCTCTGTACGGGGTTTATGATGATGGGTATGTCCTCCGAATAGGTGTACCCGTTGCCGGCAACATCCTTTGCCCTCCATTTCACGTAATTGAACGTGTCCCTCTCGAAGTATATGCTGGGTGTCTCGATGTAATCCGCCGAGAAGCTCCCGGTGAGGTCCAGTTTCTCCCACGGACCGTAGTTGGACACTCCGTTGTAGGATATGGAATACTCTATGGTGGACGCATCAACACCTGAGCCCTGGCCGTCCTCTATGTTTATCCCGAGGCTGACGTAGTTGCTGTCGACGGGTTCGGCCGGTGAGGGGTCCTTGTAGGTGAGCTCCTGTGTATCCACCTTTACCAGATATGGCTCGGATTCCACATGACCGTTTCCTGCCACATCCTTTGCCCTCCACCTCACCAGATTATCGTCCCCCTCCCTGAGGGTCAGGAAAAGCCTGACCTTGAGTTCCTGGCTGTTCCTCCTGATATTCGTCGGTTCCCAGGCGGAGTAGGTCTTGCCGCCATCGAAGGATATGGAGTATTCGGCGGTCCTACCCGCCACCCCGGACCCTTCGGTATCGTAGATTGTAATACCGTAGTTCACGGTATTGGTATTAATCCAGGACCCTGGAGTGGGATCGGGCAGGCCGAAGACGGGGTCGTTCGTATCGTAAAGCACGGATACGACTCCGGAAGGTCCGTAATTATGGGCCTCGTCCACCGCCCAGATGTAGATATTGTTCCAGCCCCTGACGAGGCCGTCATACACCAGTGAATTGCTCTGAACGAAGGTTCCCTGGCCCGTTCCTCCCCCATCTACGGTGGAATACATGTAGCCTATGACCTCCGAGGTGTGGTCCTCCGATACGACCCAGCTCAGGTATACCTCCGGATCGTCGTCCGCACCCATCTGGGTATCTATGTCCGAATCCGCCCTTGCCTCGATCTGTACGACCTGGTCAGGGAAGTCAGTGTCCACATTGACGAAGAACTCCGGATTTCCGGAAACGTCATCGGCACCGCTTCTCAGGTCGATTATCCTGAACCTGTAGGTTTCAACCCCCGGTATCTGTCTTGTTTTCGTCTTGAAATATATCTCCTTTTCGGATGAAGAGGAGTTGAAGAAGCGGGTCCCGTAACTGTCCTCCATGATCAGGGAGAAGTAGTCGTTCGGAGGGCTGATCTCCGTATCCTCGTAGACCGCTTTCAGACCTCCGAATACCAGCGTCTCCTCCGGTTGTACGAAGTCCCCTCGAAGCAGTTCTCCGTTGGCCGAGCCCTCGACCGTCAGGTCCCCCGAAAACTCCACATCGCACTCGACTGTGAAGAACTCCTCATTGGTGAGGGTCCTCAACATCTCCTTGCCAGCAGTAACGTGAAGTGTCGACTTGACCGGTGCCTCGCTCACCATGTTGGGATTGAAAGAGAGGTTCATGTAAACGTGCAATCCCCAACGGCCCACCTCCTTCACGGTGGAGGAGTCGATATTGATGAAGTTTTCAGGATCGATCCTCTCGGTGATCCCCATGGAGAACTGGTCCCAGCCCACCTGCACCATCGCCTCTACCTCTTCCCTGAAATGGAATTCGATCCAGAGGTCCTCGATATCCTCGACGTCCCACGTATCCCTCATATAGGCCTCGAAATGGTAGGTCCGTCCCGCACCGATCGTCGTATGGTTCTGATACATCAACTCGTCTAAACGATAATAATCGATCAGAACATCGGAAATAGTATCGTACATTAGGTAAACCTCACCCGATCCAAGGGGCATATCTGGTCTCGATCCGTATGGATTTCCCAGTATCATCTCCACCCCGCCCTCACCGTCGTGGTTGCAGGTCAGAGAGTTCTCCATGTAGGAGTTGGCGAAATTCTCATAGGGCCCTGCTCCAACGATAACTCCCGAGGGTTGGGTCATTGCGAGATAGTAGTTCTTCTCGTTCCTTATCAGAAACGGGTCCATGTAGCTGGCGAAGAACACGTAATACAGCCCCCTGTACCCCTCGGCCTTGTATGTATGGATGAGTATGTCATCCCTCTCATCCCCATCGATGTCCCCGATCATCTTGACCCCCAGGTCCGGATAGGGGAGTGCTCCCCTTATTATGAAATCCGCCTGAAGAAGTGTCTTCGTATACGCAGGTTGGGGGTCCTCGCCGAAGAATATGAAAAGACCTCCTGAATTATCCAGGAAACAATCAGGCGCTGATACGATTATGTCCTTGATGCCATCCCCATCCATGTCCCCAGTTACCACATAGGAGAGGTCGAAATCGGGAAATGATTCGATCACTATGTGAGGGTACACGGCCAGATCTATGAAGTCCAAGAGGGAACTGGAACCGAAGACTATCTCGACCTCCCCCGACCACAGGCCGTTGGAAGCAAGGGCATCGGAACCGATCAGTAGGTCCTCGAAACCGTCCCCGTTCATGTCCTCTATCTTGAGGTCCGAAGACCCGAGGCCGAAGTAACCGAAACCATCGATATAGGTGAGAAGCGGGTCCCCTCTATCGTGGGTTATCATGATATCATATTCACCCAAGGCGACATCGTATGTGGATTGGAACGCTGTGATACCCTTCCATATTAGTATGTTTCCCTGATAATAATCCGGACCCTGATAGAGCTCCACCATGGAGATATCATCCTTGCCGTCGTTGTCGATGTCACCAATATCCATGTTCCAACCCAGTGTATGGTCCGTTCCGTTCGAGTAGAAGACCACATCGGCCTGTGTTACCGACATCGTTTCCCTCCAGCCGCTCGAGCCGAGGAAGAGATATATCTCCGCAACCATGGGAAGGTTCTGACCATACCAGAGGGACTCGTCGAGCCAACCCCCGAGCAGAAGGTCCTGCAGCCCGTCACCGTCGACATCCCCGGTGGCCATGTCCAGTCCAAGATAACCCTGCTGATGTACTCCGTGGATAGTGAAATCCGCATCAAAGCCCTCCAGGGTCCTTTCCCTTCCACCCCCGAGGTATATGAAGATCCTTCCGGCAGTTTCGTTCGCGAAGGGGGCGCTGACTATCAGATCCTCCGCCCCGTCGTTGTTCATGTCCGCGCTCTTTATGCAGTATCCAAGACCGTCATATTCATAATCACCGACGAAGTACTGTTCCACGTACTGGTTCCCGAGGTCGGTCCTCTTCTCGTAGTAGCTCTCCAGTTCATCATCGTCCTCTTCCTGTCTTGTCGGTGATCCCGCCTCACCTGGAAGGAGGGCCGATTGGAGGGTCATCACCAACATCAATACCGTGATCGATATGGAAAGAAGAGCGATGCCTCTGATACCTTTCGAACTTGCTTTTCCAAACATCTGTACACCCCTATCAGGTCAAACCGTCGGGCCAGCTGGACAAATACCTGGCCAACACGTATGACAACTCTCGAGGCAGGCTCAATTTATAAAGAGGTACTGGTGCGGCTTTTTCACATTACTTATAGGTTTCGGTCATGGCAATTTTCTATGGCCCCCTCCTGGGAATGTGGGTTCAATGGGAGAGTGTCCCGTCCGAGATCCTGTAGTTGCGTGTGCATGCCTTGGCCACCTGGGGGTCATGCGTAACGACGACGACCGTCCTCTTCTCCTCCCTGTTCAGGTCCCTCAACAATCCCATGATCATACGTGAATTCCCCGAATCGAGCTCTCCAGTGGGTTCGTCCGCCAGTATGATGGGGGGGTCGTTCGCAAGGGCTCTGGCAATGGCAACCCTCTGCTGCTCCCCCCCGGACATCTGCATCGGGAGGTGGTGGGCCCGGTTCTCTATCCCAACCTTTTTCAGCAGTGTTCCGGCATCTCTTCTCGAGGCCGATCTGGTTCTCCCGGCCTCCCTCATGGGAACCATAACGTTCTCAATGGCGGTCAGATGCGGTATCAGGAAGAACGACTGGAAGACGAAACCGAATGTCCTCAATCTGAGCGAGGAGAGTGTCCTGTCCGGCAGATGTGTGATGTCCTTTTTCCCCACCATTACCCTGCCCCCGGTAGGCCTCTCCAGCCCGCCGATTATGTTCAGAAGTGTTGTCTTTCCCGAACCGGAGGGCCCTATGATCGATACCAGCTCACCCTCCTTCAGGACCAGGTCCACATCGTTCAGGGCATGGACCAACCTTTTTCCCACCCTGTAGACCTTGTCTACCCCGGTGAGCTCTATGTTCATATCCTGCCTCCCGATACCTGGAGGGGGGTATTGTCGTCATCCGGGGCCATCGGGGAGATAAGGCCCGTATCACGGTTAAAATTTACTGCTAGGCCAGGTCCCGTAACCTGCCTATGGATACGGCCCTCACCGCCGGTATGATGGAGAATACGAACGCACACAGCAGTGTGAGCGCAATGGAGATGATTATCGTGGGAGGGGACACCTCTGTAAAGGGGATATCCACACCGTAGAATGACCTCATGTAGGAATCCAGAAGACCGGTGCCCAGGAAACCGGGGACAAGGCCCAGGACCGACCCGATGGATGCCACCAGAAGGGCCTCGGCGATCACACCCATGAATATGGACCTCCTAGAGATCCCGATGGCCCTCAGTATCATCATCTCCCGCCTCCTTTCCTCCACGCTCATCATCATTATGGAGGAGAGGAAAAAGAGTCCGATCACTACAGTGACGGCCCCTACAACGACGGAGAAAACGCTCAGTACTGCTATCTCGTCCTCCAGCCTGTACAATCTCATCTCCTTGCTGGTCACCTGCAGCCCGGGGAACTGCCTTTCGAGGGAAATCGCTATCTCCTTCTGTGTCTCCCTGTCCTTTCTGTCCTCCTCCAGGTCAAGATAGATGGCGGTGGCCATGTCCCCGTGGTGGTTCCCGGTGAGGTACTGGAGCTCCCCGAGATGGACTATTGCGATCCCGCCCACGAGGTCCGATGATAGCCCATCCCCCATCAGGGATGTCCCGAAGGTGCCTATCACCCTGAAGGATGCAGACACCTCCCCCGACCTGTCGATAAAAAAGACCGGGTCACCCTTTTCCAGATGGTACCTGTCAGCCATCCTGTCCTCTATCAGCATGGAACCGGTGAAGCCCGTGGTGTAGTTCGACCTGTGGAAGGGATCCTCGGGCTCCTCGAACCAGTCATGATACCTGAAAAGCTCGTTCCTGATGAGAAGAGAATCCTCCTCGGAAATGAAGGGCTCGGCCATGCCGGGTACCAGTCCGACCAGACCTGCGGTCTCCGTCCTGAGGTCCCCCGGAGCAGAGAACCTCTCGGGAGGATGAATGAAAGGATCACTTAAAGAAGCCTTACTGGAAAAACCGAGCCTACCAACCAGGGTCAGTACGGGCATAGAGGCCGAGAAATTCCCATCATCCTGCAGCTTTTCGGACCTTGAATGCGAGTGGTCTATGCTGGGATCGATCCCCTGGGATGATATGATCATGTCCCTGGGTTGATCACCCAACTTCCCCTCCGCTGCCCCCTCTATGCCCTGAGAGACAGATATAAGCGATACGAGCATACCGAATGAGACGGCCAGAGATAATACGGAGAGGAGGGTCCTTCCCGGTCTCCTGTGGGGTTTAACGGGTATCATCTCATCTCACCCCTCAGCGATTCCACCGGCCTCATGCGGGATGTTATCAGTGCGGGAACCATACCCGAACCCATTGCGATCGGGATGAAAAGGACCAGCACGAGCAGGAGAACGGACCCGTCGACGACGAACAGCTCGAATCCCGGTGGAAGACCGTTGGCAAACGACCCCAGATGGTCACCCAGATATCCTACGGCTGCCAGACCCAGTAGTAATCCCAGCACACCTCCGATGGCTGACACGAACATTGACTCCAGAAAGACCTGGCGTACTATGGACAACCTGGAAAAACCGATCGCCCTCAGCATGCTGATCACCTCTCCTGACTCCTTCGTGGAGGTCATCAGCACCACCGAGATGAAGATCAGGGAGACCGATATGGAGACAGTTATCACGAGGGCCGAAAATCCACCTATGATGGACGTGAAACGGTAAAGCTCCCCCAGTATGTCCTCCCTGGATAGGAGGTCCACCGCGTTCTCTCCCCAGAAATCACCGCCTCTTGACCACTCGATCAGGGAAGCTGCATTCTCCCCGTCATCGAACGACAGGAGTATCTCGGTCATGGTATCGTTACCCAGGAGGTCTTTGATGTACTGGAGCTCTCCCAGGGGCATGAGCAAACCCTCGCTCCTAACGGCCAGGATATTGGAAAAGGTCCCCGCTACCACGCAGGAAAGGGCCCTTCCCCCGGTGATCCTGGTGGTGACCTCGATCGTGTCTCCCAAACCGATGTCCCTTCCCCCCGCAAGCTCCTCCGAAACCATCACCATCCCGGTAAGAAGGGAGGGGTCAACGACACCGGAGAGGATGAACTCCTCCCTCAGGGGGTCCCCGGACACCTCGAGGGTTTCCCCTTCCAGATGCTCGAACTGTCCGAAACCGAACTCGGATGCAGGGTCTATTCCGAACGCACTCACCTCGATGATATCCCCGTCCCCTTCAGGGTCAATGAAAAGTGAATCCCGAAGCCTGGGGGAGGTTAGGGTGGGGGGGTAGGGTGACCTTTCGAGAGCGTTGATTATCTCGGTGCCCTGATCGAACCTGTGCAGATTCACAAGCAGAGGGTTGAGATCCTTGGGGACGACATAAACATCAGCCCCGATCCTGTCAATGGTATCCCTTGTGCTCGTTCTGACGCCCTCGCCCAGTGATAGCATGACCGTGGCGAGCATCATGGAGGAGGCAACTGCGATCACGATGAGTGAAGAGCGGAAGGGGGTTCTCCAGGGAGGGGAAAGCAGAAACACCTTTCGGAGTATGTTCTCGGCACTATTAACCGTTTTTAATAAAAAAAGAAAAATGCGGCCCGGATCATGCATCTAGGCCGCCGATGGTTTGCTCTCTTTTTCGCTCTTCTTCCTCATCTCCTCTTCCTCCTCCTTCTCCTTCTGTTCCTTCAGGGAGAAGAAGACGAGGAGGATGAGTCCGAGGGGGATGAAAACAAGGGCCATGGTGAACACCACCGAATAGACGGTGTTCATCATAATGCTGTTGGCGAGCTGCTCGTTAATGAAAGGCATTATCCACCTGATGAACAGGTTGATGGCCAGTACCACGATCACACATACCCCCACTATAATCATCAGGATGAAACCCAGGATGTAATAGTTGTTTATAACGGGGGTGAGGTTGAACTCACCTACCGCCTTTTTCTTGGCGTAGGTTATTATCTCGTTGAACCTGTGTGCACCGTGGTTCATTTCAAGAAAGAGCAGGTAGGCCATCGAAAAGAGGAAAAGGATAAACCATTTCCCGAGGCTCAACTCCTCTATGTCAAGAAGCTCCGTATTGTTGAAACCGATGGATGTGACACCCAGTACGGTCGATATAATACCGATAACGTAGAGGGTCGTGGGTACATCCTGGTTCATCCACTTGAGCATCTTCATGGAAGTGAGGTAGTACGAGAGCAGCAATCCCACGGTCGCCAGAAGGACGAGGAAACCGTACACGAGCAGAAACACAAGTGTGTCCGTTCCCGTGCTCAGATATTCGTTCCAGCCCCTCAGAAGTACGGGCGTCAGGAATATCACGGTGAACAACCAGGTTATCAGCCCGGTCAGGGGAAACCTCATCGTCCTCATCGGATCGTAAGGGGATATGAACTGGGAAGCAAGTACCAGTACGCCGCCGAATATGAAGGTCAGCAGACCGAAAAGACCGTAACTGAACCCCACGGCGAGGCCGAGTAATATGAAGGAGAGCAGCCAGAATATGGTCCCTCCCACCCACATTATGATGGTCTCGCTCGTCTGTATGCCGATCTCGAAAGGCACCAGATTTTCCGTATCATCACTGTATCCTACCATGATAACACCTCAATAGTTGCGTGCCTCCAGCAGTATCTGCGTCAGCGGGGTTGCGGGTTTCCAATCGATGACCCTAACTCCGTATCCCCTGAGTTCCTGGATCAGTATCTCCCTGTCAAGCCTGAGGATATCGTAGACCACGGGGTCAACTTTTTCTCCCTTCTTCTGTTTTGCCATTATCTCGAACTCTATGGAATTCGGTGAGATTATGGTCACATCGAACTCGAGCATCACCATCATCGAAACGGCCTTCCTGATGGAGTCGTCCTCCTCCAGGTTGGATATCACTATGACGGGTGAGTTCCTGGGCATGTAGGGAATGGCAACCTCGACTATACCCGAAAGCGGTATGTCGCCCTTCGGGTCCGCTCCCGAGAGTGCGGTCAGAAGCTCGAACAGCTGCTTCTGCCCCGTACCCTTCTTGATCGTCAGCACCTTGTCAGAATAGACGACCATCTGCACCGAATCCCTCCTCTTCAGGAAGAACGATGCAAGTGTCGCCGCCGCGCGTGCGCCGTAGAGGTTGGCGTTGTCCGAGTCCATCCCGTACCTGGATGACGATCTTGAGTCGAAGACTATAGTGACATCCGACACCGAAAGCCTCTCGTGCTCGTTGACGAGGAGCTTTCCAGTGGATGCGTATGCCTTCCAGTTAATATCCCTGAACGGGTCGCCCGGGATGTAGTCCCTTATGGCGAAGAACTCGGTGCCTGGACCGGGCATCTTCACCTTCATCTCTCCGGGGTACATCTTAGGCTGTTTGGACTTTATGTAGAGCTCCTTCACGTCCCTCACCTGGGGATAGACCGTCAGATCGGATTCGAATGCCACGGTCTTCTCCTTGTAGAACATGTTGAAAGGGTCGTGGGTCCTGAGTGTTATGGGCCCTATCCTGTATACTCCCTTCAGGGGACACTTGATCTGATATTTCAGACGGGTTGCACCCCTGGGATTGAGGTTCAGATAGGTATAGTTGGTTCCGTCCCTTAGCTGGACGGTCCTGGGCAGTTTGTCCCTAACCTCCAGGAACCCCGTCTTTCCTCCCTGGTTGAGGATCCGGAGTTCCACACTTACGGTTCCATCCTCGAATATCTTCTCGTGCGACATCTCCCTGTCCGCAGTGAGACGGGTCGATGTGTTCGCGAACATACTGACAATGGTGAAGACGAATCCGGCTATGGCGATCATAACCAGAAGCAGGTTTCGGGTCGTCAATCCCAACAGTGTCAGGATGACCGACAGGCTCATGATGGCCGCTGCTTTTTTCGTCCACATGTTTACACCACTTTTTCTCCTATTCGGAGGGGCCCTTGCCCCTCCATCGTACATCAAGATCAGACTGCAGGTACAGGTACCTCAGCCAGTATCTTGTTGACGATATCCTGTGGCAGAACACCGCGTATACGGGGTTCCGGTTTCAGTATTATCCTGTGAGCTAGTGCGGGCATGGAGACGGCCTTCACATCGTCAGGGGTTATGTAATCCCTTCCCTGAAGGACAGCCCTCGCCCTTGCGAGCTTGAAGAGGGCCAGGGAACCCCTTGGGGACGATCCTACGACCACCCTCGGGTCCTCTCTCGTCCTGTAGACGATCTCCACTATGTAGGTGAGCAGAGCGGGGTCCATGTGGACCTTCTCCACCACCTGCTGCATGGCGATGATCTTCTCGGGAGAAGTGATGGTGTTGATATCCACCTGGTCTTTCCCCCTCATCATCCTTCTGATGAGGATCTCCCTCTCATCCTCCCTGGAGGGGTATCCCATGGACATCTTCTGCATGAACCTGTCCACCTGAGCCTCTGGAAGGGGGTATGTCCCCTCCTGCTCGATGGGGTTCTGCGTCGCCATGACAAGGAAGGGTTTCGGCAGCCTGTGGGTCACACCCTCGATGGATACCTGCCTCTCCTGCATGGCCTCCAGCATGGCCGCCTGTGTCTTTGGCGGTGCCCTGTTTATCTCGTCAGCCAGGATGATATTCGCGAATATCGGACCTGGTCTGAACTTGAACTCGTTGTCCTTCTCGTCGTAGATATAGGTCCCGGTGATATCCGTGGGTAGAAGGTCAGGCGTGAACTGAATACGCCTGTACTTGCAACCCAGGGCCTGTGCGAAGGTCATGACCATCAGTGACTTCGCGGTTCCCGGGAAATCCTCAAAGAGGATGTGACCATCAGCGAGTATGGCCAGAAGGACGTGTTCTAGGACGTTTCTCTTTCCTATGATCGCCTTCTCTACCTCCGCGATCAGAGCGGAGGATGTTGCCGACACTCCCTTGATAGCCCTCTGAACCTCCGGCGAGGTGGTTGTCTTCCTGCCTCCAGCGGGTGGCTTTGGACCGCCCGGTGCTGCCGGGGGCACTGCCTGTTTTGGTGGCGCCCCAGGTGGTACCTGCGGTCCAGGCCTCGGGCCGGCAACTCCCGGTCCGCCTGCTGGTGGCAGTTTTGCCTGTGGTTGGGGTTGGGTTCCATCCGGTGTCATATCTCATCACCTATTTTTTTCATTATTATATCGCTTGTATCTTCTTTACTTTCTCCATAAGGCGTTTTATCTCCTGACTCGTATAGGTTCTCTCCTTGTTCTGAAGCAACTCTATCAGTTCAGGGTCCTTGACAGTCGCCATTATGGTCGATTCGTTCAGGGAGGCGAACTCCTCGGGGCTCAGGCCCCGCTTCAATCTTATTTTCTCCTTCGCCGCCAAACGTAATTTGGTCGTCTGAAGCTTGATATCGCTCGGCACCTGCTTTCTTGGGTAGAGGGTGCTTATATCGAACCTGTGCACCCAGCTCTCACTATCCCTCACCAGCAGGGTGGAGAATATCATGAAAAAGCCCACGAAGGCGATTATGGGATAGGCATAGTAAGGGGAGGAGGTCGTAAATCCTGTGATCTCCATGGTGCCGTAAATGGGCTTGAGGAAATGGCCCCAGAATATTCCGGGCTCGACGTGCCTGCTCTCGTCTATGAGTATAAGGTTAGTCTCTCCCTGCTCCGCCGGACACAGGTGGTGTATGAGGTCCATAAGGAACTGGAAGTTATCGTAGTCGTATTTGGGCTCCCCCTCCATATCGTCGGATATCCACGGAAGGGCGACCTCCTCCTTGGACCATGTGTCGCCCGTATTGTCCATCAGGTCGTTCCTGTCCCTGGCATCCTCATCGGATATAGTACCGGTCTCCCTCAGTATCTCGCGGTCCTCGTCGATCAGGCCGTCCCCATCGTCGTCCTCGCCGTTACCTATGGGGTCCCAGGGGAGATTGACATCGTAGGATATGTGGTTCAGTCTGTATAGATCGTTCATGAATATGGAGGGGTCAGAGATGAATACTATGGACCCGAGCTCGGTTATCAGCTTGTCGGCATCCGGGTTCAGCTCCCTAACCCGGTATTTCTTGCCTTCGCCCTCGAAATTCTTTATGGTCTCCATGGACTCCCCGGAGATGACATCAACAGCTCCCGATCCGTCGTCGGCCACCGGGATCTCTACGCACATCTGTATCTCGTTACCTATCGAGGAAACCTCGTCAGCGTTCTTTCCCTTCAGATCTCCCTTCGGTATGGAAAGCTCGCCGTTGTCGTCCATGTCAATGAAGGATTTGGAGGAGCCGGCTGCCCATATCCAGGGGTTCACCGATGAGGAGAGACCCGTGGGTTTGTATGTGATGATCTGGTAGGACTGAAGGTCCTCGTCGATTATGTCATCCCTGTCGATCTTGGTATCTCCGTTGTCATCGTCGTTGGACTTCCCGTCAAGCCACTCGAGGTCCACGTTCTTGTGCCCGTTCCAGAGAACATGGGCATCTCCGTTGGTCCTGAATACGATATCATCGTCTATGGGGTCCTCGTCGATCCCCTCGTCCTCGGTGGGATTGTCCGTGATACCGTCATTGTCGTTGTCCCTGAGGTCCCTCTGCAGCCTCGAATTGTCCCTGTCGTCATCGTAGTTCCGGGAGGAGCCGGTATTGTCATCCTCGTCTATCTTGCCGTCGGCATCCTGATCGTCGTCCCAGACACCGTCGCCGTATGGGGAAGCCCTGCTCCATTTCATGAGGCCGTCCTTGTCGTAGAGGTCCTGACCCAGGTGGGCCGTTACGATCGTGTAATTGGCGTTCTTGTCAAAGCTCTCATCGTAGAACTGGCCGCCGTAGAAGGTCACGCCGAAATCCTTGGCCAGCTGGTTGGCGTTTCCGAAATCATCCGCGATTATCGCGTGGCCGCCCCTGGCGAGGAAGCTCTCTATGGCGGTTATCTCCTCGGCGCTGTAGGGCTTCTCTACCCCTATTGCAACGTAAATGGTCTTCTTGGGATCTATCAGGTCACCCAGAAGCAGGGTCGGCGTGGATACGATCGACCTCACCTTGTAATCGTAAACACCATCGTCGGACCCTCCGCCTTCGTAGTAGATGGACCCCTGGGTGTTGTAGTTCAACCTCTCGACGTCCTCCACGAAATAACTGATATCGCTGTACCCCTCCTGATACGCGGAGAACATCGGTTCGGTCTCCCCTATCAGTCCGACTGCAGCAAGTCCGAAGGAGAAGAACGGGTAGAGGAGGAAAACGATGACGAGTGCCAATGCGATCACTGCAGCGGTTATTACTTTGTAGTTCCTCTTCATTGCCATCTATTTCACCCCTTAATCCTTCAGCACTATCTCCGTCTCCGAGTATTCCTCGTCAGCGATCTCCATCTGCCTGAGGGCGGACTCCTCATCGAGGATTATGTTGTCCAGGCTCTTTTCCACGCTCCTCAGACAGCCTATCGCGCGGTCCCTGTGGTCCTCTCCTATGACGTGCTTGGAATACCTTGCCTCCTCGAGTATATCGAGGAAAGCGTCCAGGGAGTTATCATCGATCGGCAGCGCGGACCTGACCGCATCCTCGAACTCCCTGAAGGTGTCGGCATCACGCCTCATGAAGCCGTATCTCCTCAGATGGGCTCCCAGTTTCTGGTAGGACTTGAATATGACCGCCGAGTAGGGATTTCCCGTCTCGAGCTGGTCGGCCGCCTTCTTGATGATCTTCTTCAGCGCCTTGAGCCTCCTCTTCTTCTCGATATATCGGTAGAAGAAGAACAGGGCCACGGTCAGTATGACCAGAGCGAGTATTATCGCAAAGAATATGAGCGCATAGGGAGGGGGATTCTCCTCGATCGGTTTTGGACGGTGGTATGTGGCATACCTCTCCCTGCTGCTGGTTCTGTAATACTGCTTGCCGGAGAACTCCACCGTTATGGTCAGGTTCTCGAACTCCTTGTCCTCCGGGATGAGGAATGTGGCGCCGGTTGCCGTATCCTGGAACTTGGCCGTGAAGTTGAAGGTAATCTTGCCCCTGGAATCCGTTATTCCCCTGGAGGTATTGGAATAGACACCCATGGAGAAGTTCAGCCACACCGTGGCATAGGGCACCGGTTCTCCCCCCGTATCCTCGGTAGCACCCTCCAGGATCCTGTAGGAGAAGAGCCACTCGTCCACCTTATCCTCGAAGAGGTTGATCCTCTTGTCGTTATCAGTGTCTATGGGGCCTACCTCGATCTCGTCTATCCTGGTGGATGACCATATCTGGGAGTCGGAAACGTTGGAGGAGCCCTTGTAGGTGATCACTCCATCCTCGTTCATGGTCGGTTTGTATTCAACGAGCAGCTGCACCTTGCCGACGTCCAGCTTGGTGCTTATCTTCTTGGTACTTATCTCGAATATCCCCTTGTACTGGATGTCCTCGGACGTGGCCGCCTGCCCGAACTTCGTGATCTCGTCCCCCTGTTTGATGTAGGCCACAATGGTCTTGCCGCCTACACCGGTCTGCTTGGGAGTGCCCAGGTAGGACTCGACCAGACGTCCGGCGATCCTCTCCTTGCCACCCCTTGTGAGGGTGTGCGGGAACTTCTCCTCGTCCAGCACTATTGCCGTCTCGGATGTTATGTAGAATGGATCGGGGGTCGCAAAGGTGCCCATGAAGGCATCGTTGGACCGGAACCTTACACCGGTCCTTCCCAGCGGATCGTCGGGGAACTCCTGGGATCCGGCGAAGGAGGCTACGACATAGGCCTTCCCCACGAAAGCATCTGTGGAGGGAACGTAATCCTGGAACTGGAACTTCCCAATCGAGTTCGTCTTTACCTCACCTATAAAGATACCCGGGTACTTCTCGACCTCACTGAAGTCCCCCTCGGGGTCGTAGCTCTCCCTTATGTATAACTTGACCGTCTTGTCCCCTATACCCACCATACTGTCATCCACGAGGGTGCCCTTTATATCAACGTTCTTGCCCTTGACTGCCTCCGAGGAGCTCACGTTCATCTGTGTGAAGGAGACCACGGAAAAGGGGTCACCGTCATTATCCCTCATGGAGGAACTGTCGTAATCGCTGGCGTAAAAATCCTTCGAGAATGAGACGTAGACAGGGACCGGTCCAAGTTCATGGTTCCTGTTTATGGGGATCTCCACATGGAACTTACCACCGTCCGAGGTCACCAGTGAGAAGGACTGCTGCCAGGGTTTCTGGAAACCCCACCAGAGCTGGACGGTCTCACCGTAGATGCCCTTCTTGTTGGTATCGGTCTCATCGGTGTCAAGAAGATACCCCTTGATATGTGCAACGTTCCAATCGTATGTGGTACCGTCCGGCCCGGTGAAGGATTTCCTTGTAATGTATGAGTCGATACCCTCGTTCCTGTCGTTCTCCCAGTTGAGGTTCTGGTCCAGGAACATCTCTATCCTTGTGTGGGACCTCACCCGGTATTTGGTACTGTTCTGCGAATTGAGATAATAGATCAGCGGTGAGGCCTTCGGGTCCAGGTTGAAATCCGTCTCCACCCTCACGGTGTATTCACCGAGCGGGTAAATGGAGGGCTGGAGATCGACATCCACGGAGAAGGTGCCGTTATCGTCGGTAACTATATGCTTGAAGCCTATCTGCACATCATTGATGAACAGTTTGAACGTGTATGAATTTCCGTAGTCCCAACCCCCGATATGCAGCCTGGGCCCCTGCCTGCTCTTCTCTATCTCGTATTTGTACTTGTCGATTATGGTCCCGTTGATGAGGATCGTGTGCCCCTTGTAAACGTAGGTCTTTCCCGTGGTCGGATCCCCAACATCGAAGATCACCGAGGTGGGTCTCCTGACGTTAATCACCACAGAGGCGTTGCTCGGGTTCCAGTAGTAGTTGGTGCTCTTGTTGTAGGCCGGGCTGAACTCAACGGTCAGAACGTGTGGTCCGGCGGAGGCTTCAAGTGGGATCCTGTAGTTGAAATCGTAGAGGGACCACGGGTCAGTAAGTGAGGGCGTCGCCACCGTCTCCGCCACGTAATCCCCGTCCCAGAACAGCCTCATCGTCTTTGCACCCATATTGGTATCGGGAACGGACAGGTCCTTAACGCTTCCGTAGACCCTGAAGGTGTCCCCCACATTGGCTATGTCGTTGTCCAGGTTTATGGTCGTCTCGGTATCATGCCATATCTCGACGTACAGCCTCTTTTCGTATCCCCTTCTCGCGATGTACGCTCGAGGGTCCTCATCGATATTGCCGTCACCGTCGTCATCCGCGCCGTTGACTATCTCCTCGTCAACACCCTCGGGACTGTCTACGGGTTTGATCCCCGGATAGCCGTCATCGACGATACCGTCACCGTCATCGTCTATCTGATTGTACCAGAGGGTCGGAGGTTCGGGTGTGCCCTGCGCCTCGATCCCGTACCTGCCGTCATCTATACCCTCGTCGATGAACTCATCTATCAGACCGTCGCCGTCGTTGTCGATGTTATCGGCTATACCGGCATTCATATCGATCCAGTCGGCGTCTATGTCTATTGTGTAGTTGAACTCTATACCCTCCATGTTGGGGTTCTCCCAGATCAGCCTCCATGCGGTGGACAGGGGCCAATCGGCAGGAGCCGGAAGAACGTATGTTCCGGAGGATTCATTCACATCTGTTTCCAGATCGTACGTGTTGGTCCCGTCGGTTACCCTCAGGGTTATGTTCTTCCTTTCGGTAACATTGAAATCGTAGGTTATTTCAGTCCCGGGCCCCCTCTCTCCTAGATTGATATTGAATATCTGTAACGGTCCAAGGGACCGATCGATCTCATTATAATAGGATTCGGTCCTGTCCCTGGAGATCTCCTCCCCCCTCTGATACACGCCATCCTTCGAATAACCATTGGAGCCGTCCTTGTGGGAATCCGGGCTGCCGAACTCGCCGTTCCCGTTGTTATCCACGAAATCCGCAAGTCCGTGGTTGACATCGATCCAGTTTCCCCCCATCATGTCGATACCAACGTCCTCACCTCTCTGGTATATGTTATCCGCGGGGAAACCGTTACTGCCGTCAAGATAGGAATCGGGACTGTTCGGTTCCCCGTCGTCGTCGTCGTCTATGAAATTGGACATCTTGTAAAGGGGGTTGTAAGGATTGTTGATATCGTAGGCATCGTCATCATCGTCCACCCCCCATGAAAACCGGTACAGAGAGTTGAACATGGCGGGTGTCAGGTTGTAGAACCTCGATCCGTCCGTTGTCCAGGCACCCTTGTACTGGATAAGAAACTCTATGGGATTGGCGGCGATGTTGGTCTCGTTCGCCTGCAGGGTTATGTTCCAGGCTCCCGGGGTCATGTTCTCGTCCGGATTGTCCCACTGGGTCTGGACGGATTTGAATACCATGAACTCGGAACCGTCGTTCCACGTAATGTCGACCCAATCCTTCATTATCGGGTAGTCCCCCGCGTTCTTTTCCCCGTCGGAATTGTTGTCCTCGAGCAGTTCCCCCGCCATCTCGAATATCTGGTTGTACATCACCTTCTTCTCGGTCTGCCTGAAATAGATCAATGTTGATGTGTTCGACGCTCCCCTCGTCGACATCCCATCGTGATCGTTAAGGTCGGATAGTCCTCCAAAAAGCTCGATCGGAGATGTCTGGATCTCCAGGTCATCACCGTTCCAGATCCCCTGTGACCTTCCCTTTGCCGATACCGCTTTGCCTGGTGAGGGGGACCCTGTCACCCCTTCACTGGAACCGGCCTCGGGTCCACTCGTTTCCGTATCTCCAGCCACATCGCTCATCTCTCCGGTGCCCTCTGTGGGGACGTGCCCGACTACGAAAGATGTACCTAGAAGGATCAATAGTGCGAGCATTACAAGGCTCTTTCTCATGGTATACCTCCACAAATCCCAGCTAAGACCAGTCATAGAGCAAGTGGGGAATTGGCCCACCCAGCCTGGGCCATGTCGCCCCCTAACAACCCATCGATATATTAAGGTTTGTTTCAGGGACCTTATAGGCCAGGCAGTATCTACTTACTCCATTACCAACCTATCTATACGCTGGATGCTGACTATCCTTTTCCAAGTAATCGTGTTTTTATAAATATATTTTACTCATGTGCCCAACCGTACAGGGGATCTCACTCCGGATAAGGGTGGAAAGAGGCCGTTTATCGGACCTTCTCAGCGGCTTTTGTACGGTTCATCCGAAAAGACCCTTTTCCTTCATGGAAGGGGGCCTTCGAAGGCCCATGCTATCCAACACAGTCGATGCCACGTCGGCGATGCTTGGATCCCCTCCCCTGAACAGGCCATCCTTCCCCGAGATGCCCTGAGCAGCGTATATGAATGGGACGGGGTTCGTGGTGTGGGCGGTGAAGGGGCCGTTCGTCTCGTAGTTCCACATCTTCTCCGAGTTCCCGTGGTCCGCGGTTATCATAACGTGAAAACCGGCATCCAGAGCGGCCCCCACCACCTTTCCCATACAGCTGTCCACGGTCTCGACCGCTTTTACGGCAGCCTCCATGACACCCGTATGTCCCACCATATCGCTGTTTGCGAAGTTCAGCACACCGAACCGGAATGAACCGCTCACTATCTCCTCCACCGCCCTATGTGCGACCTCGTTAGCTGACATTTCCGGTTTCATGTCGTAGGTCTTCACTCCAGGGGAAGGCACAAGTATCCTCTTTTCGTCCTGAAAAGGTTCTTCCCTTCCCCCGCTGAAGAAGAAGGTCACATGGGCGTATTTTTCGGTCTCCGCTATCCTCAACTGGGGAATACCCTCTTGAGAAACGATCTCCCCGAGGGTCGGGCTTATCTTCTCCTCCGGGTAGGCGACATGTGTGAATATGGAATTATCGTAATCGGTCATTCCGATGTAATGGGGCCTTACCACCTTCTCCCTCACGAACCCATCGAAGAAGGGATAGATGAACGCCTTTGTAATCTGTCTTGCCCTGTCCGGCCTGAAGTTGAAGAAGATGACCGTGTCCTCATCCATGATAAGGCCGTTGGGTTGACCGGCGGGATCCACGATCTGCAGGGGGGATATGAACTCGTCGGTCTCCCCCTTGTCGTAGGCCTCCTTGATCGCCTTCAGGGGGTCCTGGTATGCGTTCTGTTTGGGTATGGTGTAGTATTCGTAAGCCTCCATTATCCGCTCCCATCTCCTGTCCCTGTCCATTGCCCAGAACCTTCCCATTATGGTCGCTATCCTGATCCTTCCCTTGCGGTCCCTCCTGTCCAGCCATGCAATCAGCCCCTTTATGTCCTCCAGGGATGACCTGGGTGAAACATCCCTTCCATCGGTTATCGCATGTACCCTGACCCTCTCAAGGCCCATCTCGAGCGCCATCTCGAGGAGGGCGTAAAGATGGTCCATATGGCTGTGGACCCCACCGAACGAGGTCAGTCCTATGAGATGAAGGGTCCCACCCTTTGACCTGCACTCGAGCATCCCCTTTCGGAACACATCGTTCCTGAAGAATTCACCCTGCTCTATGGACGTGCTTATCCGCACCAGGGGTTGGTATATGACCCTGCCGGCACCCAGCGTCAGATGGCCCACCTCGCTGTTTCCCATCTGGCCTTCTGGAAGGCCTACGGCCTTGCCCGATGCCTCGAGCTGAGTGAAGGGGAACTCCGAAGAGTACCTGTCGTAATTGGGGGTCCGGGCCTGATATACCGCATTGTATTTTCTCTCCTCGCTTATTCCCCAGCCATCAAGGATCATGAGGAGGACCTTGTCGGTCTTCGGTATTCTCTTCATCGTAAAACCTCGATACCAAAATCTATCAGGGGGGATATATTATATTTGCCGAACAGATGAGGCTTGGGGGTTCAGGCCAGGAGGATGTAGGCAGGGGCAACCACCAGAACGCTGATCATGATGGTGACGAAGTTCACCATATTGTTGGAAAGGAGTCCTCTTTTCTGCAGGGTTGCTCCAAGCAGCGAATCAAGCTGGCATCCGATCCATCCGACGGTCACAGTGGTTATGATGACCCATATGGTTGCGGGCAGCAGGTGAGGGCCGTCTGTGATCAGGGTGTCCGTTACGAGGAAATAACCCGCTACCGCTATCAGTACCCCTCCGAGAAGGGCTGCCGAATTCCCAAGCAAGGTCACTCCTCCGTCGACCCCGGGTTCCACTTTCTCGCTGGGTCTGGTTATCAATCTCGGCTTACCGTCCAGAACACCGATCTCGCTGGCAAAGGAATCCGACGCCGCGGTCGAGATGGCCACCAGGAACAGGATACCGGAGAGTCCCGGGGAGATCTCATCGAGTATCCCGGAGAACACCGCGATGCACAGAGGTATCGCGCCATTCGCCACCACGTTTCTCACGCCCCTTTCCCCGAAGGAGCCCTCGTTCATTCCCAGCATCTTCTTCCTTCTATACTTGAATATCGTGACCCAGTAGGATATAAGGAGGAAGAAGAGCATAAGCAGGAACCAGAAGAAGTCCGAATAACCGATGAGAAGCATACCAAGTACGACGGCCAGTATGCTCGCCTTCAGGTCAAGTACGTTCCTGAGGTAGGTGAACAGACCGAGCAGTACACAGAGCAAAAGCGATATCACCAGCGTGATCGTATCGAACTGAGGCAGGATGGAATCCTTCAGGGCCAGTTCAAACATCCGTAGTGGGTACTCGAAACCCATATAAAACGTTTCTGAACAGTACTGGGTTGCCGGGGAAAAATTCAATTAATATCACAAATGTGTATACGCCCGTGGCAGAGGAAGAAGGAACGGACGAGTTCCTTAAACAGCTTGAACGGTCAAAGACACTATCGTTCGAGGATTCCAAAACCGTGGAGCGGAACGGTGACGCGGAATGGATCGAACCAAGCGAGGACTCCGAAAGGATAGACCTGAGCAAGGTGGAAAAGACCTATCATGTCCAGGGTTTCGACCTGGAGGAACCGGAACCTCCCGAGGAAGGTATAGAGGAGAAAGTGCTTAAGGGTGCGGACGAGACAGCGGATATGAAAAGGAACCGGAACGAGTACAAGGTCTTCTGCCCGACATGCAGGGGAACGGGCAGATGTCCCGGGTGCAATGGAAGAAAAAGGGTCATGCTGTTCTTCAAATGCAAAAAGTGCCTGGGTACCGGCAGGTGTCCGGACTGCGACACCGAGCTGATGGTCCCGTGTCCTCAATGCGGTGAGGAGATCAGCATATACTCCACAACATGCAGGAAGTGCGGCACCTTCTTCACATGTCCCGAATGCGGAGCGGGTGTGCCCGCCCTCGCTACCCGATGCATGATGTGCAGGGAGGAGTTCAAGTGCAGGGAATGCGGAAAGGACTTCCCCGCAGCATACACCGGAAAATGTCCCCACTGCGGCCGATGGAACCGGGATGTTGTCGTATAGGGGATCGGATTGAAACCTTCATATAACATGAGGGGTTGTAGGGTGGCTGGTGTCTATATGGTCATGCCACAGAACCTGCTGGAGAAGAACATAGGGAGGGTGGTGAAGGTCCTCCTCAAGGACGGTAGGACCATGGTGGGAGAACTCAATGGTTACGACGAGTACATGAACATGGTCCTCGAGGGGACGGAGGAGGAGGCCCAGGATATAAGGAGAAAACTGGGGACCGTGATACTCAGGGGGAACAACATAGTCTCCATCACCCCTCAGTAGGGGATATCCCGAGAGGTATTATTGTAGAGGTCACCGGGACAATATCGTTCAATATGCAGACACCGTACAGTTTTTCAAGGTCCTCTTTGACCTCATCCAGGGTGTTGCCTATGAGGACGTCGTTGGTCCCTCCAATGATCACACAGTGGTCAGGGAGATGGGGCAGGACCTCATCGTCGAACCGTCTGTACATCCCCTGAAGGGTATTGCCCGCGATCCCTCTGTTGATGACGGTGCATCCCAGCTTCCTTGCCAGCCAGTAGGGGAACTGGTTGGGATCGTCCACCTCGATCTCGATCCTCACACCGTTCCTTGATATGTCGGACCTTCCCGGAAAGCCCTGTGTGTGGGAGTCGCCCAGACATACTATCGTGGAAAGGTCCTCGGCTGAGCTGAAGTATCCGTCTATCAGCCGTTCCGCCATGAGCCTGTAACCATCGATGTTGAGATGCGCGTGGTCCCCGCAGGAATACCTGCCGTCAAGCATGTCGGGGTCCTCCGGTTCCCCGAACACATCGTACAGGTCCACGAGAGGTATGCATAATCTGTCGGTCGTCTCCCTTATCCAATCGTTGACGTCATTTATGAGCCGATGGGTCCTTTTTATGAAATCGGGGTCCCCTCTCTTTCTGAGTTCGACTCCGCCCGGCAGCATATGCCCTCCGTACTGCATGATACCATTTAGAAATTTCGCGATACCGTTCCTTGGAATGATTCCGATCCGGGAGGTATCAGAATCCAGATCACCTACCGTGCGTTTACCCGTTCCCTGTTGCCCTGAGCGATGCTACAGGTGGATGTGCAAGCATGCCCCGGTCGGGATTCGAACCCGAGTCCGAAGCTCCGCAGGCTTCTAGGATATCCAAGCTACCCTACCGGGGCATATATGGGTTTGTAGGTTGAACGGGATGGAACCTATAAATCCTTCTAGCTTATCGGAACGATGTTATCAACGGGCGCTCGCGCCGTAGTGGAAGTAATTTCTGTTAGCCCATTCCCACAGCTCCACTGCCGCAAGACCGAAGAAGGAGACCGTCAGTACCTCTGCCCATTCCACAACGTTCAGTGGCCTGGTCTCGAAGAGGTGATTTCCTATCGGAAGGTAGATTATGATCAGCATCAGGAACATGGAGAGCATTATCGCCCCCACCAATTTTCGATTGGTGAACCAGCCTATCTGCATCATGGTGTGGGTGGTGGACCTGCTAGCCACAGCGGTCCACATCTGGAACATCACCATCGTGGTCAATGCGATGGTCCTCGAAAGTTCCAGACCCTTGCCTATGTAATCGTGGTTGTACCAGAATATCAGCAGGGTACCGGCTGTGATTATCACCGTCGAAACGGCTATCGAGATCACCATGTCCCTTGTGATCGCGCTCTCCTTGGGATCCCTTGGCCTCCTTCTCATAAGGTCCCTCTCCTTGGGCTCTGCCACGAGGGCGAGTGCTGGAAAAGAATCGGTGACCAGGTTCATCCAGAGTATCTGAAGTGCGATCAGGGGAAGCGGGAAGCCCAGGAGAATCGCTATGAAGACCACAAAAACCTCGCCCATGTTGCAGGAAAGGAGGAACTGGATCACCTTGCGTATGTTGTCGTAAATGCCCCTTCCCTCCTCCACCGCATCCACTATGGAGGAGAAATCATCGTCGGTTATTATCATATCGCTGGCTCCTTTGGAGACGTCGGTCCCGGTTATCCCCATGGCAACCCCGATATCTGCCATGCGGAGTGCGGGAGCGTCGTTCACACCATCTCCCGTCATTGCCACTATCTCCCCCGAATCCTTCAGACCCTGCACTATCCTCACCTTGTGTTCGGGGGATGCCCTGCTGTAGACGGAGACCGAAGAGAGGGTCCAGAGGAACTCCTCCTCGGTCATGTCTTCAAGGTCCGTACAGTTGATGGCTTCGGACTCCTCCTGTATCAGACCGATCTCCTTTCCAATGGAGGAGGCGGTTGACAGATGGTCCCCCGTTATCATTATGGTCCTGATACCCGCCCCTTTTGCCCTCCTGATGGACCTTTTCGCCTCCTTTCTGACCTTGTCCCTTATGCCCACCACTCCCAGGAAGGTCATGTCCCTCTCAACATCCTTTGACGTGGAGATGGCAAAGGCAAGTGTCCGGTAACCCCGTTGAGCCATCCCCTCGACATTCTCCATTATCTCCTGGACCCTGACGGGGTCCAGGGGGATATCCATCCCGTTGACCCTCTCCTTGATGCAGATCCCGAGCACCTTCTCGGGGGCCCCTTTGGTCAGGTTCGTCCTGCACCCATCCATGATGTGGGCCGTCGTCATCATCTTCCTCTCCGCGTCGAAGGGCGCCTCAACTATCCTCCCGTATCTTTTCCTCAGCTCACCATGACCGTATCCCGCCTTCTCGGCCATAACGAGAAGGGCTACCTCTGTTGTATCCCCGATGACCTTCCTGTCCTCCTCCCCGATCACCGCATTCGAGCAGAGTACGGATGTCAGCATGATCTCATCGAACTCACGGCCGATCCCCTCCGTACGGACCTTTCTTTTATCGATCCGGAAATCCCCTCCCTTTCCGTAACCTACCCCTGTGATCTCGATCTCCTTCCCACCCGTGATCAATCTGTCGGCTGTCATCGTTCCGGTCGTCAGCGTCCCGGTCTTGTCGGTGCAGATGACCGTGGCGGACCCTAACGTTTCCACCACTGGCAGCTTTCTAACGATGACATCCTTTCCCGCCATGACCTTCAGGCCGATGGCCAGGGAGATGGTCACCACTGCCGGTAGGCCCTCCGGTATTGCAGCTACCGCAAGCGAAACCGCTGTTTCGAAGAGCTCGACGAAGTGGTCGATGTCCCGTAGGAGGTCTTGAGCCCCGGCAAGGGTGAAGGATTCGAGTTCCCTTGCCATCTCCAGCACGAAGATTATACCGCAGGCGATCAGTACAAGAACCCCCAACTTCTTACCCAACGATCTCAACCTCCTCTGGAGAGGGGTCTCGATCCTCTCCGCGGACTCGAGCATGTCCGCTATCCTACCTATCTCGGTCCTCATACCAGTCGCTGTCACAACGGCGGTACCTCGCCCCGTCTCCACCAGTGTGGACATGTAGACCATATTTGCCCTCTCCGCAAGAGGCACATCCACGTCAAGGACACCGGCCTTCTTGCTGTCGGCAAGGCTCTCTCCTGTCAATGCCGACTCGTTTATGCTAAGGGAGCTTGATTCGATCAATCTCCCGTCAGCCGGGACCCGCATACCCGCCTCTATATGGATCACATCCCCGGGCACGAGTGCCGAGGCCTCTATCTCCTCTTTCCTCCCGCCCCTGATGACCACCGCCCCCGGTGCCGAGAGCTTCTTCAGGTTTGCGATGGCCTCCTCGGCCCTCTCCTCCTGGACGAAGCCTATCACGGCATTTATCACAACAATTGCCGTGATGACGATCCAGTCGATGCTTGAGGGTTCGAGGACGAAGGTGATCAGGGCTGCTATCATCAATACGATGATGAGCACATCCGTGAACTGTAGGAGGAACCTTTTCCATCTGGGTTCCCCCCTCTTCTCCCTTAACTCGTTACTGCCATGGTACCTACGCCTTATGTGCACCTCTTTGTCGCCGAGACCCTCCGGTGCTGTCTTGAATGTGGAGAACACCGCCTCTATGGGCAGATGATGGATATCCCTTAACTTGCCCCCATCCTCGGCTCTCATTGGAACCAGTGGTGAATGGTCTACTGTGATTTATAGTTCGATGGTCACCGGAGTCCTCAAGGGTGGATCATTATCCACTCAGGAACTAAGGAGTCGATGTGTTCCTTTTACATTTAATCACTCGACCTGACGTCAAACAAAGGGTTCGAACCACCACTTAACATTACATTTCTATTTTATTTGTCAACTGAAGGAATAATATACCCGATAACGATACCCCTGACCGATCACACTGGAGGATCCCAAATGGGCAGCAATAAAAGGATAGTAATAATCGGAGGTTCCGCCGCCGGGCCAAAGGCGGCAGCACGTGCACGAAGGATGGACATGAGCGCTGAGATCACACTTATCCAGAAGGACCACGACCTGTCCATGGCATCCTGTGGTTACCCCTACTACGTGGGAGGCGTTGTTGAGGACCGCAACAAGCTTATCTGCACACCAACCGGAGTGGTAAGGGATCCCATGTTCTTCATGAACGCCAAGGGCATCAGCGCGCTTAGGGATACCGAGGCAGTCGAGATAGATAGGAAGGAAAAAAGGGTACTCTACCGCAATCTGCTGACGGGGGAAACGGGATCGCTCGAATACGATAAACTGGTGATATGCACGGGCTCCGTGCCCAAGATACCTCCGATTCCGGGAATCGATCTCGAGGGGATAACCACGCTGCAGTCCATGAGGGATGCCGATTACCTCAGAAAGGTCAGGGAAGAGGGGAAGATAAAGAAGGCAGTGATCGTGGGAGGGGGCCTCATCGGTCTGGAGACCGCCGAAGCCCTTCACCTTTCGGGAATAGAGATAACGGTAATAGAGATGCTGCCCCAGATCCTCTCGTTCCTGGACAGCCAGCTGGCAAAACTGCTCGAGAACAACATGAAATCATGGGGGTCCAACATCATCACCGATAACGGTGTGGCCGAATTCCTCGGGGAGGATGGAAGGGTTTCGAGCGTCAAGCTGAAGAACGGTACCGAACTTCCATGTGACCTTGCGGTGGTGGCGATCGGTGTGAAGCCAAACACAGACCTCGCAAGAAATGCGGGACTGGCCATCGGGGACCTCGGCGGGATAACGGTGGACGACCACATGCGGACCTCCGACCCAGATATTTACGCTGCGGGGGACTGCATAGAGGTGAAAAACCAGTTGACCGGCAGAATGGTCCTGGCGCCCTACGGGGACCTTGCCAATCTCGAGGGAAGGATCGCCGGTGAGAACGCGGCAACCGAGGACCGGGTGACATTCCCCGGAACGATACAGACGGGAGTCTGCAAGATATTCAACCATCATGCGGGCTCAACGGGGCTGTCGGAGGAGGCTGCACAAGCGGCCGGTTTCGATCCGGAGACGGTCATCACGGCAGGCCCCGATAAACCGGGATTCATGGGCGGGCTCCTTCTGATAAACAAGATGATAGTCGATAGAAAGGACGGCCGACTTCTGGGTTTCCAGTGCATAGGTCCGGGGGATGTTTCCAAGCAGCTCGCCTCCGCTGCGATGGCCATCAAGGGCGGGCTCGTGGTGGACGATCTGACCAACGCTGACCTGCCTTATGCACCCCCGTTCAGTCTTGCAGTTGATAATCTGATCGCGACGGCGCAGGTCATGCAGAACAAGTTGAGGGGTTTCATGATCGGGATCTCGGCCGGAGAGGTGAAGGGGAAACTCGAAGCCGGGGAGAAACCCTTCATTATCGACACCAGGGGCCCGGACGAATACGAGGAGATGAGGCTGGGAATAGGTGAGGTCCTAATTCCGTTGGGAGCCCTGAGAAAGAGGAAGAACGAGCTACCGGAGGACATGGGGAGGGAGATAATCTGCTACTGCAAGATATCCCTCAGGGGATACGAGGCCGCCCGTTACATACAATCGCTTGGCTACACTGATGTCAAGGTGATGGAGGGCGGGGTTATGGCCTGGCCCTACCCAAGGGAGAAGTAAGGCCACCAGGTATTGACATGACCGCCCTGAGGTCCATACATGACCAAGGCTTATATATGAAAAGTATAATGTGGTCGACCCAAGGCTTCACGGAGTAGATGAAAGATGGCCAGGATACACGCGAGAAAGAGGGGCCGTTCCTCCTCGACAAGACCGTACAGGCCGGGCAGGCCCGACTGGATAGAGATGGACAGGGATAAGGTGAGATCCCTCATTTTGGAGCTTCACGGCAAGGGCCTGACCTCCTCGCAGATCGGGATCGCCCTCAGGGATACCCACGGCATACCCGATGTAAAGACCGCTCTGGGTGCCTCCATGTACACCATCCTGAAGGATAACGGCGTTAAGATGACCCTTCCTGAGGACCTGAGGAACCTGATGAGAAAGGCGGTCAGGATAGGGGCACATATCAAGGAGAACAGCAAGGACATCCACAACAAGCGCCAGCTCCAGCTCACTGAAGCGAAGATCAGGAGGCTCGTTAGATACTACAAGAGCAGAGGCGTCCTCCCCCAGGAGTGGAGCTACTCCCTGGACAAGGCCAAACTCATGGCCGACTGATCAGAAATGGCAAGGGGCCGCCGCTCGGGGCCTCCGGCGGGAAAATAAATATCTGGTTCCTATCCTTATCCGGACAGAGAGTGTGCTAGATGGAAAGGACCCTCAAGAGGATGAAGGTACCCGGTCTGATCAGGGACAGGGTGAAAGAGGCCGCGGCGGTCATCGAATCGACCGAGGGCACAATCAGGCTGATCTCACATGACGATGGTGACGGGATAATATCCGCGGGCATAATGTCACTGGCGCTGAGGAGGGCAGGGAAAAGGTTCCATGCCACAATGGGAAAGGTGCTCGACGGAGAGGGCCTGGAGAGGTTCAGCGCCGATTACGATCTTCTCATGGTCATGGACATGGGCTCCTCCATTGCCGAGGAGATCTCCGAGAAGACCATGGACGATGGTATCAGGAGCGTGATCCTCGACCACCACAAGGTGGACAGGGATTCGCCTTATACCATCTCCGACGGCAGGGGGGTAATGGAGGTGAATCCCAGGTTCCACGGCATCAACGGTACGACAGGATGCTGCGCATCTACACTCTCCTTCCTTGTGTCACTGGCCATGGACAAAGAGAACATGGACCTGTCCGTCTTCTCACTTGCAGGTGCAATAGCGGACAGGCAGCACGTGCCAGAGTTCTCCGACCTGAACAAAGGGATAAGGGACATCGCGGTGGAGGAGGGGCTGCTCGGGACAGGAAAGGGGCTTCCACTGTCCGGGAGGAACATAGAGGAGGCACTGGTTATGTCCAACGATCCGTTCATCCCGGGGATCTCAGGTCAATCCTCCAGGGTGGCTTCCCTCCTTGACATGATGGACATCGAGCCGGGTACGAAGATAGAGGCCCTTCCGGAGGACAGGTTGAAGATGCTCAATTCCTACGTTTATACGCTTCTTCTCGACCAGGGTGTAGACCCCGAAGCCGTCAACGGTCTACTGAGGGAGCAGCTCGTATCCAACAGATTGGGGAACATAGAGAGCCTTGCCTACGATATCGATTCCTGCGGGAGGAACGGTGAGATGGGCGTCGGACTAGGTGTGGTATGGGGAAATCAGCAATCGATAAAGAGGGCCAGGGAACACCGTTTCAGGTATCGCAAGAAGATACAGGAGCAGCTCTTGAGGATGAGCCAGGGAGGGATCAACGAGATGGAGAACATCGAGTGGATGAAGGTGGAGGACGACGCCCTTTCCGGCAACATCGCAAGTCTCGCCCTCACCTACATACGCAAGGGAAAGAAGCCCATCCTGTCGATATTCGAGGGGGAGGGCGGGAGGATCAAGATCTCGGCAAGGGGCAACCATAGAATGGTGAACGGTGGACTGGACCTTGGAAAGATGCTGGACAGGGCCTGTCGAGAGTACGGAGGGAGCGGCGGTGGCCACGATGTGGCTGCAGGGGGGAACATTGATGCGGAATCGCTTGTGGGTTTTCTTGCCATGGCGGACCGTATCGTGGGACGGCAGTTCTCCGGAGTGAGCGAAGATGAAAGTTGAGGTCGAGATCGAGATCGAAATGGATTCTGAGAGCGATGCTGAAGCCATCTTCGGGGCCCTTGAAGTGGACGACGAGGCCTTCATCAGGACGATGAGGAAGGGATCGACCATCATATGCCTAGTTAGCGCAAAGAACGTTCAGGGGGCCAGGAGGGCGGCCGATGACTGGTTGGCATGCCTTACAAGCTCCTTGAAGTGATGGAAAGTCCTCGAATGGGGCAGCTTATCGTGGCCCGGTCGAAGGAGAGGACGGGGCCGGAGGGACAGGGGGCATTTCAGTGGCAGGATGCGGGATTTCGTAAGGAGGTCCATGGGCCTGATGGGTTGGTTCGCCCTTTTTCTGTGTTAATTGTGGTCGGACCATTCCCTGATGAATGGGCGGTGTCCTTCCTCCATATGGGGGAAGGCTTATACCATCAAAGGAAGAAAAACTCACCTTCATCCGGGCATCCTTCCTCCCCTTGCTTATCACCAGCGCTGTCAGCAGAATAAAGGCGAAAACCAGGATTAACACGGATATCAACAGGACTATCAGCAGGGTTTCGGACCCTCCGTCAGCATCCCGGTTGTCGTTCGTCCCTGGCTCCGGTCCCGTGACGTTAACGACTGCCTGGGCAGTGGAGAAGGAGCCGTCATCATCCTTCACTTCAAGAGTGACCATGTACTCGCCGGGGGAGGCATAACTGTGGAAGACCTCGATACCTGCCCCCGTCGTATCGTCGCCGAAGTCCCAGTAGAATATGAGTGTGGGGATATCCGAGGGGTTGTCGTAACTTCCGGTGGCGGAAAACGTTATGTTCACCCCCACCTCGACCGTATCGTTCGACACCATCATCACCGCGGTTGGGGCCGGATTGTTCACGGTTACCTTGAGCGTCTCAATCGTGGTGTCATCCCCGTCGTAGATCAGCATCCTGACATCGTAAACTCCCTTTCTCCTGTACACATGGTCCAATTCCGGTCCCTCGACCATCTCCGATCCGTCGTCAAGGTCCCATCGGATGGTCAGGACCTCAAGGTCCGCGGACGAATCGGAAAGCTCAACAGCCTCCAGTTCCAGCGTTTCATCCTCATCCAGTGTTGTCGTCGAGGATAATATCGAACCTGAAGGAGGTCTGTTCAGTACCGTAACGAAGACGCTCTCCTCGTGCGAGGGTTCCCCGTCGTCATCGGTCACCCATGCTCTCATCTCGTAGATACCGGACCGGGGGTAGGAGAACGTGAACTGGCCGCGGCCCGATAGCACGCGCCCGTCCCCCGTATCCAGATGATATTGAAGTAGAGGGATGTCCGATGGGGTGTCTCCTGCCTCTATGCCAAAATTCATCTCATCGTCCTCGAAGAGGTCGTATGTCCCGGTGACCGAAATGATCCAGGGTTTAACGTTCTCCACCCTGATCTCCAGCTCGCTGTCCGCAGTTATCCCGTCGTCGTCTTCAACCCGTAGTTGGGCCGTGTAGATACCCTGCATTTCGTACACGTGGCTGGTGTCGGGGGAGGACCTCCATTCGGAGGTGTTCCCGTCCCCGAAATCCCACCTGTATTCCAGCGTGGAGATGTCCGAATCGGAGTCCATCCCCTCGAAAAGGTCCTTCATCTCCAAGTACTCGTCCTCATCCGCATATAATACAGGGGAATGGGCATCCCCCGGAACGAGTATCGGGTCCCTGTTTTTCACATCGACCCATCCCTCGAGAACGCCAATACCTCCGTACTGGTCCCGGACAGATACATTCAGGAAGAACCTCCCGTTCTCGCTGTAGCGGTGGCGGGCAGTACCCAGAGCGGACCAGGCTCCCTCCGTCCCGTCGCCGAAGTCCCATCTCATGGACATGTCACCGGTGTCTGAAGGTGTATCGACGACCAGCGGCTGGAACTCGATGAGGTCGTCCTCGTAATGCGGACCCTCCTCCCCGCCCGTGACCCTGATGGACCCTGTGGGATCCACGTTAACCACATCTATCTCCACGGTGTGCGATGTTGATTCACTTTCATCGAATGCCTCGATCGTGAGATAGTACGCTCCGGGCTCCTTATAGATGTGGGAGGGGAGAGCAGGTCCGGTACCTTCCTCAGATACGCCATCACCCCAATCGACGGTCCAGCTTATATTTGCAAGGTCGGATGGTGTATCTACTATCACATCCTCAGGGAGAAAGAGCGGGGAGTCCATGTCAACTGAGGTGCCCTCGAGGTCGATCATCGGCGGTCGGTTGGGTACCTCTATCGCTATCGGGTAGACGTCCCTGGCAAGGCCGTTCTCCCCCAACACCCGGCACCGGATGTGGTACAGGCCGCTTTGATGGAAAGCAAGCGTTATGTTATGTGCCGAGGTGTGTCTATCGAAGATATTGTCCGAATCCAGGTCCCAATCGTAACCTGTTATGGTAGGTCCGGTCCCCTGGAAGGAAACGAACACCTCCAACGGTCTGTCCTCTTCGATCGGGGTGGATGTGCCCCACCCGCTCAAGGCCGGTGTGAACTCACCCCTCCTCTGTACCGTCGAAATGGTGTTGAGGTCCACATCTCTCTCGTACTGGACTGTCCCATCGGGCCAGCGGACCTCCAGCCTGTGGAACTCGAACGAATCGGACAGCGGAAGGTCACCCAGGCCGAAATGGAGGATGGTGCTCTCCTGATGGGCTTGGCCCGTCCCTGCCCTCACCTCCCGGGTGATCAGGTACTGCTCACCGCTCATGTTGTACCTCAGGACCACTCTCGCTCCGATCCCTTCAGGGTTCATTCCGGTATCGTTGAGTCCTATCTCGATCCAGTGGTTATCCCCCGTTCCCTGGTTCTTGTAAAGCCTCACCCGGTAATCCTCCCATTTGGAGCCGTCCCAGGTCTCGCCTCCGCCTGTGACGAGGTCCAGGTCACCGTCGCTGTCGTAATCCACGAAAAGGCATGCGTATGTGTTGGCACCCTCAATACCAAGGCTGTTAGTCACGTCCTCGAAGGTGGTCCCGTCCTCCAGGTTCGGATCGGCGGTGAACCCTTTGTTGCGGAACAGATGAGGGGTCGTATAGGGGAGGTCCCCGTATACCTGGGGGATGTACATGTCCTCCCAGCCGTCATTGTCGTAATCCCCCACAGTCACACCGGAGAACGTCTGGTCCCCCTGATAAACGCCCGAGCCTCCTATGGGCCAGATCGGGATACCAGATGTGTTCCTGAGATCGGTGAATGTGTAGTAGGGTGCCCCGTCGTTGATGTAGAGGTTGCCGTCGTCGCAGATGTAGCCCCTTATGTCATAGGAGGAGGTCCCGTAGGGGCCCACGTACTTGTGGACGAAATCGGATGTCCAGAGGTCCAGATCGCCATCGCGGTTGAAATCGGCCCAGGAGGAGCCAATGGTGTGGCCCCACATCGGTCCGTAGTATCTGCCCATCCTGTTATCGTAGTACCAGGTGGGATCGTAGGTCCCCGAGCAGTTCCTCTCCATGCCCTCCTCCTCGAAGGTTCCATCCCCTTGATTGGTGAAGAGGTGGTTCTCGCGTATCCTGTAGTGCGAGACGTATGCATCGTTCCTAGCATCGTTGTTGAAGTCACCCCAGGTCACCCCGCGTGAGTAGAAGTCCTCACCGGTCCTGATCCCGACGGAGGAGGATACGTCGGTGAAGGATGTACCCCCCTCGTTCCTGAGGAAGAAGTCGGGATAATTGACGGGGTTCCCATCGTTCCAGTCCTCCCCGTTTCCCACGTAGATGTCCAGGTCCCCGTCGAGATCGAGGTCCCCCCACGCGTTCCCTGTATTGGGCCCCAGGTTCTCCCACCTCCCGAAGACCGCATCGGATACGTCCACCAGATCGAAATTGGGGGCCCCTTGATTATCCCAGAACCTGTCAGCCGTGTTCTTTCCGCATCCCTGGTAGAGGTCCCGGTCCCCGTCTCCGTCCCAGTCGGCCCACACCCCGTTCTTTGCACCGGATGTGGTGGAGTTGAAGATGTTTGGCATCCTGGTGAAGTTCCATCCCGGAGGGCCGTTATTTTTAAAAAGACGGTACCCGTTGAAGAGCAGGTCCACGTAACCGTCATTGTTCCAATCGGCTGCGGATATGAAAGTGGGTGCAGACTGCTCATCGAAAGCCGACGGCCCCACATCAACGAAAGCGATCTTTCTGGTTACCTTTGAACCTGCCGCATCTTCTTCCGGCGTGGAGATGGATATCACAGCTATAAGAAGGATACCGGCAATCAAGATAGATGTGGGCCTCATAGGAGCACTTCTTGATAAGATGTGCGAAGGAAGATAAATCTTTTATCGGTCCGGACGACGGTCATAGAGGTTCGGACATAGTGGAAGATCGCATGGTTCCATGATCGAAACCAGGTCTGTTCCCCGTAACTCGATATTATTTAAAGTATAGAAAGCATACCATGTATAATGAAGGTATTACAATGAAGATGAAGGTCAAGAACAATATAGATTGGGTCGGCAAGATCGATTGGGAGTTGAGACAATTCCATGGGGACGAATACTCCACTCACAAGGGATCCACCTACAACTCCTATCTGGTCAGGGAAGAAAAAACGGCCCTGATAGATACCATATGGGCTCCATTTGCCGAGGAATTCGTAGAGAACCTGAAAAAGGAGATCGACCTCTCTAAGATCGACTACGTGATCGCGAACCATGCGGAGATAGACCACAGCGGCGCTCTGCCTCTTCTGATGGAGGAGATCCCGGACAAACCGATCTACTGTACCGATAATGGGGTCAGATCCCTGAAGGGCCATTATCACAAGGATTGGGATTTCCACCCGGTGAAGACCGGAGACAAACTGGACCTTGGCGGAAAAGAGTTGATATTCATCGAGGCTCCGATGCTCCATTGGCCGGACAGCATGTTCTGCTACCTTACCGGGGACAATGTGCTTTTCAGCAACGATGCATTCGGACAGCATTTCGCATCCGAGAAGATGTTCAACGATCTGGTGGACCAGAATGAGCTTTTCATAGAATGCATGAAGTACTATGCCAATATCCTGACCCCTTTCTCACCTCTGGTGAAGAAGAAAATTGAGGAATTCGTATCGCTCGAACTTCCACTGGACATCATATGCACGAGCCATGGAGTTATCTGGAGGGATGACCCGCTTCAGATCGTGAAAAGGTACATGGAATGGTCCGATGCCTATCAGGAGGATCGTATTACGATAATCTACGACACCATGTGGAACGGTACGAGGAGGATGGCCGAGCATATTGCCAAGGGCATAGTGGCCGGGGACAAGAAAACCGTCGTAAAGCTTTACAACGCGGCAAAAAGCGACAAGAACGATGTCATTACAGAGGTCTTCAGGTCAAAGGGAGTGGTGATGGGGTCCCCAACGATAAACAAGGGTATTTTGACATCCCTTGCAGGTCTTCTGGAGGAGATGAAGGGTCTGAGGTTCAAGGGGAAGAAGGGTGCTGTCTTCGGAACCTACGGGTGGAGCGGTGAGTCACCGGTGATCCTCAAAGGGTCCCTTGAGGAGGCCGGTTTCGATGTGATCGATGAGGGTATAAAAGCCCTCTGGAACCCTGATGAAGAGGCACTTGAGAGGTGCGTTGATTACGGAGTGATGCTCGCGGGAGCGTTCGGGTCATTGAAGGAGGAATGAGGATCCCACCACACTGCGATACAAGGGATGGGCCGGTGGCAAGAGCAGTAAGAAAAGCACTTGAATCCGGCAACATCAACCACATTCTGATATGGATCTCCAGGGACTCTGAGAAGGAGATGAAAAGGATATTCAGGAAAGCGATCAGGGCCAGGGCTTCCGGCGGTGAAGCACGTGAAGTCGCGCATGAATGGGTCCTCGAGAACGCTGTAAGACTTCACAGGGAGAGCGAAGGTGCGGCGTATACCGGTATAAAACCCGAAGGTCTGGATGAGGGGCCCGTTGTGCCCCGGGCGGAAAAGGCGATAGAGAAAGGGGACCCTGCCCATTTATTGGAATTCATATCTGAAACCGTTGAGAAGGAGCTGAGAGATAGGTTCGAGAATGTAAAGCGAAAGAAGGAATTCGATATCGAGGATGTTGAAGGGGGCAGACAGTACATACAAGCTTTCATTGGCTTCGTGGTTTTCTCGCATCACCTGTACCGGTTCGTAAAGGCAGAGGACAGTTGAGGGGACCCCTGAATTGTGATCTGTCATGACCACTGCCAAGTTCCGAAAGACTTATGCTGACATAGGGACTGCGGGGGACCCGAAGGTCCAATAATGGAAGAAAACGAGGTATCCCTTGCCTACGGCCCGGTACCGTCCAGAAGGCTCGGAAGGAGCATAGGTATTAACAACATCCCTCCCAAGGTCTGCAGCTACTCCTGCATCTACTGCCAGCTCGGGGTCACCAGAAATATGGAGGTGGAAAGGAGGAGGTTCTACGGTCCCGAGAGGATATTCAATGAAGTGAGAGAACAGGTCGAGTCGGTGGAGAAGCAGGGGGGCCGGATCGATCATCTCACCTTCGTTCCCGACGGGGAGCCGACGTTGGACATCGACCTCGGCAGGGAGATAGGGCTCGTGAGGACGCTTTCCTACCCCGTTGCGGTTATTACGAACTCATCCCACCTCGGGGATGAAAAAGTAAGGGAGGAAATATCTGAGGCCGATCTGGTCTCGGTAAAGGTGGATTCCGTTGACGAAGGGATCTGGAGAAAGGTGAACAGGCCCCACCGTGCTCTCGAGCTTCAGGGTATCCTGGACGGTCTGAGGGAGTTCTCAAGGACCTTCAGGGGCTCCCTAATAACCGAGACCATGCTTGTCAAGGGGGTCAACGATAGCGAGGATACTCTTGGCGGGACGACCGACCTCATCGTTGAACTGGACCCGAGGATCGCCTACATAACGGTCCCGATAAGGCCTCCCTCGGAGGGGTGGGTGGAGATGCCTTCCGAGGGGGCCGTTCAAAGGGCCATCGAGCTTTTCGTATCCAAGGGGATCAGAACGGTCCCCCTGACGGAAAAGGAGTACGGGGATTTCACATACACCGGGGACGTTGAAAGGGATATAATGGCGATAACCTCGGTACACCCCATGAGGGAGGATTCGATAATGGATATGCTGAACAGGTCCGGTGAGAGTTGGGACATCGTGGAGGGCCTGGTGTCGAATGAGAAAATAACGGTCTCCGAATACGAAGGGGTGAGGTTCTACAGGAGAAGGTTCGAAAAGGTTTGAATGTACCATTCCAGATTTCCGATGATATATTGACATACTGAACAAAGGGATATGTTAACCAACGTAAGATGGTAGATCAGATGCCAAGGACTGGAGCGTTCGAGGAGCATTCCGTCGAGTATGAGGATTGGTTCGAAAGGAACAGATGGGCTTACTTGTCCGAACTTGCCGCGGTTCGTGAGCTTCTGCCCGAGGGCGGTACCTGCGTGGAGATCGGGGTCGGGACGGGCAGGTTCGCGGGACCGCTCGGTATTAGAGCCGGCGTAGAGCCATCAAAAAGGATGGCCGATACAGCAAGGAGTAGGGGGATAGGGGTCGTGGGGGGTGCGGCGGAAGAGCTTCCCTTCGACGATGCCGGTTTCGATCTCGCACTCATGGTCACGACCATCTGTTTCGTGGATGACTTGGATGCATCTTTCAGGGAGGCATACAGGGTCCTCAGGAAGCCCGGGTACCTGCTCATCGGTTTCGTGGACAAAGAGAGCCCTTTGGGAAAAAAGTACCTGGAGAAGAGGAAAGAAAGCCTGTTCTACCGAGAAGCGACCTTCTATTCGGTGGAAGAGGTCTCGATCTCCCTCGAGAGGGCGGGTTTCAGGGACCTTTGCTACGTTCAGACCCTCTTTAGGGACCTGTCACAAATGGAGGATGTCGACCCCGTCAGGAAGGGCTTCGGGGAAGGATCGTTCGTTGTCATAAGGGCCAAAAAGTGAACTGGACGGAAAAACGATCCAAAGCGGACAAGTGATGAGGTTTACCATGTATCAGGCTCATTTTCTGCCCCAGTTCCGACCGGCAAGCTCGTAGAACTCGGCTTTGTGTTTTCTGTTCATCAGAACGGTTCTTACCTCAACGTCCCGCTCACCCAAGATATTCTCTATCCGATCTATTATCATCCTCTTCTTGGGAACCCCCCTGAAAGGGAGTTTGAGTTCGATATGGACCTTGTTGCCCTCTTCCCTGACCCTTCCTATCATGCCAAGTTCAACGATGTCGAGGTCCATTTCCGGATGCTTTATCTGTCTCATCAGTTTTCTTATATCTTCCATATCATCACCTTATCTTTGTATCTATGACCTCAACGAGATTCCTAACACGGCACCCCGATAACGACGCGTTCTTGCATCCTTGAATTGGTCGAGGTGTTAATAAGATTTTGGTATTATCTTAATAATGCTCGGATACGGTTCGGACCAGCTATGGGCTTTGAGCAAAAGAATAAGGCCCCCCAGGAGTCGGTCCGGAAATTCTTACCGGTCGAGGAGAGGAAATAGATGATCAGAGAATTAGATCACATATAACATTTGATAATTCACTATTTACGATCGAGCACATGAAAAAATTCAGGGGTTGGAAAAATATCACTGGCCTTGGTGGCTTTGACCCTGCGATCATGGCTTATCCCAATGTCCATTCGTCTGGGTGCAGTGTGGAATGCTGTTTCAAGACATTTTGAAACCGGTAACTATTTATTCACTGGACCCATCCCGCTTCAAGAAATATTGAAACCGGAGTCAGTGTAATGGACAGAGCATTGAGCAGGATCATGGTTCCCATGAGGGAATGGGTCATCGAGAACAAATGGGTCACCATCGGATTCGCGGTTTCCCTGATAATTGTCCTCCTCTATCTGATGGGTCTATTGACATCATATTCTCCAAAGTTATTCGAAGGATCCGTTGATTCGGGCATATCCACCCTGGGTTCCTATCTTAGCGAACATGTGATAACCTGCCTCATTCCCGCATTCTTCATCGCGGGTGGAATATCGGCATTCGTATCACAGTCTGCTGTCTTGAAGTATTTCAGTGCACGGACGAAGAAGTATATCTCCTACAGCATTGCCTCTGTTTCCGGGGTGATACTCGCTGTCTGTTCCTGTACCGTTATCCCGCTGTTCACGGGTATCTACAAGCGGGGGGCGGGCATAGGACCTTCAACGACATTTCTGTTCGCAGGACCGGCGATAAATGTTCTGGCTATTTTCTACACAGCGAGCGCATTAGGACATGATCTTGGTATTGCGAGGGCTGTTTCCGCTGTCCTGATGTCTGTCGTTATCGGATTGACGATGGCCTTTATTTTCAGAAAAGATGATAAAACCAATGGGGATATGATGCTCCTCCAGGACGAGGAGGAAAATCAGAGACACATCGGATGGACCGTTCTCTTCTTTACACTCATGGTAGGTATCCTTGTCATTCTGACCGCGGGATATCTTTCGATTTTGACCCGGGTGATAATCGCCTACCTTCTCACGATCGTGATAGGAGTGATATTGATCTTCAAGTTCCGGAAGAGAGAGATAAAGACCTGGGGCAGAGAGACATGGGAGCTTACATTGAAGATCTTCCCCATTCTGGTAATAGGTACTTTCGGTACCGGCATCCTTGCCTATTTCATACCCCCGGATATGATAAGTCCTCTTCTGGGAAGCAACTCGTTATTTTCCACTTTCATTGCTTCGATCATTGGAGCGATAATGTACATGCCCACACTGCTCGAGGTACCGATAATCGGGGAGGTCTTTGGCTATTCCGACGGTTCAATGTCCTCGGGAGCTGCTTTGTCCCTATTACTTGCGGGACCTTCATTGTCGTTGCCGAACATGATAGTGATCGCAAAGATAATGGGAATGAAAAGGACAGGTATTTACATCATGGTCGTGGTGATCCTTTCGACGATCTCAGGCTTTATATACGGAAACCTTCAAGCATCAATCTGATCGGTCACTGCCAGCTGATTACCAAATGAATACTATCAATAATCTGCTGAATTCATTCCTCGATCGAAAGTATATCTGAAGATAACCTCCTTCCCCTCGGAGTAAGGAAATACAGTACGAAATTCTTCTCCCTTTTCGAATCCACCAATCCTTCCTTTTTCAGTATGTCAAGGTGATAGGAGAGTTTTGAATACTTGATACCATCGAGCAGATGCTGGATCAAGCAAACGTAAAGAGGCTCCTTTGATAGCATCTCGATTATCCTTATCCTGTTGGGATCCGACAGTGATCTGAATAGGGACGCTCTCTCCCTGAGCTCCCTATCGCTCAATTCGAACCAATCCTTCTTTGAAGGTTTCGAGAGGTCAAGGCACCTGCATGCCGTATCCAGCCTGCATTCGGTTTCTTCACCCATGATTATCGAAAGGACATACATTTATTAAAAGGACATCCAGAGAGACGATGTGTCTCAAGGCTCGATCTATCGGGTAAATGATTATATACAACTGGTAATTTCAATATTATCTGAAATGGTTGACCCAATGGAAAAACACCCTGGGCATTTTCATGGGGAGATGTAACTATGAGGATCGAGATCTTCGGTACCGGATGCGCCAAGTGCAAAAGGCTTGAGAGCCATGTTAGAAAGGCAGTCAAGGAACAGAAATTGAAAGCTGAGATCAGGAAGGTTGAGGATATCTCCGAGATAATGCAAAGGGGAGTGATGATGACACCTGCCCTGGCAGTGAATGGAAGGTTGGTATTCTCGGGCAGGGTCTCAGACATTGATGAGATAAGAGAGCTACTTGGAAGATATCGAAAACGATAGGAACGACCAGCACCAGGCGAATAGGGCCATCGGAGAACTGCCTCCATCCAATGGGATATGAAATCCCCCCTCACAACAGCGGACCTTTAGTATGGGTCCCATCAATTAATGACAATATTCTGTTTCTTGGTTAGATCGAAACCCATCGGGATATCGAGATTGGCGATCAGGGTCCACTTCAGGTCCCTTCTCTCACCACTCACCGATTCAAGGACCCCTATTATGTCTCCTATCATTCCCTCTGGTCTCTTGCCAGGGTCGTACAATCCCGAAGGTATAGGGACCTTGAAATCATACTTGCCCTCAGAATATTCCTTCTCCCCGTCAAGGGGTATCTTGAGATCGAAGAACTTTATTGTGTTTGTATCTGTCTGCATCCCTCCCTCCGATCTCATCCTCCTTCTAGTTTGCCTTTCCTCTCCTATGAGCCTGATAGTGAACTCCCTTGCCTTTGTTGGTTTCTTGAGCTTGAAAGAGACCTCACCTTTTATCGTTTCACCGGGAGAAAAGGAGTATTTGTCCAGCTTCAGATCTATCTTCCCCTTCCAGAAACCGATGCCCATTTCATCACCTTCTTCGTAGGTGTAAATCACAACTAGTTAAAATAAGTTTATTTTAGGGTTTTTTCGGGCAAATGCCTCGTTCTCCCAGAATTTCACAATTTCTCCCATCGGGACCATAAAAAACATGTTGAGGAGTATTACTTGACCAAATGCTGCCTTTTTCTCGGAATGGATATTGAGGTCGTACTTAAAAATTGGCAATGAGGCGGATCCTGGTCTTTGGAGAAAATATATGAGAAACACCGAAGTGATCTAAAGGGAACCATAAGTGTTCCATAAGGGATATTAGGTAGAGGTGAATTCGGTATAAAAGAAGAGAGCCACCAGAGTTGGTCCGAAACCTTTACCGTTAAAAAATTACGCTCTTATAAATCAAAAATAATAATCAAATTATTTCGAATAATATCTCATAATATTTTTTCATTAAAAAAATTTTATTAATAATTCCAGGGTGCTAGTTAAATCAGTATTTTGGGTAGATCAAAACTTGCAATCAAAGCTAATCAAAATGTTCTTTTCAAGGGTTGTAGTCCACATCAATCTCGAACTAACCATTCTGATAATGGAATATGATCGATACCATCCAATGATCCTTCTTGGTTCTTTGTGATCAATATAGGTTCGAAATTCACTTTCGGATTAGATCCCATGATCTCCTTGAAACCTTCATATTCCCTGTTCGGGATCCTGTCGCCATATGTAACATTGATCAATGAGATCTTCTTCGGAGAAGATATAACGAAATCTATTTCCTTTCCTCTCTGAATGAAGCCGGGATCAAATCCTCGATGAACAAGATCCAGGAATACCGCGTTCTCGGCGAACCTGCCGTGATCACTCGAATGTCTGCCCTGAATATAACGTGCCATTCCAAGGTCCGCTGAGTAGATCTTCTGCTTGCCCGAGTCCTTTAAGGCTGGTTTATCTGAGAACGAGAATTCGGGCATCAGATATAACAATCCGGATCTTTTCAGGTAAATCAGGTAGTCTCTGATCGCATCGTAGGACAGACCCACTGATCTTCTTAAGCTTGACAGTGTGACAACCTTGCCAACATTGAGCATCAGAAAACCTGCAAGTGACATTATCTTTCTGGGATCAACGGAATATTGATCTATGATATCCCGGTGGATTATATCATTGAAATATTGGTTCAAGGTTGATTTACGCAATTCCTCGGGTTGGAGTACGACCTCGGGAAAACCTCCTTCATCCAGATAATTCCTTGACAGAGAATCCAATCTCTCCTTTCCTCTTGTCCCTGAAAATGAGATTTGCTCCCCTTCCCTGAATGATATATAATTTCTGAAGGAGAGGGGGTGGATATGAAAGGTCAGATTCCTGCCGGTAAGTAATGTTGCATAGTTGCCGGAGATAAGTCCCGATGATGAACCTGTAACGACTATCTTCTGATCCCTGTGAATATCATTTTCCTTCCGGATGATACGCTCCCACCCATCCTTTATCTGGACCTCGTCAAGAAAAACGTATGATCTGCTTTTAGGGTCCATCTCCGTTCTGTACTCCGACAGAAGTTTATCTATGCCGATATTCTGAAATGAAGGATCCTCCAATCCAAGAAAAAGAATGTTCTTTGGATTGTTATTCTCCAATAGGTTGTGGATCAACTGGTACATGATGGTGGTCTTTCCGGACCTTCGCATCCCAGATAGTATTGTGATATTATTTTCATTGAGCGTATGAAATATTTGTTCCGTTTCCTCCCTCAATTTACCTGAAAGGACCTTGATGGTCTCTTTATCATTCCACCATGGGTTCCAGTCCCATATGCTATCTATCAACATCAATCACGGATTGTATTGTCTGGTATAAATATCTTTACGATGTACCGTAAATAATGGAACGATTTCTTACGCTACAGCGTAATAACACTGCTTTATTGATCCCATCGTAAGATCTCCTTATCCGACGTATGGATCTCATCTGACATCCATTATATCGTTCCTCGTGATAACCGAAGTGGATCCAAAATATATGTAAAAGAAGAGAGCCACCAGAGTAGCCGCAGGATATTTACAGGCAAAAAATTAGGATTAAATAATCTAAATAAATAATATTGGGGTATCCATTTAACTCCCAAAGATACAGGGAATATAAAATGAATGGAAAAATCAATAAATAGCATTATAATGTATTAATAAAAATATATTCTGATATTATTTACATTGCTTTTTAGGTTCTAAGTGGATACCTCCATTAAATAATAAAATAATTTCTATGAATATATGATAATTATTTTTCAATTATAATGAACTCGAAAAAAGTCAAAGGTTCGATAAAAGACACTGGCTTTGGTGGCCCAATTATTGCAATATCCAATATCGTGAAGTATTTCCATAGATCTATGTATGAGTATTATGAAATAGCATCATGGAAGTACAGATGGCCTTTTCATTCCAAGTATTTCCTTGGCGATGAAAAAGATATATCAGATGGACCAATCGCCTTTTTTCAGACCGAATAGGAACAATGATACAGGTATCGCATCTATATCTGACTCTTCCTTTGTCAGATAGATCACGGGAAAGGGATAATCTGTTTTTTTCAATTTGCCGTATTTCGTCTCGAAACCAAGAAGTCGATCATTCCCCTGTACAAGAACAAGGTCACACTCTTTCTTTCCAGCATGGAATCCGGCAAATGCATGTTTCTCCATCATCAAAGGTCTTTCCACCGTCCAAATTACATGGGATGCTACAACCCCCTCTATCAGCCATTCCTTGTTCTGATCAAGGAATTCCTGAGCCTGGTGCCACTCTCCACCTTTGATGTAATTATTGAAAGCAATAGGAAAGAGGGAGCTCTGGAATACCACCTTCTTCCCCTTTGAATGTTTGATCCTCCTCTTTGCAAGGTCCCATTGATGCAACACATACAATATCCTTCCATCCTCGAGTAGATCAAGATAATCCCTGACGGTATTATGGTGGACCTCCACATCCTTTCCCATGGCCTGGAAATCCACTCTTGTAGTACCTATAGTGTTCAACCTCTCCATTATCGAACGGGCAATTGATTCCTTTCTACCTTCCTTTGATATCAAACCAAGGGTCATCCTGATCATCATCTCGTATGTGTCCGTGGTCAACTTTCCGTCCAGGAAGAGCTCAACGATCGCATTCGGAAAACCTCCCGTGAGAAGATAATGATGGAACAATCTTTCTATCTCTTCGAAGAAAGGGAGTAGAACGTCAATATCGGGGGAAAACGGAGGGAAGGAATGATCGATATCAGGTGTCGACAAGACTGCTTCCCTTAGGGACGGGTCAATAATATCCTCCGGTGCCTGCTTTATTGCGAAAAGAAATTCCCTGAATGATAGAGGATCGAAATAATATTCATTTCCTTCTATCCCTCTTCCAGGTAGTCTTTCGGCACTATGTTTGATCCCAACCGGATTCGATCCGGTTGCAATTACGGTAAAACTTCCCTGTTCCATGATCTCCTTTAACAGGAGGTTCCAGTTTTCCATATAAGTGATCTCATCGAGAATGAGATATCCCCCTCCTCTCTGGATCCTGAACTCGTTGACAATATTTTTTGTTCGCGACCTGTTCATTCTGTCGCATGACAGATACATAATTGATCTGGGATCGATACCTTTTTCGATCAGGTGTCTTATGATCTCTTTGAGATAGACTGTCTTTCCACTTCTTCTTACTCCTCGAATTATCGTAAGTTCGGATTCGGAAATATCTATCATTCTTCTTTCCAGTAGAAACCTAATCTTTTTAAGGTCCGGGTCCTCTTTTTCCCATCCCTCGCCTTTCCACCATTTATTATGATTTACCAGGTCTGTCAGCTTCACTGCCATATATGATAATTAGATATCACAATATAATTATTTTGTGATGCTTCATTGTCACAACTGATTGATTGTAATGCTGATCAGGTTGTGAAACAGAAAGACAACAATGATCTCTTCGAGCATCTGAACAAGAATTGATCCGGCTTGACCATAACCCTTTATTCAATCCTTACCTATCTGTATTACAAACTTTTTTTTCTTGCTTGATCGTTTATATACGATCTTAATGATCTGGATATATGGTCATCTGGTTGACAGCTGACCTCCATATAGGTCACCACAATATCATCAGGTACTGTGAAAGACCCTTCAAGGACCTGAACAGTATGCATGAGACCATAATCGAGAGATGGAACGAATACATATCTGAGGAAGACGTCGTTTACATCCTGGGTGATCTGGGATTCGTAAAGAGAAGCGGAAATGTTATATCAGAAGTAGTTGAAAGATTGAATGGTCGCAAGATCCTTATCAGAGGCAATCACGACAAAGGAGAGAAAAACTGGTATCTTGAGAACGGTATCGATGAGATATTTGATCATTATCTGACGATGGAAGGTTCCCTCCTGTCTCACTATCCTCTTGAACTGGATATCCATGATGGCAAGAAGGTGATAAAAATAAAGGAGATCCTCTCTGAGGTCTATAAGAGAGATAAATGCAAATTCCATTATTATGCACACACGCACAGAATTCCTGTAGAGGGTGAGAATTTCATGAATGTCGGTGTCGACCTTCATGATTACTATCCCGTGAGGTATCTCAAAGCGAAATAACCAATAAATAAAAGAAGCCACCAGAGTAGCCTTAGGCGATTCGCCCGTGAAAAGTATTCTAACAAAAAAAACTCTATCGTAAAGAAAATCCATAATTATATATATGGATATTATGTTATTACTTTACTATGGACTCAAGATCTGCAGTCATGTCGATCATTGCGATCAAACCTCACTCGATGGGGGAGTTATTGAATAGACTGCCCTTTGCTCCACCCACTATCTACGAAGCTGTAAGGGACCTGGAAGAGAAAGATCTGTTAAGAAGGGAAGATGATCTCGTCCTCGTGGCAGATGGTTATAAAGCAAAAAAGACCGCTGATATCCATATCCTTTCACTAAGTCACGGTATCGATCCTGAATTCATACTGAAGGAAAGTACACTTTCCATCTGGAAGACACTGGAGGTGGAACGCGGTTATGAAGATGTGAAGGACCTTACCGGGTATTCTCTTGTTACGGTCAAGAACATCATTTCTCATCTCGTGGAAATCGGGCTTGTAAAATACATTCGAAGGAAACCCATTATCGCTGCAAGAAAGGATGATCATCCGATCAACAAGGAACTAAAGATGCTCGTGTCACGTGAAGAAAATGGTGAAACATATCACTATCCTGGAACCATCCCATTCAAAGAAGAGTTTGTGACACCGGAAGAACTCCAAAAGATCCTTTTTGATAGGATCGGGGAAGGCATCTCCGTCAAGAACACGGGATTCCTTGTGAAAAATGGAAAAGGGACCGTTTCGATCCTGGAGAGCACAGATGAGGTACCATCACTTGAGGAGTTGTTTCTGAAAAAAGTCCTGACCACAGAAGGTATTGAAGACCTCTGCATCAAGATCCTGAAAACGGGTAAACTTGATATTGAAGGTCTTCTGGAGTTATCAGTGAAGAAGAAAATGGCATCAGTTGTGGGATGCTATCTGGACATTCTGAACGATCTTGATGAGGATATTGTATCGGATAAGATCATCGAAAGATTCCTTGAACCATCCAACAAGGAAAAGAAAAGAACATTTCTCAAACAGGAGAGATCATTCGGTAAGAACGGATGGGAGAGTAAGTATGAGAAGAAATGGAACCTTGATCTCTACCTCGACCTGGATGCTATCAGACACGGAGTGAGATCAGCATGAACCTTGAACAGTTTCCAATTGATATCAAGAACGATATCGAGGACCAGAGTTTATCCATTCTTGACAGGATCAAGGATAGGATCATCGTTATCGGTGGGTGGGCGGTAAGGGCACATCTTGGTGATGAACATCATAGATACACACTTGATGTCGATGGAGTAGTAGATAGAGAAAAGATGTCAGAGATCAAGGAAGAACTCGAAGGATACGGTTTCGAGGCTTATCACCCGGAATGGGGAATCCAGTTCTTGAAGAAGTATGAACCAAATGTATCCATGCCCGAGGCCCTCATAAAAGAGATCGAAACGATCCAGATCAGGATCGAGATATCCGAACCAAGGATCACAGAATTCAGCACACCTCATTTCTTCGAATTCAGTCTAAGTAACTTCGAGATCAAAGGAATATCTTATCATGATGGAAAGGGAGAAGTAATGGTGAGGGTGCCGCCGATTGAACACATGGCAGCAGTGAAACTCGGTTTACCTGTTGATTACAAGAACAATCATGACGCGGCGATGATGCTTCAGAGAAGCGACATCGAACTGGTGATCAAAGCAATTCGTGATAACGATGATTGGAGGGAAATGGTCCTGCGAAGAATGCCGAAATTGAGGGGAAGGATCTCCCAGAGTGGGCAACTGGAGAATACCCTTGCTCTTGCTGCCGGACTCAATATCAAAGAGCATATCAGGAGACTTGATATCATCGAAAAAGCAATGAAAATATGACCCAACAGAGATAATGAAAATATTTACACCATTATAATTCCAAAAAATATTAATAAAATATCAAATAATACATGTAAAATAAAAGAAGCCACCAGAGGGATTCGAACCCCCGACCTGCTGATTACAAGTCAGCCGCTCAACCGGTCTAAGCTATGGTGGCATTTTTTCGTTGATAATCGATATTAATAGATAACGATTTGGGTATGGTTGAGTACCGACGAAATGGACCAGCAGGTCGGATGACGGACGTGGAAGTCACCCAGTAACGGCCGTTCATTTCAGAGAAATGAACCCAACATTAGGTTGGTAAACTCTCAAGAAAATATGAAATAATTATCAAGGTACCCTGATTAAATCATGCCCTGGGTAGCCGGACCTTTAAAGATGCGCCCAGACCCGGCTCACCCTCCACCCTGTCCTCCACCCATATCTCACCTGAATATCTGTTGACTATACCTTTTACAATGGAAAGTCCCAGGCCTGTTTCGGGGGAGTCCGGGTATATCCTCTCGAACCGATCGAACACCTTCTCCTTGATATCATCGGGGATCCCCTCTCCCCGATCGTCTATGGATATCAGATAGGCATCCCTACCTCCATGCTTCTCGCTCTTGATCGATACCTCGACCAGGGCGGAATCCCTGGGATTGTACAGTACAGCGTTCTTCAGCAGGTGGTAGAACATCTCGCCTGCCAGCTCGTCCCCTTTGATGACGAGCTTTCCTTTTTGGTTCCCGATCACGATCTCGGTCTTCTTTTCCGGATGCTCCTCTTTGACCCTATCCGCGGCTTCCTTAAGCGAAGGCAACAGGTCCACATCATCCAGTTCAAGGGGCCCCTTCTGAAGTTTGGAAAAGGTCCTGATCCTGTTTATCAGCTGGGATGACTTCCTTACCGCTTCGAGACTCGAATTGACATATGACCTGGTGACGGGGGTGATGTCATGTCTCTCGAATAAAAGCTCCAGAAAACCCATTGCCACGGTGTTGATGTTCGATATATCGTGGGATAGGATATCAAGGTACAGCTCGGTCTGTGCCTTGGCCTCCTGCAGTCTCTGCTCTGCTGTCACACGCTCGGTGATATCCCTCCTTATTCCCTTGACCCCCTTTATCCCTTCCTGGTCCATCACACGCACCATGGAAACCTCGTATATCCTGTCCTCCCCGCAGACCTGCTTCCTCTCGTATTCCGTAGCACTGCCGGATCTCAGGGCTTTGGTTAGGAGGGTCCCAAGTGTATCCTTTTCGAACCCCTTTATGAGAAGGTTTCCGGTATCGATCTCGTTATCGGTCTGCCTGTTGAAACTGGGATTCAGGAGGGTAAAACGACAGGACCTTAAGAAACCGGTGACGAGCTCCTCAACTGGCCTTTCTGCATTCCTGGGTACCTTGACCTCGGCCTCGAATATGCCCTCCTTTGTCCTCTCGAGTATATCATCGACCATATCCTTCTCATTCGCAACTATCTCGTTGAGGAGGGAGTTCACGATGGCCAGGGAGATGTGACCCTCGATATCCTCTATGAACTTCAGGTCCTTTTCGTTGAAATGCTCCGGTTTCTCACTTATCAGCGCAACTATGCCCATGACCTCACCGGCGGATGTCACAGGGAATACGAGGGCCGAACGATATCTCAACATCTTCACGACACCCTCGGTGGACCTTCTGTCCACCTGGGAATCCTTTATGATCATCCCCTCTCCCGTCTTCGCAACAACACCGGTCACGTGCGAACCCAGATGGATCGAATGGTACTCCATTGCGTACTTGGGATCGAATCCTATAGTCGCCTCCACGGTTATGACATCGCTCTCGTTGTCAAGGAAATATATTGCCCCGCCGCTCGCACCCAGGCCGTCGACAAGGAACCTGAGGATCTTCGGAAGCAGTTCGTCCAGGTGAGTATAGGTTGAGACCACATGGGCCAGGTTCGATCTGAGCCATAGCTCCTTTTCAAGCCTGGCGACCTCCATGTGCAGGTTGTCTAACTCCTCTGACATGCTCACTCCCGACCGGCCCTTTCCCTGCCTCCCACCGGACGGTAAAAGGACCGAATCCCTACTTATAATTTGGCGGAAAAGTGAACCCGATGATCGAAGACCGGTACATCTGCGAGAAGTGCCCCATATTCCCATTGAGCCGATTATGTAACATAATTAACCGTAAACCATTAATCGGTCCACCCGGATTTACCGTGTATGAATCTGGACAGGCTGAAGGACAAAAGGACCCGGTGGATCATGACGGCAGCGGTAGTATCCCTGCTGGTCCTCGGTGGCCTGACTTATCTCCTGTTGAGGGAAGCCCCTCCGGAAGGACCGAGTTACGAGCCAACTGAGGAACTGCCGGAGGATTACGGGGTCCTGATGGAAATGCCGAACGACAACTGCTCGATGCTTTTCTCCGCCATGCTCTCCTCCCTGGTCGTGGACAGTGATGGTACTTACCATCCCTTCTTCATACTCGACGAGGATGGCGGACTCGACAGCCACCAGATGGACACGGTCGAAAAAGCGGGCCTTCTTTCCCTGCCGTTCCTACTATTCTCAAATGACCCGGAGAAGGAACTCAAGGTCCAGGGACAGGTGGAGGTTCACGGCAACTACGAGATGGGGCCGGGGACGCTGGGGATCTTCAAGGGTTTTGACGATATCCTGACGGTATCCACCTTCGAGGAGGCGCTCTGGGCTTCAACAGTGGCAAAACACACCAACAGGGTGATGATCAAGGGACCGAGGACTTTCTCCTCCCAGGAGGAATCCTGGAATGAACTGCGGACGTTGGGGGTGCCCTTCGAATACGTAATGGTCGTCAATCCTCTTGATTACAACACCTCCGCATTGAGGTCATCCCCGGGTTACGATCCCTTTGACGACCAGTTCCATGTTGAAGCCCTATCCGCCGTGGCCGGTGAGGTTGCCGCCTACAGGGATGCTTATGTGATAACGGATTATGAGGCCTCCACAGAGGAGATCGGGGACATGGACCTGGAACTGAACAAGAGGGCGATCGGTTATTACCGGGAACTGAAGGGGATCGTCGACCTCTACGGCATACCCGAATACGTGACCCTCGTGGGTTCCGCATCTGCTGTCCCGCAGTTCCAGCTCCCCGACCAGACGAACGCAGATCCCAACAACGTCGAGGGGGACCTGCTTGTCAGCTCCGATGTCGTGTATGGCTTCCTCGGGGAAGACCCCTATTACATGGACTCTGCCGTGGGCAGGCTCGTCAATCTGAACGTCCAGGGCCTCTCGAACCAGATGGTAAGGACCTTCCTCTACGACAGGTTCGAAAACAGCGTGGAGATCGATTATACCAGAGGTACCGAGAACGTCCAGTGGGGAAAGCACGGCACCTCTTTTTCTGGGTACGAGATAACATACGAGAGAGGGCAGGTGACCCCGGCCAGGTTCTGGTGCCGGGACGCCGACGACGAGGGGATGACCTATGATTACATCGGCCCATCCGGACTGGGCAGGGACATACTGTTCGGCGACGGCGTCGAACCGACCGTTCCCGAGGATATGAACAGGGCAATGGAGGCGTCCGGTTTCGTCGCTTACAGGGGTCACGGGTCCGAATACGGCTCACTCTACATGGTCCCGTATGCGGTCAACAGGAACGAGAACGGGGTTTTGAGATCGGAGGAGGTAAGGGACCTCCACCTCCCCCCACAGGTGGGTTTCTGGGTCGCATGCATGAATTCCAAGATCCACGGCTCCGGCTGGTGGAAACCGGCCGAACCAATCGAGGTGGAAAGGACATTTGCCCTCAACTACCTGTACGGTGGTGCCGTGGTCTCGGCCGGTGCAACGGAGGTCAGCTTCTCCAACATTGCCCAGGATGCAACATCGGCCACGGAGGAATGGCTCCCGGGGTTCATCAACTCCAACTGGGATGACGATAATTACGAATGGGACCTCAACGACGCATGGTTCGCCTTCTTCTGGGATGGTCTGCTAAACAACGAGGAGGAATACGGTACCGTGGGCCACGCTCTTAGGTGGGCGGAGAACAGGTACATCCACAACCCGATACATGACAAGAAAGTGAGCCCCTTCATCCAGGAACTGGACGACCCCGAATGGCAGGGGGGGCTTCTTGGGGCCCACTGGAAGGAGGTATCCATGTTCGCACTGTACGGGGACCCCGCTTTCACTCCCCATCCCAACGACCCGGGTGAGAACTCATACAGACCGTGGGTCAACGGGCCTCAGGACACCGGGGAGCCCTAGGGTTCAAGTAGTGTAAGATGCCCACCACCCCTCACCACAAGTACCTTGATGCCCCTTGTGATCAGGTTCTTCCTCAGCAGTCTATCCTGCGTCATCACCGCCCATCCTCTGTTCAGAGCCAGGTTGAAGATCGGGGCATCCCCCCTCCCCCTGACCGAGACCCAGTCGTATTTGGATGCAAGCCTCAGGGCGGCCCTTGCCTTCCAATCACCATGCTTCACCAGATGGATGAGCTCCCTTGCAACTGAGGCAGGGACGACCGGCCTCAACTCCGGAACGGCCCTCTCGAGCTCCGAATCCAGGTTGAATCCGAACTGGAATGGGGACATCAGCGCGTTGGTATCGAGAAGTAATATGTTGTCTTCAAATGACGATGGAGGTCTTGAATCCGTATCGGGATCCCTTGAGGTTCCCATCTGGCTCACCAGCTATTTGATTATTCCGTAACCTATCAATCTGAACTTGGATCCGACCTTTCTGCTTATGGCGACCCTCTGGCCCGCCTCAGCGCATACTGTCATTCTGAGATTCATCTCCGCCACATCATCATGGGCGGAGGTCACTATGCCAACAGTGGTTGCCGTGCCGATGTTGAGCATTAGCACCTCGTTCGTCCTGATCTTCTCCACCTTGACCTCCTCATCGATACCTGCTAGGAAATCCATGAGGTGGGTCTCCATGTTAAGCTGTTCGACTATGGGAGGAAGTGTGCCCGGCTTTCCCAGGACAGACCCGATAAGAGAGTCCGATTTGGTAAGCTGCGGGTCCAATCCAGTACCTATGGCGCAAAGTCCCCCGGGCCTCAGAACCTTCCTCGGTTTTCCGCCTGCCACGAGCGAGGTCACACTAGTCTTGAGGGGTTTGAACCTGATCGTGGAGGAGCCCTTCTCAACGACCTTGATGCCCGGTTTCACCTCTATCTCATCCCCCTCGGATACGGTTCCGCGTATGAGGCTCCCTCCGAAAACACCCCCGTTCAATTTCCGGTAATCGGTTCCCGGTTTGTTCACATCGAAGGACCTCGCTATGAACATCTTGAGGTCCCCTTCCTCCTTGTGCGTTGGGGTGGGTATCCTTTTCTCGATCTGTTCTATAAGGATGTCCAGATTGGCGTGGAAATGGGCTGAGACGGGTATTATGGGTGAGTTCTCCGCCACGGTACCCTTTACGAACTTCCTTATTTCATTCTGGCTCTCCAGGGCCCTCTCCCTCGTGACCAGGTCTATCTTCGTCTGCACCACTATGACCGTCCCTATGCCTATGAAATCCAGTGCCATGAGGTGCTCTCTTGTCTGGGGCTGAGGGCACTTCTCGTTCGCCGCTATCAGGAGCAGGGCGCCATCCATGATGGCCGCACCCGATATCATTGTGGCCATAAGGGTCTCGTGTCCAGGGGCATCCACGAATGACACAGCGCGGAGGTATTCGGTCTTGGAGCCGCAGACAGGACATTTCTGCTTGGTCGAGAAGCATTTTGGTTCCTCGCATTTCGGGCACCTGTAGAACTCCGCGTCAGCGTACCCCAGCTTTATCGTGATACCCCTCTTTATCTCCTCCGAATGGGTATCGGTCCACACACCGGAGAGTGCCTCGGTCAACGTTGTCTTTCCATGGTCCACATGGCCTACAAGGCCGAGGTTGATCTCGGGTTGTGTTCTGACCTTCATTTGCTTTCCTCTTGTTTCAACTGTTCCTCTATCGCCCTGGGTCCGTATGAGGTCACCTTCATGTTGAGCTGGACTATGTCGGCGGAGACCGTGCTCCCTCTCACGTACTTCCTTCTCCTCTGGCCGCCCATCCTCGGATGGAAACCCCTTCCTCCCGAGAGCATCACCTTCTTCCTCTTCTGGCCCGGCAGGTCGCTCCTCATCGGAAAACCGTCCTTGTCGGAACCCCCTGTTATCATAAGTTTGTAACCAGGAAGGGACACGAAAAGCCCGTCGAACTCGTCCCCTATCTTCATCCCCAGAAGCCTGTTCGCATGCTGGCCGGTGACCATCGCATTGTAGGTGGTGCCGTTCTTCACGTCCGCGATCACAGCCTTGAACTCAACCATCTTTTCACCTCTTACCTAAAGGCCCTTTACCGTTCTGCGGATGGGTCCTGTTCAGATGCTGAGGAGGTACTCGGCGATCTGTTTCCTTACCTCCTCTTCAAGAGGGACGGTGACCGAATTCTTGTACCTCTTGCTGTCATCCTGCTGGAAATAGCCGCGGGATATCGATATGAACTCGTTTGTCCCGCCGTTATCCAGTATCGCCTTCTTTCTGGCTACCTCTATAAAGTTGTTCCGCCCGAATGGGACGTTCTTGAATTCCACAGTCTCGAAATCGACCATCTATTGGCCCTCCTTTGAAGCGAAACGGACAAACAGGTTACCCTATATAATGTTTATCTAGTTCGCTGCGCCGAAGGAAATTGGATGGTCAGACAAACGACATATGATAACTTTTATATCGAAAACCCTCACTCACCCCTTCTGACAACAATCAGGTCTGGGGCGGGGGCCGGGAAAAAAACCTATATAGGAATATCGGCCATATTAAGTAAGAACAACTCGTTTTTGGGGTTGCTAGCATGAACAGGAGTGATATCACAGTGAGAAACACCGCTTATTTTGTGGTGTTGGCTTTGCTGATAGGAGCCATCATCCCTCTCACAACGCACAGCGGGGGGCTCAATTTCAGCGAGAACAAGATGGTGGTCAACGACAACATCAGGCAGAACGCACTCGATATCGGAGTTACGGACGCGGGGGAGGCTGCGAAGGTGTATATCGCTTACGAGGATGAGTTCATCAACTCCGAACCGCACGTGCTCTTCAAGAGGTCCATAAACGGGGGACAGTCCTTCTCGGCACCGCTCGATTTCTTCCCGGATGCCCCCGTCCACCCATCGGCAAACAGGCTCAAGACACCAAGGATCGCCGTTTTGAACGATGTGGTTGCCATCGTGTACACGGACAACACGGAGAGGGTAACGGCAGGGCTGCCGTCGGAGACCATGCTCAGATGCGCCGTATCGCAGAACCAGGGGGAGACCTTCGTTATAAACTGGGTTACCCCGACGTCAGCAGGGTACCCGTCAACCACGATCCAGTACCCCGATATCGCAATCGATCCCAACTACAACATTTTCATTGTGTGGAAGGAGAAAAAGGACGCGGAACCGGGAGAGAGGATCTACATAAGCTATTCCACCGACTACGGAACCAGCTGGTCAACACCCGCAAAGGTGAAGGAGAACCAGTACACCGGAACGCACAGCGACTACTGGCAGAGATGGCCTTCAGTGGCAGCGGACTCCGACCACGTCTATGTCGCTTGGACCGCAGAACCGGACTGGAGGGAACAGTCGTTCTTCGTGAGGGCATCCACCTCAAATATCCCCACAAGCCTCTCCTTCGACGAGGTTCCAATGAGGCTCTCGGCGGTGTATGACTCGGACCACCTCTATCCGCAGCTTGCGGCAAACGACGATATACTACACATCGTATGGTGGGACTTCATAACCGACGATGACAAGGGACTGGATTCACTGTACGACCCCACAGGGAAGGTAAGGGACCCTTCCATGCAGGACCGGGGAGGCATACTGCACATGTACTCGGAGAACGGAGGAACATCCTTCTCGGACAGAAGGGTGATAAACACATCCACACCGGACGGTTGGCACTCGCCACCAACCATCGACATAGGAGGAGGAGGGGTCGCTGCGGTGTCATGGGTGGATTTCACACTGGACGACTACAAAAAACATCCCAACGTCTGGGTATCCACCTCAACGGACGGGGAGACATGGTCGGTCCCGGACAAGGTTACCGAGTACAGGCCGAACATAGACAAATGGGCCCAGAGGGTCGCGGTCGATACCGGAGGGAACGTGCACATGAGCTGGTTCATACTCGATGAAGGAACCGACTGGGACATACAGTACGCAAAATCCATAATAAACCAGCCTCCCGAACCGATCACATTCACGTCCAGCCCCTTCGTGGCCGAGTTTGCCGCAAAGGTATTCTGGGACCCCAACCGGGAATCCGATTTCAAACAGTACAAGGTCTACATCAGCAACGAATCCGCCGACTTCGACCCCGACGAGGATGAATGGCCGGTGGGTAACAGGTACAACATCTCAACATACCAGGGGATGAACCAGGAATACTTCACGGGATTGACACCCGACAGGGATTACTGGGTCAAGGTGGCGGTGGAGGACACCGGAGGGCTCATCACCTTCGTGGAAGAGGCAATGAAGTTCCACACGGAACCCATTAACCTTCCTCCATTCTGGGTCAAGACCGTGGGCGACATACACATGGAGGAGGACGGAGCGCTGCTAGGGGCCATCAACCTCACCGAGCTAAAGAAGAACGGATACATCCAGGACGACAAGTTCAAGGGAAAAGACGATCTGATGTTCGGACACGAGTTCGAGAGCGGGGACCCTATAATCTCGGCAAGGATATCCACCACCATATCGGGCAACGATACATACTACACCCTGGACCTCTTCGCCAGACCAGAATTCCCAAACGAGGCGGGGGAGGAGAGGATGAGGCTAAAGGCCATCGATGCGGGAACGGACGGGGGGTTCAACACGGATGACGACCTGTGGGGCTGGTCGAACTGGTTCACGGTCTTCATAGATCCCACTAACGACAGACCCTACTGGGTCGGGTTCCAGGACAGGATATCCGGAAAACAGATCAACCTGCAGGCCGGGCAGACGACCATGAGACTGCCCGAGGCCGACTCGGGGGCCACAGAGGACCTGCAGTACCAATTCACCCTCTACTGCCTGGATGCGGACCCGGGGGACTTCATATCCTACTCGACCAACAGACCGGACTGGATAAACATCAAGGTTGACGTAAACAACGACCCGCAGCACAGGTCCATATTCACGCTAACACCCACCAACGACGACGTGCCGGAGTTCAACATAACTGTGGAGGCTTCCGACTCCAACGGCGGAACCAGGAACATCACCCTGTTCATACCTGTGCAGAACATGAACGACGATCCGCAGTTCCTCACAGTGAACGGGACCGATGTGACCAATATCACGGAATATTGGTTCACAATAGTGGAGGAGGAATCCGTCTCATTCAAGGTCACCGCCACGGATCTGGACGCGGGTGACAGATTGATACTGACCGCTTCACCGTCACCGGACAATCTCGATATCCAGAAAGACACGGTGTTTCCCAACACATGGACCGTATCGTACGAGTCCACGAAGGAGGACTCCGGAAAGGAGATAGAGTTCACCCTCAACGTTGAGGACAAGGACTACGCCTCCGACCAGTTCAGGATAGTCATAGATGTGAAGAACGCACCCGACCCACCATATTTCATCGGGGAGAAGATAACACTCGAGTATATCTACGATAAGGAGGACCAGAACGAGTGGGGTGGTGGCGGAGGAGAAAACATCCGGGCGGAATGGGGGGAGGAGGTTGAGTTCAGAGCCCACGCTGCCGACCCGGACCAGGACCCGCTCAATTTCACCTGGACCGTGAGGGACATAAGCGAACCGGCAAGGTTCGTAAGGAAGTACTACGGGGAGAGCTTCAGGATCGCATTCATGCCCACCAACGGGGACCTGCAGCTTTTAAGGGAGAAGTTCAGGATCAACGTCACAATATCCGACGGAAGGTTCGCACCCATCAAGTTCCAGATAGAGGAGTTCATCTGGAAGGACGACGACAACGACAACGACGGCATGCCCGACATAAGGGAGTTCTACTTCTTCGGAGGGCTGGGACACCCTGGTGATGAGGACTTCGACAATGACACCTACTCCAACATGGAGGAGATCGGGTTCGGTGTCGAGAGGGCGCCCTCTGAGTTCGGATCCGACCCGGAGGTAGACCCGAACGCAGTACCCGATCCAACGAACCCTGAATCCTACCCGGGAAGGGTGAATCCTCCAGTTGTGGAGAATGGGGAAAAGGAAGATGAGGAGGGCCTGGAGACCTGGCATATAATCGTGATAGTCGGTGCAGTGGTCATCATACTCGCTCTGATAATAGGTGTTGTCCTCGTGTTCAGGATATCCAAGCAGCGCGAGAGGGAGGACGATGAGGCCGCCGAGAAGTTCATCAAGGAGCAGGAGAAAAGGCAGAAGGAACTGGAGGGGATGTACGGGAAGAAGATGAAGGTTGGGGAGATCGTAGGGCCGGACCAGTCCACCCTTAGCGATCTGAAGATAGACCTGGGGGGACAGGTATACCACGACGACGGAAGGACCGAGAAGATCAAGAAGAGGTCCGATGAGCAGAAGGATGGACCCAAATGGGAATCAGCGGGGTCAGGTCCGGTATTCGAGGACAAGGCACCGGGCATCGAGCTGGGTGAGAGCCTCAAACTTGAGACGGTGCCGGGTGATGATGAAGAGCCGGACCATTCGGAGATCGACGAGGGCAAGCTTGAGGAGTCGATGGCTGATATCCTGGATTCTGCCGAGAAGTACAAAGAGGAAGAGATGGTAAAGGCCGGAGGGAATGTGCTCGTGGGAGCTGTCCCCATGGAGGAACAGATACGGCAGATGAAGGGGGAACAGGGGGCCGGAGGGCCAAGGCTTCCCCCACCGGGGCAGGAACCCCCTCAGCAGGGAGATGGTGTCCCGGGACAGAGGCCGCCGCAAATGCAGGGCCCCCAGGGGCTTCCTCCAGCGCGGCCCGCACCACCAAGGGAGGACAACGGGTGAGCCGCGATCCGATCCCTCTCCGAAGGCCTGAAAAGTAATTGAGCAACGAGCCCCATATACCCTCCATGGCTGGTACGTTGGTCCTCTCACTCACTGGAGCTTCGGGGGCGGGTTACGCTGTCGAACTGCTCAGGGGAATAGATGGCCTTGGTCCCACCGGACCCGAGGTCGTGGTAATAATGAACAGTGCGGCCGAAGGCATACTCCTCTCCGAGACCGGGTACGGCAGGGAGGAGCTGGCCCGCCTTGCATCGGGGCTTCTGGATGACGGGGATATGAGAACCCCGTTCGCATCGGGAAGCAACCGTTTCGACTGGATGGTGATATGCCCCTGCACCACATCGACTGCCTGCAAGATCGCAAATGGAATTGCGGACACCCTCACAACGAGGTGCGCCTCGGTGGCCCTAAAGGAGAAAAGGAAGCTGGTACTGGCCGTAAGGGAGACGCCTTTTTCCGCCCCAGTCCTGAAGTGCCTGTACGATCTGTCCAACTGGGGGGTCTCGATAATGGTCGCATCCCCTTCGTTCTACGGGGGTGAAAGGACCGTCGCGGATATTCAGAGGTCCTTTTCCGGGAGGATACTGGACCTGCTGGGTTTCGAGAACGATATTGCAAGCAGATATAAACCATGAGATAGCGGAAAGGAGGTATCACGAAGGGTGGTCAAATGCTGATCAACAGCTTCATCTTTTTACCGGGGATCGGTCACACGACCGAGAGGAGACTTTGGGAGGATGGGGTCCTCGACTGGAAGACCTTCCTGGAGAGACCAAGGGCCGGGCCGATAAAGGGCGACAGGAAGATCCGCCTCGATTCGATCATAACGGAGGCGCTCGATAATCTGGAGACCGGGAACCTCCGGTATTTCTCATCCATTTTCTCCTGCGGAGAGACATGGAGGCTCTGGTCGGACTTCTCGTACCGGGCAGTCTTCGTCGATATAGAGACCACCGGGACCGGCAGATACTCCCCTATCACGGTTGTCGGCTGCTATGACGGTGAGGAATACAGATCGGCGGTCAGGGGTTTCAACCTCCAGGGGGAAGAAGTGGAGAGGATGTTATCGGAGGCCTCGATGATCGTGACCTTCAACGGTGCCACGTTCGATCTCCCCATCATAGAGAACCACTTCCCGGGGTCTCTCCCAAGAGTGCCCCATCTGGACCTGAGGTTTTTGGCCAGGAAAGCTGGTTTCGTCGGGGGTCTCAAATCAGTGGAGAGGGCCCTCGGTATCGAGAGGCCCGATGACGTTAAGGGGATGAGCGGGGAGGATGCGGTAAGGCTCTGGTGGCTGTGGAACAGGGAGGGGAACCGAAATGCCCTTAAACTGCTCCTCAAATACAACATGGAGGATGTGATCAACCTGAAGGACCTTGCTGAGGTGCTGGTGCGGCGGATGACCGAAAGATACCCTATCTCCCGGGGTGGGTCCCAGTGAGGTCTTACCTGCTTTTATTTTCCATCGCCATTTTCCTGATCCTGCCCGCGGAGGGTGCTGTATGGCCCCAGACCAGCGATCCCCTTCTGGATCCCAGTCCCGTCGGAGGTCCCGGCATAAGGATAGGGGAGAGCGACATAGAGATAATGAACAACAGCGGAGAATACACATTCACCATGAGTGTCGATGGATACTGCGGACCCGGAGTTGAGGAGGTAAGGTGTTACCTCTTGTTGTACGACCTATCGGGAGGTTACAGGGGCGGGCTCAACATCACGCCGATGGAGCTGGAACTTGACATGCTCCGACTGGAACTGTTGGACCAGAGCACGAACGGAACCTGGGAGAACTGGACCTTTTTCTGCTCTCTGAGGATCAACGGGGGCTTGATGGAAAGTCCGCTTGTACTCCTGTTGGGCTCCCTGCTCGGTAGAGAGCCGCCCGGGGAGCGGCTCAACATATCCGATCTGTTCGGCCTCTTATCCGGTAACGGGGATGCCGGGTCTGTCCCGGATGCATTGGACATTGGAAGCGTTAAGCTGTTGGCCCGGGCCTATGCGGGCAATGGATCCCGGGGAGAGGATGCGAAGGACCTCACCCTTCAGCTGGCCAATGCGCTTGTCGGCTTCGCGATCCAGGAAGGGATCATCGATGAGGGAGACACACAGGAGGATCCGGATGAGGATGTAGAGGGTACGGGAGAAAAAAGCACAGTGGACATTCTTTTTATCATTTCGGGTTCCTCATTGCTTCTTTTATCCCTGTCCATCCTGATATTGATATTTGCGACACGAAAGGGAGAGGGGCCCAATGGGTAACGTATCGAAACTTGTTTCGGATTAAAAGGTGCGATCAGGGATCGGACAGGAAGGTGGATGTTGGCGCCCTCAAAACCGAACAAATATTAAATATCCACACGGGCGGTATAGATGGCGGGAAGGACCACCGTTAACATATCCACGGGTCCTGCCTTTAAAGGGTGGCCGCATGGTCGAAAAAAGATTCATCCTGTTTTTTTCATTCCTGCTTCTTATCTGCCCTGCCTCTTGTCTTCTTGTCCCGGCGGACGGCATGGGGATCGATGATACCTACGATAGGTCCACCGTATACGGTTACGTGTACGATGTGAAGACCGGGGTACCCCTGAGCAACTATACCATAAGCATTCAGGGAGAACATTTCATCGGTAAGCAGTTGAGGACCAACATTACCGGAAGGTACGAGACGAACCTGTCTTCAGGGGAGTACCTTTTACTTGTTAGGACCCCCAGCGGTAACGACCTCAAGATGGTGGAGTTCGAGATCAGGGAGGACGAGAGGAGGCGTTTCGATTTTCTTGTGGACCCCAAGAAACCGATAAAATCCAGGCTCTACGGACACATACTGGATAAGAACGATGAGGGGCTGGACGGATGTCTGATAACACTGAGGAGGGAGACGCCTCTAACCGTTAACAGCACCAGGTCCGTGGACAACGGCTCTTACTCCCTGAGGATACCGGCCGGTACCTACACGCTAACGGTAAAAAAAGGGGAGGACCTGCTTTTCAACGAGACGATAACCCTCGGCTGGGCGGAGGTAATTGAGTACAATATCACGACCGACTACGGAAAGGAAGAGCCTATTGTTACCCTGCAGGACATAGCGGATTTCCTCGAGGATCACTGGATAGATATACTGGTCCTCCTCGGCCTTCTGATACTGGTGATCTTCCTCTACGGTGTCTTCATCAAGGCCATCTCACATTTCAGGAAAAAGAAGTACGAATTCATCAAATCGGATTGGTTCGAGGGGGCCGAATCCTACTTCCGCAGGTTGATGCTACTTGCCGTTCTGGTCATCATGATCAGGCAGATAGGCCAGATGTCCCCCTTCGTGCAGGACAACATCTGGAGCTGGCTGCAGGGTGCATGGATCCCGATCATACTCATAATCACCGTACTCTACCTGAGCAGGATAGTGCTTCAGGCGAACACGATGGCCTGGCAGTACATACGGGGCAAATTGAAACAGAGGGAAAAGGTGATAATACCGGAGCAGATATTATCGCTTCTTGAGGTAATATCGAGATACCTTCTGATACTGATCTCGGGGCTGCTGATACTGATATTCGTCCTCTCGATCTTCGGTTTTCACAGGAATATGATCAAGGGTGCAGGCACCTTCCTCAAGGACCACGCGGGTCAGATCATTTTCCTGGCATTCCTCATCATAATCGGCATCCTTGCACAGAGGTTCCTCAATATCTTCTTCCAGGAGGTCACCACCAAGAACAGAAGGATGAGCCCTCAGATGCTGGAGATCACCAAAAAGGGGACCAGCACCCTGCTCTACTTTGTCGTAGGTCTGGTGTTCGTATTCACCATTCTATCCATCGTGGGTCTTGGTGATGTCGGTCAGACCCTGATACTGGTCGTGTCCATGATCATAGGTCTCGTGGTCTCCTTCGCCGCCACGGGTTCCATCGGAAACCTACTCTCGGGCATAGTCCTCCTCGCGCTGAAGCCATTCGATGCCGGGGAAAGGGTGAAGATAGCAGGTGAGACCATTGGGGACATACAGAACCTGGGAATGATGTTCACCACCGTCCGGGACCTGGATGGCCAGCTGCTCGAGATCCCCAACAATGTTGTTCTGAGTTCCACCATAACCAATTACAGCCGCTCATCGGCCCAGGAGGGGGGATTCGCCGTTGTTGTGGATGCGTCTCTGGGTTACGATATCAACCCCAAACAGATACGCACCCTCATGAAAAGGGCCGCCCTTGCGACCCAGGGCATAGAGAAGGATCCGGTTCCCAAGGTGCTGATAACCAGGTTCCTCGACCATGCGGTCGAATACAGGCTCAGGGCCTACACGAAGAGGTCCGACACCATGTTCCACATCAGGACCGCTGTAATGGAAAATATGTTGGAGGCGTTCAACGAGGCGGGTTACGAGATACTGAGCCCGATGTACCACGTTAAAAGGGAAGGGACCGTCCCCTCCAAAGAGGACCTCCTCTCGAGGAACCTCATACACAGGGTGGAAAAGGAGGAGGCCCCCGAGACGCTCTCAATGTTCGATTCCCTGGAAGGTGCCTCCTCGCAACCCGCATCCAGCCCCCAGCAGGGAACATGAGTCATCTACGGATCCCGATATGAGGGATTGGACCACTTACTTGCCTGGGGGGTCGCACCGGGAAAGCTTATAAGATGCATATTCTTCCACAATCCATGGGCCTTGTGAAACACGGGCGGATGGAACTGGTCTGGTGCCCGGAGTGCAACGTACCCCTGATAAGGGGTGGACTCTGTCCCGAATGCACATCGGCCACTCTGCCTGTGAGATACACGCCCCCGGGGGATGTCAGGCCGGCATTCCCGCATGATATGGAAGAGGCGGTGGAACTTGCCGACCGTCAATGGGGCGGCGGTGCGGGTGCCGCCCTTTTCGGGGAGGGAGGTCCCATGCTGATCAACCCGTGCCCCGGTGTTGACAGGTTGGATGAGGTTATTCAGGGGGGCCTTGTGAAGGCCTCGATCATATTCCGGCTGGACTGTCTTGATAATTCCCTGATACTCAAGAAGGAAGGTGGATCGCACCTGATCTCATCCGGTTTCAACCCCTCGCGGGGTTTCGTTGTGTCCGATGATACTGCGGTCCCCTTTCTGAGAAAGAAGAATAACCTACTCTGCCCGGGGATCGTCTCCTGCCATCCGGATGTTAAAAACGGGGACGAGGTGCTTGTCCTGGATGAGAGCGGGATCGTGATAGGGTGCGGGAACGCCCGGAAGGATGCGTCGGAGATGTCCGGGACCAGGGGCCTTGGGGTCAAGATGAGATGGACCTCCGAGGAGATGGTTCACGAAGGAGATGGTGAGGTCGATACACGTATAGAAGTGGACTCGGCGGGAGAGAATTGGAGAGGTCAGTGGGAGAGGGTCGTGGACATCAACAGGCCCCTGATGGACAGGAAGGTCAGGGCTGCCGTAGGATTCATCAGAAGGACCAGCGAGGAGGTATCCCTTCCACTGGCCGTGTCCTACTCCGGGGGAAAGGACTCGCTTGCCACCCTCCTTTTGGCACTCGATGCGGGGTTCACCCCTCCCCTGCTTTTTGCGGATACCGGGATAGAGTTCCCCGAGACGCTCAGGAACGTCGATGAGGTATCCAGAGCTTACGGTCTGGAGGTCCTCCGGAAAGGCCCCAACAGACCCTTCATGGAGGGAGTGAAGGTCTTCGGCCCACCCGGAAGGGACTTCAGGTGGTGCTGCAAGACGCAGAAGCTGGGGCCGATGACACAGCTTATCTCTGAGCATTTCCGGGACGGTGTTCTGACCCTGATAGGCCAGAGGAGGTACGAATCTGACACAAGGGAGAGGAAGGGGGCCCGGTTCAGGAACCCCTGGGTCCCCAAACAGGAGGGGGCGTCCCCCGTCCAGAACTGGACCGCGCTCGAGGTATGGCTTTATATCTTCATGAGGGGGGCCCCCTATAATGAACTCTATGAAAAGGGCTTCTCCCGGATAGGCTGCTGGCTCTGCCCCTCCACGGACCTTGCGGAGAGAAAGAGTTTGGAGTTGACCTCCGTCGATGCCGAAGATTACTTCGGGGCTCTTGAAGCTTACAGGGAAAAAAAGGGACTCCCTCCAGATTGGATAAGGTACGGTTTCTACAGGTTCAGGAAGCTGCCTCCTTACATGATGGACCTTGCTAAAGAACTGGGGATCGAAAATGGGGTCCTTGTGAGAGAGGGGCCATTGAACGGAGAACCGACCTCGGTCGATATGGTAAGCGGTTACAGGACCTGTGAAGGGGGGGGCACCATGGAGGGAATCATCTCGGGGGTGGACCAGAAGAGGTTGCGGAACCAGCTTCTCTCGGTCGGGGAGGTAAAAGATATCAAGGGGGCAAACGGCTTCGAGGTCAGGGCACCCGGTGAAAGTAGGGTTGCCTACGAGATCTATGGGGATGGTGCCCTGCTGGTAAGGGGCCCGAACGAGGATGTCGTTGCCTCCAGAACAGGAATACTGAGGTCACTTGTCCTGAGGGCAGCAGGATGTATCGGATGCGGCATATGTGCCGGGAGGTGCCCCGAAGGTGCAATATCGATAGAGACCGGGGCCGCAATTATCGATGAGGACAGGTGCGTCCACTGCGGGCGCTGCCTTGGGCCCTGCCCTGCGGAGGCTTTTACCGGGGATCCCTTCGAAAATTGACCGGCCCGGACGAGCCGGCACGGGCAGAGCGTTAGGTATTATTGACCAAAGAGACTTGCCGCCCCTATACCGGATATACATTCTTGAATTAATTTATGAACATATTCAGTAATTGATCGTCCGCCGGTCATGTGTGGTACTCGGCGTTGATCCTGATGTAATCATAGGTCAGGTCACATCCCCAGGCTCTTGCCTCCCGGTCCCCCAGATGCAGGTCCAAAAGCACCTTCAACCTCGAGGACCTGAGCATCAGCTTCAGGCTCTTCTTGTCGAATTCCGTGACCCCGCCTTTCTCGGCCACCTTTATCAACCTCTTTGCACCCAGATAAACATCCACCTGGTCCGGGTCGATATCCACACCGGCCCGGCCCACGGCCGCCAGTATCCTCCCCCAGTTGGGATCCCTGCCGAAAAGAGCCGTCTTGACGAGGTTTGAATCGGACACGGTGCGGGCTATCCGCATCGCGTCCTCCTCGGTCAGGGCATTTACCACCCTGTATTCGACGAACTTCGTGGCACCCTCTCCGTCGGACACTATGGCCTTGGCAAGGTGTCTGCAGAGGGTCTCAAGTTTTCTCCTGAACTTCTCGTAGTCCTTCCCCTTCCCGGTTATCCTTCTGTTCCCCGCGAGGCCGTTTGACATGACCGCCACCATATCGTTGGTGGAGGTGTCCCCGTCAACGGTTATCATGTTGAAGGTCCTCTTCACCGAATCTGAGAGGGCCTCCTGAAGGAGACCTGGTTCTATGTCGGCATCGCAGACTATGAACCCCAGCATGGTTGCCATATCCGGATGGATCATGCCGGAGCCCTTCGCGATACCGGCCATGGTGACCCTCCTCTTCCCGAGGGTGAACGTGACGTAACCCTCCTTCTGGAAGGTATCCGTTGTCATTATGGCGTTGGCCGCCATTGCCCCGTCGATCTTCCTTTTGCCGAGGACCTTGACGTTCCTCTTTATGCCATCCACCACTTTCTCAGTTGGATACGGCTCCCCTATGACCCCGGTGGAGGCGAAAATCACATCCTTTTCGGATATGTTCAGCTCACTCGCCAGGGTCTCCACAGCTTTACGGGCCCCCTTCATACCTTCCGGGCCGTTGCACGCGTTGGCATTTCCGGATGTGACGAGAATCGCCTGGGCCCGGCCGTCCCTGAGGTTCCCCTTTGTGATAAGGAGCGGATGGGCCTGAACCAGGTTCGTCGTGTAGACAGCAGCGGCGCTCGCGGGCACATCGGATACTATCATGGCAAGGTCCCTCCTCTTGGATTTGATACCGATATGGCATCCCCTGACCCTTATACCCTTGACATCGGTGACGTTCCTCTGCATCCCTACCGCCTCATGATGATATCCAAATGCCAGCCCCTGAACCTTTTCCTTTTGACATAGGCCATGCTCCTTTCCATCTTTACCGCCCTATGGTGATATCGGCACCTGGGAGATCCCGGTTCCCTCATCGTAACCAAGCATCAGGTTCATGTTCTGCACGGCCTGACCCGAGGCACCCTTCACGAGGTTGTCTATGACCGACACGGCCACTATAAGTCCCTTATCTACTATCAGCTTATGGTGGATATCACAGTAATTGGAACCCCTAACGGCCTGAACGCGTGGCGGGGACCCTCTCAGCCGTATGAACGGCTCATTTCCATAATGGTCCTCGTATATCGAGTCCAGCATCTCCTCCGTTACATCTCCGGTGACACGGCAGTATACGGTCGACAGTATACCCCTGCTCAGTGGTACCAGATGGGGGATGAACAGAATGTCCACATCCTCTCCGGATATCCTGCTTAGAACGCCCTCCATCTCGGGAGTATGCCTGTGTGTGCCTATCTTGTAGGCACGAAGGTCCTCGTTTGCTCCGGGATAATGTGTCACCTCGTTGGGTTTGGCTCCCGCGCCGGTGACACCCGACTTGGAATCCACGGTTATGGAGGTCCGATCCACGAGCCCCTCCTGAACGACAGGCGACAGTGGCAGTATCACGGAGGTGGGATAGCAGCCCGGATTTGCGACTAGCCGGGCCCTTTTTATCTCCTCCCGGAAGAGCTCCGGTAGCCCGTATGCCGCCTTTCCTATCGCCTCGGGGTAACTGTGCTTTATTCCGTACCACCTCTCGTAGGTCTCACGGCTCTCTAGGCGAAAGTCTCCGGAGAGGTCGATTATCCTTGGACCGCCCAGTGTTATCTCCTTGACGAAATCCATGGAAATACCGTGCGGGAGTGCCAGAAAGACCAGGTCCAGATCCCTTACCCTGTCCATGGAGGGATCGGTCAATTCCATATCGCAAATGGACCTCAGATACGGGTGCAGATCGGATATCCTCTTTCCGGCGTGGCTCCTCGATGTGATCATCTCCAGGTTCACGTCCGGATGTCGGGACAGTATCCGGGTTAGCTCGGAACCCGTGTAACCCGAGGCGCCGATGATACCGACGTCAGCTGTCATCGGAGAATACCTCCTCTATCGATCTGAAAAGCGCCTCAACGGCGGTATCAAGGTCCTTCCTGGATATATTGAGAGGGGGGACAAAACGGATAACCCTGTCCGCCGTGCAGTTGGCTAGGACACCCCTTTTCATCATTGCGGGCACCACATCCTTCCCGCTCCTGTCGAGGACCACTCCCACCATCAGGCCTCTACCTCTAACCTCCACAACATGGTGGCTGTCCCTTGCCCTTTTGCGTATCTTTTCCATCAGGTAGGCACCAATCTCCAGGGCCTTCTTCGGTAATTCCTCCTCTATCAGGGTTGATACCGAAGCGTAGGCTGCTGCCGTCGCCAGGGGGTTCCCTCCGAAGGTGGTTCCGTGGTCCCCCGGGTCGAATGAGGATGCGACCTCCTCCTTCGCTAAGAGGGCACCTACGGGAAAACCGCCACCCAGCGCTTTTGCGATCGTGATGATATCGGGCACAACCCCGTATCCCTGATAGGCGAAGAGGGAGCCCGTACGGCCCATTCCGCACTGGATCTCATCGAATATGAGCAGTATGTTCTCCCGGTCACACAGTTCCCTCAGGCCCTTCAGGAAACCGGGGTCCGCGGGGACTATTCCACCCTCACCCTGAACTGGTTCGACCATTACAGCACAGACCCGGTCGTTCACGGCGCCCTCTACAGCCGCCAGATCGTTGAAGGGTACTATGTGGAAGCCTCCCGGCAGCGGATCGAATCCGACGCTGTATTTTTTCTGCCCGGTGGCGGTGACGCATGCCAGGCTCCTCCCGTGGAAGGAGCCGCTCATGGTTATTATACCCCCGCCCTTGCCGTTCTTGCCAGCCCATTTCCTTGCCAGCTTCATGGCGGATTCCACAGCTTCAGTCCCCGAGTTTACGAAGAGCGCCCTGTCCATGTCGCAGTTGTCGATCAGAAGCTTCTCCAGTTTCGCCTGGGGTTCTATGTAATAGATATTGGTACAGTGCATCAGTCTCTCGACCTGCTCCTTTACCGCTTCAACCACCCTTGGATGGCAGTGGCCCAGACTGTTGACAGCGATCCCTCCCAGCACATCGATATATTCATTCCCATCCGAATCCCATACCCTGGATCCCTTACCCTCGACCAGAAGAAGGGGTGTTCTCCTGTATATCTGGAAGTGACACCTGCTGTCTATCTCAATAACACTCTCGAGGTCCACGATCATTCCTCCTCCTTGGAATGTATCCTGGTCCCCAGGTCGGACTCCCTGCCGAACGACTTTGGAAGGGAGCTCTCCCTGGTGCCGTCTATTATCCGCACAGTATCGACCCCTCCCCGGACCGCCCCGATTGCCGATTCTACCTTGGGGATCATGCCTCCCCTGATCTCCTTGTGGAGCATCTCTTCGGCGTCGTCCACGTGTAGGCTTTCTATCCTTGTTTTTGGGTTCCCCTTCTCCGTGTGGATCCCGTCCACGTTCGTCATGTAGACAAGGGTATCCGCCTCAAGATACGATGCTATCTCACCGGCAAGTATGTCCGCATTGACGTTCAGGTCCCCTCCGTCGTCGCCCGAACAGATCGGTGAGACCACCGGAATGAACCCGTCCCTGAGAAGGGTATCGATTATCGTGATATCCACATCCACCACCTCCCCGACCCGACCCAGGTCAACCTCCCGTATGATCCCGTCGATATCCGTCCTTTTGGTCAGTTTCCTGGCCTTGACCATTAGGCCGTCCTTTCCCGAGATGCCTACGGCGTTACCGCCGTTCTCGTTGATGTGTCTGACAAGATCCTTGTTGATCCTCCCCGAGAGGACCATCTCGGCCACCTTCAGGGTTTTCTCGTCAGTCCTCCTCTGACCGTGGACGAATTCGGGTTCAAGCCCCTCCTTGTTCATCTGGCTGGTAACAGCGGGACCCCCTCCGTGTACCACGACGGGGTCCATGCCCATATCCTTGAGCTGGACGATATCCTTTGCCACCTTTCCCTTGCTCCTTTCATCGAGCATGGCATTGCCGCCGTATTTGACGACGACCCTCTTTGTCCTGAAGACCCTCTCATCCGGTAAGATCTTCCCATCTGCCACATCGATCTCCTTATCCAATTTGACCTCCATCATATCACGAACCTGAAAAACAAACATATGAAAATACTGCAAAAGGTGCATTATCGTTCATTCTTTGACCATCTTTTACCGTCTTGCGGATGCAAATGACATGTATGGGCTTTTCTATCATTTAGAGATATATAAGGTTTTCGATGGTGGAATACAGAATTCTGGAGTATTATAAGAAGATTGTTAAGTCTCTACTGTTATATTTACCTTATATAAACAATAATACTACGCATTATCTATAGCGAAGTTATCTTTTTACTTATAAACCTGAACTCTGCCGGACATTTTGCTATTAAGTGACCATAGGATGCTGGACATGATAGAGGCGAGAGGGCATCCTTTCAGGATAAGAACGATGGACGATATGGGTTCCCCACATGAAATTAAATATGGGGTCCTCCAATCCCTGTCGGGGGAAGGGTTTTGAAACTGCTTATCACCGGGTCGTCCGGTTACATCGGGAGGGTACTTTCCAGGTATTTCGCAAGGAAGGGCATCTCCGTTGTGGGGCTGGACGTACAACCCGACAGGGAGTGGAAGAATGCGAATTTCAGGTTCGTCGAATGCGACGTAACGGACCGGACCAGGCTGGGTAGGATCGTCCGGGAAGAGATGCCTACCCACTTCATCCACCTCGCCTACCTGATGAACCCCCTCCACGACGAGAGGAGGGAGATGGAGATAGATGTGGAGGGTTCGAAAAACGCGATAATGGCAGCGGATTTCACACCCACCGTGAGGCAGTTCATCGAATTCTCATCGGCAAGCGCCTACGGGGCTTATCCTGATAATCCCCTGTGGTTACGGGAGAAGAGGCCTCTCAGACCCGGGGATTACAGGTACGGGATAAACAAAAAGAAGGTGGAGGAGCTGATGAACGGGTTCGAGAAGAGGGACGACCTCAAACTGGTCGTGCTGAGGATGTGCACACTTGTCGGACCCACCTACCACAAGAAAGGAGGAGTGGTGTCCCTGATCACGAGATCACCGGTCCTATTCCGTTTCGGAAAAGAGCATGCCAGGGTCCAGTTCCTCCACGAGGAGGACCTCTGCTCGATCATGGAGCTCATCCTGGATGACCCCGATATGGAGGGGACCTACAATCTTGCCCCCGATTCCTGCTCCACGGTCTCCGAACTTGCCCCCGGGAAGGTCTCCATTTTCCTTCCCGAGAAGGCTGCCAGGGCGATAACATCACTGGGCTGGGCACTCCGTCTCTCATCGATGAGGGCCCCGGCGGTCACCATATCCGCACATTCGATAGTTATTGACCCGAATAGAATGATGAGGCGTTTTGATTACACGTTCAGGTACTCCACACAGGAGGCCTTCGAGGAGACGGTCAGACAGAGGAAGGAGAGGGGGACGCTCTGATCGGTCCAGTTCCATCCCTCCTATACCCTTCCGGACCGTAGCATATTACCCCATAATTGAAGGCCATCCCCGATAATCTCCCCAACGGCTCCCAATGGGTTACCATTAACTATAAATCAACCACCAAATATCAGCAAACGTGATACGCCGGTCAACCATCTCGACTATCATCGTGGCAGCACTACTCCTGCTCGTGTCCGCATCCTCCGCTGCACTTTTGGATAGGATAGAGGCCGGGAGCCGCCCCTCTTTTTCTCTCCCACTATCCACCATTCGTATCTCAATAGAGAACGAAAGGTGTTCCGAGGTCCCCTTCTCACAGGTGGAGACAAGGGTTTTACACACCGAGATAACAGGGGTCCCGATCAGGGTCGGGTTCGAAGACGGTACCGAATGGGAATCGGTGTTGAACCCCCAAACCGGGAGTCCGATGGTACCCTGGATCGCTACGGTCCTTAAGGCTCCCGCGGATATCGGAGCCGTCTCCGTAAAAGTGTTGAAGAGCTCCAGTATGAGGTTCGACCCGTATTCGATGGTCGGACCGGTGAGCCCCTGGGAGGATGCACCCGAGCCAGGGATCATGCCATCCGTACCACGGCTTGAAGGGTACAGGCTGAAACCTATTGGATATTCACATGAGAATGGGGAGCTTCTTCGGGTCTACTCCCTCTGGATCAGAACGCTGGAGCCTGACGGAAGCGGAAGCGCGGGATCATATGAAGAGGTCGAAGTGCGGATAACCTGGAACGATGGGATGACGGGACCGACACCGTCCAAATCTACGGGGGATCCCTCATCGGTACCTGGAGCGTCCACGGTCTCGCCCAAACTCGACGTGTCACCCGAATTCATAATAATAACCACCGAGGGGCTTAAAGGTGAACTAAAGCCACTTTACGACTGGAGGAACCGGCAGGGGGTCCCCACCTCGATCGTGACCGTGGAGGATATTCTTATCGAATATCCCCCGGGCCCCGACCCTGCCGATAGCATCCGTGCTTTTCTGAAGGACACGTTCGAGATAGAGGAGGTCCTCCGGATGGTACTGCTGGCAGGGGATTGGGACCTCGTCCCAACAAAGAGGGTTGTGGATTCCGACCCTTACGGGGGCTGGGACGACGGTTACATCCCTGCCGATTCCTACTACTCCTGCCTGGATGGGACATGGGACCTCGACGGGGACGGCCTCTACGGGGAGATCGGGGACATGGAAGACATCATACCCGATATCGAGGTGTCACGCCTGGCGATAAACGATCCGGGTACGTGGGAGGGGAAGGTCGATCAGTTGATCGAATACGACCTGGGTTCCGCCGACCGACCGTGGGCGGACAATGCCGTTCTGGCCGCAGCCCACACCCACAATGAGGGGGACGGTTCGGCCCATTCGGATTACCTCTGGGAAAAATACCTAAAGGCAACCTACGGGAGAAGAACGGACCTTTTCGAGGATACGGACACCCTCTCGATCAATTCCATAGATAACGCCGCGGCCGATGGATGCGGACTTGTGCAGTTCGTTGACCACGGGGGACCCACGGTCTGGTGCGATAACTACGGTGCAGGGGTGGTCTACAGGGACAGGGACGCAAGGGACCTGGAAAATGACCCCTACCTGCCGGTCGTCTCCACATTGGCCTGTCTCACAACGTGGTTCGATGATACCTCGGGCTGTCCCTCCCAGAGGTTCGATGAATGCATAGGGGAGTCCTTTACGGAGAACGTTGAAGGCGGGGCCATCGGCTATATCGGCTCCTCGAGGACATCCGTCGGGATACTCGGGGCCAACAGATATCTTCCCTACGACAACGGGCTGCAGGAGGATTACGCAAGGCAGATAGGGGGGTTGAAGGAGCAGTGTCTGGGTAGGTCCTTCACCAGGGCAAAGGAACATTACGCCGAGGTGTGGGGAGGCCAGTTCGACAACATCAACAATGCAGAGGTTGCCTGCTGCTGGCTGGAGTACACGCTTCTGGGGGACCCATCATCAATAATATGGACCGGTATGGAGGGGCGTTTGGATGCCGTCATAGAGCACGAGAACGATCTGGACCCACTGATCCAGGTGAACGTGAAGGACGGTGACGGCCTTCCGGTCCAGGGTGCTAATGTAACGCTTCACAACTTCGATAGGGGAGTGTTCATAACACAGACCACGAACATGAACGGGGATGTCGCCTTCGAACCATACCTCGACTGGTTCTGCGACATAAACATAACCGTTACCAGGGCCAATTACATCCCTTACAGGGATTACGTCAGGATAACAGACATCATACCCCCGGAAACGGAGGTAATCGTCGGGGGTGACAGGTACGATCCCTCCTCGTCGATCTGGTTCAGGGAAAGGATCAGGGTCGAGCTCGTACCGGATGAGAACGCCAGGGTCCATTACCGTATCGGTGAGGGGGCGTATAGCTCGCTAAACTCATCCGTGAACTTCACACTTCCCGACCTTCCCGAGGGTATGTCCGATATACACTTCTTCGCAGAGGACATCGCGGGAAACCTGGAAAGTGAAAGACACATAAGGATCGGTATAGACCTGCACGACCCCGTGGTAAAGATAACACTCGACCCACCTGAACCCAACGGCAAGGAGGGGTTTTTCACCACGGAGCCTTCGGTGGAGGTGAGCTCACAGGAGGGCCCCGGCTCGCCGGTCTCCTATTATTACAGCCTGGATGGCGGAGAGATACTCCCCTTCGAGGGGTCTTTCAACGTCCCGGACGGCAGCCATCTGATAAGGGCTTACGGCGAGGACCTCTCGGGAAGGACCTCCAACTGGACCGAGTTGGTTGTGAAGGTGGATACCCTTCCCCCTTCGGGGGATCATTCCCTCTCGCCTCCCGAACCGGACGGTGAGAACGGCTGGTACGGGAGTACGCCCGAGCTGTCCCTCTTCTCCAATGAGAAGGAGGCATTCATGGAATACAAGCTTTCGGGCGTTGGTGATTTCAGGAGATACAACGGGTCGTTCGAGCTGGAGGACGGCATCTGGGAGGTATTCTACAGGGCAGTTGACCCGGCGGGAAATATCGAACCCACCCACTCGTTCAGGATCAAGGTTGACTCCACACCACCCGTGGTAAAATGGAAGATGGAACCGGAGGGACCCGACGGGGACAACGGTTGGTACAGGACCGTGCCGATCTTCGATATCGGCTGGGAGGACGGCATTGGAGCCGTGGCCAACTACAGAATGGACGGAGGGGAATGGAAGAGGGTCAGCGGCCCGATATCGGTCCCGCAGGGAGAGCACGAACTTGAATTCGAGGCCCTTGACGGGGCCGGCCACAGCAGCGGTGTTGTCAGTATGGAGGTAAAGGTGGATACCAAGATGCCGGAGACCGTGTTGGAGGTGGTCGGGACAAGGTCCCAAGATTGGTACAGCTCCAGTCCGGTGATCGCCCTTGAGACCCTGGACGACGATATGACCATGTACAGGTGGGGTCTCGGGCCCTGGGAGGAATACTACATGCCCATAGAGCCCCCGGGCAGGGAGGGTGAGTACACGCTGCACTACCACTCAAGGGACGAAGCGGGCAACGTTGAGGAGATAATGACGATGCTCTTCAGGGTCGATTCGGTGGATCCCGAATTGAAAGTGATTACAAGGGAGAAGGGAGGGGGGCGGTTCACACTGGACCTGTCCGGCACGGAGGATGGGTCGGACGATCTTTTGTTCAGGGTTCTGGAGAAAAACAGGGAGTTGATCGGCTGGACCCCCGGGTCCGTACTGGAACTGCGACTCGGAGAGGGAAGCCACAGGATAACGGTGGAGGTAAGGGACCCTGCAGGAAACATGGACGACAGGACCCTGCTGCTTGGCGTGGAAGGGGAAGGCTGGCTGGAGGAACCTTACTTTTTGATAGCCCTTCTTCTTCTTGTTCCGGTCGTGATCGCAGCGGCGATATACCTGGCTTTCAGAAGGGACCCTTACGGGCCCGATCTCGACGCTGACAGCCGGGGCCCGGCGGAGCATTACCGGAAGGTGGAAGTTGACCAGCATACGAGCATGAAAGTGGCAGGTTACCCGGGCACAGGTGACCATTGGGAGAGGCCCTAGATCGAGGGGATCATCTGTCCCTTCTGAAACCGTCCACGAAGTCCTCGATCCTCTTCACACCCTCCTTTATCTCATCCATGGAAGCGGCGTAGGACATCCTCATGTGACCTGCCCCCATGCTCCCGAAGGCGGATCCGGGTGTCAGTGCAACATGGGCCTTGTAGAGAAGCATGTCCGCCAGGTCTACGGAATTGAACCCGATGTCTATCTTGAAGAAGGCGTAGAAGGCACCCTTGGGGACCTCGCAGGAGATACCGTCTATCCTGTTAAGCAGCGGTATGAGGAAATCCCTTCTCTTCTGGAACTCCACCACCATCTCCCTGACCCGTTCATCACCGCCCTCCAGCGCCGCCACCGCCCCCATTTGTATGAACGGGGGAAGGCATGTCAGGGAATGCTGCTGTAGCTTGTTCACCATCTTTATGGCCTCCTTGGACCCGACGAACCATCCCAACCTCCAGCCGGTCATGGCGTAGCTTTTCGAAAGGCCCGATATTATGACGGACCTCTCCTGAACGTTCTCGAAGGCCCCGATCGATACGTGTCTCTCTCCGTCGTAGATGATATCCTCGTATATCTCATCCGATATTATTAGAAGGTCCTTGTCGACAGCTATCTCCGCTATCTCCTCGAGCTCGTTTTTCGTGATCACGGATCCCGTGGGATTGTCCGGGGTGTTGAGGATTATGGCCTTGGTCTTTGAGGTTATGTGGGACCTTATCGCATCAATGTCAAGATGCCACCCGTCGTTGTATCTCATCTTTACCCGTACGGGGACCCCTCTGGCAAGTTGTACCATGGGGCCGTAGGAGACCCAAGCGGGATTCGAAAAGATGACCTCCTCCCCCCTGTTTATGAATGACTGCATGGCCGCGTAAAGCGCGAACTTGGCGGGCATGACGATCACGTTATCCTTGCTGATATCCATCCCGTTCCTCTCATTGTACCTGTTCGCAATGGCCGTTCTTAACTCGGGGATACCGAACGAGGAGGTGTAGTGCGTCATCCCCTCATCCAGCGCTTTTTTTGCGGCCTCGACTATATGTTCAGGGGTGGGAAAGTCGGGTTCTCCCAGTGTAAAGGATAGTATGTCCAGGCCCTGGTTCTTCAGCCTCTTGACCTTGTTCGATAGCGTGACGGTACCCGAGGGTTCCACGTTGCGGATCCTCTTTGAGAACATATATGCACCGAAGGCGAAATCGAGATGTTGTATAAAAAACCTGGTGTCGCTTCAATATCCAAACCGGGGGGAACCTCCGGTGGCTTCGCATTAAAACATGCCAAAAGTACAACGGGGGATGCGAGCAAGCCCGCATCCCCCGTTGGCCTGGAACAACCATACACCCTTTCCCGTGAGGGAGTGAAGGGCATCCGGATAAATCCGGGTGCGTGTGTTTAAGACGAGTGACCGTGAACCCCATATACGTATGGTCCTGGTCTCGGGTTGCCCCGATCCCATTCCCATGGTCGCACATGGTCCAAGAGGTGTCGAGGTTGTACCTTCGGGTTGCCCCGAGGGTACTTCCAGGTCCTTTCCCGGGCGGTTCGTTGGACCATGAGCGTCTGGATCCATGGTTCCGGGTTGCCCCGAAACCTCGGGTCCTTTTTCTCTTGGTCCATGGTCCTTCATCCCGATCCTCCTTCCCGAGGGAGGGAGGAGGGCATATTTCCGGGATCAGGGCCGAAGCCTTGGTTCCGGAAAGTGGACCGGTTTTGGTCGCCTTCGCCGAAGCGATGGAAACCAGTCCGTTCACAATATCCCTTGCGGGATACCCTCAAGGTCTGTCCGCAACGGCCCCGAAGGGCAGGATTGGACGAGACGTTAAGGGACATGAACGGAGGGCCCTTCGTCTGGTCCTCTGAGACGACCCTATGCCGAAACATAGGGGCCTCATCGAAGCACACACTTCATTCCAGGATCTTCGGTCCGAAGACCGCTTTTCCTGGGATGCCTCCAAGGTGCTTGGAAGGATGCATCCGATCCGGACAACGTGGACCGATGGACGCAAACCGTTCCAGGCAATTTCCTATAATATCTTCCACATATATAAAAATTGTGAAGGTTTTCCAAAGGAATTGTAACATTCTACCATATTATTAGCATATTACTAATATGGAAAAATCCTCTAGAAATGTTAGGTTCCACACCATCTTCCCATCATTTTTACAGCCAATTCCAATATTATTATAGTAAGTTTATCCTCCACTGGAAATGGCAGGGTTTTCATATATATAGGTTGCTTTTTCATGGGCCCTTGAACCGGGCTAAAAATAATTCAGTTTTGTACCCTTCAAGAGGTCTTAAAAGGGGCTTCAAGGGGTAGGTGAAAGTGAACCTATTTTTCGGAAGGGTTCCTGAATTCCACCGAGATGGTGGAGAGCTGAGAGGCCCCCCCTTCCAGAACCTCTCCGGCTCCGAGGTCGGATAACCAACCCAGCTTCCGGAAAGCGACAATATCCGCCGGAAGAAGTGTGACGGCGCCCGAGAGTCTGCTGACCATCTCCGAGGCGCCGTCCATCGGAGCCGTGACCTCCGTGCTCACCACTTCCTTCCCGTTCCTCTCCAGGTATACATGTACTACGGACTCATCCCTTATCTCGGACAGCGGCATGAACTCAGAGATGGGACAGAAACCATCTCCGTTCCTGGCAGGGTCCCCGGGATGCCCGGAGTCCATTAGCTTATCGAGCAGGGCCCCGTCCGTAATATCGAGGACGAGTCCCAATCCAAGGACATGATCCCTTGCCCTCTTCTTGCTTATTCCCCTGCACCTCCTCTGCAGGGATGCTGCAAGGAAGAGCCCCGCATCCACCACCATGCCCCTCCTCGGGAGGACAAGAGGCTTCCCGTACTGCAGGATCGTATGGGGGGCCTTGAGATAATAGGGACAGGTCCTCGTTCCCCCTATCGATACCCTTGCATCAACCGGGAATAGCACCTTGCCGACCTCCAGTCTGTAATCGCTTATGTTAAGGAATGTCATATTCTTCCCCCCGGCATATCGGGGTTCCTTGCGGGGCTAACAGATAAAAAATAAATAAAGTCTTAGGATTCATTGACAGATATGTTCAACAAAGGGGACGCGGACCTGAGGATCCTCAGAACCCTGGAGGTGCTGTACGGAGACAAGGTCCCGAAGGATGTGCCCGAGCTCGTGATGAGGATCGCACAGGTGATCGAGGACCCCCGGCTGCTTCCCTCGCATGTGGAGTACATCACCCAGCATGAGGGCATCAAGGACCTCAGGTTCCACCTCGTGAGGATGCAGCTTGAATCGGAGCTTAGAGTGCGCGAGGACGTGGACCGCCACTCCAGCCGTTTATGGGTATCGCAGACCCTCGAGAGGATAGCCTTCGGTGAACTCCTTGTCGAGGGTATCAAGAGGGAGGAGGAAGAGGAGGAGTGATGAGATAGATCCACGGTGGAAAGCATCATGGCCCCAACCCATGGGCCCCATACCGAACACATCCGGTAGGATCACGAGCATCGTATCCGAGGGAGGAAATGCACGGTTTTTTGAATGCCCGAGCTTGATAAAACCATCTGGACCCTTGTGGGCCCTATTACAGCACCCCGGAGATAGTTATATATATATGTATTGAAACACTTATACCTGATCAGGTCAGCGGGATGGGATCCACGCTGTAAAACGCAGGTTACCAGCATAGACGGCAGTCCGAAGTAGGTGGGATATTGCACCTGAAAGAGATAAGGATGGAGAATTTCAAAACCTTCAGGAAGAAGATCTCCATTCCCGTCTTCAAGGGATTCACGGGGATCACGGGTCCCAACGGGTCCGGGAAATCGAATATTGCGGATGCTGTCCTCTTCGTCCTTGGACCAAAAAGCTCCAAGATGGTCAGGGCGAAAAGGCTCCAGGAACTCATTTTTCATGGAAATCAGAGGTGGAAAGCGGCCAAACAGTGCAGGGTGACCCTGGTATTCGACAACATGGACAGGATGATACCCGTGGATTCGGACGACGTGGAGCTGACCAGGGTGATCAAGATCTCCCAGACCGATCCCGACCAGACCCTTTCGTATTTCTACGTGAACGGCAGGACCTCCTCCCAGGGAGAGTTCGAGAACATACTTACCCACGCGAACCTGTCCGCCGAGGGATACAACATCGTCCTGCAGGGCCATGTTAACGAGTTCATCAACAAGACCCCCCTCAAGGTAAGGGAGGAGATAGATGATATTGCGGGCATAAGGAAGTACGACAGCGAGATATCCGTGGCCACCGACAAGAGGCAGAAGGCCGAGGAGAACATGGAGAACATCCGATGGAGGCTGGATTTCTTCAAGGACCGTCTGAAGGAGCTGAAAAGGGAAAAGGAGGAGGCGGAGAAATACAGGGATGCCCAGAACAGGATAAAGATGGCAAAGGCCACACTTCTCAAGGTGCAGAGGGACGGGGTGGAGGCGGAGATCCAGGGGTACCAGAGGGCTATCGAGAACGCCGAGAATGAGAAGTTGAGGTTGAAAGGGGAGATCGACCGGACGGAAGCAGAAAGGGATGGCCTCGAAAGGGAGATCAAGGAGACACAGGACAGGATAGCCGATATCACCGGGGAGGAGGGAAAGAAGCTGAAGGGCAAGCTCGATTCCGCCCGGTTGGAGCTGATGAGAGCAAAGGACATCATTGAGACCGCTGAAGAGACCATCAACGATCTGAAGGGAGAAAAAAAGCTGAGGGAGGAGGAGAGAAGGGACACCGAGAAGAAGGTACAGAAACTGGAAAAAGAGATCGAGGGGCTGCGAAATTCGATGGCAAAACTGGACGAGAGGATCGGGGAGGAGAAGAGGAAGATGGGAGATAGGGAGAAGGCGCTCGACAGGTCGGATATGGAGCTTTTAGACCTCAGGAGGGATCTGGGCTCGGTGACCAAGGAACTCGAATCGATGAGGGACCTCCTTTCAAAAAAGACCCTTGAGAGGGACAGGGAGGAGGGGAGGATCGATCTGAAGGGCTCGGCCCAGTCCGATGTCTCGCAGATGGTATCCACTCTGCGCTACGAGATAGACGATATGGACAGGAGCATAAAGGAGCTGCGGAAGGGCGCCTCCAAAGAGGAACTGGAGGAGATGCAGAGGGAGTTCCAGGAGGCACGCGGTGAGGAGAGGTCGCTCGTTAAAAGGAGCAAGGAGCTGGAGCAGGAGAGAACCGCCCTCAACAGGGCCTACACACAGCTGAAGTTGGAATTGGAGACCGATGAGAAGATCAGGAAGGGTGTCTCGATGGCGGTGGACCTGGTCCTGACCGCAAGGGACAGGGGGGAAATTAAGGGGATCCACGGCACCATCGGCGAACTGGCCGACGTACCCGAGGAATACTCCACCGCCCTCGAGGTGGCTGCGGGAGGAAGGATCTCTGCTGTTGTGGTCGATGACGACATGGTCGCCTCCAGATGCATCGACCTGCTTAAGAGGAGGAAGGGCGGCAGGGTCACGTTCCTGCCCCTGAACAAGCTCACCAGCAGGAGGCCGGGCGCAAAGTCGCTGATGGTAAAGGACGATCCTTCCACTGTAGGCTACGCGGTCGATCTGGTAAGCTACGACAGGCAGTACCAGACAGCCTTTCAGTGGGTCTTCTCCGATACACTGGTGGTGGACAACCTGGACTCGCTCAGAAGGTTGATGGGCGGCGTGAGGCTGGTAACTCTCGATGGGGAGATATCGGGTGCCGGGGGGGACATCACGGGGGGAAGCCTTAGAGGCAGCCCGCACGGAAAGGGTTTCGGAAAAAAGAGCAGGGGACAGCTCGAGGAGATAACGGAAAGACTGAAGGAGAGTACCGAACGTTCCGAGGCGCTCACCTCGCGGCTCAACGAGGTCAGGGAGACCATCGATTCCCTGGAGGCAAGGATAAGGGCCTACACGTCAGAGAGCTCGGAGAGGGAGGAAAAGGCAAGACTGCTTGAGGGCACGCTCGCTCAATCGAAGGGGCAGCTCCATGAGAAGGTCAAAGAGGAAGAGAAACTGAAAAAGGAGATCGATTCAGCAGCCGAAAGGATAACCGGCCTCAACGGGGAGATAGGAGAGCTCGAAAAAAAGGTATGCGAACTCGT
>Ga0272443_10000361_pt1 | contig 87143 bp, 51 predicted proteins | sample SSMAcet12_FD_193581 | JGI IMG/M metagenome (GOLD analysis project Ga0272443, IMG submission 193581) | Marine sediment archaeal communities from Little Sippewissett salt marsh, Falmouth, MA, United States - SSM-Acet-12 | ecosystem: Environmental > Aquatic > Marine > Wetlands > Sediment ...
CTGCGTAGGAATTTTCATTGTGAAACAGATAGGGAATTCTTGTTCCAATAGCAGTCAGTTCCGGACCGGAGAGGCTTCCCTTCAGAATTTGCAAATAGGTTTCGTACTGATAAATGGAGGAGGCCAGTACATAATAGTCTTCCCCATTCTGGTCAAATACCATGGAATGTGCAAAATCGATATCCCCAAAAGGCGCATCAAAATCATACTTCTTAACAAACCTTTTATCCCTTAGCGAAAACGCCATCAAATCGGTATAATGTTTTGGATTGATTTCCTGGTCCCCCGCCGTACTCCCAAATCCGCCCATGATATACACCGTATCCCTGACATATCCGAGAGCCGCATGCATCCGTGGATAAAAAACATCGCCGGTGGTTTGAACCGTATCCCACTGGTGAGAATTTAAGTGGTAGGCAATCACCAGGTTGGAATAGCGGTGCTGGCTATAACCGCCGAACAGATACAACATGTTCTCTTCAGGTTCGTAAAACTTGTTGTGGAACCACAACCTTTGTTGGCTATCCGGACCATCCGTGATTTCTTCCCACCTGAGATCAGGGAAATTGAAATAGAAAACCGTTCTGTCCCTGTGATTGTAGCAATATAGACTCTGACCAATGGAATCATAAAATACCTGGCTGCCGGGCGTCAGCCCTGAAAATCCGGAACTGTATTCCAGGTTTTCGCTGGAATCCGCCTGAAGGGAAAGGACTTTCATTTGCCGGTCTCCCACCAGGAATAAACGATCTTCATCAGGCGCATAACAATAGGCAGCGAATCCAGCCAGATAGGTTGAAAAATAGGATTCCCAGTTGTAATATTTCGGGCGAATCCAAATGGGGTTCTGGACCTGTGCTTCCGTACCTGAAATCACATCTTTTATTACAGTTCCATCCAGTTCATCCAGGGGGAAGTGATACAGGCATTTATTATTTATAAAGATCCTGATGTCCCTGAGGTCCATCGTGGGCACATCGGTGGTTTGAACCGGATCGAAGGTATTCCGCCCAAAAAAGATTTTCACTTTTCCTGTAAGGGGGACATCCGTTTCATACAAATTGGTGTCCGGGGTGGAGAATTCAAGGGTTCTTCTCCTGAGATTAAATAATAAGCGGATCTCTGTCCATCCGCTGAAAAGCCCGGAGTCAGGGTCCGGGACCGAGATGCTTGAAAGCAGGTCGCTGTATACAACCTGCAGGCTATTGTTTTTTGGACCGTTAAATACAAGATCTACAATGTTGTTGTCCTGATCGATGATTCGGCAAACATACCCAAAAGTGGAGGGGATTTCATCCCGAATACGCATGTGGAAAGCAAGCTCGAATTCCCCGCGGAATCTAAAATATTTGCCAGGGTACAGATCCAGTTGGGTGCGCCTGTCTTTGGAATGAGGCTGCCCCTTGAAACCCAGTCCGTATTCCTGGGCATTGACAGAAGGGCTCCACAGAATCAACAGGATACCCGACAGTATCAAAAGAGCATTTGCGCACCTTTGTTGACAGGTCTGTGGTAGTTTCATACCGGTCTTTTTCAAGCGATTGCTTTCATGACCCTGAACAGGGAAAATCGCGGGTATAATTTAAGGAAAAATCAACAATTCCAAGAAAGATTTTGGGCTTGTTATCCCAGTGCCAGCCTTGATTTCATTTTATTTTCTGCCATTAACTGTTTATTAATTTTTCATTTATCCAGCACGCATACATTGTACGTAACATGTAACCGTGTCAGATTCATGCGTTACACATAATTTCAAAGATGAGAACTGTCTCCTTTTTATCCATCGTTGTTTTATCCGCGTTATGCCCTGGCCTCCTGTGTCAGACAAGACATGCGCCTTCCAGCAAGTTCATGAGCTACAAAGGCCTGGTCATGGCGGGATACCAGGGTTGGTTTAATTGTGAAGGAGACGGAGCGGACAGGGGATGGACCCATTACAGCAAGCACGGGAAGTTTGAAGATGGCATCTGCACCATCGATCTATGGCCTGAAATGGGTGAATACGAAGTAACCTACATGACACCTTTCAGATTCGAAGACGGATCCCCCGCATATGTTTTCAGTTCCTACGATGAGAGTACCGTGGACCTTCATTTCAGATGGATGAAGGAATACGGGATCGACGGGGTGTTTATGCAGCGGTTCTTCTCGGTCCTGGTTAGCGAGAACAGGACAAATCACGCGGATAAAGTATTGAGATCGGCCCTCAAAGCAGCCAATAAATATGGCATCGCCATTTGCCTGATGTATGATATCGGGGGGATGGATGACAGCAGGTACGAGCTGATCTATGAGGACTGGAAGCATCTGGTCGATGATCTTCAACTGACCAACCAGGGAGAGCAGACCACCTATCTCTTCCACAATGAAAAACCCCTGGTGGCTTTCTGGGGCATCAGCTCTTCCCTCAGGAGCAGCGGTCATATACCGGAGATTTATGACCTGATCGATTTTGTGAAAAATGATCCTGAATACGGGGGTTGTTCCGTACATCTGGGGATTCCCTCGAGGTGGAGAACATTGGGAAGTGATACACGGGGCGATGCACGGCTACACGATGTCCTCAGAAATGTGGATGTGATTCACCCCTGGTTTGTGGGCAGGTACAATGAAGAAAGTTACGAGGCCTTCCGTCAGAACCTGATCGTGGAGGACGTGAAATGGTGCAAGGAAAAGGGAAAGTCCTATGTTCCCACCGTTTTTCCCGGATTCTCCTGGAACAATATGAAGTCCTGGGATGTATCCAATAAGATCCCGCGGAACAAGGGACAGTTTTTCTGGAAACAGATCGCCGGGGCCATTGAAAGCGGTGCGGAGATGCTGTATGTGGCCATGTTTGATGAGATCGACGAAGCCACAGCCATTATGAAATGCGCACATGAAGTCCCGGTGGGCAAAAGTGTTTTTGTACCCTATGAAAAGGGAATCCCCACCGACCACTATCTCTGGCTGACCGGGATGGCCGGGAAAATGCTTCGTGGTGAGATCCCGTTTTCTCACAGTATTCCTGAAAGAGATGAATAATTCACACAAGGGTTATGCGACACTCCTGATGCTCCTGGTTCTCCTGCAGGCGGGGATGGGGCAAATCGTGCTGGAACAGGACAACATCCGGCTGGTGTATTCTGATGCTGAGGAGGGTCCTCTGAAACTGGCTGTTCAGGCCCTGGTGAAAGATCTTTCCGATGTGCTGCATACCAATCCGGTGCGAACAGATGCCTTGAATCCGGACACCCGCGTAACAGAGATCGTTATCGTCAACGCAGCCTCCGGAAACCTGAAGATCCCCTGGGCACATCGGAAGGAACTGGATGGATTTGAGTCGCACCGGGTGTATGTTCATCCGGAGACCAACCGTGTTTATCTTTTGGGCTACGACCTGCGTGGAACCATTTATGCGATTTATACCTTTGCCGAAGAGGTCCTGGGGGTCCCACCCCTGAAATACTGGTGTTCCTGGGTCCCTGTTCCACAGGAAGAGATTTTGCTCCCTGCAGATTTCGACATCAATGTCAAGTCCCCGCAGGTGCGCTACCGGAGCCTTTTACCGGGCGACCAGGATTTTTTTGACCCCTGGAGGAAAGAATCTCCCGATCATGAAAACATCTGGCTGGAAACGGCCCTTCGCCTGAAGCTAAACACCGTTGAGACCTATTCAACCATCATGCCCCGATATAAGCTCACGGACTATGCCTGCCTGATCTCCCGCTATGGCCTGGTGATCACTTCCCACCATACCAGCGGCCTTAATACTTCATTCAGGACATGGGGCACCTACTGGAGGGAGATGAGGGGCATGGATCCTCCTGAATACCTGCTTTCGAACGAACAGGCCATCCTGGATTTTTTCAGGTACAATGCCGAGACCGTCCAACGCAACGGAATTGAAAATCTCTGGTCAGTGGCATTCAGGGGCGAAGGGGACCAGCCCTACTGGAGCATATTTAAAGATGCTCCGGAGGACGAGCAGGAGCGTGCCGAGGTGATCAACCGGATGCTGCAGGTCCAGTATGACCTGATCAAAGAGGTGACCGGCGAGGAAGAGCCATATGCAAGGATCACTTTCTATGACGAACTGGCCATTCTGATGGCAAAAGGCTACTTGAAACCTCCCGAAAGCAAGAATATGATCTGGACCTATGTGGCAGGCCGCAGGGACCATTATCCCTATGATGATATTGTGAATTTCAAAGGGGAGAAAGAGGTGAAGCTGGGATATTACATGAATTTCGGATTCGCATCCACCGGGGCCCATGTCTCTCCGGCTGAAGGCCCCTGGAAAATGGAATTCAACTATCGCTACGTGAACAATAAGGCACCGCTCTACTTTTCTGTGGTGAATATTGGAAATTTCAGGGAATTCGTCCTGGAACTTGCTGCGAATGCTGCATTGTTATGGGATCTTGATACCTATTCCACGGACCACTTTCTGGCGGACTACTGCAGGCAGTATTTCGGGGAAACCCATGCCGGTGCAATTGCCGAACTCTACAAGGAGTTTTATCATGCATACTGGATCCCGAAAGAGTCAGAATTCGAAGGATTGGACCGCCAGTTTGTATTCCAGGATCTGCGTTACGCCCGGGCATTCGACCATACCTACACCCGGTTCTATGAAGCCCAAATCGACATGAATCCCCTGCATAAGATCGGATATGAAAGCATCCCCGGCCGGACGTTCAGGATTGACAACGAATACAATGACGCGGATAACCAGGTGGATGCCATCCTTAACGGCATGAAAAGAACGATCCCGAAATTCGAGGCCGTGGCCGGGAATTGTTCCCGGATGATGCTCTTGTTGAACGAGGATCAGCAGGTCTTCTTTAACGACAACCTGAGGATCCACTGTTATTACATGACCCACCTCAGCAAAGCCCTGTACCACTATATGTTTGCATACAAGCACCAGAGGCAGAAGGAGGTGCTGGTCCGTCACCTGAAACTGGCCAGGAAGGAGGTTGTCCGTGCTCAGCAGTACTTGTTTGAGGCAGAACACGGGGTGTTCGCCAATTGGTATACCCATGCGGAGGATATGTCGAGAACCTTTCAGATCCATGAATTGCAGGAAAAAATTTCACTCCTGCTGGAACAGGCCCAGATCTCACATTGATCTTGTGCCATGGATCGGCGAAAACCAATACAGACCCTTTGCCCCTATAATCCTGGGCATGGATGTATCCCATGAACTGGTGGATGATTTTGAAAGATGGAAATCCGCTTTTTTATGGGCCAATGCATCCTTTGACCTCATCTATATTCAGACGAAAGGGGCTATCAAAGGATGGGATGGCGAAACCGCCCTGCAACATGTTCACGAATTCATCCGGATTCCGGTAATCACCTGCGAGGAGTGTATGATGCCCTTCTGTGTTCTGGGGCTGACCCTGCTGAGCAAGGAGCAGGGAATCATAGCAGCGGCAATGGCCAAACCTACCGGGTTTGAACCGGAAAGAATTTGAGAGGCAAAACCAGATGGAGGAACCCCTGCGCAGCATACGCTACCTGCGGGAGGAATGTGGGGCTGGATTGAAATCTGTGTGATCCATGAGACCTTGTCTTGGGGATTTACCCTATCTCATCAGGATGCCCCTTTTCACAAGAACCCTGTTTCCGGTGTGCAACCGGAAATAATACATGCCCTCAGGCAGCCCCATGCCATCGAAGGAAAGGGTATGGGTACCCGCCGGAAATTCTGTTTGCACCGGCAAACCTGCTTCCCGCCCGGAAGGATCGAATACCCTTAAGGAAATGAGACCACCCTTTTGAAGGAAAAAAGTCAGTCGGAAGGTTTCTCGGCATGGATTTGGATAAATGATCAGATCAGGCCCCACCTCTGCATTATCAAAGGAAGTGGGATCCAAAGGATCAGTGGTGACCTTTACTTCCTCCGAGTACCCGGAATACCCTGCATGATTAAATGCCCGCAACCGATACTTATAGGTGGTTTCTGAAATGACCGTGGTATCGATGTATGTAGCTACATTCGCGTCCACTGTGTCCAGTAAGCTGAATAGTCCATCCATGGTTCGCTCAATCAGGATGCCGACACTGTCCCCGTAGTTCCCGGACCAGCTCAGATCTACCCGTCCGGAAGAAATCACAGACGCCGTTAGCTCAGTGGGTGCTGGGGGGAGGAGAGGGGCAACAGTCTCACAATAGGTCACCTGGCACCAGGCTTTCAAGGAGTCAGTACAGAGAAAGCCGAGGACCGTTACACTACCTGAAACGGCATTGACAACGGGTTGATTTTGACTCCCCGGGTGATACACATCCAGAGAACACTGGGAAGCCGACTTTAAATTCACATCATATCCCCCGTTGTTATATGCAACTACAGAGCCGGTAATACCGGAGACTTCACCTTCTACTCCCAGGCCCCCGGCATAGCTTGACAAGTTCCCGTCATCTTTTAATCCAAGGTTTCCAAATACAAGAATATCCACACGGTTATCCTCAATAATGCCGTCGGGTTGTTTGTTCCTGAAACCCACTCCCTGCATCTGGTTGTTGTAGCACAGGGCCTGAATGTAATTGTCCCGAATGATGGACCCCTGACCGGAGGTGCTGGCAATATTAAAACTGAAACCTCCCCTCTGGTTATCATAGGCTTCGCACGCAAAGAATTTGTTCCCCACAATGATCTCCCCCAGGTCCACCGGATCGCCTGAGCCATCCAGTCGGGAAAAACAACCAAATCCGGGTCCGGCATTTCTCCTGCCAATGCACCTGTAAAATTCTGAATACCTGCATTTGGGGGTCCACCCGTCGCTGCCGCAATCTTCAGCGATACAATCGTACCACTTGTTGTATTCCCCTTTGTCGGTCAATGCGTTCCCAGAAGCACCTGAACCTACCAGGTTCCTGCATTCATTGTAGCGGCTTTCAGGTCCGAGGGTAAATCCATCATCAGAACCTCCAATCACGTGAAAATCATGAAAATACGAATCTGTAACCGAAACGAAATTCAGAAAACGTATGGAACGGGATCCATCCCGGATATCAGATCCATAATAGGTCCCGCCCGACATCTCGACGTTGGAGGCTCCACCCGGCTGTTCAGTAATGCCGGTTGGCCTGCGGGCATCCACCCCGGGACCTGTAAAACCGACCCTGTCCAGGTCTACGTCTTCACGTAATGCAAGGGAGCCATCCAGGATCCAGGTGAAATCGGAAGGCAGGTAGATGGTCCCGGCGATGGCAAAGGATCCTTGCAGGACAAGGGTATCTCCGGGCAGTAGGGAGTCCAGGGTATTTTGTATCACCGGGGCATCATCCCCCCCTGAGGGTTCGATAACAATTTCAATGGAATAACCATGGATGGATTGAAAAAGGATCAGCAAGGTGATCGGCAATATTCTTTTCATGCTTCAACTACCTCCCATATAAATTTTATCAGATCCGCAGGATCTTTTTGTGTTCCGGATCCCAGGCGGTACGGCATTTTTCCCTGTACGAAATATCTGCCATTGCAATGACTACTGCTTCCTGCCGGGCCATTTCGATATTTGCAGAGGTCTCGCCTCCGTGGCGGATGCAGTCCAGCCACTCACTCAAATGAAGATGTGCCACATCCCATGCCTTTCCCTGGATGTGAGTGGTGGTTAATCCCCTGGAGGAATAATAGGCAGCAGACGCACCGGAGACAGCGTCAAATGCAGTTTCTTTCCCGGTTCCGGGCAAGATCTCCACCATGGGCCAGGAAGGATTCAGCAAACCTTTGTCCAACAAGGCTTCATATTTCTCTGATTTTCCATCCGGTGTCATGCTCAGTGATTCTCCGAAAGACATGGACGCATCCTTGCCGTAAATGGTGCGTGGCCTGACATGTGAGGATGTAAGGTTTGCACTGTAGGTGAGCGTGATCCCTTTCTTCCCGTATTCAAAACAAGTATGAAGCACGTCCGGTATATCGCCAAACTCTTTGTAGTAATACTGTCCTCCGGAAGCGGATACCAGGTCGGGGATTCCCAGGTGCAGCAGCTGATTTACCGCATCAAATTCATGGCTAAACAATTGGCCGAAAAGCCCGGTATCGTAATCAAAATATCGGGCCCAGCTGTAATACCTCCGGATACTGAAGGGTACATCAGTAGCTTTCCCGAGCCATTGCTTCCAGTCAATGGAAGACTTATCCCCGGGTTTAGGCTTTCCGGAACCGTTCACATGCCGGATCCAGGCACCAGAGGGTGTATTCCGGTTTGTGGTGGTTTCCACCTGAGAAATATTTCCCAGCATTTCCCTTCGAATGATCTCTTTTGCCTGCTGAAACACCGCATTTTGAGGTATCTGGTGTCCCAGTTGAAATACCACCCCACTTTCTTTGATCGTTTCGTAGAGAGGTTGGATCTCCTCTTCCCGGTGGACAGGTGCTTTCTCACAATAGACATGTTTGCCGGCCCTGGCGGCATCCATGGTCATTTGGGCATGGTGGTGGTCCGGAGTAGCCACAATGACGGCATCAATCCCGGAATCCGAAAGCATATCCCGGTAAGTTCTGTAGCGTTTTACAGGGTGCTTCCTGGCAATGTCTCCTCCGGTGAAAATGTCGTGTCCGGCCGTGGCGAGTCCCTTTTCGGCGTGAAGGTCAAAAACATCGCAGATGCCTGTAATCGCTACGTTTAAATTGCCATCTTCCATCTGGGATTTAAGCGTTTCCAGGCCCGATTCTTTTTGCTTGGCGAGTTCTTTTTCAAAAGCGCTTTTTTCTATGAAGCCCAGTGCCTTGGAAAGCTGGGTGCCCCTCACCCCAAATCCGATGATCCCGATCCTGATCAGGTCCCCCGATGAAGCAGTCACCTGCCGAACGCTGGATAAAAGATCCTCCAGCCCAAGTTCGCGTACCATCTCTTTTCGAACATCGTGTGCGGTATCATCTTTGATCTTGCGAAGCGCTTCTACTCCGAATAACCCCAGGACCGGCACTCCGGCCAGGGCTTTGAGCACATTCCTTCTCCCGATTTCCTTACCCGTTTTCATATGCATTCAAAAATATCATTCCTTAACCCATACCAGGCTAAGCAGGCGCTAATGACCGAAGTCAGTAAGGTGCTGTGATGCTTCAGCGAAGGATTACCAGGTCCGGATGCGGATATTCCTGAACGAAACATCGTTTCCATGGCCCTGCAGAAGGATGTGGCCCTCATCCAGTTCCCCGAAATTTTCCAGATCACTGTACTTGCTCAAGCTAAGGAGTTCCCTGAAAGCCAAACTCTTCCTGTCAAACTCAAGGACCTTTTCATCATTGAGCCAGTGTTCCACCTTGTTGCCGTCCAGAACGATCCTGACCTTATTCCAATTCCCAGGGGGCTGGATGCTGATATCCTCCGGGGCCGGGATCATGTCGTACAGACTGGCCATCTTATGGTTACCATCCCTCCCTTGCTGGGCATCCGGATGTCTGTCATTGTCCAGTAACTGGTATTCCAGACCCAGGAAGCTTCCTTCATGTCCGGGAAAATCATCGGTCACCTGGTACTTTATGCCGGAATTGGCTCCTTCGGTAAGCCTTACTTCCATTTCCAGCTCAAAATTTCCGTAGCGGTCCTTTGTTATGATGTCATGCCCCCCGGGCTGGCCTTCTTTCTCGCCCAGAACGGTCAGGATCCCATCTTCCACCACCCATCCGTATTCAGGAAAGTTGGTAGATTCTGTATCCCTCCATGATTCAACAGATGATCCGATAAACAGCGGTATCCACTTACTTTCCTCGGTGGAGTCATTTGCAGACGGATTTTCTTTACCCGAACACTGGGTAAGCAAAACGATCCCGATAAGGAATATATACTTCGTATTCATAGGTTGTATGTTTAAGAATTTTAGAATTCTGGCTCCCATCCGGGTTCGTATTCACGTCCCCAGAGCGCTTGTGCTTCCTCATCCCCCGTAATATGTCCGGTTTTCGGATCAATTACCAGCCCTCTGCCCACACGCTGGGCGATGTTCCCTAATTGTACCCAGGTCGTGCTCTTGTGGCCGGTTTCCACATCCGCATTCAGTGTAGCGCCAGTCCGGATGCACTGCAGGAAATTATCGATATGAACATTGTCAAGACTTGCTGCGGGGCTGGCGGTGTTCCTGCCGTCAATAACCACATCCGACTTTACCTCCTTGACGATGTTTTCATCCATGTCATAGATCGTATAGCCATCGTGGCCTGTAAGCATGCTGCCTTTATCTCCATAGAAAATGACCCCCCGGTCGAGACCTTCCACCTTTGTCCCGTTGCAGCTTCGTCCTTCCCAAATAACAGAAGCCTTATCGCATTCATAAGTAATAAGCTGCGTATCAAAGGCCTCCCAGTCATCCTGGTAGTGATAGCGTCCACCCACTGAATGAACCCGGGTTGGAAAATCCACCCCCAAACCCCAACGGGCCAGGTCGACTTCATGGGTGCCGTTGTTCAGCGCTTCCCCCGTTCCCCAGTTCCAGAACCAATGCCAGTTGTAATGAATCAGATTATCCCTGTAGGGACGTCTTGGCGCAGGTCCCTGCCAAAGATCATAATCCAGATTTGACGGAACAGGAACTACATTTCCGGTTCCGATGGGGCCGCGGTTGTTGGTATACCATGTTTTAGCCATGTAGGCATTTCCAATGGCCCCGTTTTTCAATTCGGCGATCCCTTCTGTGAGCAATTTCCATGAACGCCTTTGTGCGCCCATCTGAACCACACGGTTGTATTTTTTTGCTGCCTGGATGGCCATTTCACCCTCCGCGGGACTATGGCTGAGCGGTTTTTCGACATACACATGTTTCCCTGCTACACAGCTCATGATCGTCGCAGGTGCGTGCCAGTGATCGGGTGGAGCGAGAAATACAGCATCAATTTTTTTATCTTCCAGCATTCTGCGAATATCCTTTTCGCTTTTTGGGGACTTGCCGACCGCCTGTTCCACAGCGGATATTCCTTTTTGCAGGGCCTTGTCTTCCACATCGCATATGGTCCGCACTATGGTATTCTCCCGTGTGGCAAAATTGGCAGCCATGCTTTTCCCCCGGCCGTTCGTGCCCATAACACCAACGATGATCCTGTCGCTGGCACCCATGATCCGGGAATAACTTTCAGCAGAAAACCCAAAACCGACTCCGCCGATGGCCAGCGCTGAAGATCCTGCCGCTACTTTTTTTATGAAATTTCGTCTGGTCTCTTCCATATCATTGATTTGTATTACATGGATTGAAATTTGGATGAAGAAGTAAAGTCTTCGAGCCTACAATATCAAAAAGATAAGAGTTCCCGGCTTAACGCTGCATTAACAAAAGGATTAATGCCGGGCAGCCTTTGTATTCCTGGCCGGCAGCGCCTTCCCACCTGTGCAGGAGGAGGGGGTAATCCAGGGAAATTTTTATCGGGTAATGAACCAGAGAACGCTTTTTTATCATCTACCGGCCACGTTAATCAATTATTAACCCATGGTTTATCCAGTACGATTAGATTTAAAACTCTATATTTTAAGCGGGAATGAAATCTTACCCAGGGGCAGCATTTACTGCCTCGCATGGCGGGCCGTGAAGTGGGATGCAGCAAACGTAAAGATCATAATGCATGGAAGATTTTTTAAGAAACACCAAACCGGACACCTGGCACATCATCTCTTTGACCATACTGCGCATGGCCATCGGCTGGCACTTCCTTTACGAAGGTTTAATCAAAATAATCAATCCAGATTGGTCGGCCGCAATCTATTTAAGTAATTCGATCGGGCCTTTTTCCGGGATCTTCCAGTGGATCGCACGGAATCCGGTGCTGCTGGGGATAGCCGATTTCCTCAACGAATGGGGCCTGGTGGCGGTTGGACTGGGCCTGATGATCGGACTTTTCAGCCGGTGGGCCTGCATGGGAGGCATGCTGTTGCTGGGACTCTATTACCTGGCAAGCCCCCCGTTTATCGGGCTTGGCAACGCTGCACTGTCTGAAGGGAATTATCTGATTGTAAACAAAAACTTGATCGAGTTCCTCGCGTTGTGGGTCGTATTTATGTTCAATGACAGCAGAGTATTCGGAATCGACCGTTTTTTCAGGCGGGCGGGGCCTGAATCTGAAAGCTGATTCGGATAATCATAATTCCCGTTATATATGAAAACAAGACAGTTATTGGAGCTTTTTTTCTGCGGATTGCTGACTCTTTTGATGCACATTCCCGTGAGTGCCCAAAACGTAACCCTGATGAGCTACAACCTGAAATTTGCCAGCCCGGACTTCCAACCTTCCTGGGTTGTCAGGAGAGATTGGCAGGTGGACCTGATCCGGAAATATGATCCTGACATTATCGGTACCCAGGAAGGATTAAAGGAACAGATCGATTTCCTTGCCGATCACCTGCCGGAGTATGTGGTGGTAGGGGAAGGCCGAAAGGGCGGTGATGACGATGAACATATGGCTATCTTCATCAAACGGGATAAATACCGGCTCCGTGAATTGGGCAGTTTCCAGCTTTCAGAAACCCCCGAGATCATTGGCAGCGGACCGGATGTAAATCCACGGATGGTTACCTGGGTCCGCCTGGCGTTCATCACACGTCCGGCTGTTGGTGAGGAGAGTCCCCATCCACAGGATTTCCGGGGCCACTGGGAAAACACCCGGGAATTTTATGTCTTTAATACCCACTATTTCAATGGCCGCAGAGACAGCCTGGCCAGGTTGAACGCATCCCGGTTGATCCATAAACGTGTAAAGGCGCTGGAGCGATTCGGGGCCTGGGAAGCCGAGCGGCCCGTTTTCCTGCTGGGTGATTTCAACTGCCCTCCTGGCAGTCAACCTTACAAGGTACTCGCTGGGAAACAGGATGGGCATCCGCCTGGTCTTTTTAAAGACTCTTCCAGGGACCACGATGACATCGACTGGATCCTTTACAAAGGGGCGCTTGAGGTGTTGCACTACGAAGAAGTGGATTACCACGTGGACGGGATCTATCCCTCCGACCATAAGCCCATCTTTGTGGAATTCCGGTGGCTTAAATGAATCCCGAAATGCAGAAAATCCGACTCCTGTTTCTGGCATCCCTTTACCTGGGATTTATATTTTTCCATTCCTGCCATCGCGGGCAAGTTCCCTTCACCTTCGTGCAGATGTGCGATCCCCAGCTTGGAATGGGAGGCTATGGCCACGACACTGCCTCCCTCAGTCAGGTGGTAAGGCAGGTCAATGAACTGGATGCCGATTTTGTGTTGATCTGCGGCGATCTTGTCCACCATCCCTCAGACTCCAGTTTTAATGATTTCAGAGACATTACCGCTGGATTCGACATGCCCGTTTACCTGGTGGCCGGCAATCATGATGTGGGGAATTCACCCAGCGATTCTTCTCTCAGGTACTTCCGGGAAAATCTGGGGGAAGACTATTATGATTTCACATACGGGGGCTGGGCATTCGTCATTTGCAACACCCAGTTATGGAAGAATTCTCTCGGGGAAGAATCTGTTGAACACGACCGGTGGTTCCGGCAGGTCCTGATCCGATATTCCGGGAGATCCAAACCCATGGTTGTGGTTGGCCATCATCCTTTATTTGTGCGGGATCCAAGCGAAGAAGAGGCCTATTTCAACCTGCCTTCTGAGAAACGGAAGGAGATCCTGGATTTGTTCGTCGAACACGGAATCAAGGCCTACCTGTCCGGTCACAAACATGAAACCCTGTTAAACAATTATATGGGAATTCAGCTGGTTACCGGTGAAAGCACATCCCGGAATTTCGACGACAGGCCCCTGGGCTTCAGGATTTGGGAAGTCACCAGGGACAGCCTCCGGAATCACTTCGTTCCGCTTGAAATCCATCCGGAATGAAAGGATCCCCGTTTTTTCGGTTCATGCTTTTACTGGTAATCGTGCCGCCGGGAGGCCCAATTAAGGTAAAATTAATTTTCTTTTAAACCCAGAAGTTGTATATAGTATGCAGAGTCACCCAGGAATGAACCAAAATCTTTATACCGCCATTCGCGTTGTACTTGGGGCCTTTGCCCTTCTTCTGACTGCATCCTGTGCACCGGACAGTGATCCTCCGCACCTTGTGATCATCCTGATGGATGACATGGGGTATGGTGATCCCGGATGTTACAATCCGGATTCAAAGATCCCCACACCCCACATTGACCGTCTTGCACACGAAGGGATGCGTTTTAGGGATGCGCATGCTGCGGGAGCACTTTGCCACCCCTCCCGCTATGGATTGATGACGGGGAGGTATCCTTTCCGGGCGGATCTTTCCGTGTGGAGAAAGCATCCCACCATTGAAGCAGATCGCCCCACACTTCCTTCCATCCTCAGGAACGGGGGATATCACACAGCCATGATAGGGAAATGGCACCTGGGATTCGATGAGAAAGGCTATGACGAACCGCTTTCCGGTGGACCGGCAGACCGTGGTTTTGATCAGTATTTTGGCATCCGTGCCTCCACTGACATTCCTCCGTATTTTTACATTCGGGGCGACCGGGCTGTGCAAGCACCCACGGATACTATTGAAGCATCTTTTTCACCAGGATGGTCCCCCATTCAGGGCGCATTCTGGCGGAAAGGCGCCATTGCCCCGGACCTGAAGCTCGGGGATGTACTCCCGCGCTTAACGGATGAGGCCATTGCAATTATCAAAGATTATTCAGAGCAACCGCGAAAGGGTAAGCCGCTGATGCTCTACCTGGCCTATCCGGCTCCGCACACCCCCTGGCTTCCTTCTCCGGAATTTGTAAGGAAGAGCGGTGCGGGTATGTATGGGGATTTCCTTATGATGGTGGATGATCAGATCGGGAAGGTCACCGGGGCTCTGAAGGAAGCAGGGATGTGGGAGCATACCCTGCTGCTCTTCAGTTCCGACAATGGCCCAGTATGGTATGATGCAGATGTGGTCAGGTTCGGCCATGATGCTGCCGGCGGGCTGAGGGGCATGAAAGGGGATGCCTGGGAAGCAGGTCACCGGGTACCCTTTATCGTGCGGTGGCCCGGAAAGGTGCAGGCAGGGAGTATCAGCGACCAGACCATCTGTTTCACCGATGTATTGGCAACCTTCTCAGAAGTGGCAGGGGCGGAACTGCCGGAAGGTGCCGGTCCTGACAGCCACAGTTTCTACGAAGTGTTGCTGGGCAGACAGCCTGCACCGGAGCCCGTGCGTCCCCCCATCGTCATGCAATCTGCCTACGGAGCCTACCTGATCCGTTCCGGCCCCTGGAAATTGATCGACCGTCTTGGCTCCGGGGGATTCTCAGAGCCTGGTCTGTGTACTCCGGGACCGAATGAACCCGAAGGCCAGCTGTATCACCTGGAGGAGGATCCGGGTGAAAGGGTCAACCTGTACCAAGACCGCCCGGAGGTCGTAGAAATGTTACTTAACAAACTCAGTAAAATCCTTGAAAATCAATAAGATGAAACACAAACCTTTCATTGCGCCCGCATTCCTTCTGTCACTATGCCTTTGCATTACCGCATGTAAGGGCACGCATGAGAAACAGAAATCTGACAATCAGGAACCCGTGGACCTGGTGAATCTTTACATGGGGAATATCAGTCACCTGCTGGTACCGGCATATCCCACCGTTCACCTTCCCAACAGCATGTTGAGGGTGAAGCCCGAGCGTACCGATTTTACAGGGGTGGAGCTTCACGGTCTGCCTCTGATGATCACAGGCCACAGACGATCCAGTGCATTCAACCTGAGTGTCTGGCAGGGAAAGGAAGAGGACCTCAGACCGGTCATAGACTACAGTTACGACCATGAAAACATCACACCCTATTCCTATTCAGTGTACCTGGATGAAGCAGGCATACAGGTGAGCTACGGGCTTTCACACCAGTCGGGGATCTACGAATTTATGTTTGACAAACCAGATCTGACTTTTGTCATCCTCCACTCCGCGAAAGGCTCACTGAATTGGGACGGCAGGGCATTAAGCGGCATGCAGGAGATTGGGAACGGAACGGCAGCATTCATTTACATCCTGCCGGTCACTGCACCGGCTCAGGTTTACTTCTTAAAGGAAGGATTGCTCGAGGAGAGCCAATCTGCCAGTGGCCGAGCGGCCTGCCTAGTGCTTGCATTTGCGGACGTCGCTGCCGGCCTGGAAATGAAATACGGAATCTCCTTTATCGATGAGCAGCAGGCCCGGGCCAACCTGGAGAGAGAACTGACCGGCAGGTCAATTTCCGAACTCCAGGAAGAGGGACGGGAGATCTGGAACAAGGCATTGGGGAAGATCAGGGTTACGGGTGGCACAGAGGAAGACCGAAAGGTTTTCTTTACATCGCTGTACAGGTGTTATGAGCGTCCGGTTTGCATATCAGAGGATGGTAAATATTTCAGTGCCTATGATGGAAAAGTGCATGATGACCAGGGAAGACCTTTTTATACCGATGACTGGATATGGGATTCCTACCGGGCCCATCATCCGCTGAGGATCCTCCTGGATGCTCCCATGGAGGAGGACATCCTTCATTCATTTGAATTGATGACCCGGCAGATGGAAAATCCCTGGTATCCCACATTTCCTGGAATAGCAGGGGATGCGAGGGCCATGAATTCCAACCACGGGGTGGCCAGTGTGCTTGATGCACACCGCAAAGGCCTTGGAAATTTCAACCTTGAGAAATCCTACCAGGCATGCAGGGCGGCCGTGATGGAAAAAACCCTTGCTCCCTGGTCGGGGAAGCCTGCCGGAGAGCTGGATGAATTTTACAAAACGCACGGGTATATTCCCGCACTTGGCAGGGGCGAAACGGAAAGCATTCCGGAGGTCCACAGCTTTGAAAAACGACAGCCGGTGGCTGTCACCCTGGGTACAGCCTACGATCAGTGGTGCCTGGCGGAACTTGCCGGTGAACTGGACCTTGGGGATGATGAGGCATATTTCCGGCAGGCTTCGTTCAATTACCGGAACCTGTTCAATCAGGAAACCGGCTTTTTTCATCCCAAAGACAAATCCGGCCAATTCATCATGCCTTTCGATTACCGGTTTTCCGGCGGGATGGGGGCCAGGGAGTATTATGATGAGAATAACGGATGGATCTATCGCTGGGATGTGCCCCACAATATCCCGGACCTGATTGATCTGATGGGGGGAAAGGATGCCTTTGTCAGCGGGCTTGATGCCATGTATTCAGAACCCCTGGGGAGAAGCAAGTATGCCTTTTATGCACAGTTACCCGACCATACCGGGAATGTGGGCCAGTTCAGCATGGCCAATGAGCCCTCTTTGCATATTCCCTACCTGTATACTTTCGCAGGCCAGCCATGGAAAACCCAGAAATACATCCGGAAACTCCTGAACGAATGGTTCCGGGATGATCTCATGGGGATACCCGGGGATGAGGACGGGGGAGGGATGTCTGCATTCGTGGTATTCAGCCAGATGGGATTCTATCCGGTTACTCCCGGCGACCCGGTTTATACCCTGGGGAGTCCTGTGTTCGAAAAGGTATCGGTGGACCTCTGGAATGGCAACACCTTTGAGATCCATGCAAAAAATGCCTCTCCGGAAAATAAATATATCCAGTCTGCGGCACTGAACGGAAAAATCCTTGAGACACCGTGGTTTTCTCATGATCAGCTGTCAAATGGGGGCATGCTTTTACTGGAATTGGGCCCCCGGGCAAACCGATCATGGGGTAACGGTTCGCAATGAGATATCATAAACAAACTGTCATGAACGTACGATCAGTTCTCTTTGTCATCCCCTTCCTTTTCATCTTCCAGAGCCGGACCATTTGGGGACAGGAAGTGGTGGATGCCACCACCCTGGATCAAAAGATCATGGCCGGCTACCAGGGCTGGTTCAATGCCAGCGGGGACGGTAGTGGATATGGTTGGATCCACTGGTCCCGATCCGGAGCCATGCCTGCTGCAGATAATATCACCTTCGATATGTGGCCTGATATGAGGGAATATGAAGAGGACGAGTTGTTCGAGACCAGGTTTATTTACCCGGATTTGAGCAATGCAGGACTTTACAGCGCATATACACCCAGGACGGTAGACCGGCATGTGAAATGGATGAAGGACTATGGGATTGACGGGGTTTTTGTTCAGCGTTTCATCAGCAGCGCCCTCAGCAGGGGCGATCTGCGCGATTCGGTCCTGCAAAATGTAAGGCGTGCAGCTGAAAAACATGGACGTGTATTTGCCAATATGTATGACCTGTCCGGAGGAAAGGAAACCATGGTGGAAGATGTGAAGAATGACTGGATGCACCTGGTGGATGACCTCCACATCCTGGGAAGTCCGAATTACCTACACCACAATGGCCGGCCGGTTCTTTCCATTTGGGGATTCAATGTGGGTGGCAGCCGGGGGGTGCTTACCGCCGGCATGGCAGCGGAGATGGTCCGGTGGTTTACGGAAGACGCTCCCGAAAAATACCGGGTAACCCTGAAAGGGGGAGTAAACGACGACTGGCGTACGCAATCCTCAGAATGGCAGTCAGTGTACGATGAACTGGATATCATCAGTCCCTGGGCGGTGGGACGATATGGAAGCGAAAGCGGTGCTGACAACTACCGGACCAATAACATCGAACCGGATCTGATCAGTGCAGAGGGAAGAGGGTCGGACTATATGCCCGTGGTCTTTCCCGGTTTCTCCTGGTTCAATCTGAAAGGGGAGAAATTCAACCACATTAAAAGGAACGGCGGCGGTTTTTTCTGGCGGCAAATTTACAATGCGGTGGATGCGGGTTGCGATATGGTGTATGTGGCCATGTATGATGAGGTAGACGAAGGGACGGCTATCTATAAGCTCGCTGAGAATGCCGGTCAAACACCGACCACCGGAAGGTTTGTAACCCTGGATATCGATGGTTTCAAGGTGCCCAGCGACTGGTACCTGCGGTTGACCGGGGCCGGAACAAGGATGCTGCGTGGAGAGATCCCGGTATCCAGCTCCATTCCCATTGATCCCTATCCGGATGATGCAGCGTTTGATTCCCAGGAGGCCCCCACGGTGATGGCACCCGCTTCCGCCACATTTGTGGAGCTTTCTTTTATGAATACAGGGACCACGGTATGGTCCGGGGGAGATCAGTACCGGCTACGCTTTACGGGATCGCCGGACAGCCTGCTCTGGGGGAGTGAACCACTCATCCTGGAATCTGGAGAGTCCATCGCTCCCGGTCAAAAAAAAACCTTTTTCTTTGAGATAAATGCCCCCGCAGAGGAAAGCGTGTACCCTTTCCAATGGCAAATGGCCCGGGACAGCCTGGGCAATTTCGGGGAAAGCTCCACGCTCCGCTACATTGAAATCGGGAATTCCATCCGGTACCTGGATGATTGCGATGCGCTTTCTGATTGGGAGCCTGCCCTCAACCTGTCCCTGAACAATACAGACCAGAAGCAGGGAGGTGGTTGTATAGAATATACAGGAGCCTCCGAAGGTCAGCCTGAATTCTGGAAGGTCTTTCCTGAAGCCTATGCCTCCGGTATACCGGTTCAGGACGGGATCCTGCAGTTCTGGTATTTCGTATCGGGCGTGACATTGCTGGGGCCTGAGCCCATGGTGCAGCTGGGAAGCGGAGGGGAAAAGGATCTCAATGTGTTTTACTGGTCTCTTTCGGACCTGAATGACGGATGGAACCTGGTGTCCCTGGAATTTGAAGAGGCCCTGATATCCGGATCTCCGGATGCGGAGGCCCTGAACTGGTTCTGTTTATCAGCTGGGCAGGATGCATCCCTGACTACCCGGATCGATGAAATAAGGGTATTTGACCGTTTTGACGGAGCCCCGCGTTATAACCTGGTTGTTAATAGCGGCAGCGGATCGGGGCAGTATGTGGAGGATGCAATCCTTACCATTCAGGCCGAGGAGGCGCCTGCGGCACAGGAGTTCATCAGTTGGTCCATCGACTCCGGTGAACCGCTGATCGAAGATATCAATGCACAAACCACTTCCTTGAGAATGCCTGCCGGGGATGTGGAGATCAGTGCCCGCTACAAGCTGCTGGGCATCTACCTGGATGATTGTGACCTCCTGAAGGATTGGGGTTCTTCGGCGGACTTGAGCCTGAATACAACCGATCAGCAGGAAGGACTGGGATGCATCGAATTCACCGGGAGCAGCACCGATGAATTCAAAAAGGCCTTTTCAACTCCTTACAATTCCGGGACAACCGCTGAAAGCGGGAAATTGCAGTTCTGGTATTTCGTATCCGATCCCAGTTTGCTCGAAAATTCCAACCAGGTGGAGCTGGGAAGTGCGGGTCGCAACGACCAGAGTGAATACAACTGGAAGATTGGCAGCCTTTCCCCGGGATGGAATTTCATCAGCCTGGATTTTGCATCTGCAGGTGTGACCGGGGGAGTACCTGACCTGAGCGCCATCAACTGGTTCCGGGTTTATCATTTCAAGTCTGGTTCTGTGACAACACGGATCGATGCCATCGAGATCGTGGATCCCAATGCAGGGGAACGGTATCCACTGACCGTATTCAGCGGAGCGGGTGATGGAAATTTTTACGCCGGTATGGAGGTATCCATCCAGGCAGATCCGGCTCCGGAAGGGATGGTCTTTGATGCCTGGGTGATCGAAGCCGGAGAGCCGGAGATCGCAAACAGGCTGCTTGCCTCCACCACCCTGGTCATGCCTGCCGGACAGGTGATTGTTTCGGCTAGCTATAAATCTGCGCGGAAATATACCCTCACTGTGAACGGGGGAACCGGAAGCGGAGAATACGATCCGGGCGAGACGGTCATGATCAGCGCCAATGCCGGACCGGAGGGTCAAATTTTCCAGGAATGGATCATTGAGCAGGGGAATCCTGAGATCAGCAACCTGAATGCATCCGTGGCCAATCTGACCATGCCTTCTGAGGACGTGGTGGTTTCGGCCAGGTATGTGGATCCCAGCCTGTCAGCGAAAGATCCTCTGGCGGAAGCCACGCTCAGAATATATCCCAATCCGACACAGGCTTACCTTACCGTAGGTTTTCTGTCTGAAACAGCTTCTAAGGTGGATATCCGCTTATACGGTATGAGCGGAGTTGAAGTAGCCAGGCTCATTCAGGGGGCACCAGTAATGAACAGTACCTTCGCCGTTGATTTAAAGGTGTCGGAATTCAATGTCGGTATGTATTTGCTTAGAATTCAAACCGATCAGTGGGTCGCTATCAGGAAAATTGTAGTTTGGTAATAATGATGATCGTACACGAGTATCCGATTAATCTCAACTGCTTCTCATATATCTCTTTGACATCTTTGTAATTCTGAATGGTTGTAGAAGCAAAGGTATAACGTACTTAATTCCATCACATTAAACACATAGCCGTCAATGAATCTCTTTAGGAGAAGATCTGTAAGCTGAAGGTTGGAAAATTGACCTTGAAGCATAGATTTCATTTTAATTCATCGCTAAAACAGCAATTCTCATTATAGTCTATACGCGCATAACAAGCTCTACAAGCCAGATACAACAAGGATTTCAAAGAACGATATTATAAGCTAATAGGACACTGGTGAAGAATTTCACAAGTTATAAAACATGTACTTCAACCGATGAAAGGGTTCAATTAATGGGATACTCAACAAAAAAATTAGCAGGGCAGAATAGATTCTCAAAACACGATCACGCGCGACTGGAAGGAGCGAGTAATCTGGCAGGATTATGAATGACCTATAACACCTGATTAAATTCATTCCAGCCATGCCGACTGGATTTCAAATCCATAACGTTCTCCATCATAACCGGGATCAGTGGAGGTATCGATCATAAATTGAATTTCATCAATATAACGGTTCTTTAAAGGCCTGGGTGATCCCGTTTCGCCCCAGGAAGGACAATACATACCGGAAGTGTACAATCTTGGAAGCAGCATGAACCTGTCGGGTTTAAAAGAATTTAACAAGATCCTGTGGTCCTTTGGCTTTTCATCAACCGGAACCACAGCACTGAATGAATTGCCGTACCTGTCGACCAGGATAACTTTCAAAGGAGCAGGATTGTCAAAGTTTGTCTTTGCTCTGATAACTATTCCCCGATAAGAATCCAATGTGGAGGGCGAGATCCCTCTGAGGCGTTCACCTATGTATAATCCCAGTCCGAGAGTATGCCTGTGTGTAGATGGACTTGTTGAGGACACACTGCGGAATGTCCGTTTATTTTCACCACTGGCGACCATTTCATCAAGGTATTCTCCACCACTGAAGGACCCAAAACCGGTATTTGTATTCTGGTAATCCCTTATCACATTAAAAACCTCGATGGGACTCCCCCCCTGTATTATCTCTGATTCATAAACTTCCTCGTGATAGTAGTTCCACTGCCAGGGGGATCCGGGATGGTTCCCCGGGAAGGTAACACGTTCATTATTTCCATGATCAATAACTATCCAGTAGCGCAGTTTCCCAAGAGAAACGAAAACTTCAGGTATGACTGCTTCGAAGATATAGGGACTTACCTCCTGCATTTCAATCCGTTGACGACGTCCTTGCATAGGAATCATCCAAAGGGACACCCTGTCATTGGAATTGATCCCTGCAGCAACCATGGAGATGGTAATGGACTTTCCTGCTTCAGCTATTTCCAGTGCTGTATGCCTGACCGCTGGTCCTATTACATTGGTGGAGGGAGCATGGTATTCACCAATTTTGATATTTCCCATTCTACTATCCTTGTCCCATTGCGAGGCGGAAACACCATCTCGTATCAACAGGTATGCGCCCGGAGAAATTTTAAAGGAACCATTATTGGTTGTGGTGTGAAGCGAATTATCCTCATTTATTCCCTTAATAATTACTTTCTCCCCAAGATTGTCCAGTTTGATTCGCATTGGATGTTCCCGCCAATTGATATGTGTAACATATTTACTGAATGATGGGCGTTCAAAGGGATCCCGTATACTGATTGCATCGGGCATCACCTCCAGACGCCATATTCCGTCTTCTAGCTTATCCAGGAAATAGGCACCGGTTCCTGAATATGAAACAACGGAGGACGACCCTGTGCCGGCAATCCGCTCCAGTTCCTGCTGATTCCTCGGGTATGCATCGGTGTTGTTGGAAAATAATAGACAACTTTCAGAGTTCATCTCTGCAAGGTTCAGATTATGGCTCAACCGGAAGTCTCCGAAGATTGTGTCAGCAGGTAAATTGCTGAATTGCTGTCTACGGCCAACATTATGGAATACTTCCGAGGCGATGAGCATACCCAAGGCTTTGGAAGGAGTGTAGGCCATATTTACATAATGAGTCATAAAATCTGTATTTACATGTGCAAATCCCATGGGAGTGTATGCGAACTGGGCGGCAAATTGCACGCCCGCTTCACGGAAACTTCTTGCCATCATTGGCATGACATAACCATACATAATATCAGCAGGATCAAACTCGTATACTATTTTTGCCATATGGTGGTATCTATGATCATTCCCATGCGGGTCAAATACTTCATCTGACCTGTAATCACAAACAAAGGGAAAAATGTTTGATAAGTTGGTTTTTCCACTGGTAAGTCCAGCAGGATACCACTGCATCGTTACCCCGTCAATATCGGAATCCAGAACAGCATCTTTCGCCATAATGTTCACACTGATATTGTAGAATATGGGTTTGGCCCAACCATGTGCCCTCAGATGACCGGCAAGTTCATTTATATAGTTTTTGATGGTATCCAGGGGATAGGGAGTTTCCCTGGATGGGCCAAGCAGGGGTTCATTATCAATCTCAAGAGCGATGATATTCGGATCCTCAACGGCAGCCATGCTACTATAAGGATTCACATGGTGGATCAATTGCTCCAGATAATTCTTTACTACATTGCGATATTCGGGAACCATTGGTGGGGCTTCCTTAGAGATATAATTTGCAAAACCTGGTGGTTCCACTGTATTTCCATCCGGATAGGCTGCATTGTAATAGGTAGTAGGGGTCAGGATTGTTTTTATGCCTCGTTCGCTCATTTTGTAAATGGTATATTCATGCAGATCCAGGTGTCCGTTTTCAATCAAGTTACCAAGACTATCTGTTATTTCTATCTCATACATATGAATGCGATATGCATCAAGACCCAGACGAGCGAAATGATATATATCTTCCTCGATAGCTTCCTTATGGTTTTTTCCCATCGTTAATAATGCTCTGTAACTTTGAGCAAAGGCAGGGGCATAATTTGTTCCGAATAGCGTGACCGCGTCACGTGAACCGGTCCATCGCATTACACCATTCGCATCCACATAGACAGGAATTGGAACCTGATATTGGTTGTTTTGTGCAGGGAGGTCTGTTTCAATTACTGTATGGATAAGCATGAGAGTGAAAAGGCAGGTGATAATTCTTAAAAGATTCTTTTTCATATCATTATGCATTTGCATGTCTGTCAATATCCATCATCCAGGAAAAGCGAAATAAGTGCTGCTACCCGCTTTCAACATGTGGACAAGTTAGAATTTATTTACATTATTCAGATCTTCAGGGACGGTTAACCCTTCTTGATGATCCACCAGGACTATGCCAGTTGGAAAAATAGAATTTTCTGCTTAGTTTGCATGCTGGGATATGGTATATACTTTTTTGAATCATGGTGTCGAATTGAATTAATTGTTAGGACCTTCTTAATCATTAATAGTATTGATAATTGATTAAACCGCCGACATATGACCTTATCAGGAAACTTAAAAAAGGTGATTTGTTGTCTTTTGATGAATTATACCTCAAATATTATAAGAAGGTGTATTTATTTGCCCGGGGGATTCTTAAATCCCATGAAGATGCAGAAAACCTTGTTCAGGATGTATTCATAAAAATATGGGAAAAACATCAGGATCTCGACGAAAATCAGTCTTTCGAGTCATTCCTGTTCACTGTTACATATAATGCCTCCATCAGCCTCTTGAGGAAGAAACTCAGTGAAAAGAATTTCCTGGAGGAGTGGTTTAGAAGGCAGCAAAAAGAAAAGCAGATCAGTGACGAGTCAGATCATCAAGATTTAATAAATACCACACTCCATCTAATAGAAAAACTTCCAGTACGTCGCAGACAGGTTTTCCTGTTGAGCCGGGAGGAAGGGCTCACCTATTCTGAGATTTCCAGAAAGCTGGGAATTTCAGTCAACACCGTGGAAAATCATATAGCTGCCTCCTTGAAATTTTTACGTCGTCATTTTGAGGATGCACTGGTTGTGACACTTTTTTTCAATATTTTTCTTTATTCCTGATCTCCCGGAATCGCTTGTTGACAATCAAATAACACGAAAAAGTACCTGTCTGCCAGAAAAAAGATGCATCTTCATTTAGTGGTAAACTCCTTCTGTTGCGTAATATATATATATGGAAATAAAAATGAAGCAGCAATGAGTGCTGGATTCATATCTGATATTTCATGTGGTTTTAGGTTTAGGGTTAGTATTATTGGTGAAATTGGTTGGGGATTAATTGACTGGCAAGCGCTTCCAGATCTTTCTGGAAGCGCTTTTCATATGTAAGGCAATTGTATGGATAAAAAAATACTCGAAAAATTCTTGTCAAACGAGTGTTCTGTCGATGAACTGAGGATTGTTGCGGAATGGCTTAACAAAGAAGGTGCGGATCTAAACGGATGGATCTGGTTGAAGAAATACTGGAACTGCCTTGATAGCAGTCGGGACATACCGGACCTTTTCGAAATGAAACTTCTGGACAGAACCCATCATGCGCTGAATTTAAAGATGAATTTAGCCACGGGACGAACCAGACTACGCGAAAAACCACTGGTTCTTATCGGAAGATATTTTACCAGAGCTGCGGCGATCCTTTTCTTGCCGTTGCTTTTTACCAGCCTGCTTTTCTACAATCACATGCGAAGGCAAAATGATCTGATACCTGAGACGATCGCAAATCACAATCCTGTCTATCAGCAAATAACTTCTCCTATGGGGAGTAAAACCAGGCTGGAGCTATCTGACGGTTCTGTAGTATGGCTAAATCATGGTAGTTCACTCAGGTTCCCCCTCGCCTTTACAGATAAAGAGAGAACGGTTTTTCTGGAAGGAGAGGCCTACTTTGATATAGATGCTGATTTATACCGACCATTCATTGTCAGGGCTGGTGATATGCAGTTCAGGGCTACCGGCACTTCATTTAACATCATGGCATATCCGGAAGAGAATCTGGTGGAGTTAACCATGGAAGAGGGCAAGGTTCAATTACAGAAGATCCTTTCAGACCGGACGCTGAAAAATTTCCTTGAGCTTGATCCAGGTCAGCAGGCCCGGTATTATCCCGAAAAGAATAGAATTGACTTTGAGGATGTGGATCCGGCCAATTATGTGTCATGGAAAGACGGGAAGCTGGTCATGATCAATGACCCGTTAAGCCGGATTGCACGAAAGCTTGAAAGGTGGTATAATGTGGAAATAGATTTTACCAGGGAGGAAATGGGTTATATCAGGTATTCAGGGACCTTTACGGATGAGACGCTGAGCCAGGTACTCAACCTGATGGAACTTGCCACACCCATTGATTACACCATCTATCCCAGGGAGAGGAAGCCGGACGGGACCTACACACTTCCACGTGTTCTGATTGGCCTTAAAAAAGGATACCAGCTACATATCACAAATAAGATTCCTTCTAATTAAACAACTATACTATTTACCCTGCTAACTAAATCGAACAAGCCTATGACCTAGAACTTCTTAAAAAAAAGCAGGAAAGCGGTCAGGCTTTCCTGCGCGATTAAAGTATCCGTATACAGGTGCTTGGGAGAACTGTATACAAATATGAACATTAACCATTACAAAACTATGAAAAAACTAACCAGTAAACTACCATGTCTCGACAATACATGGCACAAGTTTCGCAAATTTATCATGATAATGAAACTATCCGTATTTGTTATCATTGCAACGACACTGGAGCTTTTTGCGGTCGAATCTTATTCACAATCCGCAAAAATCAATATTGATTCTGAGAGATCCACTGTGCTGCAAGTACTCAATTCCATTGAACAGCAAAGTGAGTTCTATTTCCTTTATTCCACCAAACTGGTGGATGTGGAAAGAGAAGTATCCTTAAAGTACACGGATGCACCGATCAACGATGTGCTTGCCGGGCTTTTTAAAGGTACAAATGTGGACTACCTGGTCCTGGATAAACAGATCGTTCTTTCTAAACGGGAACTGCTCGGTAAATCCGATCCGGCAAAGTCTGCGCAACCGGGAAGAATAGTGACAGGGACTGTCACTGATGAAGCGGGCAATCCACTTATCGGAGTCTCAGTGGTTGTAAAGGGAACATCAGTGGGCACGATCACCTATGATGACGGCGCTTACGAAATTCGTGTCCCGGATGGTGAAGCAACGCTGGTATTCTCTTTTGTGGGAATGACAACACAGGAGGTATCCGTTGGCAACAGAACAACTATCGATATATCGCTGAATGAGGATGTACTCGCCCTGGAGGAGGTCGTGGTGGTGGGATATGGTACCATGCAGAAAAAAGAAGTTACGGGCGCTGTTGCAACCATTAAGACAGAGGAACTTCCAAGGACTGCCACCTATTCTGTCGAGAATATGATGCAGGGTAGGGTGGCCGGGCTCAACATGGACCTGAGGAGTGCGCAACCCGGCGGAGCCAGCAATATCAATATCAGAGGAAGCATTTCTCCAAGGGGAAACAATGCACCGCTCATCGTGATCGATGGGATTCCAATCACCGACAACAGTTCGGCAGAACCCAACCTGACCCTTTCAGGTGATATCGGCTGGCATAATGCAGTGGACAGGAGCCCACTGAGCATGATCAATCCATCCGACATTGTTTCTGTGGATGTGCTGAAGGATGCAAGCGCAACGGCCATCTATGGTTCAAGTGCTGCCAACGGGATCATTATGATTACCACCAAGAAGGGGCAGGCGGGACAGGTTAAGGTAAATTACCGCGGGGTTTACACCCATCAGGCAATGAAAGAGTATTATCCCCTTCTGGATGCCAGTGGTTTCATGAAGCAGCATAACCGCATGGCATATGAGATTTACCTCTATGATAACAACCTCGCTCCCTATGGTACCAGCGATCCTGCTGCTGCACCCACCTTCACTCCGATGTATTCGGCGAGTGAAATAGCAAATCCCGCGGTGGACAATGACTGGATCGACCTTGTCACCCGGAACGGATTTATTAATGAGCACAACCTCAGCCTGAACGGAGGGACGGAGGCGACAAGGATTTTCGCATCATTCGGTTTCATGGACCAGGAGACCGTCGTCAAGGATCATGATTACCGCAGATATACCGGCCGTGTAAACATGGACCAGAGGATCGGGAAGAGGATCAATTTAAGTGTGAACCTGAGCATGTCGTGGGTAGCCAGTACCAATGCATCATATGGACCGCAGGACGGGGGGATCGAAAAATGGAGCATGCTGATGAGCGCCCGGAACTTCGCCCCTGTCACGCCCATTTACGATGAAGATGGAAGCTATGCGAAAACGTATAATACACAGGCTACCAATCCAGTTGCATTTCTTGATATCGACGACAATACATGGACACAGCGTTTCATGGTGAATCCACAGCTGGACATCGATCTTATCCGTGGATTGAAGTTAACCGTGAGGGGTGGGGCGGACCTGAACGGTTCCAAGCGAAAAGTCTACATTCCGGTCGCGGTGGAAAACTTCCAGACACCTGATGGAATGGCCTCCCTGTATTCAAGTTCGATCTCCAATTTCAGTGGTGAAGCATTTTTTACCTTCATCAAGGAATTAGGAGAACACAGGTTCAATGTGGTGGGTGGTTCCGGAATGTACAAGACTGAGAGCGAAGGATTCGGCATGAACACACAGGGTTTCTTTACAGATGTACTGGGATACAACAATATAGGGATTGCCAGCGAGATAGCGTCCAATCAGCAGACATCCTATTACAACGAAAGATACAAATTATCCCAGTTCTTCAGGGCCAACTACACCCTGATGGACAAGTATACCCTCAGTGTTGTCGGAAGAAGGGATGGTTCCAGTATTTTCTCCGAAAATCACAAATGGGGATTCTTCCCGGGTATTTCTGCCGCCTGGAGGATCAAGCAGGAAAATTTTATGTCTTCTGTGAACTTTATATCTGATCTGAAAATCAGGGCCGGGTACGGAACATCCGGTAATGAAAGCGTGCTTTCCGGGAACACCATGCAGCTGTACAGCAATTCCAGCGGCCTGGTTTGGAGCGGATTTGAATATCTGATCGGGGATATGTACTACCCCGGTTTAGGGCTAAGCCAGCTCGCCAATCCGGACCTGACCTGGGAGACCAATATCTCCCTGAATGCGGGATTGGATTTCGCCTTCTTCCTGAACCGGATCACAGGATCATTCGATGTTTTTCGAAAAACCACAAAGGATCTTCTGGACTTCAACTCATTGCCCTCCAATAATCCTGTCACCTCGATTGCAGACAATGTCGGATCAACCAGAAGTGATGGGTTTGAGCTCACTATCAGGACAATAAATGTCCAGTCCAATAACCTGCGATGGGAAACGGGGCTGACCCTTTCACATTTTTATGCGTACTGGGTTGAAAGAAATCCCCAGGTAAGACTGGCTGACTGGATTGAGGAAACCGGCGGCATGCGAGATGTATACGGATGGCAGACAGATGGTCTGATCAAGACGCCCGGCGACATCCCCTCCTACATGGAAAACGCCTATCTGGGCAATATAAGATTTGTGGACGTGAACGGCGATGGAGTGCTGGATGAGCTGGATGTTGTCAAATTATACAACTCTGATCCTAAACTAAGTTTTGGATTTGATAACACTTTCAGCTATAAGGGACTTGATCTGAATATATATTTATACGGTGTGATCGGCAGGAACATGGGTTACGGGTATTATCCCTCAAGCGGCAGCATAGGTCTGGCAGGCCAGCCAGGGAATACCCTGGTGACCATTGAGGATGTCTGGACCCATGACAATCCTGACGGCAGGCTGCCCGGCGTTGCTGCGAATATGTACCAGTCGAGCAATCCTGCAGGATCCCATGACTATCTGCGGAAAGACGTGTACTTTGGGAGGATCAAGAACATCACCCTGGGATATAACATTTCCACCATTCCTGCTGTCAGGAGAATCGCGAATAATCTGAGGGTATTCATTGAATTGCAAAATGTCGGTCTCATCACCAACTATGAGGGATTCGATCCGGAATTGAGCACATCTGGTGCAGCTTTCCCGCAGGCATTTTCAACTTCCTTCGGCGTTGATGTGACATTTTAGCCATGAATCTCAAAAATTACACTAAAATGAAAAGACCAATGAAAACAAATAGAATCAAATATATACTGATATTATTTGCGGGTCTGTATCTCTCAGGATGTGAAAAATATCTTGAACAGAAACTTTATACAGACCTGACAAGCGAGAATTTCTTCAGCACGGAGGCAGATTTCCTGACTGCACTGGTTGCTCTCTACAATGACTTTGGACCTGACTGGGGCAGAATTTATAACCAGGACGGCACGAACGAGTGGTCCTATACCATGGCCACCACGGATGAGATGAGGGCTAACTGGAGTTCCGATACACGTAATTTTACCTGGGGAACCACCTATTTCAATGGCCGCCGTCCTTATATACCAAGGCTGCCCAAGGTGGCTCTTTGCACAGATGTGATCAATAATATAGAACTATCCGATGCAGAGGCAGATGTGAAAGCCCGTTATATCGCCGAAGCTAAGGTGATCAGGGCATTTTACATGTACTGGTTGTGGGATTTTTTCGGACCGGTCAATCCCAAACTGGACCCGGCAACCCTGACCGATACAACGATCCTTCCCAGGATGTCAAATGCAGATTATGTGGATGCGATGGTGGAGGATCTGAACGATGCGATCAGTACACCTGGTTTCCAGGATGCGACAAATGATTCCTGGAGCATGTGGGGCCGTTTCAGCAAAGGAGTAGCAAGAATGTTGCTTCTGCGGATCTACATGCATGAAAAAGACTGGGCCAATGCCGAAGCTGCAGCCCGGTCTATTATAGACATGGATTATTACTCTCTGGAGCCGAATTATGAGGATGTGTTCAATATCAAAGCCAACAAAGAAGTGATCTGGGCAAGTCATGGAAACGAAGCCAGTGAATGCTGGTTACCACAATATTTTTTCCCTGGCGGCTATCATCATGGGTATGCAGGGACCACCCGGATCGAAAGGAGCGCCGGCTGGTATGGTTATGCCATGCACTGGGAATTCTTTGATAAATTCCAGTCCGGTGATCTGAGGCTGAATACCATTATTTATGAATACATCAATACCGAAGGAGACACCATCCGCAGAGGTGATGCTGCCTGGTACGGGGCCATTCCTTTAAAGTACACAGGGATTCAGGGTGTCGGACCGGATTATCCCATTGACATTGTTGTGTTCAGGTATGCTGAGGTATTGCTGTCTCTCGCCGAGGCCATCAACATGCAGCGCGGGCCGGATGAGGCCTATGAATGGGCTAATATGGTCCGTGCAAGGGCCGATGTACCTGATTATTCAGGCATGACAAAGGAAGCTTTCCACGATGAGATCCTGGAGGAAAGAGGACGGGAACTCTACCTGGAATGCACGAGAAGGGCCGATCTGATCCGACACGGTAAGTTCATTCAATATGCATTGGACCGCGGGGTAACAAACGCACAGCCCCACCATGTACTATTCCCCATCCCCAATTCTGTGATCATTGAGGGAGGGGGGATCATTGAGCAAAATCCAGGATATTAATTAATCCTCAACAGGTTATATTCCGTCCGGAAGACCGGTTTTTCCGGGCGGAGTAACCTGTTTGTTTCCACCATGGTCCCGGATGGGATCATATTACCGGAACCGGTAACACTTCATGCTTTTAATTAAAGAGTGATGATCATAACACCTAAAGGAAGCCAAATGAAAACACATTTATTCGTGCTACTCTGTTTCCTGTTCTTTTTCTGCCAGTTTTTGCAGGCACAGGAGTATGCGATCGGTGCAGACCTTTCCTTTTTAAAGCAGGCAGAAGACCAGGGAATTACGTTTAAAGAAAATGGAGAGGCAAAACAAGGTCTGCAAATATTCACTGACCATGGGTATAACTGGATTCGGCTGAGGTTATTCCATACTCCTACACGGTTACCAAATGATTTGGATTATACCATTTCCCTGGCCAAAGATGCGAAGTCCCGCGGGATGAAATTTCTCCTTGATTACCACTACTCCGATACCTGGGCAGATCCCGGAAAACAGTTTTTGCCTGCAGCCTGGGAGGAATTATCGCATCAGGAACTCGTTGATTCCGTTTATGAATATACCAGGTCGACCATGGTTGCATTCCGTAAGGCCGGGGCTTTCCCGGATATGGTTCAAATAGGTAACGAGATCAGCAACGGCATGCTATGGCCGGATGGAAAACTGCCTGAGAACTGGGATAATTTTGCTGAACTGGTGCAGGCGGGTATTCATGGGGTATATGCCAGTTGTGGCAACAATCCCTGTCCCGTGATTATGATCCACATTGACAAGGGGGGAAACAGGGAATTTACGGAACGCTGGTTTGATAAATTTCATTCTTATGGAATCAGGTACGATGTTATCGGCCAGTCCTATTATCCCTGGTGGCACGGAAGTTTGCTTGATCTGAGGGAATGCCTGAACTGGACAGCCAGGGCATATCAGAAGGACATCATTGTGGTTGAGGCTGCTTACAACTGGACCCCCAGGGAATATAAGGATACGCTCGCACCATTTCCTGAAACACCTGAAGGACAAAGAGAATTTCTTGAGGAAGTGAACAGGATCGTTCTGAATGTGCCAGATGGAAAAGGATGCGGGATTTTCTGGTGGGAACCTGCTACCGCCAGGATGGGGACAAGAAGCTTTTTCGATGAAGAAAAGAATGTGTTGCCGGTGATCCATGTATTTGACCGCTATACCAGACAGTAGGTGCCGGTCTCCAAACACACAACAGATCATGAATGATTCGTTAAACTAAAAAAATTACGCGATGTTAGGATTTAAAAAGTTATTTATCTGCATGATCCTGGGCCTGGGCATTGCATGCGGGATCACAGGTCAGCCATCCACCTATGTTGATGAACAAGGAGTCATGCGCTGGACCGAGAATGATGAAGAAGTTACTGCGTTCGGTGTAAATTATGGGACTCCGTTTGCGCATCCATTCAGAGCACATAATTACATGGGTATACCCCACGAAATGGCCATTGATGCGGATGTATATCATTTTGCCAGGATGGGACTGGACGGTTACCGGATCCATGTTTGGGATACAGAGATCAGCGACAGTGCTGGCAACCTGCTATTCAACAAACACCTTCAACTATTTGATTACTTGCTGTTCCGGTTGAAGGAACGGCAGATAAAAATGTTCATCACCCCGATGAATTTCTATACGAATGGTTATCCCGAGAGGGGAACCCCCACACCCGGCTTCCAGAATTACTTTGAAGGCAAGCGGGGCTGTCTTACCGACACGGCTTCCTTCCCGGTCCAGGAGAATTATCTCAGCCAGTTCGTCAGTCACGTTAATCCATACACAGGGATCGCATACAAGGATGAACCGTACATTGTTGCCGTGGAGATCAACAATGAACCATTTAATCATGGTGACAGGCCCGACCTGACCACGGAATATATCGACAGGATGGCCGCTGCCATTCGCAGTACCGGTTTCGAGAAACCCATTTTTTACAATGTAAGCCATAACGTCAACCAGACAGATAATTTTTGTGCGGCGCAGATTCAGGGAGGTACGTTCCAGTGGTATCCAACAGGCCTGGTTTCTGGTCATGACATCAAGGGCAATATGCTTCCCAATGTGGATGAATACCTTATTCCCTTCGACAACCATCCCAGGTTCAAAAATATGGCAAGGGCTGTCTACGAGTTCAGTCCTGCTGACGTTGGAGCCTCCGGACATATCTATCCGGTCATGGCCAGGAGTTTCCGGGAAAAAGGTTTTCAGATAGCCGCCCAGTTTGCTTATGATCCGGCGGCCATGGGGCATGCCAATACGGATTATCAGACACATTACCTGAGTCTGCCTTTCTCACCAAAAAAAGCCATGGGTATGATGATCGCTTCAGAGGTGTTCCACAGGATCCCTCTGCGGAAAAGCTTCGGACGTTACCCGGACAACCTGGAATTCGATGTGTTCAGGATCAGCTATGAAGAGGACCTGGCAGAGATGGTCACAGAGGAAAAGTTTCTCCATTCCAACAGTACAACTACTTCACCACCCGATCCGGTAAGGCTGGAGCAGGTGGCCGGAACCGGACGTTCACCTGTTGTGGAATACGAGGGTACGGGAGCATATTTTCTTGATAAGCTTGAACCGGGTGTCTGGAGGCTGGAAGTGATGCCGGATGCGATTTGGGTAAAAGATCCTTTTGCAAGACCCAGCCTGGACAGGAAGGCATCTGTTGTCATATGGAAAACGTGGCCAATGACCATTAAGCTCCCCGATCTTGGCGACGATTTTGCCATCAATGGCCTGAATGAGGGAAACAATATTCAAATGACTGCCTCAGGCATGACTTTCCCTGTCAGCCCCGGAACCTATCTGCTGACGCGCAGGGGTACAACCTCGAATTTGGGGGGTGATGATCATTGGCATAACATTACATTGAAAGAGTTTTATGCCCCTGAGACCAATTGTCATGAGATCCATGTCCTGCATCAGTCGCCCGGAGAGATCAATGTGGGGTCGCGTTATTTTGTAAAAGCCACCGTTGTATCGCCCGGGATACCTGAGGCGGTGAATCTGGATCTAAGAGGTGGTTTCTACGGAAGGGGTCAGGTGATTCCCATGAAAAGAACTTCCGGATATGAATATGAAGCTGAGATACCTTCCACCCTGGTCGAGGAGGAGAGACAGCTGAGGTATTATATCACCGTTACCGAGAAAGGGATCTCCCGTACCTATCCATCTGGCATTAAAAAGCTTCCATCTGACTGGGATTTTTATGATGACACCCCCTATCAGTTAAATGTTGTGGATCCCGTTTCACCCATCTGCCTGTTCGATGCCGACAGAGATAAGGATCAGATCGGAGGCAGGGGAGCCGGGGCCATGACTGCCTTCAGTCCTTCCCCCATATCAGGAAAGACTTTAATGCATTTCAATGCTCGGAATCTGACCCGCGGGGAACATCATGTCAGCATGCGCTTTTATTTTGCGGACAAAGTCGGACCCAGGCTCGGTGATACGGGATCTATGAATGAACTTACGATCTACGGACATTCGCTGAATGATAAGCCATGTAATATCGAGATGACGCTGGTTATGAGAGACGGCTCGGCATATGGTGGAATAGTGACACTGGGTGTGGATGAAGGTCTCTATCGGATTCCGGTCAGGGGACTCAAAAAGGTGCGGTCACCCCTACTGCCCGGTCCTTTTCCTGGATTTCAGGCATACTGGTTCCAGCCGGCATCGGTTTCGAAACTTGATCTCGCAGAAGTGGAAACCCTTCTGATATCCATTGGGCCGGGTATTCCTGAAAAAGAGTATGACCAGATGCACGGCGTGGCTGTTGGCAGAGTTACTTTAAGGTAAAATTTTTCGAATAGTTAGTGTTTGGATCATTTAGAAGATATAGTCTTTGATGATCATATAACCATTAAAACCATATATGATGGGTACTGGAAAATTATTCAGATGCTTGCTTCGGGGATTTCCCCTGATGTTGTCTGTCATATTGCTGACAGGTTGTGCTGACCGGCCCTCCTGGTGGAAAACCAATAAGGCCCTTGTCAGGGAATACGGGCTGGAGATCCGCTACCGGTCCGATATCCCTGATACAGGAGTAGATCCAGGCCTTGAACCCGGACATGTGGTTTCGCTGGATGAAATTGCGGCGCTTGATCTTCATCCCGGTGCCAGAATGAAGATGTACTGGGGGCATGGTGCACTGGTCAGCATTGCAGGACTGCAGGCGAACGCTGAGATCCCGAGGGAAACACTTGAGTCCAACCGCTTTGTTTTTGTGATGGAGGGTGATATCAAACAGCTGGTTGGAGAAGAGATGGTCAGCATGATTTCCAGAAAGCGGGAAGCACCTGATGGGATACATGCCACCACACCCAGGGTGGATTTTGTCTACCTGGAGGCAGGTAGCCCCAGTGCGGTGGTTGCGGGTGACCGGGGGGCAAGGATCATTGAAGTGTTCAGTCCTGTACCGGCTGGTTACCTGGAGAAGGCGGGAATCAGCGTCCTGCCCGACAAGACGGGGAAAGTTGATTTTCCAGTCCCGCCGAGCATCGAGCCAGGGGTGGTTTATGACCTTTATGATGTGCAGTATACCGAGCTGGTCCCGGGTGCTAATTCCAGAATCATTGCAGGGAACAACGTTCAGTTGAGCTTTCTGACCATGGACCCCGGATCTTCCTTTGCGCGGCACATCCATCCGGAGGAACAGCTGATGCTAGTATTCCGCGGAGGGATTGATGAAATCATCATGGACGGGGAATATCCCATGAAAAAAGACGACATCCTGCTGCTGCCGGGCCAGATGGTGCACGGGGGGACCAATAGTCCCCTGGGGTGCGATGTACTGGATATTTTCTGGCCCTCACGGGTTGATTATAATGCATCCATGGAGAAAAGGCTGGAAGCCTATCGTGCGATTATTCCGGAAGATTCCCGTGTGGAACTGGTCATCGATGGTAAAAACAGTGATCCCGGTCTGACCTTTACCGAGGGACCCTGCTGGCTGGACGGCAAGCTTTATTTCTCCAATATGTATTTCGAGGCTGATTGGACGGGTGATCCCGGAAAAAGCAGCATTGTCGAAATGGATGCAGATGGGGATTACCGGTATATCTCAGCCGGTAAGATGCAGTCCAACGGGCTGGCAGCCCTGGACAACGGGAACATGGCCGTTTGCGATATGTTTGGCCACCGGATTGTTGAGATGACACCCGGAGGAAAGATTGTTGGCATTCTTGCGGAAAGCTATCAGGGGAAGCCCCTCGATGGTCCGAATGACCTGGTCGTTGATGCACAGGGAGGAATCTATTTCACCGATCCCCAGTTCACTCCGGATTCAGATAAGAACCAGCCCGGCCGCAGTGTGTATTATCTCAATCCGGAGGGTGATCTCATCAGGGTCATTGAGCCCGACGAGTATGCCATGCCCAACGGTGTGATCCTGAGTCCGGACGGAAAGACACTTTATATCAATAATACCTATGATGACGAAGATTGGTGGAATGTTGACAGCGACAAAGATGAGTTTGTGTGGGCCTATGACGTGAATGATGATGGCACAATATCTAATGGACGGCCTTTTGCGAAGCTCTTCCTCACCGAGGATGTGCTGGACAGGATGGGCAAAACAACCAGTGCCGACGGCATGGCCATTGACCAGGAAGGGAACCTGTATGTGGCCACCCTGGCAGGACTGCAGATATTTAACGATGAAGGTGTGTTTGTCGGGATCATCAACTTTCCCACCTTCCCGGTATCTGTCTGTTTTGGCAATGAGGACATGCAAACCCTGTATGTAACCAGCTATAATCGCATCTACAGGATCAATACCAGGATGAAGGGATACATCCAGCACAAATAACCAGCGTATCATTTTGGAGAGATAGCATCATGAGACAAAAAGGATTTCATCAGAGCAGGCGTGATTACCTGCGATCAATCGGGTTGGGGGCCGTGGGGGGCATGTGTCTAGGCATGGCCCGGGGATGTATCAGCCGGGCAGGGGATACAGTTGGCACCGGGATTCCGGGAGAGGCGTTGTTCAGGAAACGGGAAACGCCTGCCAAGGTAAGCCTGGTTAAAGGAGAGAGCCGTCGCGAGATTGTCTACCAGTCGTTGCTGAATATAAAGGATGACATCGTAAGGGCCATCGGAAAGAAAAGTGTACTGATCAAACCCAACATGGTCCTGGCAGAGAGACCGGGCTGTGAAACCCCGCCGGATGCAGTACGGGGCGTTCTGGATTTTTTACAGGAACACACGAAAGCAAGGATCATTGTTGGTGAGTCCACGGCAGACAGGAAGATCACAACCATGGAGTGTTTTGAAGGATACGGTTATTTTTCTGTGCGGGATGAATATCGTGTCGAACTGGTCGATCTGAATAAACAACCCTGGGAGCAACGGTTTATTTTTGGCAAAGACAACACCCCGGTTCCAATCCGGATCAACAGTGCGCTCATGGATCCCGAAGTATTCCTCATTTCGGTCCCCCGGATGAAAGTCCACTGCCACGCCTATGTGACCCTTTCGCTGAAGAATGTATTGATGGCCGCACCTGTGAACGATTATACGGAGCCGGAAAAAGGGTGGACGAATGGAGATAAGTATGCGATGCATGTCACCCCCGAATTCTCGCTCAATGATCCTCTTTTTTACAACATGTTCTTGTTGAGCCACCATGTGTTTCCCAACCTGGCGGTGATCGATGGTTTTGAAGGAATGTCGGACCGGGGGCCTGCCGGGGGAAGGATAGTAGACTCCCGCGTGGCCGTGGCCAGCCTGGATGCCCTGGCCGCTGATGTTACGGGCACAATGGTGATGGGGCTTGATCCGACAATTCCTCCCTATATTAATTTCATAGGCGCAGCAGGGCTGGGACAGGGAGATCCGGAAAAGATGCATTTCATCGGTACTCCCCTGGATGAATGTATTTACCAGTACACGGCCTGCAGGAATTTCGAAAAGGCCGGTAAATCTGCGGTAACGGTCCCGGATCTGTTCTGTCCGGGCAAAGATTCTTTGATTCATGAAGCATAGGAAGTATCTGATATTCTGTATCCTCCTGTTCGTTCTTGGGGCCATTGTGATCAGCACCATATTTATCCTAAAGGAGAGGTCCCCAGCCGGGCCCCTGCTGATCCTATTTTTCATATGTCTGGCCCTCTATTTCATGGGTCATCGTACATTGAAACAGTATGCATTTACAATATGGGTTTTTGCCGCTGTATCCGCTTCGATGATCTACCCTTCCGCGTTCGACACCTGGTTTGAAAAAGATCTTTCCATCCTGATCGTACCGCTGATACAAATCATTATGTTCGGGATGGGCACGACTTTAAACATTCATGATTTTGAGCGGGTCTTTAAGATGCCCGTTCCGGTACTGATCGGAATCATTCTCCAGTTTCTGATCATGCCCTCACTGGCCATGGGAATCGTATTCCTGTTCGGATTCGAGCCTGAGATCGCTGCAGGTATCATCCTGATCGGTTCCTGTCCGGGAGGCGTGGCTTCAAACCTGATGGCTTACCTGGCCAGGGGGAATGTGGCCCTTTCAGTGACAATGACATCCTGTTCCACCCTTCTGTCACCGGTGATGACCCCTTTGCTGATGAAAATGCTGGCAGGCAGGCTTGTTCCCATCAACTTCATGGAGATGATGTTTTCAATTCTGAACATGATCATTGTTCCCATCCTGGCGGGTCTGCTGGCGAACACTATTCTCTACGGGAAAGGCAGATGGGTAAGACAACCTGGCTGGCTCCTGGGACTTGCTGCATCAGGGATCATTCTGGCACTGCTCAGCATGAGAATGGAACCTTCTGTTCTGGGTTCCTTCTCTGCCATTAAGGGAGGGCTGGTGATCGGGTTTGCCCTGATCGGAATCATTTCTCTTGCCAAACTCCTGGTAGGGCTGTTCAAAGGCCCCTCCAATTGGATGGACAGGGTATTGCCCGTGGTATCCATGGTAGGCATCTGTTACATCATCGCAATTATCACTGCCCGCAGTAGTGAAAAGCTGTTGACCGTGGGACTCCTGCTGGTGGGTGCATCCATGCTTCATAACCTGACCGGGTACCTGCTGGGCTACTGGTTGTCACGACTTTTCAGGCTGAAGGAAAAGGATTGCCGCACCGTGGCCTTCGAGGTGGGCATGCAGAACGGAGGAATGGCCTCGGGACTGGCAATGAGCGTGCTGAAAAGTCCGCTGGCCGCTCTGGCGCCTGCCATATTCGGCCCATGGATGAATGTTTCCGGATCCGTTCTGGCTACCTACTGGAGCAGCAAACCGGAAGAAAAAAGAAGATCACACTGATCTCTGATGAACCTGTTAAAAAATAAACAATGAAATTGAACCACATCATCACTATTTGCATGCTTTTCGTGCTCACTGGTTCACCTCTGTTTTCACAAACAGGCAGGTGGGAACTGGAGTTATCCGGGAATGGCTGGCAGCTCTGGCTCGATCATTCCGCCCTTTGGTATGAAGATGATATTTATTTGCCGCCGGTGGATGTGTCCCAACTTCCCCTGAATCCACCCACGGGCGGATGGGAGCATTTATACGGGGCGGAGAGACTCTTCGTAGCGGTACCGGGGACCGTTGAGGAACACTACTGGGGAAAGATTGGCGGGAGCATCCCGGATGTGGGAGGTGATTATGTGGGTGTTTCCTGGTGGAGCAGGACATTTGCCATCGATCCTGCCCTGGAAGGCAAACGCATCACACTCTATTTCGAGTCAGTCAATCTGAGAGCCGAGGTTTTTGTGAACGGAAAGCTTACCGGTTACGATGTGATCGGGAACACCCCCTTTGAGGTCAACATCACAGATGCGGTAATCTTTGGCAAGGAAAACAGACTTGACATACGGATCACAGATCCCGTGGGTAATTTCTCATGGAACGATAACATTCTGATGCGGTGGGGAAAGAACCTGATCCCTGCCGTTCATGGATTTGGGGGCATCACGGGACCGGTGATCCTTCGTGCCACGGATCCGGTGGTCGTAGAGGATGTATATGTTCAGAACCAGCCCGATCCGAGAACGGTAAAGGTCTTCATTACCCTGAACAACCATACTGGCAAATCCAGGAAAGGATCGGTGTCCCTGGATCTCCATAAATGGCGGTCGCCCTCGCAGGTGGTCTGGCAACGGGAGCAGAAAATGACCGTATCCCCGGGTAAGCAGACGGTAAGCTTTACAGCTAATGTCCAGGATGCCAGGCTTTGGGAGCTGTCTCCTTACCGGGACCTGAGAAAAGCAAACATCTATGAGGCACTGGCTTCTTTCTCATCAGGGAAATTATTGGACAGCAAGAGCCAGCGCTTTGGTTTTCGCTGGTTCGATATTGGCGAGAAGGATGGGGACAATCGTTTTTACCTGAACGGCAAACGGGTATTTATCATTGCAGCCATGACGCGCGGGTTCTGGCCCAAAAACGGAATCTTTGCCTCAACTGAGATGGCCAGGAAAGACATGGAGATGCTCTCGGATCTCGGATTGAATATGATGCTCCTGCACCGGGCCATCGGACAGCCTCCGGTGATGGAATATGCCGATACAATGGGACTACTCACCTACGAAGAACCTGGCGGATACAGGGTCACCGCAAACAGGTGGGACAGCATTGAAGGTCCCGACCAGCAGGCCCTGGAATTAAGAAGGATCAAGCTGGGGAGAATGATCATCCGGGACAGGTCCCTTCCTTCCATGATCATCTACAACCTGAAAAACGAGGCTGAAAAAGCGCCCGATGAGGATGACATCAGGAATGTGCGTATGGTCCACGAACTTGACCCGTCGAGGATCATTACCTATAACAGTGACCGCAACCGGGAGATTCCCTATAACGAAGTGATGGAGAACGATCCCTACAAGCTGCATATGCGCCCGTTTGATGACAACCTCTATTACGGGGGGTGGTGGGACCATCATCACTGGTATGCCTATGCCGGTTATGTGGATGTCAATTACAACAACCCGGAGTTTTACCTCAGGGGAGTGGTCAATGCACCGAGAGCTCCGATGCCGGAGGATTCGCTCTACAGGCTGGACAAAAGCGAGATAATATTTTTCGGAGAAGAGGGGGCATTCGGAACCATGGTGCGCCTGGGCAGGATCAAAAAAGATTTGGAGGGAACCGGGGCCAACGGGTTCCGTGAGATGGAGCATCTCGACTGGTTCCATCACTACGACAGTTTCCTGGACGAGACGGGCTACAGGTCAGCCTACAAATCTGTGGATGAGCTGACACTGAGCTTGGGACGTAACCTGCATTATTTCCACGGGCGGAACATTGAGAACGTACGCATGAGCAATATTGCCGATGCCTACAATATGAACGGCTGGGCGTCCGCATCCACAAGGACCGATGTGGTTGATATGTACCGCAATCCGACAGCGGATCCTTCCATCATCCGGCATTATACCCGGCCCCTGTACATTGCTGTAAAACTTCGCAACAAGGTTGTCCCTGCCGGAATGTCCCCGGTGGCGGATTTCTTTATCATCAATGAAAAGGATGTCCGGGGTGAACATATCCTGCAAATCGAGGTAAAGGGTCCCAAAGGCAGTGTCATCCTCAGCCGGGAGATCAGGGTGGATATCACAGGGGGGGAGGAATTTGGTGAATTGATTTACAAAGGCCTTCAGCTACCTGCCCTCGACAGGCAGGGATACTACATGTTGGAAGCGATCCTGGTGAAAAACGGGGAACAGGTGGCCGATGGATATGATGATGCATATGCGGTCGACTATATGACCCCGGCTGGAAGTGAAACGGATGCCATCAGTGTGATCGAAACCGACGGAGTGGTAAAGGATTTCCTGCTGCAGACAAGGAACATCACAACTGTTCCCTATGAGGTGGGTTCTGATGGAGCCGATGTGATCATTATTGGCCGTCATGAACCCGATGGATTTGACAGGGAGATGATTGAAAGCCTGTTGGACAGGGCTCGCCTGGGAGCCTCGCTGATCGTGCTGGAAGGAGCTGATCTCTTTGCGGAAACCATTCAGTCGGAATTGATGGCCAGGCCGCCCTATTACAAGGGCGGGGGTATTTTGAGGTACGGCAACAGCGGAAGGCATTTCGTGGCCTTCAGTCCTTATCTCGAAGGTTTGCCGCAGGCACAGGGGATGAGCTGGGAATACCAGTATTTTTACAGCGGAGAACTGGGTTCCAGAAGCCGGACCACTTCAGGCCTCCGGCTGGATACCCGGTTCTCTGACTGGATCGTATCAACAGGTTCACAGGGTTCCAAGGAAATTGTTTGTGCCCTGAACAGGGTCAGCTTCGGGGAAGGTCAGATATTCCTCTCCACACTTAACATCCTTCCGGGATTGGCATCCAGGCAGGCCAATTCAGCTGTTGCGAAAAAACTCTTCCTGAACCTCATTGAAAGAAATCAACCACAAAAGGAACAATAATCATGCGCAATCCTGTAAAGATCTCATTATTTTATATCCTCCTCCTGGCCCTCTTGTTCAGTGCCCAATTACAGGGACAGAGAGGGCCCAGGTATTTTCTGCGTGCCCCGGATGTGCTACCGGGAACATTACCGGAAATGCGCACTCCTGATTTTTGGGCCGACCGGGGAGAAAATCCGGATAAAGTGATCATCCCGCTGAACCGTATCAGAGAAATGAATGAAGCTTACCGTGAAAGGCTGAAAGATCTGGATGCCCTTAAGCATGGACTGGGAGAAGAGATCGAACGGCAACTTAAAAGCTGGACAGGTCTGGTCACCCTGCCTCCCGACCTTGAGAATTTATCAGGGGAAGAGCAGGTTGCTGCCATCCGGGAAATGGTCCACTCACAGATCGAATTTTTAAAAAAGAGGGAACATGGGAATCTACTGGCCATTTCTTACTCGGAGGCGGAGATCGGACAGATGGAAGCAGAAATGGCATTTGACCGGATCGGGATAAATGAAGGCATCCGCCACGGCCTCACGGTGAAAGACTGCAGGATAAGGATTATTCCGACCCTTCGTCCCGAATATGTATCTGTAGGAGATAACAGCCGATCACGGTGGGATATGTTCAACCTGGACATCCTGCCCATTTCCACCCCGGTAAAGATCCTTCATGCATCGGCCAGCGGCGGATACCTGCTCGTAATCAGTGACAGGGGCTATGGATGGATCCGGAGTGAGGAACTCGCACTGGCAGAGAAGAAGCATGTTGAGGGATGTATTCCGGCAGAGGCGTTCATCGTCTGCACAGGAGAGAAGGTTCCCTTTTATGCAGACAGGGATTGCAGGTACGTTTCAGGGTGGATGCGGATGGGTGACCGCCTGGCATTTACACAGGAAGGAGACCGGATGCAGGTGGTGGTCCCGTCCCGTCAAATGGACGGTACACTCAGCATGGAAAAAGCCTGGTTGAGGAAGGATGCCGATGTGAGCAAAGGATTCCTGCCTTATACTCCGCGTAATGTAATGAACCAGGCCTGTAAACTCCTGGATCTGGTCTATGATTATTCGGGTGCCTGGTACGGAAGAAACCACATCACGATCCTGAGGGACCTGTTCAGCTGTTTCGGCTTCGAACTACCCGGTAACGGAGTGCTGTTGCAGGCCTATCATTATTCCGGCAGCATCAGCCCAGAAGCCGGAAAAGAAGCACAATACCAGGCCATGTTGTCCTACCCGCCATTCATCACGATCCAGGTAACCCGCGGACACAGCCAGCTGCTCATCGGAGAATACGAAGGGACTCCGTATGTTTTCGATACACATGGATACAGCTATCCGGGAGAAGATGAGAATGAATATTTCATCAGGCGAAGTTGCATATACACACCGGAAATTCCGGGTTATATGCTCAAAGGTGAAATGGTATTTGTGGAACTCAAGTGAAAATAATTGATGCAACAAACCCTAAACGCCTAAATTCAATGAAAAATGTAAGAAAGGCATTCTTCTCAATCGTGGTCTGCCACTTCATGATTGCGGGTTTGGCGGGACAGGCATCCACCTATGTGGACGAGGGCGGGATCATGCGGTGGACCCGGAACAGTGAAGAGGTGTCTGCTTTCGGGGTGAATTATATCGTGGCAATGGCTCACTCTTTCCGGTCACATGAATACCTGGGTATACCGCATGAGAGGGCCATCGATGCAGACGTATATCATTTTGCCAGGATGGGGCTTGACGGTTACCGGATCCATGTCTGGGACACCGAGATCAGTGACAGCGCGGGGAACCTGGTATTCAACAAGCATCTGCAGTTATGGGATTACCTGCTCTACAGGCTCAAGGAAAGGGATATCAAGATGTTACTGACTCCTATGTGCCTGGCCCCGAACGGCTATCCTGATCCCAGTACACCCACAGCGGGTTTTAACCAGTACATGAGAGGGCAGCGGGGTGCCCTGACCGATACCGGTAACTTTCATATTCAGGAGCTGTACCTGTCGCAGTTCGTCAGCCATGTGAATCCTTACACGGGGATCGCCTACAAGGATGAACCAAACATCATCGCCTTTGAAATAAACAATGAACCGGTGGCCCACGGGGGCAGGCCGGATCTGACCACCACGTATATCAATACAATGGCAGAGGCCATTCGAGGTACCGGCTGTGAGAAGCCCATATTTTACAATATGAGTCACAACATCGACCAGATAGATAATTTCTGTGCCGCGGCGGTACAGGGCGGGACCTTTCAATGGTATCCGACCGGCCTGGTAGCCAATCATGACCAGAAAGGGAACTTTCTGCCCAATGTAGACATATACCCCATTCCGTTTGAAGGCAATCCCCTCTTTAAAAACAAAGCCAGGGCATCCTATGAATTCAGCCCTGCCGATGTGGGCGCTTCTTCGCATCTTTATCCTGCCATGGCAAGGAGTTTCCGTGAAGCGGGTTTCCAGTTTGCAGCGCAGTTTGCCTATGATCCCATGTATATGGCCTATGCCAATACGGATTACCAGACCCATTATCTCAGTCTCCCCTACGCGCCCGGGAAGGCCATGGGAATGATGATCGCATGCGAGGTGTTTCACAGGTTGCCCCTAGGGAAAAGTTACGGGCGATACCCCGAGAATAACACATTTGATGTCTTCAGGTTGAGCTATGAGGACGATTTGGCCGAGATGGTCACGAATGAAAAATTCCTCTATACCAATCACACGGGCACTGTCCCGCCAGAACCGTCGAAGCTGATCCAGGTGGCCGGGACAGGGAGTTCAAGTATCGTCACATATGAAGGCACGGGGGTTTATTTCCTGGATCGGCTCGATCCGGGTGTCTGGAGACTGGAAGTGATGCCAGATGCAATCTGGGTGAGGGATCCCTTTGAACCGGCAAGCCTGCAAAAGAAGGTTTCAGTCATCCTGTGGAAGGAATGGCCCATGACCATTCAGCTTCCCGACCTGGGCAGCGATTTCAGCATCGAGGGACTGAACGATGGAAACGATACTGAGATGATCGCTGCGGAAAGAACCTTCAGAATCCGACCGGGCAGCTATCTTCTGACCCGAAAAAACATAAATACGGGCTGGGATAGAGAGGATACGTGGAAAAACATCATGCTGAAGGAGTTCTATGCTCCTGAGACCAACTGTGACAAAACCTTTGTGCTTCATGAGCCACCCGGGGAGATCGATGCAGGTTCCGCGTATATACTCAAAACCAGGATTGTTACTGCCCGGGATCCTGAAGCGGTTGAATTGGTCCTGTTAAGAGGGAGGCAGCGGAAATCCATCCCCATGGAAAGGATAGCAGGTTTTGAATATGTTGCAGGGATACCGGCTGAATTTGTAAGCAGTCCGGGGAATGTGGATTACTATATCAGCATCATTGAGAACGGTATCTGTCGTACCTTCCCTGCGGATATGGACGGTCATCCTTTTGATTGGGACTTTTATGACCGGGATCCCTGGAAAATCAGGGTGGTGGAGCCCACGTATCCTGTGTGTCTGTTCGACGCCGAAGCGGACGGCATGAAAATAACCAGGATGGCCAGGCAGACCATGCTCGAATTCGTACCGGCCATGCAGTCAGGGAAATTGCTGGTGAAGGTTGAGGTGGATCAACTGAACGATGACCCGGAACATCATTATTCGATAAGGTCCTATTTTTCGGACAGGGTGGAAGCAAGGAAGAATGATATGGGATCCAAAAAGGAGCTGGCTGTTTACGGTCAATCCCTGAATGGCAGGCCATGCAAGTGCCAGCTGACACTGCTGATGAAAGACGGTACTGCATACGGCGGCGTGCTGACCTTGGAGCCGGAAGAAGGGTTGTACAGGTTCCCGGTGAAAGATCTCCAGACGGTGAGAAGGGCCCTGATCCCCAGGGGATATCCGGTTTTTCTGCCCTACTGGTTCGAAATGAGGAAGCCATCAAAACCGGATCTGGCAAAGGCAGAAAGCATCCAGATCTCCGTCGGACCGGACATTCCTGAAGCGGAATATGGCGAACCGCACGGTGTCGCCATTGGCAGGGTATTGTTACAGTAATTCATTAGATCGTGAAAAGAATCATTTTATGCCAGGTCATACTGGTCATGTGGATCACACATCTTCCAGCCCAACAGAATGACTGGGAAAATCCACGTGTCTTCGGTATCAACAAGATGCCGGCAAGGGCGACATCAGTATCCTATGCCATGTCGGAGGATGCCTTAAAGCTAGATCCGGTGGCTTCAGATAGGGTTTTATCCCTGAACGGTAGGTGGAAGTTCAGCTTCGCGGAGAATCCGTCCAAAGCCCCGGCAAAAATATGGGAACAGGATATCAACGCCTGGGATGATATCGGAGTGCCTTCAAATTGGGAACTTCAGGGATACGGAACAGCGATATATACCAATAAAAGGTATCCGTTCGAACCGGTTGATCCGCCTTTCATACCTGATGACGATAACCCCGTCGGCTCCTATTTCCGCACCTTCCGTGTGCCATCCGGCTGGGAAGAGATGCATGTGATCCTGCATTTCGGAGGGGTCAGCTCGGCTTTCTATGTCTGGGTGAATGGTAAAGATGTGGGGTACAGCGAGGGGAGCCGCCTTCCGGCAGAGTTCGATATCACCCCGTTTCTTGTCCCCGGTGAGAACAGCCTTGCCGTGCGGGTCTACCGCTGGAGTGATGGTTCATATCTTGAGGATCAGGATCACTGGCGCCTCAGCGGGATCTACCGTAATGTGATGCTGCTGGCTGAGCCGGCGGTTGCCATCACGGATTTCTTTGTTCAGACAAAGCTGGACAGGGATTATGAAAATGCGCTCCTGATGGTGAGACCCGAAATAAGGAATACAAGCAACGTATCTCTGGAAGGATACCGGATTGATGCACAATTATATGACCGGCATGGGGAATCGGTGTTCGAAGTTCCCCTTTCACGGAGTGTCACCGAACTGGTTCAGGAAAAGTATCCGCAGCGCGACCATCTGAATTTCGCCTTTCTCAGTGGTACGGTCGTTAAACCGGATCTCTGGTCAGCGGAACTTCCCAGCCTCTATACGCTTGTCCTCAGTCTGAAGGACGGAAGCGGCCGGGTCATGGAATGCCGGAGCACAAGAGTGGGTTTCAGGGATATCGCCACCAGCGATAAGGGACAGTTGCTGGTGAACGGGACTCCGGTCCTGCTGAACGGGGTGAACCGCCATGACCACGACCATAAGAGGGGCAAATCTGTTCTGAAAGAGGACATGCTGCAGGACGTACTCTGGCTGAAACGATTTAATTTTAACGCTGTTAGGACCTCCCATTATCCCAATGATCCTTATTTCTACGAATTATGTGATGAGTTCGGACTGTATGTTATTGATGAAGCCAACCTGGAAACCCACCACGTAGGCGGGCTCTTCTCAAATTCTCCCGAATGGTCAGGTGCATTCCTTGAAAGGGGGATCCGGATGGTGGAAAGGGACAAAAACCATCCCTGTATCATCATGTGGTCACTGGGCAATGAAGCCGGGACAGGGCCGAACCATGCCGCCATGGCCGGATGGATCAAAAATATGGACCATACCCGTCTGCTGCATTACGAAGGGGCACAGGGTGACCCTTCCCACCCGGATTATATCCCGACGGACGATCCCGGGAGGAGGAGGCTGGGCCGTGGCGGGGCATTCCCCCGGGATCCGCTGTATGTGGATGTGATCAGCCGGATGTACCCCACACCTGCTGAACTGAAATCGTTGGCAGACAATGAAATTACAAACCGGCCGGTGATGATGTGCGAATATGTGCATTCCATGGGCAATTCCCTGGGTAATTTCAAGGAATACTGGGACCTGATCAGGGAGGATAACCGGCTCATCGGCGGTTTCATCTGGGATTATGTGGACCAGGGAATTGAAAAAACCGATGAAAACGGGGTCCGCTATTTTGCGTACGGGGGGGATTTCGGCGACAGGATCAATGATGGCAATTTCTGCATCAATGGGATACTCTCGGCCGACAGGAGGCCAAAACCTCCCATGTTCGAAGCCAAACGGGTTTGCCAGCCGGTAGGGATAGAGGTCCTGGATTCTGAAAGGCTGGTCATCGAGATTCAGAACCGGCATTATTTCAAGGGATTGGAAGATTATAAGATCCTTTGGAAGGTAGAGGAAGATGGTATTCCAGTTCAGCACGGGGAATTGCCGGCCCTTTCACTCAAACCGGGGGAATATACACAGATCACCCTGCCTGTCCGTCCTGTTACCGATCCCAACCCGGGTTCAGAATATTTTGCCAGGATCAGTTTTGTACTTGCGCGACCTGTTCCATGGGCGGAAGAAGGGTATGAAGTAGCTGCAGCACAGTTTGCCCTGCCGGTCCATACGGGCCTGCCGGAAAGAGTGGAGACCGGCGGGACAACGATCCCACAAGTAGAGGAAAATGAAAACTTTGTTCACATCAGAGGAGATGATTTTGAGCTTGCGATCGACAGGAGCACAGGCCTGATCAACAGGTATGCATACCGGGGGGAAATCCTGATTGACGGGCCTCTGCACCACAATTTCTGGCGGCCACAAACCGACAACGACAGGCGGGGATTCAGAACACATATCCAGCTGGCATACTGGCGTAAAGCAGCACGGGAGGGAGAACTGTCAGATCTTGAAGTGTTGAAGGATGCAGGGGATCATGTCCGGATCAGGGCTGCCAGAATCCTGCCGGATGAAAAGGCTTTAACCACCTTTGAGTACGAAGTCTACGGCAACGGTTGGATTCATGTAAGATCCGGCTTTACCCCTGAGGCCATGTTGCCTAACCTTCCGAGATATGGATTGCAGACCACGGTGCCGGTTGCTTACGGCCATGTGATTTATTTCGGGAAGGGCCCTCATGAGAACTATATTGACAGGCAGGTGAGTGCGGATGTAGGATTATATGAATCAACTGTGGAGGAATTCGGAGAGCCTTATATCTATCCGCAGGAAAATGGGAACAGGCTCGGGGTAAGGTGGATGGCTTTGCTGAATGGAAAAAACGAGGGACTTGTCATTTCGGGTGATCAGCCCCTGAGTATGAGTGTCTGGCCAAACAGCCAGGATGAGATAGAAGAGGCTACACATACAAATGAACTTCCGTGCAGCGATCAGATCACCCTCAACATCGACCTGATCCAGATGGGTGTGGGGGGAATTGACTCATGGACCCCGAATGCCGCCCCACTGCCCAGTTACCAGATTGAGCCAGAAGCAATGAGTTACTCATTCTGGATCAAACCGTTCATGGGTACCCCAGTTGAACTGGGTGCGTTCAGCAGGACAAGGATCCGGGACTTCTAACAATAAAAATAGATATTGAAATGACTTCATTAGGGAAACTTTCTACGTTGCTGTTCCCGGGGATTTGCCTGATCACGGGACTGATGGCTCAGCCATCCACGTATGTCGATGAAAAAGGTGTGATGAGATGGACGGAAACACGGGAGGAGGTTTGCGCCTTCGGTGTGAACTATTCCGAACCCTTTTCCAGCTGGAGAGAACATGAACTTCTGGGCGTTGCACATGAAAAGGCTATCGATGCCGACGTGTACCACCTTGCAAGGATGGGGCTCGACGGCTACAGGATCCATGTCTGGGAAACTTACATCTGTGATTACGACGGGAACCTGATATTCAACAAACACCTGCAACTGTTCGACTATCTGCTTTACAAACTGAAGGAAAGGAATTTTAAGATCTTCATTACGCCCATGAATTTTTACGGGGGCTCATCCTCAGGATTTATTAATAAATACGGTGGAAAGAAAGGTTGCCTGACCGACACCACTTCCTTCCCTGCACAGGAAAACTACCTGGCCCAGTTTGTTAGTCATGTAAATCCATACACGGGTATCGCCTACAAGGATGATCCGAACATCATCGGCTTTGAGATCTGCAATGAACCTTTCAATCACGGCGACAGGCCGGATCTTACCACCTATTACATCAATCGCATGAGTGGTGCCATCCGGAGTACAGGTTGTGAAAAACCAATATTTTACAATGTGACGCATAATATAGACCAGATCGACAATTTCTGCGCGGATGATATCGTGGGCGGGACTTTCCAGTGGTACCCGACGGGATTGGTCGCGGACCATGACCAGAAAGGGAACATGCTCCCCAACGTCGATCAGTATCCCATCCCTTTTGACGAACATCCAAAATTCAGGAACATGGCCAGGGTGGTTTATGAGCTCAGCCCGGCGGATGTGGGAACTTCCTCCCATTTGTATCCCGCCATGGCGAGGAGTTTCAGGGAGGCGGGGGTTCAATTTGCAGCACAGTTCGCTTACGATCCCATGCATGTGGCAGATGTCAACCTGGAATATAAAACCCACTTCGTTTCGCTCCCTTATGCGCCTAAAAGGAGCATGGGGATGGTAATCGCATCCGAGGTGTTTCACAGGGTGCCGCTGCGGAAGAGTTTTGGCCGCTATCCGGATAACACAAGTTTTGATGTATTCCGCGTAAGTTACGAGGATGACCTGGCAGAAATGGTTACCGATGAAAAGTTCCTGTATACGAATAACACAACCACAACTCCGCCGGATCCCGGAAAACTCCAACAGGTTGCAGGAACCGGAACTTCCCCGGTGGTGAACTATAATGGAACGGGAGCCTATTTCCTGGACAGGCTCGGAGAAGGAGTCTGGAGGCTGGAGGTTATGCCGGATGTCCTCTGGGTGGGGGATCCCCATTTCTCCACGAACTTAAATAAAGAAGTCTCCGTGGTCAGGTGGAAAGAATGGCCCATGACCATCACTCTTCCCGACTTGGGGAATGGTTTCTGTATCAGCGGACTGAACGAGGGCAATGACGCCAAACTGGTGGCAGAGGGGTACACGTTCCCTGTAAACCCCGGCGCTTACCTGCTGACCCGGGCCGGGAAAACTTCTGGTTGGGACCGGGACGATACTTGGAAGAACATCCGGTTGGGTGAATTCCATGCACCGATGGGCTGGAGCGGGAAAACCTATGTGGTGCATGAGCCACCGAGGGGGGTTACCGCGGGTTCACATCTTGATCTGACTGCCAGCATTGTGTCCCCCGATGAACCGGATCAGGTTGAACTGATCCTGGTGGGACAGGGCCGCAGGAGGATCACCGTTCCCATGGAAAAATCAGGGGCTTTCGGCTATCATACGAAGGTACCCGATGAATACATAAAATATCCAGGGTATCTGGATTATTACATCACATTGAGACACGGGGATCGATACCTTACCTTCCCTTCCGGGTATGAGAGCCGGCTTTCTTATCAAAGCATGGGCAGGGGGACAGACTGGAATTTCCTGCCTGTCCCACCATGGCAGGTGAGTATTGTACCGGCAGATGATCCCGTTTGCCTTTTCGATGCCCTGAAGGACTTCAAACAGATCACGAAGCCGATGCGTGAAATGCAATACGGGCTTACTCCTTCATCAGTGTCGGGGGAAGCATTGATGGTAATTGACCTGAACAGCCTGCTGGTGAAGGGGGCGAACGTAGATATGGCAAACCAGACCATGGAAGGCGATCATTCCCTCAGGACATATTGCCGGGAAAAAATTACATGCAGAAAGGAGGACCTGAAAACGAAGCGTGGTATTGCCCTGTACGGCCATTCCCTGCATGGCAAGTCCTGCAAGGTACAGCTGGCGCTGATCATGCAGGACGGAATGGCTTACGGCGGAGTACTGGACATCGGGGTAGATGAGGGATTATACACCCTGTCGCTGGATCATCTGATAAAGGTGCGGACCGTCCTTCTTCCCAGGCCTTATCCAACTTTTCTGCCCTACTGGTTTGAAATGAATTTGGGAGGGAACCTGGATTTAAAAGAAGTGGAGAGCATACAGATCTCAATAGGTCCCGGGATACCTGAAAACGAATATGGTCAGCGGCACGGTGTGGCTATCGGAAAGATTATGCTGCTGTAGTTAAAGTTCGATACGTTGATGTAATTAATATCAAAAAGAGATGAGAAGAAAAAATCACAAGGAACAACATATGGACCGCCGCCATTTCTTAAAGGTGACTGCTTCCCTGACTGCGTTGATGAGTATTCCCACCTGTATGCAGGGATCTGTCTCGGATCGCTGGGGCAAGGTACTGCCACACCGGACACTCGGCAAAACCGGTCTGAAACCCACCATCTTCACAATCGGTTCGGGAGCTTTCGACAGGAACCCGGAAGAGACCGAGGCCATTGTAGAAGCCGCAATTGAAGGAGGGTGCCGCTTTTTTGAAACTGCCAGGGCATATGGACGGGGTGAGGCAGAAAGGCAATATGGCATGCATCTTACCCCCACATACCGGAACGAGATCATCCTGATGTCGAAAACCTATGCACGGAATGCTGAAACCGTAAAAACTGACCTGGATGCTTCCCTGGAATTGATGAAAACAGACCATGTAGATATTTATCTCATGCATGCGATCACATCGCCTGAAGACCTGGAGGAAAGATTGACCGGTGGCGTGTTTGATGCACTCGTTAAGGCCCGGGAAGAAGGGATTATAGGCCATATCGGGTTCAGCGGGCATTCGGATCCGGCGGCAAACAACTATTTCATTAACAAGGATTTCCCCGATCTTGAGGTCATGCTGGTCCCGGTAAATGCAGTTGATCCGCTGAAAAACAGCTTTGTTTTAAATACCCTTCCCCTGGCAAAGGAGAAAAATATCGGCGTGATCGCGATGAAAGTGTTTGCCGGCGGGGGCTTCCACGGCAAGCGGATTACTTGGGGTACTGGCAGGGGTTCCGAACGCGAAAGTCTGATCCCGGACGTTATCAGCAACCAGGAAGCATTGCAATATGCTTTATCCATGCCGGTAGCCACTGCCTCGGTTGGATGTACGGAGGCTGCACATGTCAGGGAGAACATAGCCCATGTCAGCAACTTTACGAGATATTCGGATGCGCAATGCAGGGAACTGGTGGAAAGGGTGACCGAAGTGGCCATGAGGAATATCGTCGAACATTACAAGTCCGGTGCATAACATCAATCACAATGTGATGAACAGATCGTTTTAAAACTAAACAACCTTGAACAAATGAGAAATGCGATTCTGCTAACAGGCATCCTCCTGCTGCTCACTTTTTCAGCGGATTCACAGGAGGTGAGGAAGAGGTATTCGATGGACTTCGGCTGGAAGTTCCATCTGGGTGAGGTAACCCGGGCACAGGAACCCGACTTTGATGACAGCGGTTGGAGGGACCTTCGAATCCCGCACGACTGGAGCATTGAATTGCCTTTCAGTGAAGATGCCCCGGCCGGTGGAAGGGGAGGATACCTGCCGGGCGGTATTGGATGGTACAGGAAAACTTTTTCCCTTTCTCAATCAGATGTGCAGAAAAACCTGTGGTTGGATTTCGACGGGATCTATATGAACAGCGATGTTTGGATCAACGGGCAACACCTCGGAAGGCATCCTTACGGGTATTCTGGGATCTTTTATGATCTCTCGGGGTACGTCCGGGAAGGCGAAAACATCCTTGCCGTCAGGGTGGATAATTCACTTCAACCCAACAGCAGGTGGTACACGGGATCAGGGATTTACCGCCACGTGTGGCTTACGATCCTGGATCCGGTACATGCAGCACACTGGGGTACTTACGTGACCACCCCTGAGGTCACGGAAGCTGCTGCAACGGTCAGGATCTTGACCAGGGTCGAAAATCTTGGAAAGGGATCCTGCCAGGCTGTATTGCGGTCTGTCATCCTGGACAGGAATGGCGGGGAAGCCGCCCGGCAGGAATCCACCATTCAACTGGAAGCAGGGGTGAACGTGGAGGCAGGCCAGACACTGGTGGTGCGAAAACCGGACCTCTGGTGTGTGGAAAATCCCCATATGTATGCCTTGCGAACGGAGATCCTGGTTGCTGGCAGGATCGTGGATGATGTGATCACCCCATTTGGAATACGCAGGATCGAATACAGCCCTGTCGATGGATTCATGCTGAATGGAGAACGGGTAAAGATGAAAGGAGTATGCCTGCACCATGATGGAGGTTGTGTAGGTGCTGCTGTTCCAGAAAGGGTATGGGAAAGAAGGCTTGAGATCCTGAAGGCGATGGGCTGTAATGCCATCCGGACGTCCCATAATCCCATGGATCCTGAATTCATGGACCTTTGTGACCGGATGGGATTCCTGGTGATGGATGAGATCTTTGACGAGTGGACCCAGGGAAAAGTGGAATACGGGTACCACAATTATTTCGATGAATGGTCACAAAAAGACCTTGTGTCATTGATACACCGTGACCGGAACCATCCTTCTGTTGTGATGTGGAGTGCCGGGAACGAGATCGGGGAACAGAGTCTTGAGGGGGGCCATGAGATCCTCCGGCCCCTGGTCGAGACCTTCCACAGGGAAGATCCCACCCGGCCGGTCACGACAGGAAATGACCATATCGCTGCGGATGGGCGTTCTGCCCTGCTGCCCTTCCTGGAGATGTTGGATATCGTCGGGTATAATTACGTGGACCGGTGGCATGAGCGCAGGGAATTGTATTACAGCCTGGACAAACTGGAACACCCCGACTGGATGATGGTCGGGACGGAATGCGTCTCCAATGGAGGTGTCCGGGGGATGTACAGCTTGGGCCGTGATCCTGAAGTCCCACAACCCGGATACAATTCCCGGATGATCCGCGCGGAACAATTATGGAAATTCGAAGCGATGCACGATTATGTGATCGGGGATTTCATGTGGACAGGGATCGATTATCTCGGGGAAACCAGGTGGCCATCAAAGAATGCTTCCTCAGGGGTCATTGACCTTTGCGGGTTCCCCAAAGACGGTTATTATTTCTACCAGAGCCAGTGGTCGGATGAGCCTGTCCTGTATCTCTTCCCTCACTGGAACTGGGAGGGAAGGGAAGGTCAGGTCCTGCCAGTCCTGGCCTATACGAACTGTGATACCGTGGAACTTTTCCTCAATGGCCGGTCTTTCGGGGTCAAGTCCTATGAGTTTCCACGCCAGGGAAATTCGGGCAGCTGGAACCGTTATGACAGGCCGGTCGTCCGTGCCACAACGGCCGACCTCCATCTTTCATGGGATGTTCCGTATGAGCCTGGCACACTGATGGCTGTAGGGAAAAAGAATGGGATTGTGGTTGCGGTAAAGGAAATCAGGACCACCGGAGAACCAGCGTCGATCCGCCTCACGCCCGATCGTGAATCGATCCGTTCGGATGCCGGTGATGTGGCCCACATCACCGTTGAGATCCTGGATGAAGGAGGAATGATGGTACCCACTGCATCGAACCGCATCCGGTTTACCGTAAGGGGAAAAGGCGAACTGATCGGTGTGGACAACGGGAATCCCGTGGACCGTGATTCATTTCAGGACAGTGAGCGGGATGCATTCAACGGACTGGCTCTTGCCATTGTCAGGTCAACGGATAAAGCTGGTAAGATAACATTGACAGCCGAATCGGAAGGCCTGAAGGGGGCAAGTATTGAGATACAGACATACGAATTAACCAACCAACTTACCAAATGAACAGAATGAAATCATTGAACGCATGCACGTTGCTGGCATGCATTTTTATACTGCAGTGCAATGCTCCTGTAAAAGAACAGGCGTCGGAATTCTCCGAAATAAGCCAGATAGATACCGGGAAACCGGTATCGGTCATGATGACTGCTTACAAAACCACACTGATCGCAGACGGCCAGGACCAGGCAAAACTGAGGATCGTCCTGATCGACAGTACGGGAAGAGAGATCCGCAGCGCGGAAGGTACACTCAGATTATATGTTGAAGGGAATGCCACAATCCGAACCCTCTACGGTAAGGAGATTGAAACACAAACTGATACATCAGGAACGGAATTCTACCCGGTACATGTCACAAAAGGCCTCTGTGAAGTTCTATTCCAGGCGGGGACCAGTCCGGATGAGATCCATGTGGAAGCCCGCGGTGATCAGCTCTGGCCGGGGGCACATGACATTCATACGATTTCATCCGATTTCGTCTATATGGAGCCGACAGCTGACCAGTTGCCCGAGACCACAAAAAATGTGGGCAAAATGATCGGCGCCGATATTTCCTTCCTTCCCCAACAGGAGGAGAGAGGAAGGAAATTTTTCGACAACGGGGAGGAAAGGGATGCCTTACAGATCCTTGGGGATCACGGGTTGAATTACATCCGGCTAAGGATCTTTATGAACCCGGAAAATGAGAAAGGGTATTCTCCGGGAAGGGGTTTCTGCGGACTGGATCACACAAAGGGAATGGCAAAACGCGTCAAAGCAGCCGGCATGAAGCTGCTGTTGAACTTTCATTACAGCGATACCTGGGCCGATCCGCAAAAACAGTTCAAGCCCATGGCCTGGGCGGAGCTTGATTATGAAACCCTGAAAGATACCCTTTTGCTTTATACACGAGACGTGATTTTGGCTTTAAAAAACCAGGGCACCACGCCCGATATGGTCCAGGTGGGTAATGAGATCAACCATGGGTTGCTTTGGCCCGACGGTCACATCGGGAACCCCGATAAACTGGCGGGGCTCCTGATAGCCGGGGTGAAAGGAGTGGAAGCGGCTGATCCCGATATTCCTGTCATGATGCATATTGCACTCGGGGGACAGAACGAAGAATCTGTGTTCTGGCTGGACAACATGATCGCAAGGGGGGTCCGTTTCGATGTAATAGGGCTTTCTTATTATCCCAGGTGGCACGGGACGCTGGACGATCTGAAGTACAATCTTACTGACCTGGTGGGACGGTACGGGAAACCGGTCAACGTGGTGGAGTATTCCCAGTTTAAGGAGCCCATTCATGAGATTGTGTTCACTCTCCCCGGCGATATGGGTCAGGGGACCTGTATCTGGGAGCCCATTGGATGGCGGGGCGGATGGTTTGACCGGGAAGGCAATGCAACCCAGGATCTCTTCGATTATGATGCTCTTCATGATAAATACCTCTCTGCCAGATGAAGATATCAGTAAAATCCAACGAAATCATCAAGGACAGAACCATGAAAAGAATACATTTCCATCATTGTTTACTGGCCTCTTTCACGGCCATATTGATCACTTTGCTATCATGCACAAGTGAGGAAAGACAAGGGGAGGAATGGGACTCCTCCTTCAATTTTAACTGGAAATTTGCAAAAGGGGAACAGCCCGGGGCCACGGACCCGGATTTTTCCGATGATGCGTGGGAGACGGTGGACCTGCCGCATGACTGGGCCATCAGCGGACCTTTCGGCCCCCTGGATTCCAACGGAAGTACAGGGAAACTGCCATGGCAGGGAGAGGGATGGTACAGGAAGACTTTCGAACTTCCGGCCGGTGCAGCAGGCAAACGCCTCCAGTTCCTGTTCGACGGGGTCATGGCCAGTCCCACGGTATACCTGAACGGACAGGAAGTAGGCTCCTGGATATACGGCTATAATTCCTTCTGGATCGATGCCACCGAGGCGGCACGTTTTGGAGCGGTGAATGTACTGGCAGTTCATGCGGATACAAGAGAGCATCGTTCCCGCTGGTATCCCGGAGCCGGGATATACCGCAAGGTAACAATGCGCTTTGTTGAACCGGTGCACATCCCTGTATGGGGTGTGTTTGTGACAACGCCCGATGTAAGCGATGACCAGGCAACAGTTAATGTTGCCGTGGAGATTACCAATGCTTCTGATGAAAATCAGGAAGTAGACGTGGAACTGACACTGATCGATCCAGACGGCAATGCATTATCCACGGTAACCGCCCGGGCAGAAGTGAACAGTGGTAAAACAGGCAGTGTGGCGCAGATACTAAAGATCACTAATCCGAGAAGGTGGGATGTGGAACATCCGAACCTCTACACCTGCCGTGTGAACCTGCTTTCGGGCCGGAAGGTTCTGCACCGGGCCTCGACAAGTTTCGGTGTCCGCACCTTTGAATGGACCGCAAATGACGGATTCCACCTCAACGGTCGGAGAGTGCAGCTTTACGGGGTGAACCTCCACCATGACCAGGGACCACTGGGCGCGGCATTTTTTCCCCGGGCGATGGAACGGCAACTGGAGATCATGAAGGAGATGGGGGTCAATGCCCTTCGTACCAGTCACAATGCCTGTGCACCCGAGGTGCTGGACCTCTGTGACAGGATGGGGATCATCGTCTGGGATGAGTTGTTTGATAAATACGGTCCCACAGCCGGAGTCCAGTGTTCCACGGCTGAATTTGTAGAAAAATACGCGGAGCGGGAGGTTGCAAACTTTGTCATGCGCGACCGGAACCACCCCTGTGTTTTTCTCTGGTCCATCGGCAACGAAATAGGAGACTTGCTGTCGACCCGGGAGGGCAGCAGGTCGGCTGAATATATCAACACCATGGTCCGATATTTCAAACAGTATGATACCACCCGCCCGACCACCATGGGATGTCATGTACCTGTACCAGCAGAAGGGGACCTGCATATCTTCGACGGGATTGAGACCCTGGGATGGAATTACGCGAGAAGATACTGGACCACCAGGAAAGCCTATCCCGGCATGCCTCTTATCTACAGTGAGTCTGCCTCATGTTTCGGGACCAGGGGGGCATACAAGCTGAAGCTCCCTGAGTCCAAGCTTGACTACGGGGATGATGGAGAACTTACTGCATTTATGCTCACATCAGCCCCCTGGTCGGACATCCCCGAGCATGAATTCGAATATATGCGCATTGATACCTTCATGGCGGGGGAATTCGTATGGACCGGATTTGATTACCTGGGGGAACCTACTCCCGTGACCAGCCTGGGCAGACCGGGAAGACCAGGCAGGGAAAGGAGCCGTCCGGTCGTTCGCGACAGCATTACGGCGCGCAGCAGTTATTTTGGTGTCGTTGACCTGGCGGGACTTCCCAAGGACAGTTATTATGATTACAGGAGCCTGTGGAATAAGAAGGAGAATACGGTCCACCTCACTCCTCACTGGAATTGGGAAGGGAATGAAGGAGAAACGGTCCCGGTGATCGTGTATACCAACGGAGATGAGGCTGAGCTTTTCCTGAATGGGGTCAGTCAGGGCAGGCGGAAAAAGATCGATCCGGACAGGGTAAAGACCTCTGTGGCCATCCGGGAGAGCCTTGACTACTCGGTTCGCGCCGGAGACGAGGAACATCCCTATTTCGAGATCGTGGATGCCTACCGGCTGCGCTGGCTCGATGTGGCGTATGAGCCGGGCATGCTGAAAGCCTTGGCCTATAAGGACGGAGAGTTGATCGGCGAGGCCATCGTGAAGACAGCCGGTGAGCCTGCCAGGCTTCAATTGAGGCCTGACCGTACCCATATGAAAGCCGATGGGATGGACCTATGCTATATCACTGTCGAAATGGTTGATTCCGAGGGAACCGTATGTTCCCGGGCCATGGATATGCTGAAGTTCAGTGTGGAAGGAGCTGCCCGGCTGATGGGAGTGGCCAACGGGCACCAGCGCGGGCATGATGTTTTCACGGACTCCACCCATCCCCTTTTCTACGGGAAGGCAGTGGCCGTGATACGCAGTATCCCCGGAAAATCGGGCGAAGCTGTTGTCATGGTGAAGACGGAAGCGGGAATGGAGTCTTCGCTCCGGCTGGAATTCAAATAGAAAACACTCATGAAAAGGATCTTTTTCATCCTGGTCGCATCTCTTTTATTGGCCCGACCGGCAGATTCCCAGATCGACCAGCATGCGTTCTCAACCGCCGGATTTTACAGGATTGACCATGCCGGCAGGGAAGTATATAATTTCAATACAGGGTGGAAATTTCATAAAGGTCCTGCAGATGGCGCCGAAAACCCTTTATTTGATGATTCCTCCTGGGAGGTGGTGAATACCCCCCACGGCCTGGAATACCTTCCCGATGAGGCCAGCGGCTGTATCAATTACCAGGGGGAGGCATGGTACAGGAAGCATTTCAAGGTTCCTGGGTCACTGAACGGTCAGAAAATCTTTCTTCATTTCGAGGCCATCATGGGGAAAAGCAGGATCTGGGTCAACGGGAAGCTTATGAAGGAGCATTTCGGGGGCTATCTGCCTGTTGTCCTCGACATTACAGGCGACGTCAGGCCGGATGGAAGGGAGAACATCATAGTTGTCCGGGCCGACAACAGCGATGATCCCGCTTATCCCCCCGGAAAACCACAGAGGGACCTGGACTTTGCATATTTTGGAGGGATTTACCGGGACGTATGGTTGTATTCAACCCATCCTGTGCATATCACCGATCCGAATGTATCTGGTCAGATTGCGGGAGGCGGCGTTTTCGTTCATTATGAAGATCTTACAGATCAACAGGTTGAGATACACGTTTCCACAGAGATATTCAATGAGACCGGGCGGTCCAGCAGGATCAATGTTTCTTCAGGGATTTTAGACCGGAACGGACAGTTGTGCGGAAGATCCCTTGAAACGGTGACACTTCCGGCAGGGGAAAGAAAGACCGTGAGGCAGATTATCAGGCTGGAGACCCCGCACCTGTGGCACCCGGATGATCCATATCTTCATACACTGGTCTCCGAGATCATCAGCGGCGGACAGACCATAGACGGATTTGCAACCAGGATAGGGATCAGGAAACTTGAGTTCAGGGGGAGACAGGGATTCTTTCTGAATAATGAGCCTTTCGGTGACAAGCTGATGGGGGCGAACCGGCATCAGGATTTTGCCTACATCGGTAATGCCATGACAAATTCCCTGCACTGGCGTGATGTGATGAAACTGCGCAATGCGGGCATGCGGATCATCCGTTCAGCCCATTATCCACAAGACCCCGCATTGATGGATGCCTGTGACGAACTGGGCATGTTCATCATCGTGGCAACTCCTGGATGGCAGTTCTGGAACGATGCCCCTGAATTCGCGCAAAGGGTTTATTCCGACATCAGGAACATGGTCCGTCGTGACCGGAATCATCCTTCAGTCATCATGTGGGAGCCCATCCTGAACGAAACCGGATACCCGGAAGATTTTGCCAGAAATGTTCACGAAATCACCCATGACGAGTATCCCTACCAGGGATGTTTTACCGCATGCGACAGCAGGGCCAGGGGGGCAGAGTATTTTGATGTTAAATACGGATATTACAGAGAAGAAGCGGAGGAATCCTTTTTTGTGCGTGAATGGGGGGATCACGTGGACGACTGGTCATCACATAATTCGGACAGCCGGGGCCGGCGGTCATGGGGTGAGCATGTGCAGCTCATCCAGGCACTTCACTACTTAAATCCGGAGAATGAAAGCCGGATCCACTACGACATGTTCTATTCATTTCCGGAACAGCTTGTCGGTGGTGCGCTCTGGCATGCATTCGACCACAACCGCGGTTACCATCCGGATCCTTTTTACGGAGGCATCATGGACATCTTCAGGCAGCCCAAATATTCCTATTTCGGATTCCAGAGCATGCGTGATCCTGACCTGGAGGTGCCGAATATTGAAAACGGTCCCATGATCTTTATCGCCAATGAGATGAACCCTTTCTCTTCAGGTGATGTCTGGGTGTTCACCAATTGCGAGGAGGTCAGACTGGCTTTCTCCGGGGAAGAGCCCAGAACCATTTTTGTGAAGGACCTGGAGGCACACATGCCGCATCCTCCTGTGGTGTTCAATGATGTTTATACCTGGGGCGATCTGACACTGAGAGGACGGGGAGGCAACAGGGATACAGCATGCATTGTGGCCGAAGGACTGATTGATGGCAGGGTGGCGGCAACTGCCACCAGATTTCCTGCCAAACGGGAGAGCAAGCTTATCCTGGAAGTGGATTTCGCAGGGATCCCGCTCATTGCAGATGGCTCGGATATCGTGACTGTGATCGCCAAACTGGTAGACCAGCACGGAAATGTGAAACGCCTGGGCGAGGAGATGGTCTGGTTTGAAGTGATTGGTGAGGGAAGCATGATCGCCGCAGACGAGTCCTGGGCCAATCCCAGAAAGGTGGAATGGGGCACCACCCCATGCCTGGTTCGATCTACAACAATAGCGGGAGAGATCACGGTCCGGGCCAGGGTCGTCTACGGGGGTATCAATATCGCTTTGCCCGGCGAGGTCACTTTTAAAAGTGTTCCCCCGCCTCAACCTTTATTATTTTTATCAGACTGAACTCTTACAGAATAAATCTTAAACGATGAGAAAAAGAGCGAAGATTTATGCAGCAATCGTGGTGATTCACATGGTGATTTGCTGCGGATTGAATGCACAAACAGACATTCCATCCAACCCATCATCCATATATGTGGATGACAGCGGGGTGATGCGCTGGCGTTCCAGCGGCGAAGAGCTGGCACTTTTCGGGATCAATTATTCGATCCCCTTTGCACACGGTTACCGTGCAATCAATTATATCGGCGCCGATCATGAAAAAACCATTGACGCAGATGTATACCATTTTGCTAGAATGGGACTGGATGCCTACCGGATCCATGTCTGGGACATCGAGATCTCTGACCAGACCGGGAACCTTTTGGAAAACGATCACCTCCGGTTGCTGGATTACCTGATCATGAGGCTTAAGGAAAGGGGAATAAAAGTCGTTCTTACCACCATGCGTAACTCGGACAATGCCTTTCCCGAATCCAATGATGTGCTGGGATATGGGTTTTCACGCAGATGGCCCAAGAACGGAAACATTGCCCATCATACACCTGAAGCCATCGCTGCTCAGCAAAGGTATGTGAAAGCTTTCCTGAATCATGTGAATCAGTACACCGGTCTGAGCTACAAGGGTGACCCGGACATCCTGGCGTTTGAGATCAATAACGAACCACATCATAAGAACAACATCCCGGAGGTTGCGGAATACCTGGAGAAGATGACTTCGGCTATGCGGGAAACGGGCCTGACCAAACCCATCTTTTACAACATGAGCCATAACTTCGGTGTAACGGATGCCTTCCTGAATGCCGATATACAGGGAGGGACCTTCCAGTGGTATCCTACCGGCCTGAACGCTGCATTTACGCAGAAAGGCAATTTCCTGCCCAATGTGGACGATTATCCCATCCCGTTTGCGGACAGGCCCGGCTTCAGGAATAAAGCGCGGCTCATCTATGAATTCAGCGCTGCCGATGTGGCGGATAACTACCTGTATCCTGCCATGGCAAGAACCTTCAGAAAGACTGGCTTTCAGTACATCACCCAGTTTGCTTATGATGCCATGCCCCTTGCCTATGAAAATTCGGAATACAAAACACACCACCTGAACCTTGCCTATACACCGGACAAGGGGATCAGTTTCAAGATCGCTGGTGAGGTGGTCCGACGGATTCCGCGCAATCACTCATTCGGAACATATCCCGATAATACCTCATTTGGGCCCTTTCGTGTCAGTTATGAGCAAAACCTTGCGGAAATGCTTACAGAATCGGAGTTCTACTATTCCAACAATACAGGCAGCCATCCCCCGAATCCGGAAGCACTTGAACACCTGGCCGGTACCGGCAGTTCTTCGCTTGTGGGATACGAGGGAACAGGGGCTTACTTTCTGGACCGGCTGGAAGAAGGAGTGTGGAGACTCGAGCTGATGCCGGATGCCATCATCGTCAGGGATCCGTTCGATTACCCAAACCTTGATAAGACGGTCTCCCGGATTGTCTGGAACCTCTGGCCGATGCGGATTGAACTGCCGGATCTGGGGCCGGGATTCAGATACAGGGGGATCAACGAGAACAATGCGCTGAGCGGAGTGGCAGACGTCCACAGCATCCAGGTATATCCCGGTGTCTACATACTTGCCCGTGAAGGAATATCTACTGACAGTTGGACCGGGGAAGAGAAATACGGCAATATCAGGGTGGGCGAGTATTTTGCTCCCGGACAGGACAAAAATCCGGAATATGATGTCCTGCATACTCCTCTCAGAGAAGTAGTCTCAGGATCCCCACTGACCATATGTGCGAGGGTGGTGGGACCGCGTCTCCCGGAGGAGGTGGAACTCGTTTACCGGATCAGTCCTGATGGGGTGCCCAGGCCTGGTGCGGGTCTCAGGGGATCCGGATCGGGATCTGTCCCGATGAAAAGGATCCGGGGTTACAATTATGAGGCTTTCATTCCTGATTCACTGATCACAGCCGGCGGAGGAATCATGTATTATATCGTACTCAGGGAAGGGAGTCTTGATAGGACCTACCCGGGAGCATATGATGAGAGGCCGGGTGAATGGGACTTCTACAGCAGGGAGTTTTACGGGACCCGTTTCGTGGATGACGGAAGCCCTTTTGTCCTGATGCGTGCTGAGGATGATTTTGGCCAAGTGCTTTCACTCAGTCCCTCCGGGAGGGCAAGGCTTTCCCTGGCCGGGGGCAGCCGGCCGTATACCAGGGCCATCATGGTGCGGGGCGATGTCACCGAAAATTCCATGGTATTCATCAGGGAATACATTGGAGATAAGCTGAAAGGACGGGAGAATGAACTGCCGGATTTCTCGACAGTGCTGATACGCGCCAGGACCCCGGACAATGAAAGACGCTCCCTGAACTTCGGTTTCCTGACGACCGATGGTTATACCTATGCTTCGTCATTTAAAATCTCAGGTGAATGGAAGGATATCAGAATTCCGGTCTCGGTTCTGGAACAGACCGGTACGGCTCTGCGGCTTACCTACCCGCGAATGATGGATGATTTCTTCATACCGTTGCGGAACATCCCTTTTGATATCCGGAAAATAGAGAACTGGGAGGTTTCTGTCCAGGGCGTTTCTGCCTCCGGACAACTCGCATTTGAAATTGAGGCCATCTGGCTGGAATGACTTTCCGTTTCGTTGTTCCATTTCTTGCGGATAATATTGTCAATCACAGGGATACGGCCATTTGTTGTAAAATGATACAACCGGAGGTCATTCAGAAAACTGATCTGATAAATAAATCAAAATGAAAACAATATGTTTCGCTCTCACCGCAATGATGTTATTCATGGGTGCCTGCAAATCAAGAACATCCACCCGGAAGGACACCGATCCCGACCCCAACAACAGTCCACGGTTTGAGAATGTCCTCAATCTTAATTTGGATGAGATCATCAGCAATACTTCGAGGAATCCAGTTGGCATAAACATCAATTACCTCAGGGATGATGATGAAAACCGCGTGGAGGGTGCACGGCCGCTGATGGATGCCCTCAAGGAAATGGGTGTCCATTACCTCCGCTATCCGGGAGGAGAAAAATCTGATTATGTCCTATGGTCGAAACCACCCTGGAAATCTCCTGAGCCCCAGGTGTTTGATCGGACAAACGAAAAGTACGTCCGGCATGCCGCCGGACATGACCTGCTCGATTTTGATGAATTTATGACCTGCGTTCGGGAAATCGGTGCTGAACCCTACATTACGGTAGGGGCGTCGCCCTTCGGGGGGTATCATGTTTTTACAGAAATCACGCGGGCACAATACCTTGAAAATGCTGTGGAATGGGTGCGATATGCCAACATCGTAAAAGGATATGGCATAAAATACTGGGAGATCGGTAATGAGAACTGGGTGAATCCAATCGGTGATGCAGACTGGATGGCAGAATTGGCCACTGAATTCGGCTCTGCCATGAAGGCGGTCGACCCGGGCATTAAAATCGGAATCAGTACGGCAGGCATGGGGGCAGATCCTGCCTTTGTCAGACAAGTACCGGAGGTGGTCGATTTTCTAGCCATGAGCGGATACCACGGTCATAGTTGGGAGCGTTACCAGCAAGAACCGGACCATGACCTTGTTTACAAGGTCCGCGCAGCCTTAAGAAGCATCGATGAGGATGCTCCACCTTCGGCCCGTGAACGCCTTTCTGTGGTTGTTGCCGAACTGAATGCTACCGATTTCCAGGGCAACTGGACACAATCAAATGATCTTGGACATGGGATCGTGGTGGTTGATATGATTGGCCAGTTGCTTAAGTTTGAAAGGATTGACATTGGGATGTTCTGGAACACCAGGTGGATGGACGACGGGACACCCAATAGCCTGTGGTATGCACTGGATCCCATGAACCAGATACGCCCGACAGGTCGTGCTGTAGCCATCTGGGGACAATACCTTTTGGACAATCTGGTGAATATCGAACGACTCGACCGGGTGGTCACCTGGGCCACGGCCAGCGATGATCATTCGAAATTGAATATCCTTATTGTAAACAAGGATGACGTTGACCATCCCGTATCGATAAACCTGAATACCTCGAAGTTCAATTACGGGACTTTCTATGAATGGTCTGGCAACGGACCGGAGGATACGGATCCGACATGGGGGGTCAAACACAGGGAGGAAATTACCGGTCCTTATCTGAACCTAACACTACCTGCTGTGTCTGTAACAGTTGTGAAACTGGAATCCTGATTCTTTCCGGGAACTTCCCATTTGAGAATAAATCCAGGGAGGGCCGGTCTGAAGGACCCCCGGCCCTATTCATGCCGGATGGACTCGGCAGGATTTACGTTGGCAGTTTTCAGTACCTGTGAACTGACGGTCGCCAGCGTGATCACAAGCACAAGCAGCACGGGTACAAGGATAAACCACCAGCCGATGCGGATCCTGTAGGCATAATTCTGCAGCCAGTCCGACATGAAATAGTATCCAAGACCCAGGCCCAGGGGAATCGCGATGCATACCTGGATGATAAAAAACCGGACCAGAAGCATCACGGCATTGCCGGATGTGGATCCAAGGATCTTGCGAAGACCTATCTCCCGTGAACGCCGGAGGGTGGTGTAGGAAGAAAGGCCGAACAATCCCAGGCATGCGATCAGGATCGCAAGAAAAGCGAAAATGCCGAAAACGCTCCCGAACCGTGTCTCCTCCCGGTACTGTTCATTGTAATAATCTTCGAGGAAGAAATACTCGAAGGGATTCTGGGGGAAAAATGTCTCCCATTGTTCTTCCGCAAATGCAAGGGCTTGAGGATTCATTCCCGGAGCCACCTTCAGTGAGTAGTAATTATTGGCATCATCAAAGAATCTGAATATCAATGGTTCATATTCTTTTCTCAATCCTTCCTGGTGGTAGTTCCTGACCACTCTGACGATATTGAACGTATCTCACCAGAAAAAGATCGGGACATCCATCGCTGACGAAAAATCCTTAAAGCCCATCAGATCAACGGCGGCTTCATTGAACAGGACGGTCTGACTGTTCTGGCCGAACTCCCTGGAGAAATTCCGGTCCTCCAGGATTTCAAGTCCGTAGAAATCCAGAAATTCGAAATCAATCCCCAGGATCTTGTACTGATTACCCTCGTCTTCGGTATCACTGACCCAGCGGATCCTGCCGGCATTCCACTCGGGTTGCCGCCCTGGAACACCTGTGGAGGCGGTAACTTTTCCGATCACCGGATTGCGTAGTATTTCTGTTTTAAAAGCGCTGAAAGTCTCCGTATAAGTGGAATCGGTCACGCTCGGTCCGCGCAGTACAAGTACACTCTCCACATCTACACCCAGATCATGATTTTTCATGAATGAGACCTGCATGTAAACCGTCAGCGTGCCGGCAATAAGGAGCAGTGAGATCGTGAACTGGAAGATTACCAGCAACCTGCGCAGTCCCATCCCCCCAACCTTCAGATTTGAAGATGCCTGAAAAACTGTTGTCGGTTTGAATGAGGACAGCAACTGCGCAGGGTAAATCCCCGAGATCAACGCACCAATGAAAAAGAGAAGAATGATCAGCGCCCAGAAGCCCGGATTGGTCAAAAAGGAATAATCGAGTTCCCGGCCGGTTAGCTGATTGAACGAAGGACCTGCCAGCATCACCAGGATCACAGCGATCAGAATTGCCATCATGTTCAGAATGAATGACTCCACCAGGAACTGTCCGGTCAGGTTAAACCTCGTGGCCCCCGTCACCTTTCGCATCCCGACCTCCCTGGCCCGCTCCAATGAACGGGCAGTGGCCAGGTTGATAAAATTGATCCATGCAATGACCACCAGGAAAAAAGCCACGATGATCAGGGCATAGAGGGTGATGGCATTCCCGTTTGGTTCTGCCTCGAACATGAAATCTGAATGGAGGTGGATGCTTTTTAATGGCTGAAGGTGAAAGACCACTTTGTCGTTAAACTGTTCAAGCTCCTCCCCAATGGTTTCCTGGACGAAGGCGGGTATCTTTGCTTCAAGCGACCTGTAATCCGCAGTTGGTTGCAGTAGCAGGTAATTGAAGTAGGCATCCCAATCCCAGGCGGTATTGATATAAGGCCCGCGAAAACGGACGAGGGTCTCCCAGGAAACCGCCATTTCTGGCTTGAGGTGGGAATTCCGTGGTGCATCACGGAATAATCCGGCAATCCTGAATTCCAGCCATCCGTTGAACCGCAAACTTCCCCCGATGGGATCTGCACTGCCGGAATACTTTCTGGCTGTCTTTTCCGAAAGGAACATGACCAGGGGTTCCTCAAGAGCAGTTACCGGGTCACCCGACAGCACTTCGAAGGAGAATACATCAAAGAAAGAGGTGTCGGCAAAGTAAACCTTTTCCTCCCTGAATGTTGTTGCTCCCCGGCTGAACACTCCGGTGATGATGTGGAACCGGGTAAAATCCTCAACTTCCTCGAAGTTCTCGTAAAGCGCCTGTCCGACTGCCGAACACCCCGCAGCCCATCGGGTGGTGATCACTCCCTTGTTGAAACGGTCCTGCTGGACACGGTAAATCCTGTCGCCGTTTTCATGGAACCGGTCATAGCTGAATTCATATCGCACAAACTGCATGATCAGTACGAAGGCGGCCATCCCGACGGCCAAACCGATTATGTTCACCAGGGTGGATACCCGGTTCTTGCGCAGGCTCCACAGCATTACCGGAAAAAGATTATTAACTTGCTGCCTGGCAAGATATGCTTGACCTTTAGCCACTGTTTTACAAAGACCATAAACAATGAGAACGATCATCATTTCATCCGTTGGATCCCTCCTGCTCTGTGCATTTTTTTCCTGCGCTCCGGGGGGCAGGGAAGAACAGAATTCAGGCGACAGTGAAAAGATTGTTATTGAAAAGGTTATTTATAACAGCATTGCCTGGGCCCTCACCAAGGACACAACGCTATTGAAGAACACCATGGTCCGGGATGAAAGCCTGTTCATCTTCAACCCTGATTCCGTTCCCACCATCGGATGGTCAGAACTGGCAAATAATTTCGATTTCTGGCTCGATCCCCGGTTCAAAGCCACCACTACCGAGATCCGGGATCTGCGTATAGAAATTGCGCAATGCGGAACGGTGTCGTGGTGGTCCTGTATCCTTGACGACCTGGGTGAGTGGGACGGCCGGCCGATCGGCTGGAAAAATACCCGGTGGACCGGTGTGCTGGAGAAGAGAAAAGGACAGTGGCTCATCGTCCAGATGCACTTTTCCTTCGCAAGTGACTAGGACAAAAGCTCTGTTAAATCTTATGGCTGTGATTGAACAATTTCGTTGAGCCGCAGCGCATTCTTCACCGCGTATCCGTGAAAGTCGTTGTTGAAAAACACCCATACTTCAAGATCCGATCTCAGCCATTCCACGATCTTATCCCTATACCACTGCAGCGTGCTTTCATCGTAATCGGAAGCGTACAGGTTCCCGGGGCCATGTAACCGGATGTACACGAAATCTGATGTCACCATTTCCTGGAAGGGGAAGCGCCCCCCTGAATCCGCGATGACAAATGCGATTTGATGCTGCTTCATCAGGTCGAAGAAGCTGTCCGTGATCCAGGATGGGTGGCGGACCTCCATGGCAAACCTGTACCTGTTTTCATATTTCCTTAACAGATCCAGGAATTCTATAACGCGCGATCCATCGTACGTCAGTTCGGGAGGAAACTGTATCAGCAGCGGGCCCAGGCGGTTTTTCATCCCTTCGAATATCCCGATGAAACGATCCAGCGGTTCCCCACAGTCCACCAGCTGTTTCCGGTGAGTAATGAAACGGCTGAGCTTCGGGCAGAAACGGAAGTTGTCCGGGGTTCGCTGCACCCAGCCCTCCACGGTGGATTCTTTCGGAAGGTGGTAAAAGCTTGCGTTCAGTTCCACACAGGAGAACTTTGTCAGGTAGTGTTCCAGGTATCCGGACGGTTTGACTTCCGCCGGGTAGAACACACCCTTCCAGTGCCTGTAACTCCAGCCGGAGGTTCCGATAAAAAGGCCCGGATGGGCTGTTCTGTTAGCTGTGTCCATTGGATCCGTGGATGTCTGCCGATCAGATAAAGGTACCCATAACGAGGCAAAGCCGGATAATAAATTTTCCAGGATAATGATTATTGGTTATTTTCACGGCAAATTATCAGACAATGAAAGTGAACCAAAGAATTATATCTGTACCTGTCATTGCATTTATATTATGCACGGCGCATGTTTCCGCACAGGACTGGCCCCAGTTTCTCGGGCCTGACCGGAACAGCAAGTCACCCCAGGAAAATGTGCTGCGTTCCTGGCCCGAAGGCGGTCCTGAGGTAATCTGGACTGTTCCTGTGGGCATCGGTTACGGCGGACCGGCGGTGAGTGACGGGAAGGTCTTTTTACTGGACAGGGATGACCAGGTGGGCGATAACCTGAGGTGTTTTGACCTTTCCAGCGGAGACGAGCTCTGGAATTTTGCCTACGATGCACCCGGATCGGTCATGTTCCCGGGCACGCGGAGTGTGCCGACTGTTGAAGGCAACCACGTATATACATGCGGCCCTTACGGTGACCTCTACTGCATCGATATCAACACCCACAAGCCTGTCTGGCATAAGAATATCTGGACGGATTACGGAGGAGGTGAGATTCCTACCTGGGCCATTACCCAGTGCCCCCTGATCTACGGCGATTTGCTGATCGTCGCTTCTCAGGCACCAGAGGCCGGTGTGGTGGCCTACGACAAACTTACGGGAGAAGTGAAATGGACAACCCCTCCGCTTGGCCTGGTGGGATATGTCAGTCCTGCCATCGGGAAAGTCAGCGGAGAGGATCATGTGGTCATGGTCACCGCGTCCGGAAGAGGGGGAGGAGAAGCGGGTAAAATTGTCGGAATCGAGCCGCTCACAGGGAAGGTCCTCTGGGAATATGCGGAATGGGTATGCCGCATTCCCGTTGCGAGCGCGGTGGATGCCGGTGAAGGCAGGATACTTGTCACGGGAGGATATGAACTCGGTACGGTAATGATCCGGGTAGAGAAAAGGGCAGGAGGCGGTTATGTTGTTGAAGAGCTTTTGAAAACCGAAGACTTCGGCGCCCACACGAAACCACCCATCCTGCATGGGGGTTATTTCTATGCGCAGTACGGGACCAACAACAAGCGTGAGGGACTGGTGTGCATGGGCATGGACGGACAGATCATGTGGAAGACAAAACGCGATCCCGATTTCAATAAAGGCAGCATGATCCTGGCCGACGGACTGATCCTGGCGACCGATGGTGCCCAAGCCCTCTACTTGATTGAGCCGGATCCAGCCGGTTTCAGACCGCTTGCATCGGCTGAAATGCTTGAGGCCGCCAGCAGCGATGACCCGAGGGCTGCAAGGCACGGAACACAGAACTGGGCTCCCATCGCACTGGCAGACGGATTCCTGCTCATCAGGGATCAGGTCCGGATGAAGTGCGTCAGGGTAGCCGAATGAGCCGCTGATCCCGGCCTTCAGTCAGTTACCGGGAGCCCGAATTCTCGACTACCACTTCGATGTATGGTTCATTGCCGGCAAACATTCCTGCTCTGGCGGATGTCCCCCTCCTGTGCGGTGATGGTCAGGTATCCGGGAGATTCCGAGAGCCTCCAGTGTTCTTCCTTTTCCCTGACCGAAGGCGGTGACCTGAAATATTTTACGTAAGTTTAAGGGATTGATGCTGCGTTTTTTTTGTTCATCGTATACCATTAAAAAAAATTGAATGAGATGAGAAGATCCCTCCTGCTGCTCTGTGCGATCCCGTCAATCATTTTCAGTGTCTCATGCAAAAGGGAAGCTTCGCTGAGGATCGTGCTGCTCCCCGATACGCAGGTGTATTCCGAGTCCTATCCCGAAATCTTCGACGCACAGACAAAGTGGATTGCCGGGCATTCCGACAGCATTGCGTTTGTCCTTCACCAGGGAGATATCACAAACCACAACATTCCGGTGGAATGGGAAGTTGCCGCAGATGCGATGAAGCTGATGGACGGGAAGGTGCCCTATGTGTTCTGCATGGGGAACCATGACATCGGCACGGATGGCAGGGCGGATGTGCGGAACACGGACCTGTTCAATGCATACTTCCCGTATGAAAAGTACAGCAAATCCAAAGGATTTGGAGGCGCTTTCGAAGAGGGGAAGATGGACAATGTCTGGTACACCTTTAAGGCCGGAGGAATCCGGTGGCTGGTGCTTTCGCTGGAATTCGGCCCAAGGAACAAGGTGCTGGACTGGGCTTCCGGGGTGATCGATGCACACCCGTCTCATACGGTAATTATCAACACCCATGCATACATGTATTCCGACGATACCCGGATGAGTCCTGAACGGGAGCACCACTGGCTGCCGCAGGATTACCGACTGGGAAAGGAAGCAACGGGTCCTGAAGCGGTCAATGACGGGGAGCAGATGTGGGAGAAACTGGTCAGTCAGTACCCGAATATCCTGATGGTCATCAGCGGGCATGTGCTGAACGACGGCGTGGGAACGCTGGTGAGCGAGGGCGTTCACGGGAACAAAGTCTACCAGATGCTTGCCAATTACCAGGGCGGGGTGGAAGGATCGGTCAGGGGAGGGAACGGCTTTTTGAGGATCCTTGACATTCATCCTTCCGGGGGAAGGATCTCTGTCCGGACATATTCGCCTTATATTGATGAATTTAAATCAGAGCCTGCGCAGCAGTTCGTTTTTGAGGAAGTGGAATTCTGAACACAAACCAAAAAAGATCATGAAAGTCTCAGCCGCCATCGCCGTCACAGGGCTGATGATCGCCCTGGCATGTTCCCCAATTTCCTGTTCGGGGGAGCAGGAAGAGGGGATCACCATCCGGTTTGACAGCCGCCACGAGGTTTCCGGGATGAAAATTGCCCTGGAGGACATTTCACCCGGATTGCCGGCTGACTGGGACGGGTATGCGTATGTGGTCCTGGAATTCATGATCACCACGCCCCAGCGCTTCCAGGTGGGTTTCACCACCGATGAGGATTACAATGAACTGCGGGTGATGAGTTACACCCCGTACGGATGGAACCGGCTTGCCATCCCGCTGCGGTTTTACCGTGAGCCGCCGGCCGCCCGGAGCGATCTGGCAGCGACTGACAACCAGCCCCGGTACACGGGATGGATCAACCTGAAAGGGCATCGTACCCCGCTCAAGGGGGTGGACTCCATCGGCATCCGGATGCACGCCCCCATCGGGAATCCGGTGTTGAAGCTGCGCTCGGTCACACTGGCAAAGGAGGATCCGGGCGACCAGTACCTGGGGGAGGTCCCCGTGGTGGATGCATTCGGGCAGTATAACCTGGGAGACTGGGAAGGAAAAGTATATTCCATCGAACAGCTGAGGGAGGAGTGGGATGCAGAGGACGCAATGTCGGCGGACAGGGAACAGTATGGTTACTCAGCATTCGGGGGGTTCCTGAATGCCCGGATCGATGAAGGGACCGGGTTCTTCCGGACGGAGCAGGTGAACGGCCGCTGGTGGTTCGTGGATCCCGAGGGATACCTGTTCCTTTCCCACGGGGTAAACTGCGTGGCGCCGGGAGGCGGGGGCGATGTATTTCGGCTGGAGCATCGCCGTAACCTTTACAGGGAGCTTCCACCGAAAGAGCTGGCTTTGGGATACGGCAGGCGAAAGGTGCCGTCCTACGGGAACTGGAACCTTTCCCGTCGTTATGGTGAGGATTACAGGGGAAAGTCGGTGGATAACATCATCACCCGGATGGACCGCTGGGGGCTCAATACGATCGCCAACTGGTCAAGCCGGGAGGTTTACGACCGGAACCGGAAAGCCTTTACGCTCCAGATGCGTGGAATCGGCATTGAAGGGGGACTGATGGGACTGGCTGACGTGTACGCGCCGGGCTTTGAGCAGCGGGTCGACAGCGCGGTGAGGACCATCGTGGAACCGTACCGGGACAATCCATGGCTGCTGGGATATTTCACCTTCAATGAGCCCTCGTTCCCGGGAAGGGAGACCAGGCTCTGCGACCTGATCCTTTCCGGTGAAGAGCGGCCCATCAAAAAGGCCCTGCAGGAGCATCTGGCCGGGGGAGATACCCCGGAAAGTAGAAAACAATTTATTCACAATACATTCAGGATCTTCATCACAACGGTTGACCGGGCGCTGGAGCGTCACGATCCGAACCACCTGACCCTGGGGATCCGTTTCGGCCAGGGGGCGGAGAATGAGATCCTGGAACTGTGCAAGGATGTTTTCGATGTGTTCAGCTTCAACTGCTACGACCTGTATCCGCGGGAGGAGATGATGGACCGTTTGCTGGCGGTGACCGGCAGGCCCATGTTCATAGGCGAATATCACTTCGGGACGGTGGATAGGGGCATGGCGCAGTCCCTCTGGCAGGTCAATTCCCAGGAAGAAAGGGGAGTGGCGTACCGGTACTATACCGAAAAGGCGTATGCACACCCGGGACTGATCGGTACCTCTTATTTCCAGTGGTGTGACCAGGACCTGACCGGACGGGAGAATGACGGGGAAAATTATAACTGCGGCCTGGTGGATGTGACCGACCGGCCCTATCCCTACCTGGTGGAAGCAGTATCGGAAACCTCAAAGAGGCTGTTCGACGTGCATTCCGGCACCCTCCCCCCGGTGGACAAAGCTCCTGCAAGGGCACGGGGGCACCATGAGATCCCGGATCTGTGGAACGAATAAGCCTGTAAAATGTCAGATTTCTGATTAATATTGAACCGCACCCTGCATGCATTGCACAGTTGAACCGGAAGAAATACAGGATATTCATAAGAACAGGATCCTGCAGCAGACAGAGTTCTGGGCAAGGGTGAAACACAGTCAGGGGATTACCCCCCTGGCATTTACCTATGAAACCTCGGATGACCTGCTCGATCCGGCCAGTCAGGGTAATGAAAGCATCGACGATGATCTCCTGGTGCTGGTCCGGTATCTCGATTCCACCCGTTCCATGGCCTATGTTCCCTACGGGCCCAAGGAAGAGCCGGAAGCTGAGAACCACGGGGTTTTTCTGGAGGAACTTTCGGAGGAACTCAGGAGACACCTTCCGTCTGACTGCCTCTTCATCCGGTATGACCTGCCCTGGGAGAATCAGTGGGCAAGGGAAAGGGATTATTTCGATTCCGGGGGTGACTGGCTGGGTCCGCCTCCTGCAAGGAACCAGGAGTTCAGGGTGAATTTCAATACCCGCAGGTGGAACCTCATTAAAACCCAGTCCGATATCCTGCCTACCAGTACATTCTTCGTCAACCTGGCGCGCAAGGAGGAAGAGCTCCTGGACAGCATGCGAACGAAAACCAGGTACAATATCCGCCTGTCCATTCGAAAAGGGGTCAGTGTGGAAAGCTGTGGTATGGAGATGCTGGATACCTGGTATTCGCTTTACCGGGAGACCGCCTCACGGAAAGGGATCTGCCTGCATGATATGGATTATTTCCGGTCGGTACTGGAAGCCCGTGCCGGTCATCCCTCCTCTCCTGTGGATGTAAAACTGCTGATGGCCGACGATGGGGGAGAATACCTGGCAGGAATGTTCCTGGGGCTTTCAGGGAGGCGGGGGACTTACCTCTACGGGGCCTCATCTGGTCGGAAGCGCCACCTGATGGCCCCTTATGCCCTGCAGTGGGAAGCGATCCGCATGGCCCGGCAGGCGGGCTGTACAGAATATGACATGTTCGGGACGGCACCCAATGGAAATCCTTCCCATCCCATGCACGGACTGCACCGGTTCAAAAGCGGATTCGGGGGAAGGATGTTCCACCGAATGGGGTGCTGGGATTATCCCCTGGATCATGATGCATATGTGATTTTCAGGGCCCGGGAAACGAACAGCCAGCGCTACCATGTGGGCTGAAGGTTTTTAAATCTATTCAAAGATGGTTTTGCATCGTCGGATTTTTCTATCGTGGTCACAAATGGAAACAAAGGATTACATACCACTGGTCAATCCGGTCTGTTGTTCAGCCTCAGTGCATCATCCATTTCCATCAGCTCCCACTTCACGCTGGGAACAGGTAATTCCGGGTCCTCCCCACGGTTGACAAGACTCCTGCAAGGGCACGGGGACACCATGAGATCCCGGATCTGTAGAACGAATAAGCCTGTGAAATGTCAGATTTCCGATTAATTTTGACCGTCGCGACGACCGTATTGTTCATTTCTTGTGCGGATGGTTTAACAGAAATAAAATCCGGATGGCTATCTTTATCAGCCAAATGCCATAAACCCGGTGGAAAAAATCAACGCAACAGGGCAAAAAAGATCAAAAAATGAAAAAATTGCGTTTTCTCATCATTGCATTGTCAATCGTCGCTTTTTCGATCAATGTTGCCGGGAACTCGACCCCGGCAGATAAGGACAGCATTGTCTCGCCGCAGTTTGCCCCGGAAGGCTCCGATTGGATCGGACCGGAAATACAGACGATTGACGACTACCTGAACCAGTATGTCAGGTATCCCGAATCTTCCGGGAAGAAAAAACAACTGGGTACCGAGGTGGTGGAATTTGTGGTGACAACCGGGGGGGAACTGACCGATTTCCGGGTGATCAACAGTGTCTCAAAAGCAATCGACCAGGAGATGATCAGGGCCTTGTCCCAGACACAGGGGATGTGGAAACCGGGACTTCTGAACGGGGTTCCCGTACCGATGAAGAAAGAAGTGTCGCTGGTCTTTGTCCCCGGCGACAATTACAATTTGTCGGAGATCGCGAAAAAACACCTGGAAAGCGGAAACAAGGCATTGTTTGAGAAGAAGAATCCCAAAAGGGCCCTGAAACACTTTGACCAGGCAGTAAAGATCTTTCCCTACAACAAGGATATTCTTTCCCTGAGAAGCCTTTGCAGGTACGAACTGGGGGATAAGCAGGGGGCAAGGGAGGACTGGAAACGGATCGTCGATATGGAAATTATCGGAGATGCCGCGCAGCTCGAAACGGGCCATCTGATCGTAAAGATGCAATCGCTCGATGGGTACGAGGAATTGAGCGAAACCCTCGGGGAGGGATTCTAATCAATATAGCTGTCCACCAGGCTGACCACCTGCAGACCCTGCCTGATATCCTCGGCAGTGATCCCTTCACCAGGTTGCACCCCTATTTCCGCTTCCTTTCCGGGCAGCAGGTCAAAGTAGTTATCCCCGAAGAAAACACTTTTGCCGGGGACCGAGAGATAGATGTTCTTGGCCAGATGATCCGTCCTGATGTTCAGCTTCAGTGCATCTTCCGTATCCGACAGCACCCACTCCACGCTGGGTGCAGGTAATTCCAGGTCCTTCACGCGGGTGAAATAGAGGATGTTGTCGGTGTATGTTCCTCCGTCGATCTCCAGTTCGCAGTGCAGCAGGATCCTGCCGGCGTCCCCGGTGTTGCCGGTCACCCGGTCTACCGGTTCCGACAGGTGCACCCGGCTGGTTCTGGCCGCAATGGTCACCTGCAGGGAACGTTCCTCCAGGATGCTTCCCTCAAAGTCCATCAGCGTCGTGCGAAGTATGGCCTTTGTGCCTTCCTTGCGGTCGGAAACAATATATACATTCAGGCTGTCATGCTCGATCAGTGGTGATACGATGATGTCACGGAAGGCTTTCCTGGCGAAATACTGCTGGGCTTTCCAGTTGCCATAGTAATCAATGGTCGACCAGGAAGCCACCGGCCAGCAGTCATCGATCTGCCAGTACAGGCTGCCCATGCAATAAGGCATGTTCGTCCGGTGCCCTTCCATGGCGATGCGGGTCCCCTCGGCCTGGACCACCTGTCCCACGTAAAGAAACATAGGGAAATCCTTCGGCTGCCTGTAATCCTGCAGCATGTAATATTCAATGGTCTCGTTCCCGATGCTGCTGCGCTGGTGCGATTTCATTACCGCAGAGTGGATGTCCCAGTCGCCCTCCTCCGCATACTTCCTGATCGTATTCAGTTCGGGGAAGGACTGGAACCCGTATTCCGACATGAACCGGCACTTTCTGGTGCGGTAGGTTTCAAAGGGCTCCTTCCCCCACCAGACCCCCCAGTAATGCACATCCCCCGCCACGTAATTCTCCGGGATACCCTGACCGGCGCTGGGGGAGGAGGACCAGTAAAAACGGCCCGGATCGTATGTATTAACCACCCCGGGCAGGAGATGATGGAACTTGTCCTCGTAGGCCTTCCAGATGGCCTCCGCAACCTCCTCTCCCTGTTCCATCGTCACCCGTGTTTTCCATCCCCAGTTGTACCATGCACTGAGGTTCTCGTTGTTCCCGCACCAAAGGGCGATGCAGGGATGGTTCCGCAACCGTTTCACATTGTCAACGGCTTCCTTCCGCACCGATACGAGGAATGCCTCATCCCCCGGGTACATGGCACATGCGAACATGAAATCCTGCCAGACCAGGATCCCCTTCTCATCGCACAGTTCGTAAAAAATATCCTTTTCATATATTCCTCCACCCCAGACCCGTAGCATGTTCATGTTGGCATCAGCGGCCGACTGGATGATGTGCTCATACTGTTCGGGGGTCACCCGGGGCAGGAACACATCCTGCGGAATGTAGTTGGCTCCTTTCATGAACACCGGGTGCCCGTTGACCTGGAAAAAGAAGCTTTCACCCGCCTGGTCCTTTTCCCTGACCACCTGGATATCCCGCAGTCCTGTCCGTGTTTCCGCCTCCGCAATCAGTTCGTCTCCATCCCTCAGGGTGAATTTCAGGTCATACAGAGGCTGCTCGCCGAGCCCGTTAGGCCACCACAGCTCTGGATCCCCGATGGTGAGTGGCTCGCTGATCTCGTTCAATCCCGGCTCCAGGCTGACCGTGGTGTGTATTTTTTTTTCGCCGTTGACCATCCCTTCAAGCTCCAGGATCCTGCTGCCGGTCGCCTCGATCTCAAGGCGGATTTTCAGGTCGGCCTTTTTTTCAGTGATCCCTACCTGCTGCACGAAAACATTCCCGATCCGTGCCATGTCCCATCCCCGGACGACCACCTCTTTCCAGATCCCGCTGGTCACCAGCCTGGGTCCCCAGTCCCATCCGAAATGATAGGGAGCCTTCCGGGTAAAGATGCTCACCTTCTGATCGCCCAGCCCGCCGATCTCCGAAAGATCGTTCGGGGGGTCCGGAAATGTATAATCAAGGGTTTTCAGCTTCCCGAGGCCGGTCTTAACCGGTGAATGGAAGTAGATACGCAGGCTGTTCTCACCCGGCTGGAGGTGATCTTTGATGTCTTTTTCCCATTGCCTGAACATGTTGTCCGCCTGCAGGATCAACAGGTCGTTCAGGTACACGTCCGCATGGGTGTCGAGCCCCCCGAAACAAATCTCCACCCGCTCTTTTTCAAGCAATTGTTCAGGGACCGTAAAGGTGGTCCGGTATTCCCAGTCCGTCTTGTCGATCCATTGCAGGTCGTGTTCGTTCAGCCGGAAAAAGGGGTCATCGATCTTTCTGTTGGCGAGCAGGTCGGTATGCACCGTCCCGGGTACAGTGGCCGGCAACCAGGCCGTGTCCCCGGCCTGCCTGAACTCCCAGTTTTCTGAGATTGTCATGGATGACAGCGTACTTTTTTCTTCATCCCGGTTGCAGGATAAAAGAAATAAAACGGTGAGAAAAATCGCGGTCAGAGCCGCATAATTTCGTTTCATGATGATATGTATTAAATGTTCAGGGCACCATGATGCTGTCCAGGTGCTCCAGTTCCAGGTCCTCCGGCAGGACTCCGATGGTGAGGATAAAGAAAGTCAGCGCCCGGGTACCGGGCTCCAGGTGGCCACCCACCACGCTGTTCTCGTCTGAAAGGGTGATGTGGGCATGCACCCTCCTGTTAAAGATGTATCCCTGGACGGCGACCAGGTCCATGGGGACGGAGGCCTTCGGATATTCTTCGGCAGGAGGCAGGTTCTTGTCACTGACCACGTGAAAATGGTAGTCGGTCACAGAACCGATCCCGGCCAGGATCACCCCGTTTTTGATATGATTCTCCGCGATGTACCGGTTCAGCCCCTCCAGCATATCTGTTCCCGGACGCATCCGCACGATCTCGACCCTTTCAAACCAGGTGGGGATAGAAAACACCTCAGGTTGAGAGTTCTGCGCTGCGATGGAAAGCGATGCGAGTGAAAAAAATAAAAATACAGCTTTTTTCATGGCAGTGTTGTTTTTCAGTATTTTGTTATTTTGGCCGCATGGTCGGTGGATGAGGGATTCTGACCGCCGGGAAATGGTCCGATCTCCAGATTTCCCTGTTCGTCGGCCCGCACCCTTACCGGCTCCCTCCAGTCCCCCGTCACCGGCTCAAACCACCGGATCAGGTATTCTGTCCCCGGATTGAAGCCCTTCAGAACCGGTTGCACCGATCCATTCTCAAAATATAGCAGGGCCAGCGCTTTGTCCGGTGTCCGCATCATGTACGCCCATCCGTCAAGTCCCGTTTCGGGAGCATCCGGAGCCTTCCGGGGAACGATCTGATCCGATGAGGGTTGCAACTCCTGGTACCTGTCACCCTCTGACAGGATGAAAGTCCTCAGATGCTGCATGTACTTTCCGGATTCATAGAGCAGGGCATCCCAGATATGGGGACGCATACCGGCGGGCTCCCCGGTGGAGGTGATGTCATATGCCGCGGTGCCGTGGACTTGTCCCGACAGTCCCCCGGATAGCACGGAGCCATACATCTGGGCGCGCGAAAAATAGTTATCACGGCCGGAGTTTGCCGGGGGGCGCTCTCCTCCGGGCATATTGATCTCGTGGTCCCATCCGGTATAGTAAGGTTCGAAATTGATGGTGGGATAGGGCGGCTCCAGGTTGAACTGGATTTCCAGGGCCGTGGAAACCCGGTGATCGCGCGGTTTGTTTCCCACGCTGTGCATGGTCAGCCACGGGCAGTCGGTATGATGTCCGAACTGCTGGTAGGTGGAATTATTGATCAGCGTGGTATGCATCTGTCCGAATGGCAGCGGACCGTATTTTTCAAGGTGCCAGGTCAGCGCCTCATTGAACTCATCGGCGGTCAGACTGTATTTCTCAGGGATCCAGTCCAGGTGGATGCCGCTGAAGATCATATTGTATGCTCCGTACCTTGAAATCAGGTACTGCACGTAGCGGGCATAGGATTCATTGAAATCGAAATAGGCTTTCCAGGCCGGACAGTTGTCCCTTCTCACTGTTTCCAGCAGGGGAACAAATCCCTGCTCAGAAAGATACTGCATCTTTCTGTCCAGGCTCCGGAAATAAGCAGGGATGATCCGGTCGAAATCGGCCACCCCGGGATGCAATTCTGACATTTGAAACGGCCGGTTCCCGTATTCGTCGCGCATGTCCTTGGAGGTCAGTTCTCCACCTTCAACCTGATAACCGAATTTCTCCCAGGCATTTCTCAGATAAATGCCCGCGGAATCGGCATAAGTAGCCGGATGTTTATCGCATTCCCAGTTGGGGAAAGCGGCAATCATGCTGACGGAATTGAAACCCTGTCTTTTGCGGAATGCCACTGCATCCTCGAATCCGATCCCCGGTCCGGGCACATAGTCCTCCGCTGTCGGGGCATTCCTGAAGGGCAGCCTCCAGGTGGAAGCGGCAAGCCAGGTATCGCCCGTGAGAAAGAACGGGGTCCCGTCCGCATAACAGAGTGCATGTCCGTTTTCAGAAGCACGCACAAAGCCCCTCCTGTTCGGGTTCTGCTGCTTTTCCTGTTCGGACCATCCGGAGGCCCTGAAAGAACCGGACTTTGCGTTCAGTCCGTGGTCCCCGGGCTGGTTCGAGCCGCTCTTCCAGTACCAGTTGCCGGGTTCTGTAAGAACCAGTCTGACCCTGAATACACGTCCCCCGTCCCAGAAGCCGTAAATTTGTTTTGAAAAACCCGGACCCTCCAGCTCCACCCAGCAGGTGACTTCCGCATAGGGGTTATCGTACTCCTGTTCGGCTTCAAATGTAAGTTCGATCAGTTCCCAGATCCGGGCACCCGGCGGGTCTGCCGCAACCGGCGCAGCTGATACGGTCATCAGAAAAAGTACGGAGAAGATGAAGAGAAACCCGTTTCTGAAATTCATATCTTTCTTTTTTGATGCAGGGGTAAATTACGGATTTTTGCCGTTTCCAGGTGCCTCACCTGATGCTCTGTAGCAATTATCCGTGTAATCCGGAGAAAAAAACTAAATTTGAACCCCAGTTATCAGAACCATGCAAAACTGAATAATCAACGGACGACTCTTAAGGAATGAAATTACTGGGCGGTGACATGTTCATTCTCAGGCCGGCAATCAGCGGCGGCCGGCTTCCGGACCAGGCGAAGAGCTGCCTGGACCAGTTGCTCGAACTCCTGGGCAGAAATGACCTTCCGGTAACATCGGTGTATAAGGCCATCCTCTTTCTGAACCACGTGGAGACCGGTGAGAAGGAACGCGGACTGGATGAGATTACGGAAATGGTCAGGGCAACCCTCCACCGGGATATGCTCGTGATCCTGCTCGACCAGCCCCCGGTGCAGCACGATGTGGTCATGGAAGTGTATTATTATGATTCCTCTCAGTGGGACTGCAGTTTTCATTCCGCCGGTCAGGGAAATGCACTGGTCTTCAGCCGGGAAGGGGAGCGTATTTCCGCCGGGATCTCCTGTTCGGGTGTGCAGGACTACAGGAATGGCGCGCTGCATGCTTTTTCCGGGGTTGAAAAGCTGCTTGCGGAGACCGGTTTTTCCATGGGAGACATTGTCAGGCAGTGGAATTATATCCCGCGGATCCTCAGTTTTGAGGGACCTTACCAGCACTACCAGCTGTTCAATGAGGCACGGGCCAGGCATTACGGGAACCATTTTGAGAAGAAGGGATTTCCGGCGGCCACCGGGATCGGTACCAGCGGGATAAAAATACTTATTGAATACATCGCCGTGTCAGGAACCGGTGTCGTTACCGTTCCCATCGATAATCCGGAGCAGGTGCCTGCATACAGGTATCCACAGGAGTATCTGAAGGGAGAGGCGGTGGAACAGGTGAAATCCACCCCGAAGTTCGAAAGAGGACGCTACTTGTCGGTGAACGGAAGGGACATGGTCTTTGTATCGGGTACAGCCGCCATCCGGGGACCGAACGTGGTCTATCCTGAAAATTCCGACCTGCAGACCCTGTACACCATTGACAATATCGAACAGCTCGTTTCGAAAAAGAATCTTGAGAAGCAGGGGATCCGGACAGACGACTTGGCGTTTGACTATGTCCGGGTGTATCTCAAGGACAGGAATGATTACCCGGTGGTTTTAAAATACTGCCGCGAGAAATACGGCGAGGTGCCCTGTGTATGGATTGAGGCAGATATCTGCCGTGACGAGTTGATGGTGGAGATAGAAGGGCAGCTGGTGAGGAACCATCCTCCCGCTTTGAAATAAGGATCTGATCCCCTATTTTTATGCTCCGGACCACGGCGAATCTGTCATGGTATACAGTGTTCCGTTCATGAAAAACTAAAAAAATCCACGCAAATGAAAGCCCTGCAAATTCTTACACTTTGTCTCCTGACAATGCTGACTGGAGCGGATCTCCACGGAGAGAACGGCTACAGGCTCTGGCTCAGGTATGCTCCGGTGGCGGACCCGCAGCACAAAGAATATGTCAGCGGGATCCTGGAGCATGTTGTGATCGCGGGCGCCAATCCGACCGCAGAGGTGATCGCGGAGGAGATCAGGAAGGCGGGCCTGGGGATGTTTGGCTCGCCCGGCGTCTGTTCAGGAGACTTCTCCGACCGGGCAAGCCTGCTGATCGGTACTCCCGGAGACTGCGCGGCCCTGGATACAGATGCGTTGAAAAAACAGCTTGAAGGACTCGGGAGCGAGGGATTCTATATCGGCCATGTTTCATACCGGGGGAGAGAATACCTGGCCGTGGCTGCCAATGAACCGGCGGGGGCACTGTACGGGACCTTCCACCTGCTCAGGGTGCTGCAGGAAGGTTCGGCCCTTGCGGACCTCCCCGTGAAAGAGGTTCCCAGGATCAGGTACAGGCTCCTGAATCACTGGGATAACCTGGACCGGACTGTCGAAAGGGGGTATGCCGGCTTCTCCATCTGGGACTGGCACAAGCTTCCCGTATACATCGATCCCAGGTATGTGGATTATGCGAGGGCCAATGCCTCCATAGGCATCAACGGGACGGTGATCACCAACGTGAATGCCAATGCGTATGTCCTTTCATCCCAGTATATCGAAAAAGTGGCGGCCCTGGCCGATGCGTTCAGGCCTTACGGGCTGAAGGTATACCTGACGGCACGTTTCAGTGCTCCCGTTGAGCTCAACGGGCTCTCCACCGCCGACCCGCTGGTCCCCGAGGTGCGCAAATGGTGGAAGGACAAGGCGGATGAGATTTATGCCGCCATCCCCGATTTCGGGGGGTTCCTGGTGAAGGCAAACTCGGAGGGACAGCCCGGACCGCAGAATTATGACCGCACCCATGCAGACGGTGCAAACATGCTGGCCGAAGCGGTGGCCCCCCACGGAGGGATCGTCATGTGGCGGGCATTTGTGTACAGCGCGGACATTGATGTGGACCGGCACAAACAGGCTTATGACGAATTTGTGCCATATGACGGGGAATTCAAGGACAACGTGTTTGTACAGGTGAAAAACGGGGCCATTGACTTTCAGCCCCGCGAACCTTTCCATCCCATGTTCGGAGCCATGCCGGAAACTGCCCTGGCCCCGGAATTCCAGATTACACAGGAGTATCTTGGACAGGGGACGCACCTGGTGTACCTTGCCCCCCTCTTCAAGGAGTGTCTCGATGCGGATACCTACCGGCCCGGCAAAGGGGCGACCGTGGCCCGCATCATCGACGGATCGCTTTACGGACGTAACCGGTCAGCCATGGCCGGGGTGGCCAACATCGGCACAGACGTCAACTGGACCGGACATCCTTTCGGACAGTCGAACTGGTATTCTTACGGGCGACTGGCATGGGACCATCAGCTTACTTCCCGGCAAATCGCCGAAGAATGGATCCGGCTTACATTCGGGACGGATCCTGACATGGTGGAGACGGTCAGTGAGATCATGCTCTCATCCAGGGAGGCGGCCGTGAATTACATGACCCCGCTGGGTTTGCACCACATCATGGCCGAGGGGCACCACTGGGGCCCCGGACCGTGGGTGAGCAGGGGACGGCCGGACTGGACATCGGTTTATTACCACAGGGCGGATTCGGCAGGGATCGGGTTCGACAGGACCGCCTCGGGAAGCGATGCACTCGGTCAGTATGCTCCCGAAATTGAGAAATTATATTCCGATCCGGAAACCTGCCCGGATGAATACCTGCTCTGGTTCCATCACCTTCCGTGGGATTACACCATGAAGTCCGGGAATACCCTCTGGGAGGAACTCTGCCTGCGATATGACCTGGGCGTGAAGATGGTATCCCGGATGATGGACAGGTGGATAACGGTGGAAAACAGGGTCGACAGGGAACGGTACGGTCAAACCCTCATGCTGCTGAAAATCCAGGAAGAGGAAGCACGGTGGTGGCGGAATGCATGTCTGCTCTACTTCCAGCAATTCTCCCAAATGCCTTTTCCGGAGGAGATGGAGCAGCCTGAAGGGGACCTGCAGGAATACATGAAGGGCAGATCACCCTATCCCCCGAGCGGAAGAAGGCGCCGGTGAACAGGTAGCCTGCCGGGTGAGCAAGGCGGAGTTCAGTGATTGCCGGGCAGCACCTGTCAGTGCACTTCAGGGGGATTAACGGTATTTCAGTGCCGTGTCGAACATGGCAATAACCTGCTCCGGGGGAACGTCCGCAAGAATGTTATGGATCGCCTGGAACACAAACCCCCCTTCCCCTTTCATCGTCCGGATCCGCTCCCTCACATGGGTTTCCATTTCCCTCCGGGATGCACCGGGAAGGACCGACCGGGTATCGCATCCCCCGCCCCAGAAGGTGATCCGTCCCCCGTACTTGCTTTTCAGCGACGGCAGGTCCATACCGCTCGCACTGGTCTGCACCGGATTCACGGCATCCAGTCCGGCTTCGATCAGATCCTCCAGAAAGGGCTCAATGGCCCCGCAGGAGTGCAGCATGATCTTCACATGCGGGGCCAGCCGCTTTGCCA
>Ga0272443_10000363_pt1 | contig 86705 bp, 75 predicted proteins | sample SSMAcet12_FD_193581 | JGI IMG/M metagenome (GOLD analysis project Ga0272443, IMG submission 193581) | Marine sediment archaeal communities from Little Sippewissett salt marsh, Falmouth, MA, United States - SSM-Acet-12 | ecosystem: Environmental > Aquatic > Marine > Wetlands > Sediment ...
AAATACTCATTGTCCTGGCCATCAGAGGCAGTAATCGTATCGATTAGCTTCCAGCCGTCCCCCGAACTGTTATAGCGGTAGAAATACACAGATCCTTTGTAGGTATCAGTGCCGACCTCACCTGCGGGTGTAGGATCGTTATCAGGTCCTTCATGGTCTTCACGTTCATCTTTCTCAAAATGTTCGTCTTATGAGTTTTCATCGTGGATTCCGATATATGCAGCTGAGTTGAGTACAGAGTCTGCCTTATCTATCGGGATGTTTCTTTTACACTTGATGAATATCTTATTCTTGCATATCCTTCTGAGTATGATGATTCAACTGGAGAGACCGACGATCAGGCGCAGGGATATGTCTGCTGTGCTGCAGACCCTGGCGGATGAACACATCGGAATAGGGGAGAACACGCATAACTTTGCCTCCGCTCTTTCTGAATACCTTGGATATCCTTCCCGCCTGCTTACGCTTCGCAGTATCATAGATGCTCTTTCTCTGGCGCTGCGGTCCCTGCATCTTGAAACGGGTTCCTCTGTAGGGGTGTCTGCCCTCGCCCCTTCCTGGTACCGGCGGGTGCTTGATCTGCATGGATTTGAGGTTGTCGTGTTTGATATCGACCCCGATACCCTCTGTCTGGATGAAAAGAAGCTATCAGAGCATACCGTATCCGCACTCATTGTTGATGAGATGTACGGGTACCAGGGGCCGCAGTCTCTCTATGAGGCCCTTTCAGTACCTGTCATAGCCAACATCACCCACTCCTTCGGCAGTACAAGGGATGGGCAGGCGGCAGGCTCAGCTGCTGATATCGTGATCATGAGCTTTGAACAGGGAGATATCGTCTCCTGCGGCGGGGGAGCTGGACTGGCCTTTAGGGATGAGGTCTTCTACCATGAAATCGAAAAAGAGGTGAGTACTCTGTATCAGCACATCGCCCTCGGTGATATGAACAGCGCTCTCGGTCTTATCCAGCTCGGACAGATGCAGGATAATCTCATGCGCAGAGAAGCCTTTCATCAGAGGTTCTTTCTTGCGAGTCAGAGAAACAGGCACCGCTGTTACGCCATGATGGATGAGGGGTATGTTCACAACGGGTATTCATTCATTCTTACTCTTGAGGGAAAGTATGAAGAATCTGAGGCATTCGCAAAAAAACATGGTATACTTACTTCGCGTGCATTCCGGAATATCCTTCTTGATGAAGCCGGCGATGCGTTCATCTCTTTTCCCCGCTCGGCGGCTGTTGCTTCAAGGACCATGCGGTTCCCCCTCTATCCTTTTCTGACAGAGAAGGAAGTGCAGCAGATCGAACGGGTCATAGCCCACATACCCTGAGGAGGATCAACCGTGCATTCACGAGAGAAACGGACCGTCCATCACGTTGCGATCCTGGCTAACTCCCATAAGGAGGAGACTGAGTGCCTTGTGAAGGAGATGAGTGCATACCTTGAGATGCGTGAGATTTCCTATGACATCATGTTCACGACTACCTTCGACGAGGTCTCCTCTGTTCGGGAATCAACAGATTTTGCGATCATTCTCGGTGGTGACGGGACGGTGCTTTCCTGTGCCCGGTTTCTCCATTCACGGGGAATACCGATGCTTGCGGTCAATCTCGGCTCGTTCGGCTTCATCACGGAGGTGGGAAAGGATGAGTGGAAAGAGGCCTTCGAACTCTGGGAGAAAGGCACGGCTCATGTATCGAGGCGTCTTATGGTACGGGTGTCGGTGATGAGAGGAGACAGGAGGGTCTTTCATTCACATGGCCTCAACGAGGTCACGATATCGAGCAGCGGGATTTCCAAGATGGTGTTGCTGCAGCTCTATATAAACGATACCAACGGGGGTCTGTTCAGGAGTGACGGCGTCATCGTTGCAACACCCACCGGGTCCACCGGATATTCCCTTGCTGCAGGGGGCCCTATCCTCGATGTCGATCTGGATGCACTGATCATTAACCCGATCTGTGCCTTCACCCTGTCAAACCGTCCCCTCGTCGTCACAGGCGATGATGTGGTCAGGATAGCGGTCCTTCCCCGTCAGAAGACGCAGCTGTCTCTCACTGTAGATGGGCAGGTGCTCTTCCCGCTCGAGGAGGGCGATGAGATCATCGTGGAAAAATCTCACTCGAAAGCGCTGCTTATTGAATCCACCAAACGTAACTATTATGAAGTGGTACGTGATAAACTCAACTGGTCCGGGGGCATGCATGCTTGAAAGCCTGACGATACGCAATCTTGCACTCATTGAATCTCTTACGATACAGTTCAGGCCCGGCTTTACCGTGCTCACCGGCGAAACAGGAGCCGGCAAGTCCATTATTCTCGGTGCCCTGAGCATTCTGTTCGGGGATAAAGTCGATTCTTCCATCATCCGTTCAGGGGAGAGTGAGGCCTCGGTGACGGCTTCTCTTTCGGTCGATAACCAGCCGCAGATACTTGAATTCCTCTCCACCCGTTCGATTCATCTTGACGATGAACCTCTTATCATCACTCGCAATGTCCGTCTGAACTCGAGAGGATCGATCTACGTGCAGTCACAGCCTATGACCCTCAGCGACCTCTCGTTTCTTTCTCATTCCCTGTTCGACATTCACGGCCAGAGTGAGCATCAGTCTCTCCTTTCGAACATGAAGCAGAGAACTATAGTCGATTCCTATGCCGATAATGCTGATCTGCTGTCCCGTTACCGGAAGATCTATGAGAAACGTCAGGACCTGCTCAGTGAGATTGATGAGCTGAAAAGGACCATCACTCAGGCTCAAAGGGAAGAGGACTACCTTGGTTTTGTGGTCGATGAACTCAGAAGGGCAGAGCTCAAGGTGGGCGAGGATGAGCAGCTCAGGAGCGAGATCGAGGTGCTGAGTCAGTATGAGATGATCCATGACAATGCTGAACAGCTCTATCAGACCCTGAAAGGCTCCCAGCAGACCGACGGTGCGCTTCCTTCGGTTCAGCTGACCCGTCAGTTCGCCCGCAAAATCGCCAAGATCGATGATTCCTTCTCTGAGATCGCTTCGCGAATAGATTCGATGGCAGTAGAGCTCGAAGATATCACCTACACGGTGAGGGACTATCTTTCTGGAATGAGCTTCTCACAGCATCAGCTTGATGGCCTTCAGGACCGCCTGGCACAGATCCAGCGCCTCAAGAAGAAGTACGGTGCATCGATTGAAGCAGTTCTGGCCTTTCAGAACGAAAGTGAAAAGAAGCTGAAACTCTCCACGGACAGTTCCGAACTTCTGGAAGACTTGAACAGCAGACTCATAGCGTGCGAGCGGGACCTGCTCGAATCGGCCGGTGCCCTGAGCGACTCAAGAAAACACTATGCCGACATCCTGTCAGAGAAGATAAGTGAACAGCTCAAAGACCTCAATATGGCACATGTGAGGTTCTCAATCGATATTCAGGAGACTGACTACACATCTCAGGGGAAGGATTCTCTTGAGTTCATGTTCTCGGCAAACCTCGGTGAAAGCCAGAGACGACTCAAGGAGATAGCCAGCGGGGGTGAACTTTCCCGTGTGATGCTCGCGATCAAACGTGTTCTCAGCTCATCGGATACGATCGATACGCTGATCTTCGATGAAGTGGATACGGGAATAGGGGGCAAGGTGGCTCTTGCAGTGGGACGTCAGATAGCCCAGATTGCCACTCACCACCAGGTGGTCGCCATCACGCACCTTGCATCGATCGCTTCGTTTGCTCAGAATCATCTGGTTGTGAGCAAATACAGCGATTCCTCACGGACCTATTCTCACATCCGGGAAGTTCAGGGTAGTGAGAGAGTGGAAGAAATCGCTCGTATGCTCAGTGGTCACGAGCAGGATGAACGTGCTCTCGAGCATGCTTCTGCACTCCTCTCGGGTCTGGAGACCGCCGCTCCTTAGTCTTGGACTCTCTCCGTATCAGACGGGAGAGAAGTTGAGTTCCTTCCTCAGTTCATCGATAAGCTCTCGTGTGAGCGGAGTCGAGAAATCGTGAACTCCGTCACCTTTGATGATCTCTCTCAGTGATTCCTGAGCGATTGTGATATCCGCGTGATACTCCTGGCCGCGCGCCACCCTGATGACATCAAGCAGGTATGATCCCCTTTCATAGTTGAATCCGAAGGTATCGATCTTACGCGAGATCCGTTCGATTTCCTGAGAGAAGATACTTACGACGGTCTGGTGCTCCATCTCTCTGCCTGTCAGGCGGATGAAACGGAGGATGTCACTTATCGACTCTCTCTTCTCTGACCATGGTATGGTCTGGGGGGTGGTGAACAACGATCTCAGAGCCGACAGACTGGTTCCCATAGACTCGATAAACAGCGTGTGGGAAGCCACGTTCTTCTTCCCCTGGATGAGCAGCGTGTAGTACTTGATTGTGCGGGCCACCCGAAGCATCTCCTCGTCACTCATGGTGCTCATTGAAGCATCTATCCAGCTGTAGGCTTCTTCGATCAGTTCGAGGGGAAGGTAGGAATCATCGTAGTGTTCGGTGATCTCCTCTTCCTCTTCGCTGTGTCTGATCGAAATATCCATAGTATACCCCCTACGGTCCTTCGGGATATGGATAAATGCTTTCACATAATATTGTATCAGTGTTCGTGTATCGCTGAAATGAAGGGAGAAGCAGAAAGGGTCATTATCGCACACAGTGATCATCGTAAGGGCGAACTTGCCATAGGTGTGGTGACGGTCCTTCTGTTGTGCGAAGGTCCTGTTGAGAATAAAGTATGTGGTTGCCTCTACTGCCCCGCTCACCATTTTATCACAGGTCAGTGCGATGCTCCTTCCTGATCCATCATGCCGCCGGTTGCTTTTTGCCTTGGAAAGGATGCGGTAGAATTCCTTCACCTCGGATTCATTCAGGTTTTCCCGGTAGCAGTTGAGAGCCTGAACGGCATACATGATGTTCTGTTTCGGCTCTATCCCTGCAAGGTCATTGAAGAACCATCCGCAGGAGGTGTACATGAAATGTTTGAACTTCTGCCCTTCAAGGAGTATGGCAAGTCTCTGCCGGTTGCGTATGACGACACCCTCCTCCTCAAGAGCATGAAAGAACTCTGGTGTGTCAACGAAGTTGCTCATGACATCCACATAACGCTCAAGGAGTCTGTCGGGCTCAACCGTGGAGTCAGTCAGCTGTGCAATCTCGTTATCAAAAGCCGTATCTATCCGTTCTGCCAGATAATCGAAAGCCTCTCTCAAAGGAGTCCGCCATTTCTGGTTCCAGCCATCCTGCCCTCCGGTATGGCAGCCGCAGTCCTTGTACCATCTGGAAACCCCATGAGAACAGGACCAGCTGGTTCCCCGTCCCTCCTCTCCGAGGTGGAGGACGGCTTTCCTGGCAGCAGGATGTTCATTCAGGTAGGCCGCATAGTTGGTGAGCATGAAATCATCCTTCTCACACGACTTCTTGACCAGAGCTGCCAGAGCCATATCGCCGAAAGGCTCATGGTGACCGTAGATCTCACCATCGGTCGCGGTATTGATCAGCGGCACTCTGTCTGCTTCACGTATGTCCCTGATCGTGCGGTACATCGCATCCGCATCGTGCAGAAGATGGCCGAAACTGATCGAGCTGGCCAGATCGGGGTGATAGAAAAATACAGATATCGTCCTTCCGCTTGATCCTTCTACAAGGAACGGTTCCCAGTAGGGCACTTCGTGTGCGTTGACCTGCTTCATATCGCCGTTGGCTGTTTCAACCATATTGCACTGGTATGGAGACAGGATGAGATAGGAGATGTCTGCATCAAGGAGGTCATCGATCACATGTGCGTTCACTGCTGTCTCTGCAAGCCAGATCCCTTCGGGTCTTCTGTTGAACCGCTGTTTGAAGTCACGGACTCCCCATGCTATCTGCATCCTCGAATCTCTTCTGGATGCCAGAGGCAGGATCGTATGGTTGTATACCTGCGCTATGGCGTTGCCGTGTCCGAGACGGTCTTTGCTCGTTCTGTCAGCCTCAATGATCCGCTTATACGTGCGGCCGTGGTGTGTGGCCATCCAGTTCAGCAGTGTAGGGCCGAAGTTGAAACTGATATATTCATAGTTGTTGACGATATCTGATACGTGACCGTAGCCGTCCAGGTAGCGCGAATAGGCGTTCATTCTATAGCATTCACTGTAAACTCTCTCATTCCAGTTCGCAAGCGGTGCGGCAGAGCTCTGAGAGGGGATCAGTTCACTCAGTGGATTCTCCCTCGGCGGCTGATAGAAGTGGCCGTGTATGATCAGAGCAGTCTTGTCGGGTGTTAAGGTGTTCATGAATCATGATGATACCATAGAAGAGGATTCATGAGCAGTATGTTTCACCTGATTACACTGTTTTTGAATTACCTGTCCCCTTACCGTCATTACCTGCCCTCCGGAATGTTGACTCTTTTAATCTATTTCTCTACCATTGGTGCATGTTTTTAACTCTAGCATATATCATGGTAGCGAGGTGGTTATGATCATACCCAATATTGAAGCTCTTTCGATTTCTGAGTTGCAGTTTATTGCTAAGAGATATGGTATTGAGAATGGTGATCAGTTGGCGGAAGATGATCTGAGAGAAGCACTTCATGAACTGTTTGAGGAGTTCGGTACGGAATACTCCACACTCAGTGCCCTCTATTCCCCTTCGAATCAGAAACGCTATTTCAATCAGATCTACGAGAGTCCTGAGGATTTTCAGGTGGGTTCTCTTCCGGGTGTGCAGGAGTTGCCTCCTTTCTACAGTGAAACAGCAATTCATCTTCTTCTCAAGGATCCTTCCTGGGCACATGCCTACTGGTCGATCGGTCCTAACGATTTCAAGAAGCTCTCGGAGAACTCTCAGGACCCTTCATTCTTTCTCCGCGTGTTCATGTGTGATCTCGTGGATGGCAATCTCGTTGATTCCTTCGACATCCCGATCGCTGCCGATGACATCTCATGGAATGTGAACCTTCCTGAGCATGGGCGATCCTTCTATATATCCCTCATGTATCAGTATGATGATGAGGAGGTCGGTGTACTTGCCACGAGCAACACCATTGCGACTCGTAAACCCTATTTTCAGGATCATATCGGGGAACTTGAAGAGAATGAGGATGATTTCTATCTGCTGTTTTCTTCCCTCGTGACCAAGGGAGGCGTGCTGGTGGACTCCCGCGCCATTCATGAGATCTTCACCGCCCTGGAAATAAAGAGAGAACTGGCATGAACAAGAAGAAGAAGAGTTCTATAGGCCTTATACTGAATGCCCACCTTCCATTTGTACGACATCCGGAGTACCCCCGGTTCCTGGAAGAGGACTGGCTGTTCGAATCGATCAGCGAGACCTATCTTCCGCTGCTGAGGATGCTTAGAAAGCTCAGGGAGGATGAGGTTCCCTTCAGGATAACCATCTCCCTCTCACCGACGCTGTGCACGATGCTCATCGACCCGATTCTTCAGGGGCGGTTCACCAACTATCTGCGAATGCAGGAAGAGCTGGGGAAGATGGAACTGAACCGTGTAACTCAGGAGTCTCCTGAACTGAAACCGGTGGTGGAGTCATACGTCGCCCGTATCAGGGAGAACCTGTCAGACTATTTCGATGAATACCAGTGCAATATCCTGTCAGGGTTTTCTGATCTTGAAGAGTCGGGCAATGTAGAACTGATCACCACGGCAGCGACACATGCTTTCCTCCCTCTGTACAGTGAATACTCAACAGCAGTCAACGCACAGGTGGAACTGGCGGTACAGACACATGTGAACTTCTTCAAGAAACGGCCGAAAGGGTTCTGGCTTCCTGAATGCGGGTACTATCCCGGTCTTGATGAGTATCTGAGGAAGGAAAACATCTCCTTCTTCCAGCTTGGCGCTCAAGCGCTCAGTCTCAGCGAGACCCGTCCCGAACGGGGCAATTACGCTCCTGTGATAACTCCGAGCGGAGTGTACGCATTCGCCCGGGACTACCATCTGACGAACCTCATATGGTCGAATGTTGAAGGGTATCCTTCAGACCCCGTGTATCGGGAGTTCTACCGTGACATCGGTTATGATCTGCCGATGGAGTACATCAAACCCTATATCCATGAGCCTCAGGCACGTGCGTTCACCGGGTTCAAGTACTACGCAATAACCGGCTCTCAGGACAAGCGGTTCTATTCGATAGAGAAGGCACAGAAAAAAGTCCGCGAGCATGCTTCCAACTTCCTGTACGAAGTCAAGCGAAAGACCGACAGGCTCAAAGATCTCCTTGACAGGCCTCCCTTCTACACCCTTGCCTTCGACGCCGAGCTGTTCGGACACTGGTGGCATGAGGGGCTCGACTGGCTTGATACGGTGATACGGAAGGCAGCTGAGACCGACGACGTCGGGTTCAATACTCCGAAGGATTATATTGCGACCTATCCCGAGGCTCAGGAGCTGACTCCTGCATTCAGCAGCTGGGGAGAGGGAGGCTATGCGAATGTCTGGACCGATGGACAGAATGTGCATGCCTATCGTCATGTCCATAAGGCGCTGGAGCGGATGGAGGAGTTGGCAGTCAGATTCCCCCACCAGAATTCACTGAAGCAGAGGTTTCTCAACCAGGCGGCCCGCGAGGTGATTCTTTCGATGGCAAGTGACTGGCCGTTCATTATGCATAACGGAACAAGTTCCTCGTATGCGTCGCGCAGACTGTTCGATCATGTTAAGAACTTCTCGGTTGTTTATGAACACATGTGTAAGAATGCCGTCAATACGGAGTGGCTCGTGAAGGCAGAAAAACGGGATATAGTCTTTCCCGATATCGACTACAATATGTTCAACAAAGACAGCGACCGCAACAGGTACAACGGGTGAGGGTTCACCACCCGGTATAAGCACCGCTGAGACCCCGATACCTCTTCAGATACAGCCCCTCCTGCAGGAGGGGTGTTCTGTGTCCGGAAGTAATTCATTGACAATAAACGAATAAAAAACCATCTCTCCAACAGACGGTTGTGTACGGATGTTTACTAGTTTCTGATTTTTTCCCTTCTTCGCCGTGGTTTTTCTCACCACTCGTTCTTGTGCCCCGGTGGAACCGATACTATAGTTAATGGTAGAAAGTGGTAAAAATTCCCGATTAATGGTGATATATGGGAATAACTGTGGTAAGGGGAACAATGTTAACAGGTGAATACCGAAATACAATCGACGAGAAAGGTCGCATACTCATTCCCTCAAAAGTTCGAGCTGCCCTGAACGGGGACTCCACGCTCATCATCACCCGTGCCGTTGAAAACTGTCTGTGGCTGATGACTCCCGGGTATTTCGAGAAAATCCGTCAGAAGATCATGGACGGAGATGGAGCCATGTTCAATTCACAGACCCGCATTCTCCAGCGCATCATCATCGGTCAGGCTATGGAGTGTGAGATCGATAAGTCGGGCCGACTTCTGATTCCTCCTCAACTGAGGGCGAAGATCAATATCGAACTGAAGCAGGAGACCGTTCTCCTCGGAATTTCCACCTACATGGAACTCTGGTCGGTTCCTTCGTATGAACAGTATCTCAATGAGAGTGAGGCGCTTTTCTCTCAGGCTTCTCAGGATCTGAGCAATCAGCTGTACGGGGAGGGGAGGAAGTAATGGAATACGTTCACACTCCCGTACTTGCAGGACCCGCTCTCCAGTATCTCATACCGGATACGGCGCACCCCTACATGATCGACTGCACCCTTGGCGAAGGTGGCCACTCAGCTCTCTTCCTTGAGAAGTACCCCTTTTTGAACGTCACCGGCCTCGACCGTGACGAGACGATCATGGCTAAGGCCATCACCCGTCTCGGCGGTTATGGTGAACGTTTCACTGCAGTGAACACATGGTTTGATGCGTTTCTTGAGACCTATGAGGGACCGGCCCCATCGATTATACTGTTCGACCTTGGAATCTCCATCTTTCATTATGTGGAGTCCCATCGCGGATTCAGTTTCTCGAAGTCCGAACGGCTTGACATGAGGCTTGATGCATCAGCAAGGACAGATGCCTTTCATGTCGTCAATACCTACAGTGAACAGGACCTGAGCAGGATCATATTCCTCTACGGAGAAGAGAGGTATGCACGGCGGATTGCCCGAGCGATCTGCACCTCCCGCAGTGAGGGGGAGATAGTCTACTCTGATCAGCTCGCATCGATCATTTATCATGCAGTGCCGGCGAATTACCGGTTCCAGAGGATACATCCTGCCACCCGCACCTTCCAGGCGCTCAGGATCGAGGTGAATGGCGAACTTGAACGGATCGTTCCCTCTCTGCACCGTGCTATCGATATTCTCGCTCCTGGTGGATATCTCGGTGTCATAAGTTTTCACTCACTCGAGGACCGTCCTGTGAAGCATCTGCTGAAAGAGCGTGAAAAGGGATGCATCTGCCCCCCGAAAGCTCCCATCTGCACCTGCGGAAAAACAAGCGACATCAGTATTATAACGAAAAAGCCTGTTACAGCAGATGAAGCAGAGTGCGAAGCGAATCCTCCTTCCCGCAGCGCGAAGCTGAGAGTCGCACGGAAGAAAGGGGAAGAAACCGATGTTTGACCGTTCACCCTTCTCCCTGCAGACAAGAGACAGATTCGCACTGCTGGCAATGCTGACAGTGCTTTTTCTCTATTTCCTCTTCTCGGTCCATCAGATGGCATCCCTGCGGCAGAGAGAGTTGTACGAACGCACCCGGATCGAGGACACCATCAGACTTGAGGAAGAAAAACATATTCTTCTTGCGTATATCGCGAAGAGTTCACTTCCTGAAGTGGTCCTTGTATCGGCGAAGGAACAGGGGTATGAATATCGGAAATTCCCAATCGATGAGGCCACTTACGTGCATCTCAGGGAGGAACGAAGATGAACAGGATGAACGCCTCCTATCTTGCCAGCCTCATTGACTACCCTGATGCACAGCGCTACCGCCATATCCTTATAGATGATATCGTTATCGACAGCAGAGAGGCCACCGCCCGCACGATGTTCGTTGCCTTGAAGGGGATGAACACTGATGGCCATCACTTTATCCGGGATGCCGTGTCCCGTGGAACCTCCCTTATACTGGCGTCAGTGGAACACCGTGAAGAGGTCGAGGCTGTCATACACGATGGAGAGACTGAGGCCCTGTTCGTAACGAATCCCCTGAGGGCTCTGCAGCAGATGGCGCAGGCACATATTGACAGGTATCCATCGATCACCCGGGTGGGTATTACCGGGTCCTGCGGTAAAACCACCACCAAGGAGATGATCTCTTCGATACTCTCTCTGGACGGACCTGCAGCAAAGAATCCAGGGAACTTCAACAGCGAGATCGGTGTTGCACTCAGTGCCTTCAATGTACAGGATCAGACCCGCTACGGGGTCTTTGAAATGGGAATAGATCACCTGGGCGAAATGAGTACGATGGTACAGATCATCCGTCCGCATGTCTCACTGATAACCAATATAGGCCTTTCCCATGTGGGAAAGCTCGGTGCAGTGGCTATGACGGCGAAAGAGAAAGGCAGGATATTCCACAGGGATGTGAAAAAGGCTTTTATGGCCGAGTCGAGCAGGTGGGCAAGGCAGATTGCACAGCAACAGAGGGTGGAGATCTCTCCCTACGGCCTCGCGAGCTCGCCAAATGTACGCGATATCACCTCGATGGGGCTGGATGGGTGGCGTTTCACCTATCGGGGGGCCGCCGTCAATCTTAGAGCCATCGGACGGCACAATCTGACAGATGCACTTGCGGCAATAGCGGTAAGTGAATCTCTCGGAATCGAGCCTCGACTGATCACCGAAGGACTCAACCGTTTCATTCCCGTGGATGGAAGGTCGAAAGTCTCCTATGGAAGCGTGACACTCATCGAGGACTGGTACAATTCCTCTCCGGATTCAACGCGAAGTATTCTTGAGTGTATTGATACTCTTGCACTGCGGGGCAAAAGACGAATAGTCCTGGGCAGTATGAAGGAGATGGGTGTGTACTCCCAGCAGGCACATGAGGCTGTGTCGAAACGGCTCGTGCATTCAAAGGACGCCTCCATCTATCTGTATGGAAATGAAATGAAGGAAGCCTTCGATTATCTGAAGAGACACCGAGGACCTGAGAATCTGTTCATCACCGAAGAGTATGACAGGCTTCAGGAACAGATCCTCGGAGATACACGGAAAGGGGATCTCGTCCTGCTGAAAGGGTCGAGAGCGATGCAGATGGAGCGCCTTGTTCCAGCGATACATACCATAAGGTAGGCACAGTATGCAGAGTATTCTTAATTCCCTCATTCTGATCGTCCTGGCCTTTGCGTTGACGGTGCTCCTTCTGAAGCTTTTTATCAGGTTCATGAATTCACGTTCATTCTACCAGGTGATCAACCCTGATGTGGACCTTCATGACTCGAAGGGAAAAACGGTGACAGCAGGCGGAGTATGCTTCATCCTTGCTACAACGATCCTTTCGTTCTTCTTTGCCGATATGAGTCAGTCGTACGTGTATATACCGATTCTTACTTTGTGGATATTCGGTGCACTGGGAATGGCTGATGATCTGCTCAAACTGCGACGGCGGAACAATATGGGGCTCACCTCCCTGCGAAAGCTTGCACTGCAGATTCTTGCATCGGCTCTGCTGTACTACATTATGAGAACAGTGATCGGACTTGAGATGACCTCTGTGAGCACGTTCTGGGATCCCTCGAGAAAGCTGGACATCGGTATGTGGTTTCCTATCGCATTTCTGCTGTATATGGTGATATTCGTCAATGCGGTGAATATCAGTGACGGTCTGGACGGTCTGGCCACAAGTGTTTCGATCTCACCGCTGTTCCTGCTGCTGGCGATCGCGATCCTGTTTGCTCATTCTTCGGTCATATCACCGGTACAGAGTCTTATCGGCACTCAGGCGATTCATCTTGTTCCCGTTATCGCGATAATCATCGGTTCCCTTCTCGCCTTCCTCTGGTTCAACGGGTACAAGGCGAGTGTATTCATGGGCGATGTGGGTTCTCATGCGATTGGGGGATTCATCGGCGTCAGTGCACTGCTGATGAAGGTCGAAATCATCGTAGCCATCGCTTCCGGTCTGATCATGAGTGAGCTCCTCTCCTCCTTCATTCAGATTGTTTCTCTCAGACTCTACAAGAAGAAAGTGTTCCTTCTTGCTCCCCTGCATCATCACCTGGAGAAAAAGGGAATGGAAGAGGGGAAGATTGTGACCCGCTTTTCGATCATCAGTATGCTTCTGACACTTATAGCAACGTATATGTTCCTGCTGACACACAGGTAAAGATAGCCAAAGAGGATGGTATGGATTATTCGGATCATTTCGAGTTACAGTCTCTCAGCTCATCGCAAGGCACCACGGGGAGTTCCTCGGTTTCGCTGCGGCCGTTTCTGTTTCTCATTGTGGTCTTCATACTCGTCGGGTGGGGACTTATCACCCTGTACAGCGCAAGTTACGATGAGGCGATGCGTCTCTCCCTTCCACCCCACTACTTCTTTTCCCGTCAGGCCATGTTCGCCCTGTTCGGGTTCTTTCTCATCGCTGTATTCTCGCTCCTTCCTCTGAGCTGGATCCGTTTCAGCAGCTATCCTCTCCTCGTACTTTCTCTTGTTCTGATGATGGTGACCCTTTTTACCCCCTATGGAGTCGAGAAGATGGGTGCCAGAAGATGGCTTGATCTTCCGCTGCTGCCATCGTTTCAGCCTTCGGAACTGGTAAAGATCGCTCTTATACTCACTGCAGCCCGTCTGTTCGGTGGAGATGAAGAACTTACCGGGCAGAAAAAGAGCAGGCGGGTGCTGATCTTTATTGCACTGATCATCGTATCGGCAGGTCTCATGGTAGCTCAGAAGGATTATTCCACGACAGCTATTTTCATTGCCACCTCAGGGGTGCTGCTTATCATTGCTGGAGTGAGACTTGTCTGGCTTTCACTGTTCACAGTAACTCTGATGGTGCCGATGACCATCTTCCTCCTCATTGAACCCTACCGGATCAGACGGGTGGTCAGTTTCCTTTTCCCCTCTCTCGACCCGGGGGGCATGAACTATCAGGTGAACAGAGCGCTGGAAGCTATACAGAGCGGCGGACTTTTCGGCAAGGGACTGGGAAACGGAGTGTATAAGCTCGGACTCATTCCCGAGGTGCACTCCGATTTCATCTTCGCCTCCTTTGTGGAGGAATCAGGTGCTATCGCAGTGATTTTCCTCGCTCTGCTGTTCTTTCTCCTTTTTTACTTCGGTGTGTCCAGTGCTCTTCTTGCACTTCACGGGGCACGATTCGTTTCGTATCTCGCCTTCGGCTTTTCCACCATGATACTCCTGCAGGCACTGGTGAATCTCGCTGTCGTTACACGATTGCTTCCCCCTACGGGAATCCCCCTGCCGTTTTTCTCCCAGGGCGGTACGAACCTCCTTGTCGTTCTGGCGGAATGCGGTCTCCTGTATCGCTGTGTCCGGGAGGTGAACGAATGATAGACTACACGTTCACAGCAGGCTGCGATTTTGATTCCCTGCGCACTTTTCATGAAGAGGCTGTGGTCACTCGGGTCAGACATGAGGACAGGATTTCCACTGCACACAAAGTGCTCATTGCATTCATCGCCTTTCTCCTTACCTTTTCCCTGCTCATCCTGATCCTCCGGAACGTCCCGGCCTTCGATATCAGTCACGTCCAACTGCCTGAGGATAACATCCCGCCGACTCTCTCCGCTGCCAGTCTGGAACGTGAAGTGTGCCACACATCACTGTTCTCGTTTTCCCCCGAGAAACTTGAACATAATCTCAACAGACACCCGCTCGTGCAGTTCGCACAGGTGGATAGAACTGTGACAGGGGTGAGGGTAAATCTTTCCCTGTATACTCCCTCCCTGCTTTTCGAGGGAATGTCCAGCGAGGGAAATACCCTGTTCCTTGGCCGGATAAACGGTGTCTTTCATCCGATACAGGAGAGGGACTACCGCTTTTTCAGCAGAACTGTCCCTTCCCTTGTTCTTCATCATGAGCTCACGCCGACAGAGGCGAAGGAATTGGGAGAACAGGTCGCGCAGGCCATGCTCTACCCGGAGGTTCACAGCGATAGTCTGCTGATGAATATGGACTTACATATTCCCCGACTCCGTGTTACTATCGATGTCAAGGAAGAGACCTCGACAGACCGCTTGCATACTGCACTTCAATTGATTAGACTTGGCAGTGCGCACACTGATGAATCGGCGTATTCGGTTCCCTCTCATCAGAGGTACGAACTGTCGCAGAAATCTCTTGTGCAGAAGCAAAGCACGCAAGACGGAGGTAGGAATTGAGCTCAGATAAAGTCATGATGGGTCTGGACATCGGTAGCTCATGGGTCCGTGCTGTCATCTGTACTGTCTCCCCTGACGGTTCGATGATGGTCGACAGTATGTGTGAGCGGCCCAGTGAGGGGATCCGACAGGGTTCCATCGTAAACATCGAACAGACGATCAAGACTATCACAAGTGTGATCGGAGAAGCTGAATTGCAGGCCGGTGCTGAAATCAGCACAGTCATCATTGCCGTCGGGGGGAATCATATAGAAGGGATTCCCTCAACCGGTGTGGTAGGTATCAACGCGAAGGATCAGGAGATCACCCGTGAGGATATATTCCGATCCCTTGAGGTCGCCAGAGCTTTCGAGCTTCCACTTGATCGTGAGATCCTTCACACCCTCATTCAGGATTTCCGTGTTGACGGACGTGGCGGCATCAAAGATCCTATTGATATGCTGGGACATAGGCTCGAATCAAGAGTCCTTATCGTGACCGCCTCCTCAAGTGTCTGCTCCAACAACAGGAAATGTATTCAGAGAGCAGGCTATCAGGTACAGCGCCTGATCAGTCAGCAGGTTGCCGACACCGAGTCGGTGCTGAGTCAGGAAGAGAAGGAGATGGGTACCATTCTGATCAATATCGGAGGTGGTACGACCAATATGATAGCCTATTCGGGAGGAGCTCCCGTGTATGCGGGGGGAATCCTGATCGGTGGTGACCATGTCACCGGTGATATCGCCTATCTGCTGAACAAACCGAAAGAGGTCGCAGAACAGGTGAAGTGTGATTCAGGATCCTGCCATCAGCCTTCGATAGACGAACAGGAAATGATCATCATTCCTCAGGTCGGCAATCTCCCCTCGATACGGATGCCCCGAAAGGAACTTGCCAAGATCATCGAACCGAGGATGGCTGAGATCTTCAGTCTGCTGAGCGTGGAGCTGGAAAAAAAACAGGTCCGCGGCGCCTTCGGAGGAGGAATCGTCCTCGTCGGTGGAGGAGCACTCCTCTCCGGCGCGACCGAACTGGCTTCGGAAGTCTTCCGTATGCCGGCACGGATCGGTTTCCCCGATGCTCTGCCCGGACTTGACAGATCGTACATCAATCCCAAGTATACTACCGTTCTGGGAGAAGTGATGAGTGAGGCGAAGAGACTGAAGGATGCTTCCTCCTCTTCTCAGAATTCACAGCGGACAGGGAAGAAACCTTTTTCCCGCAGGATGAAAGGTCTCTTCAAGACCCTTTTTTAATTATGTTAGGTATCAGCGATGATACCGGAGGAATATATCGATGGATTTCGACATGCTTGATGACCTGCTGCAGAATGAGCAGACACCACCTACCGATATCAAAGTCGTAGGCGTCGGCGGAGCCGGCGGTAATGCTGTAAACAGAATGATTGCCAGTGGTCTGAAGAAAGTCACCTTTGTAGCGATGAACACTGATGTACAGGCCCTGCAGCGTTCGAATGCCCACGTGAGGATGCCCCTCGGCAGGGAACTGACCGGAGGACTCGGCGCCGGCGGTGTTCCAGATGTAGGAGAGCAGGCTGCACAGGAATCGCGCGAAGAGATGAAGAACTTCCTCCAGGGGACAGATATGGTCTTTATCACGGCAGGTATGGGTGGAGGAACCGGTACAGGAGCCGCCTCCGTCGTTGCTGAGGTAAGCAAGGAAGTCAATGCACTCACCGTAGCCGTGGTCACCACACCCTTCGCTTTCGAAGGGAAGAAGAAACTCGAACTCGCCCTTGCCGGAATCGAAAAACTGAGAAAAGTTGTCGATACACTCATCCTCATTCCCAATCAGTATCTGCTCAAGATCGTAGAGAATAATACTCCAATCAAGAAAGCATTCCTGCTTGCCGATGACGTACTGCGTCAGGGGGTACAGGGAATCAGTGAACTGATCACGGAACCCGGTGAGATCAATATTGACTTCGCTGACGTGACGACCGTCATGAAAGGGCGTGGCGATGCGCTGATGGGAATTGGAATCGGAGAAGGGACCAGCCGGGCGGTGGATGCAGCCCGCGAAGCGATCAACAATCCACTCCTCGAGAATGCTCGTATCGATGGTGCTAAATCTGTCCTTGTGAACCTCTCCGGCGGGGATGGACTGACTCTTCAGGAGTATCAGGATGTAGTTGAACTCATCACTGCAAAATGCGATGAGAACGCCCTTATCATAGCGGGACAGGCATACAATCCTGAACTTGGCGAGAAGATCAAGGTGACAGTCGTCGCAACAGGGTTCGAACACCCCGACGCTCAGGGAGCAGCCTCTTTCAGGTCGATGAGTGAACAGCGGAAACAACGGGTTGAAGGGCCTTCGTTCAGGACACCGCTGCGGGAAGCACCTGCTGGTGACGTATCGGAAGATTCGAATGAGAATGTGATCACTGTCAACCGGTGGGAAGATCTGCAGCAGCAGATCGGTACCCGCACAGATGAGAATGATTATTCCTTTCCTGCAGTACTGAGGTACAGAAGAGGAGAATCGGAGGAGTAGTGTGTGATTGAGACCTCTCGTAAGCAGCTGCTGCAAGACTTTGCAGTATATCTGATGGTTGCTCGGAGAGTCTCTGCTGCAACCATCGATGTATATACAGCCTCGGCAGAACACTACCTCTCCTATCTTGAGAACCATCAGCTTACCCTGAGGGCCCTCGCCCCGCATGATATCAACAAATATATCACATCTATGAAGGAGCTCTCTCTCTCCTCCGCCACTGTCGCTAAACGGATGAGTGGACTTGCCTCGCTGTACCGGTTCCTCCTTGAAACAGGACAGATCACCGAGAACGTTCTGCAGCGGGTTGAGCATCAGAAACTTAGCGAACCTCATTTTGATGGAGTTTCATACGACGAAATCAATGCGATTCTCGATGGAATTGACAGTACAGGAAACGACGAGCTGAAGATCAGGGACAAGGCACTGTTCGAACTCATCTACTCATGCGGCCTGAGGATCAGCGAAGCTGTCAATCTGAAGGTAGGTGATTACCTGAAGGATGAACAACTGTTGAGCATAGTCGGCAAAGGGGATATACAGCGCCTGGTACCGCTGGGAGAGTATGCTGAAGAACTTCTCACACTCTATCTGTCTCAGGTGCGGGAGCACCTGCTGGGTACATCCCGTTCGAACTGTCTCTTCCTTGGAAGACGGGGAAGACCTCTGACACGGCAGGCGGTCTGGAAACGGTTCAAGACCTACTGCGCAGCCGCAGGGGTCGATGCAAAAGTTCACACGCTCCGCCATTCGTTCGCTACTCATCTTCTCAGAGGAGGCGCTGACCTGAGAGCGGTGCAGGAACTTCTCGGTCACTCTGATATCCGTACGACGCAGATCTATCTCCACAGCGAGAGTGAAGAGCTGTACCAGTCATACCGCACATATCATCCTGATGGAGAGAAGGAAAAGGTATGAAAAGCGAGCACGAACAATACCTTGAGCACTATAGATCCTATCTCTGTGATGTGCGTTCCTTCAGCGAACGTACGGTGTACGCCTATACCTTCCATGTGAAGCAGTTTCTTCTCTACCTGGAACAGCAGAATCTGAATCTCCAGGATGCACAGGCCGGCGATGCCCGTCAGTGGATCTACGGTATGATGAGGAATTACGAGAAATCGAGTATCAACCTGATCCTGTCGGCACTCAAATCGTTCTATCGCTATCTGATACGCTATGAAGGGTTCAAAAGGCATATTTTTTCCCTGATAGAAGGGAATCCCCGCCAGAGAAAACTCCCGAGATATCTCACCCGTGATGAGATCATCCGTCTTCTCAGTATAGACACCGTTACGCTTACCGGTCTGAGAGATTCTCTCATGTTTCATCTGTTCTATTCCACCGGATGCCGTCTCAGTGAGATTCTCGCTATGAATTTCCGTGATGTTGACAGTGCCCAGGCACGGATACTCGTAAAGGGAAAGGGAAACAAACGGCGGTTCGTCTTTCTGAACCCAGGCACACTGGCCCTTTTGAACGAACACTATAAACAGCGGGAAGCCTGGTGTCAGCGCTATCCGGTTTCCGGCACGGATGATCAGGATGCTATTCTTCTGGGAGTTCAGGGTAAACGGTTGTCGCCCAGCTCATGTCATAGTATCTTTGAGAAGTATCGGGTAGAGTTGCATCTGGACGGAGTACTCACTCCCCATATGATTCGGCATAGTTTTGCCACACATATGCTCGATAATGATTCTGGGATTCAGCTGGTACGTGAATTACTCGGCCATTCATCACTTTCCACGACCCAGATATATACTCACGTGACCGGAAGGCGTCTTAAGGAAGTATACCGCGCCGCTCACCCGCACGGAAGGAAACGATAATGGAAATACGAGGAACGACTATCATAGCAGTACGCCGCAACGACCACGTTGCGATCGCCGGTGACGGACAGGTCACGGCAGGGGACGCAATCATGAAGGGAAACGCACGGAAGGTGCGCACTCTGATGGATGGCAGAATTATTTCCGGCTTCGCCGGTGCCACAGCCGATGCTTTCACCCTCTACGAGGTGATAGAGGATAAATTGAAGCAGTACAACGGTGATCTGACCCGTGCAGCGGTCGAGATGGCCAAGGAGTGGAGAACAGACCGCAATCTCCGCCGTCTGGAAGCGATGCTCATCGTTGCTGACAGTTCGAAGACTTTCCTCCTCACCGGGATGGGCGATGTCATAGAACCTGAATACGATGTGATCGCAATCGGGTCGGGAGGCAACTATGCTCTCGCTGCCGCACGCGCCTACATGGAAAATGAACAGCTCAGTGCCCGGGACATAGCTCGCAAGGCTCTTGAGATAGCCAGTGATATCTGCGTCTACACGAACAAATCGATCAGAGTAGAAGAACTATAGGAGCACAGTCATGAATCTGGATCAGATGACTCCCCGGGAGATCGTGGGAGAATTAGATAAATACATCATCGGACAGCACGAGGCAAAACGGGCTGTCGCGATAGCCCTCAGAAGCCGGTATCGGAGAAAACTCCTTCCCGAGGCCATGAGGGATGAAGTTGCACCGAAGAATATTATTCTCATCGGACCCACCGGAGTGGGTAAGACCGAGATTGCCCGGAGGATCAGCCGTCTGGCAAACACCCCTTTCGTCAAGGTGGAAGCCACTAAGTACACCGAAGTGGGGTATGTGGGTCGGGATGTGGAATCCATGGTCCGTGACCTGATGGCGGTGGGTGTTCAGATGACGAAGCAGGACCTTGCCGAACAGCAGAAAGATGCTGTTGCCAGAAGCGTCAATGAACGCCTTCTCGACCTTCTTCTCCCCTCCTCAAATTCGAAGGAGGATTCAACTGAGCTGGCCATGGGTGCTCAGGAGACTCGTGAGAAATTCAGGAAGTATCTGGAAGAGGGGAGATTCGAGGACAGGGTCGTTGAGATGTCGGTGAAGAACCGTCCGGCAGGGGGGAGCATCGAACTCCTTGCAGGAGGGAATGTCGAAGACCTTCAGAATACCCTTCAGTCACTCGGTTCCATGTTCAATGGAAACGGCAAGAAGAGGAAGGTCTCCATCAAACGTGCCCGGGAGCTGCTTACAGAGGAAGAGATGGACCGTATGGTCGATCATGAACAGATGGTGGAACTTGCCAAAGAGCGGGTCGAGCAGATGGGAATCATCTTTATTGACGAGATCGACAAGATCGCCGGTTCGAGAGGGGCTAAGAGCGGGCCTGATGTATCACGTGAAGGGGTACAGCGGGACATACTTCCCATCGTTGAAGGATCAAAGGTGAATACCAAGTGGGGGATGATTGACACTTCCCATATTCTGTTCATCGGTGCCGGGGCATTCCATGTCTCCAAACCCTCTGATCTGATTCCGGAACTGCAGGGAAGATTCCCGCTGAGAGTTGAATTGAACGAACTGACCGCCGATGATTTTCACAGGATCCTCATCGAGCCAGAGAATGCCATCATCAAGCAGTACATAGCCTTGATAAACACCGAAGAGGTAACTCTTGAGTTTGACGATGAAGCGCTGCAGCGGATCAGTGAGGTGGCGTATTCAGTGAACTCTTCGACAGAGAACATCGGTGCCAGACGGCTGTACACCATCATGGAAAAACTCCTTGACGATATTTCCTTCAGAGCTACAGACCTGACAGGAACGACCTTCCGAGTAACGCGGCAGTACGTTGATGAGCGGCTGATGGATGTGTTGGGGAACGAGGATCTGAGCCGATACATTCTCTAGAGATATAAAAAAAAGGTAAGGGAGCTGATGAAGTACGTAACGATTCAGGATCAGGATTTCGATTCTGCTGTCAAGAGAGCACGGGAGCAATACGGACACCGTATCCGGATACACTCACGGCGCGACTCGTTCAGACGGGGCGGCTTTCTCTGGCTCTTTAGACGACCCTGCGTTGAACTGACGTGCTACCTTCCTGAAGGTCATCCCTCCGAAGCAGACCATACTGCGGCCAGTCCGCCTGAAGAGGTCCCGGTTGATGCAGAAGCCTCATGGAAGGCTGACCCAGAACAGACCGTAATCGATGAACCGGAGGAAAAAGCGGGTCTTCCAGCAGATGGCGGCGGCCTGGAAACCGGTGAGAATGCCGTAGAAGATGCGGCTGTCCGGGATACGTTCGTTTCCCTTCTGGAGACGCTATTTGTTCACGGCCGCTCGATACTGGAAGAGAACGGTTTCAGTGAACATACCTGTGATACTGTGATGGCTCTTGTGCGCGAGGAATTCTCTGAAGGAGCACCGGTTCCGACGAAGGAAGAATTCGAACTTGTGATCGTTGATAAGATCGTGTCCCTGATCACCATCGACCATGCTTCTCAGATCGGGCCTCCTCATTATCGGATCATTCTCGGACCTACCGGGGTAGGCAAGACAACGACGATCGCGAAACTCGGTGCCCTGTATACTCTTCAGGACAGTGATGAATATAAGAAATCGGTTCACTTTCTTTCGGTCGACACCTTCCGTGTCGGTGCTTTTGAACAACTGTCAAGTTTTGCACAGTCACTGCAGATACCTCTGACCCTGATTACGGACGAACAGGAGATGTATCGTGCCATACAGGAGCTTCAGGATGCCGAACTGGTACTCATCGATACAATCGGCAGAAGTCCCAAGGATATGCACTTGTCGGTACAGATGAATTCTCTTCTCTCGCTGATACCATCCAGTGAGAAGAAATATTCGCTGGCTCTTCCTGCCAGCATGAAACATGAAGACATCCTCACAACGATTGATTCGTACCGGAATCTGGGAATTGATTCTCTGATTGTCACAAAGGTGGACGAGACAGCGAGTATCGGCAATATACTGTCAGCCGCCTACGAAAAGAATATTCCGCTCCTTTTCTTCACCGACGGGCAGAAGGTGCCCAGTGATCTGCACAAGGCCAGTGCTACAGTGATTCTCTCCTTCCTTCGTGGATTCAGCCTTGACTTTGAATCACTCTGGTCTTCCCAGTCCCCGCTCACCTATCAGTCCTGATACCCCGCCTCCTGCATAGCATCACTCTGAATATAGCCGCCTCTCACCATATCCTCTATCACCTGTGATATGGCAGGGGCTGCGATAGCTGAACCCCAGATAGTGTCTCCTCGCTCAACCATCGCGGAGACGTAGATGATATAGGAGGGCTCATCGAGGGGGAACAGAGCGATCGTGCTAGCCAGATAGGTATCCCTCAGATAGCCGCCTCCCTCAGGATCGGCCACCTGTGCGGTGCCGGTCTTTGCCCCGATACGGACTCCCTCCACGCCGGCCGCTGTTGCCGTTCCACGTATCACGGCCTCCTCCATTCCGCTCAGAACAGACTCAAGGGCCTGTTGACCGATGATCCGGTTCTCACTGACACTCCTGTGTGCGCGATACAGAGGTTCTCCCTCATGGCTGACGATTGCCTCTACCAGATAAGGCTCGACCCTGCAGCCATTCTCGGCAAGTACCGTTGCAGCTGTTACGAGCTGGATAGGGGTCACTGCGATCTCCTGTCCGAACGACAGGGTGGGTTTGGTCCTCTGTGACCAGGAATCAAGCTCTGCAAGATATCCCCTGCTGGCAACAGGCAGTGAAATATCGTGTGCTGAGAGAAATCCGAATTCTGCAAGATAGTCGGTGAGCTCTTCACTGCTCATGCGCGAAGACCAGGAGGCGATCGCTCCGTTGCAGCTTTTACTGATCATTGTCTCAGGAGTCACATCCCCGTGCGGTTCAACGCATGTGATGTCGAAGGTGCTGCCGTTCTCGGTTACATATTCATGAACACCATCGCAGTAAAAGTGATCCTCATCGTTTACCAGACCCGCATCCATCAGTGCTGCCAGGGTAAAGATCTTGAACACGGACCCGGGTTCACGTACCTGGGAACTGATCTGTTCACGACGCTGTTCTGAGCTAGAGAGACTGTAGGCATTCGGGTCAAACCACGGGTAGGACGAAGAAGCCAGAATTGCTCCGCTGTCACTGTTCAGGATGATCGCACTTGCGCTGCGTATCTCATGCTCCTCGATCATACTCAGAAGGGCATCATCGAGGATATACTGAAGCGAGATGTCGAGGGTGAGGTACACATCGTTTCCGTAGGTGATCACTTCATTGAGTCCGGGAAGAGGATTCAGCTCCTCCTCAAAGGAGAGTTCAAGTCCCTCCACGCCGATATTCTCCCGGTTGGCGAATCCCAGAAGATTCGAAGCATGGTGCACCTGAGGATACTGCCGTCCGTAGCGTTTCTCTATGACCACCCCTTTGAGCCTGAGATTCTCAAGGGCCTGCCGCTCCTCACTGGTAAGCCTGAGTTTGATACGTGCGTAGCTCGTGTGCCGTGCACTGGTCGTCAGAATCTCCTGCACATCAAGATCCGTCACCGCTGCAACCTTCTGTGCAGTCTCTTCGATGTCCCGGATCTCCTTGAGGTGGAAGGCAAGAGAGTGGTAGGGAGTCTCAACGGCCAGGATATGACCATAGCGGTCATAGATCGTACCCCTGACAACACGTTCGGCGACGAAGGGATTGTCATAGACCGCGGTACTTGAACCATGGTCCAATATCATCCATACTGTACGCACAATAATGGCAGCCAGTACGATGGTGAGTACGATAGCGAGAACTTTGATGTTTTGTTTTTCTCTGGATGCCATGAATGAAGTATAGTAATATACTGATACCAGTGTCGAGAGTGAAAATATATGGCAAACAATGAGATTCATAGCTATGATGATGTAGATACCAGCGGTACTCGAAAACGGGGAAGGGGAGTCGACTCCCGGTCTCTGGGTATCATCATCGCCGTGGTGATAGTCGGTGTACTCCTCTCTGCCGCCATCATCATTATCTGGTATGTCTCCTTCAGACCGTCGAACGGGAACGCTGCAGTCCTTGCTCCCGTGTCTGCTCCTGCTGAGGAAACAGTTTCAATGGAACCGGTTGTGAATGCTGCCACAGAAGAGGGACAGGAAGGGGACGACTCTTCAGATCAGATAGCTCAGCAGCTCGAGGATATTCAGGTCGATACCACAAGGACTCTCGTACAGAGAAACGGGGAGAAGAGCTGGTTCAGGTACCATACGATACAGGCCGGGGAGAATCTGGACACGATAGCAGCGATGTATAACCTCAAGAAGGAGACCATTCTCGGGATCAATGCGGTCAAGAATCTTTCCTCCCTCAATCAGGGAGTGGAATTGAAGATCCCCGTCATGGACGGCAGGATGTATACCGTTGAATCAGGAGATTCCCTTTCCACCATCACCGCCCGGTTCAACCCCTCTCTCGGCTGGAAAACCCTTCAGGAACTCAACGACCTGGAATCTCCCGATATCTTTCCCGGGCAGCAGTTGTTCATACCTGATGTCCGGGTCTCCGAAGATGGCTCCCTTGACAGCTACAACCGGTTTGTCTCCCCCTATAACGGGACCGTGAGCGGGTTGTACAACCAGACAGTCGTGTACGGGGATTCAGAGGAGATTGTCACGCTCAAGGGGATCTGGGTGCAGGGGAATCTCGGTGACGAGGTTCGGGCATCCTCAAGTGGTGTCGTAGTGGATACCGCTCATGATGTTCCCCAGATGGGACGTTTTGTCACATTGAGCCACGAAAACGGGTACCGCACCACCTATGCACACCTTGATGAGGTGACCGTGGCGGTCTCGGACCAGGTCAAGCAGGGGGATGTGATCGGCACCCTCGGTGACAGTGGAGCGGTCACTTCTCCCACTCTCTACTTCTCTATCGAGCAGGATGGAGTTGCCCTCGATCCCCTCAATTTTTTCTGATAGCGATCCTTTCCCCTATGCCTATCACGGTAGTGATGCGTTCACACACTGAGGCTCTCCTGAAAAAGAATGATGTGCCCGGCAGCCTCTAATCGTTGCGGCCGTGGCAGTGTTTGTACTTTTTCCCGCTGCCGCAGGGACAGGGATCGTTTCGCCCCACCTTCGGTGTTGTCCGTTTCACCTGAACGGGACCTGTCTGCCCCGCCTGAGCGCCCGATGACGGCCTGTTGAACGAGGATACGTCCTGATGGAGGTTGACCGTCTTGGACCGGGCTGCTCTGCTGGGAACCTTGGCGTCCGACTGGATCTGTACTCTCACCATAAGCAGTGCCATATACTCTCTGATAGAAGCAATCAGGGTATCGAAGATATCGAAGCCTTCCAGCTTGTATTCAAGAAGCGGGTTCTTCTGCGCATAGGCCCTGAGATTTACCGACTCCCTCAGTCCCTCGAGCTGATCAAGGTGATTCTGCCACCGGGTATCGATCTGCCTCAGGTAGTGGTAGCGCATGAAATCATTGAACATACCGGGAGAAACCCTGCTGACCTTCTCATTGATCTGCAGGGATATGATTTCGAACGCCAGGGCTGCCAGGTCAGAGTCCTCTGTGATACGTTCCTCCATCCTCTGGTGGATATCTATCTGATAGGTCTCCTGAACGAGGCTGGTGAATACCTGAAGACGCTGGGAAGGGGACCCCTCCTTCTCCACTTGTGCACCGAACATCTTCAGGGTGTCTTCGATGGTTTCAAGTCCCCGGTTTACGAGATCTTCATCACTGAGGATCGCATCCCTCTGAGAGTAGATGAAGTTACGCTGCTCGTTAAGGACATCGTCGTATTCAAGCAGGTGTTTTCTGATCTCGTAGTTCTGTTCCTCGACACGCATCTGAGCCTTCTCTATGGCACGGCTGATCATACCGTGCTCAATCGGTTCGGCTCCCATCCCTACACGGGAAAGCATGGAACGTACCGTATCCTTGGCGAACAGACGCATCAGGGTGTCATCAAGGGAGAGGAAGAACCTGGACGCTCCAGGGTCTCCCTGTCTTCCGCTTCTTCCTCTCAGCTGGTTGTCGATTCGCCGTGACTCATGCCGCTCGGTACCGAGTATATAGAGTCCGCCAAGCTGTTTCACCTCTTCGTACCGTTCCCTCCAGAGCGGTCGCAGCCGTGTCCTGGCTGCTTCGATCTCCTCCTCAGTGGCAGTCGAGCTCACCTCTTTGCGGACCATAGCATCGAAGGAACCTCCGAGTTTGATGTCGGTACCACGTCCTGCCATATTGGTTGCTATGGTGATGGCCCCTTTTGCCCCGGCATCTTCGATAATCAGGGCTTCACGTGCATGATTCTTCGCATTGAGAACTTCATGCCGTATCCCTCGTTTCTTGAGCAGGGATGAGATAAGCTCTGATTTCTCAATCGTCACCGTTCCTACGAGAATCGGCTGTCCAGTGGCATGGACCCGTTCGATCTCGTTGATGATAGCCTCGTATTTATAGGTCTCATTGAGATAGACAAGGTCATGCATGTCAGTACGGGCGATGGGCAGGTGGGTGGGAATCACGATGACATCAAGATTATAGATGGCATTGAATTCTCCGGCTTCGGTATCGGCAGTCCCTGTCATCCCGGCAATGGTGTCGTACATTCTGAAGAAGTTCTGAAAGGTGATGGTGGCCAGGGTCTTGTTCTGTGAGGCGATCTTGATTCCTTCCTTCGCCTCTATCGCCTGGTGGAGTCCGTCACTGTAGCGCCTGCCGTGCAGCACCCGTCCGGTGAACTCATCCACAATCTCCACCTTCCCATCTGCGACAACATAATCGACATCACGGTGGAACAGCCGTTGAGCCTTCACTGCCTGAGTAAGATAGTGAACGAACTCAAAGTTCTCGTTGTCGTACAGGCTCCCTGTGATGCTTTTATGCATCTGCAGGATCTGCTCCGCATGAGTAAGCCCTTCAGTCGTGAAAGTGACTCGCTTGTGCTTCTCATCACTTCGATAGTCCCCGGGTGCATCATCATCGTATTCAAGTGTTTCAGGATTGAGCTCACAGGGGGTGAGAAGGGGAACGACTCTCGCAGCCTGTACGATACGGGTCGTATCATCCTCGGCCTGACCGCTGATGATCAGCGGTGTCCGTGCTTCATCGATAAGAATGGAGTCGATCTCATCTATGATCGCATAGTTGTGATTCGGCTGGATCTTGTCCTGCTGACGGTATTTCATGTTGTCTCTCAGGTAGTCGAATCCGAACTCATTGTTTGTTCCGTAGGTGATGTCCTTCGAATAGGCTTCCCGTCTTGCCTCGTTATCCATTGATGAGACGATGGCCGCCACCTCGAGACCGAGAAACCGGTAGATCGGTCCCATCCACGCTGCATCTCGCTCGGCAAGGTAATCGTTCACGGTGATGATGTGAACACCCTTGCCCGTCAGGGCATTGAGGTAGGCAGCAGGAACACAGGTGAGCGTCTTACCTTCTCCTGTCTTCATTTCAAGGATATTGCCTTCGAAGAGAACTACAGCTCCCATGATCTGTTCATCAAAATGTTTCTCGCCGAGCACGCGGTACGAGGCTTCTCTTGCAAGGGCAAAGGCCTCCGGAAGAAGACTGGTCAGACTCTGCCCTTCACCGATGCGCTGCCTGAATTCCTCGGTGACCTGAGGGAACTGTTCATCAGTAAGTTCTTCAGCCCAGGACTCCCAGCTGCGAACCTGCTTGAGAATGGGGGTGAGACGTTTCAGGTCCTTTTCCTGTTTTGTTCCGAATATGCGCTGGAGAATATTCTTTGCCATCTGTTTCCTCTTGTGCCATGTATGTATACCATAAAGTATACCCATTAATGTTGCCTATGTATATCAGTTTCAAGTAGACTGTGTCCATGAAACAGGTTGGCAGAACCCTTCGCATCTGGTATGTGGGGGGAGGGACAGGCGGTCATATCTTTCCCCTGTTCGCGGTAGAACGGCAGGTGAGAGCACTCTGTGCTGCTCGCAATATAGCATGCACCGGCCTCCTGATCACCGGGCGAACCGCACGTGAGCGCTCCTGGGTCGCAGATCATCCGATTGCCGCATATCACATCCATGGCGGAAAACTGAGGAGGTATGTCTCGATCAGGAATATTACGGATCTCGCCCTTATAGCCGCGGGAATGCTCGAGTCACTGCTCCTTTTCCTGTTCAGGCGCCCTGATGTGATCTTCTCGAAGGGGGGATATATATCGGTCCCGCCCCTTCTGCTAGCACGGTTGTTTTCAGTCCGTACCGTTCTGCATGAGAGCGATCTGACTCTCGGTCTTGCGAACCGGATCTGTGCTCCACTCACTGATACGCTGTGCCTGAATCAGCAGTATACCGTCGGTACGCTCTCTCCTTCCAGCCGGAGGAAGGCTGTTGTCACCGGCCTGCCTTCCCGTCTTGAAGGGGAACAGCAGGAACCGGTCGATGTGTTCCGGCGGTTTTCTCTGGACCCTGCCAGGCCCCTGATCACTGTTATCGGGGGCTCTCTGGGGGCGATGCGAATCAATCAGCTGATTCCCGGGCTCTATGAGGCGATGGAGGGCTCGGTCCAGATTGTGCATCAGAGCGGGCAGGGGCGAACGGCTGCAGTCTCACCTGAAGAGATCAGAATCAGCGGCAGCGGGTATGTCCGCATCCCCTTTCTGGCCGAAGAGTATCAGGATCTGCTGAAGGCCTCTGTCTGTGTGATAAGCAGGGCAGGGGCCTCTGCCATCGCAGACTACCTCGCCCTTCAGGTTCCCATGCTCCTGATTCCTCTCCCTCTTTCTGCCAGCAGGGGGGACCAGATCGAGAACGCTGATCTCTATGAGAAGGCGGGTTGTGCCCTTGTGTTTGACAATGACACGGTCAGTGCCTCCACTCTGGCAGAGGCCGTCAGGACTCTTGTCGAGAACCCTGTAATGCTGCAGCAGATGAGAGAGCATATGAAGGGGCTGTACAGATCGGATGCTTCGAACGCTATCGCTCAGATTCTAGTAGATGGAACTGGTCGATAGATGGTACCATAAGAACAGTTGAAGGAGATGTATATGGAAACATGGGGTGTCACTATAGGTTCACTGCAGTTCAATATCGTAGATATTATCATCCTGTCGCTGCTGTTTCTTTCGGCAGTGCTCGGTGCCTTCAAGGGCTTTGCCAATGAATTCGCCAGCCGTTTCGGGTTCATTATCGCTTTATTCGCCTCAGCCCTGTTCAATTCGCTTGTAGGCCGATTGCTCTATCAGACGTTTGCTCTACCTCTTCTGTGGTCCTCTTTCATAGCGTTCATGGTGGTGTTCCTTGTTGTCTACATACTCATGCTCAGTTTCGGGAACGGTCTTGAAAGTCTTTTGACTGCCATGCACCTTGGATGGCTCGACACTATCCTCGGTCTTGTTCTCGGTGCTGTTCAGATGGCTCTTCTCGTCACTGTAGTGATCTACATTCTCTCTCTGCAGAGTATCCTGGATCTGAGGGTGTACTTTGAATCGAGCGAACTGTATATCCGCTACCTTCGTCAGGTGATACAGATCGGTATCGAATTCATAACCCGGGCGGTTTGAAATGTTTGAAGCACTCCTGAGTATACGTTCAGAAGCATATCTTGAGGGAAACTCTCTGTTTGACAGGGGCAACACTGCTCATTCACTGCTGCTTCACGGCAGTGAGTATAGCGGAAAAATGTCGCACGCCATTGAGGCAGCCAGACGCCGCAGCTGTCGCCGTGATGGGGCAGTGCATTGTCAGTGCTCGTCCTGCACTGCTTTTTCCACCTTTGGTATGAAGAACATCGTCATCCTATCGAACCGTGATCATGCGATGAGGATACAGAGTGCCATAACCCACTTCAGACGTCTGAAGACGCAATGGCTGCAGCGCTATCTGATGAAAAGTGTCAGAATCCTGCTGATGTCCTACCATGAAGCACTTGTCGGCACACAGGATACAAAAGGGGCTTCCGTGTTCGCACAGGCCGGCGAGGTGGATGTACTTATCGAAGATATGTCGACCATGTCACCCGAAGATGCCGCAGGCGTCCTGGGAGAACTTGAAAAGGCCCTCGCACCGCTGTTGGCGATCAGAAAAAGTGTCGTGACCATCGATGCCTTCAGGAGTCTTCATGCATGGATGCATTCGACCAGTGTCGATGATCTTCCCCGTTTCGCCATCATAGAGGGGATGGAAGACTCCACCGGACCTGCAAACAACTCGATTCTCAAGATTCTTGAGGAACCTGCCGATAATGCCTATTTCATTATACTCTCCACCCGACCGATGAGACTGCTGCCAACCATCCTTTCACGATTGCAGAAACACTACATCTCAGGCCTCCGGGACGTGGAGCTGAAGACCATCCTCTCCACCTATTTTTTCACTGACGCATCACAGGTCTCTTCACTTCAGGATTTCGTCCTTTCTGGAGCTGGATACAGTCTGCAGGACATCCACAGCAGCGCCTCCTCCTTTGCCGACTCACTGACTTTCCGTGAGCCGCTGGGCACGGGAGAACTCGATACGATGTTCTCATCGATAGACTCGATGCAGATGCTGTCCTACTATCTTGAACAGGTAATGAAGATGCTTAAGGAGAACCATGAATCAGGTTCGCTGCCGATGGTGCGCTACAACACGATCCTGGCAAAGATCCGTGAATCCTACCAGAGGGCGAGGACCTACAATCAGCAGGTAAGGACCTGTCTTGAAGGTCTGTACTACTCTATGCTGGCGGTGCAGGTGTGAATGGTGTGATTGGGGTACAGAGTGAATAATTTTATCAGAAGGGCCTTTGACAAGATCGAACGACTCAGCACGGAAGAGATAAAAACGCTGGTACGGTATCAGGCAGGCGAGAATGAACTGCTCGGTACGGTCCTGCAGCAGCTGAACACGGGAATCATCGTTACGAACAGGAACGGGAGAGTTCTGACCTGCAATGATTCTGCCAAAAGACTCATCCCGCAGCAGCGGACGATGAGTGAAGGATCCACGCTGCGGTATGTCATGAAGGATGCCTCGATAGCTGATTTTATTGAGCAGGCGATGCAGCACATGGAAGCTGATGAGGCTCTGGAGCAGGAGTTCTACCTGCAGCATGGTGAGACTGTCGTGACCCTTCTTATCAGATGCATCGTCTTCGAGAGTTCCTTCGAACCGCTTCTTGCCGCCGATAGCCGTCAGCGTTTTGTTTTCATCATTCACGATATCAGTGAGGAACGACGAAAGGATGCCCAGCTGCACAGAAGCGAATCACTTGCCTCGCTGACCACGGTTGCCGCTGGAGTCGCTCATGAGATCAAGAATCCGCTTGCCTCGATCGGAATCCATTTGCAGCTGCTCAGAAAGGCGTTTGAGAAGAAGAGGGAGATGACTGCAGAGTCCGCGAATCGCTATCTTGATGTGATCGACGAGGAGATCGAACGGCTGAATTCGATCGTCGTGGATTTTCTGTTTGCCGTACGCCCTATGGATGTTCGTCTCCGGTTGGAAGATGTAAACAGGATACTGCAGGATGTGATCTCCTTTGTCACCTATGAACTGAGTGAATACGGGATTACCGTCACCAGGGAATTCGCTGACTACCTGCCGAAACTGAGAATCGATGAGAATCTCTTCAAGCAGGTGATTCTCAATATCATTAAGAACGCGATGCATGCAATGGATGAAACCGGCGGTGTCCTTACCCTGAAGACACGAAATACCGGGGATAATGTCGATATTCTTATCAGCGATACGGGCCATGGTATGGATGAGGCGACACAGAACAAGATCTTCGAACCCTATTTCACCACGAAAGCAAGTGGAAGCGGTCTTGGTCTTACGGTGGTATTCAAAGTGATGAAAGAACATGGTGGAGATATATCGGTGCACAGTACACCCGGCAAAGGTACGACATTCACACTCTCTCTGCCTGTACCGAAATCACAACGGCTGGCTCTGGCTTCAAAGGATGATGTATGAAACGGACTATACTGGTAGCGGATGACGAAAAGAACATCAGAAACGGACTCTCCCTTGCCCTTGAGGATGAGGGGTATAATGTATTTACCGCTGAGAATGGTGAGCAGGCATGGTCTTTGCTTACCCGTGAGGATATCGATCTGTTGATCACTGATCTGAGAATGCCGAAGGTATCCGGTAATGAGCTCCTTAAAAAGGTGTCGGGAGCCTACCCGACGATGCCTGTTGTGATCCTCACCGGCCATGGAACGATAGAGTCTGCGGTGGAGGCAATGCGCAACGGGGCAGTTGATTTTCTCACCAAACCGCTAAACCTTGACCGCCTGTATGTTCTTCTTAAGCGGGCATTCAGCAATCTGGAACTTTCCGATCAGAACCGACAGCTGAAAAGCGAACTTGAGCGACTGCGAAAGGAGAGTTCCTACAATAAAATCATCGGCAGGAGTGCTCCGATGAGCCGCCTTATGGACACGGTGAAACAGGTAGCCGATGCACAGGCGAGTGTCCTCGTGACCGGAGAGTCCGGAGTCGGTAAAGAACTCATCGGCGATGCCCTTCACCATCTTTCCTCACGTTCGGAGGGTCCGTTCATCAAGGTCAGCTGTGCATCCTTTGCAGAGACATTGCTGGAAGATGAACTGTTCGGGCATGAAAAGGGAGCCTTTTCAGGGGCGATCTCAAGCCGGAAAGGACGGTTCGAACTCGCTGACAAGGGAACACTTTTCCTTGATGAGATAGGGGAAATCTCTCAGAGCACCCAGGTGAAACTTCTCAGAGTTCTCCAGGAACGGACATTTGAACGGCTGGGAGGGGAGAAATCTATCGAGGTCGATGTACGCCTGGTTGCGGCTACAAACCGGGACCTGTCCATGGAAGTGGAGAAGGGAACCTTCCGAGAAGATCTCTATTATCGTCTGAATGTCGTACACCTGCACGTTCCGCCTCTCAGGGAGCGCAAGGAGGATATTCCGCTGCTCATGAGCCATTTCCTCGAGATGTACACGAAACGAAACAACAGACAGATCACCGGGTTCTCCTCACGCGCCAAGTCTGCACTTCTTTCCTATCAATGGCCGGGAAACATAAGAGAACTGGGCAACTGCATAGAAAGTGCCGTTGTTATTTCCACCTCTACAGTCATCGATATTGAAGACCTCCCTTCGGCAATACGAACTGCCGGCGGCACTGAGAAAATCATCATCCCGGTCGGTACGACCATGGATCAGGTTGAACGGTCAGTCATCCTCGCAACTCTCGCCAGCTGCAACGGAAACAAGAGCAAGACAGCTGATACCCTCAAAATCGCACGAAAGACCCTCCACAGAAAGTTACAGGACTACGCAATTGAATCAGAATGAGATATACGGCATCTTCGATGTTGAAGGACTCCTCGATCAGGAGTTCTCCAGTTACGAATTCAGGCAGGGCCAGCTTGATATGGCTCTCACGGTGGCTATGGCCTATGAGGTGCCTACTATAGCAGCTCTCGAGGCAGGGACCGGTATCGGGAAATCCTTCGCCTACCTTGTCCCGGCGATACTGTGGTCCCTGGAACACCCTGATGAGCGTACCGTCATCGCGACCAGCACCATCAACCTGCAGAAACAGCTGTATGAGAAGGATATACGGCAGCTGCTGGGGATGATGAAACAGGATGTCCCTGTCGCTCTCCTTCTTGGAAGAAACAACTATCTCTGCAAAAGGCTTCTCAGAGAGGAATCTTCCAAGAATCCGCTGCTCGCGCAGGACAGCGAGAGTGTGTACGGGAGACTGCTCGATTTCAGTGAACATTCCGAGACCGGGGTGCGAAGCGACCTTGATACTCCCATCCCTTTCACTCTCTGGCAGAGTATCTGCAGTGACAGTGACACCTGTACCTCCTACCAGTGTCCCTTTCTGAAGGAGTGTTTCTATTTCAATTCCCGCAAACTCGGTGCTAAGTCATCCATTATCATCACGAACCATCACCTTCTGTTCAGTGATGCTGCAAGCCGTCTTGTGGAGGATATTCCCTACGATGCCCCGTCAGTCCTTCCCCCCTTCCAGCACCTGATCATCGATGAGGCTCATAATATCGAGAAGAATGGGACAGATTACTTTACCGCGACATTCTCGAAAGAGGTGGTCCAGAAGAGTGTCGATAAGCTGACACGGAAAACCCAGGGTAAACAGCGGTTTATCGACATGCTTCTTTCTGTCATTCCTCCCCAGTGGTTCGATGAAGACCTCAGTGAGGAGTTTGTTGCGGTCAGTGAGCGTTGCAGCTACCTCGAAATGCACCTGCTGGAGACCTTTCAGCGCGCGAAAAGGACAAAGCTTCTTCTGTATCCTTCCATGAAGAAGGACTTTGAGATAGCCATCAGACTCTCCATTGAGACAGTCAGCGCACTTGATGCACTGATTGTGAAACTGACAACCATTGCCCGCTATGCACAGCTTCCCGATGAATATGAGTTATACGTGAAGGAATTGAACTCTCATATCGGGCGTCTCAGTCATCAGAAGGAAACCCTTGCGACGTTCTTCGCTTTTCCCCAGGTGATGGAGGATATCCACTGGATCGAGATACGCAGCACTTCCTCGAGTGCTCAAGGGTCGGCTCTTCTGCACATCTCTCCGCTCACTGTTGCACAGAAGATGCGCTCCACAGTACTGTCACAGCTTGAGACGGTCATTCTCACCAGCGCAACTCTTGACCTGCATGATGAGTTCACCTACTGGGGAGAGAGGATCGGGCTTCCCCCTGTCTCGACACATGCGTATGTACGGAAGGTGTTCACCAGCCCGTTCAACTACAAGGAGAATCTGCTGCTCCTGGCGCTGCACGATGCTCCACTGTTCACTGAACAGACCAGTGAGGAATACTATAGCTATATGGCACAGGCTGTCACCGATGCGATCCTCTCGTCTGACGGAGGGACTCTGGTGCTGTTCACAAGCTATTTCATGATGAAACGGATAGCACAGATGGTCAAAGGTGAATGCGAAAAAGCCGGTCTGACCCTCTTCAGTCAGGGGGATATGGACCGCCATCGCCTACTGGGCAGGTTCATCGAGGATGTGAATAGTGTCCTGTTCGCAACAGACAGTTTCTGGGAGGGGGTCGATGCTCCGGGACATACGCTTCGTCAGGTCATTATCGTGAAACTGCCGTTCCGAGTGCCTGATGAACCGGTCTTTCGTGCCCGCAGCGAGCATCTGGACAGTCAGGGAAAGAGCGGGTTCTACCATCTTGCGCTTCCCGAGGCGACGATGCGGATGAAACAGGGGTTCGGTCGGCTCCTTCGCCATAGCGGTGACCGGGGAATCGTCATCATCCTCGACAGCCGTCTCATCCATAAGAGCTATGGCCGGTGGGTGACCCATGCACTGCCCGAGTCCTATTACTCCGAAAGTTCCCTATCTATGCTCTCAGAGAAGATTGAAATGTTCTTCTACTCCTGATTCACCGGAAGTGACAGAACAGACGGGGGGAGTGACAGACATAAAAAAGGTCCCGAAACGGGACCCTGAGATGCATCCTGAAGAACAGAATTTACTCGATGACTGCAAGGATATCGGACATGTGAAGAATCAGATACTCCACACCTTCGGAACTGACTACAGTTCCTGCGTACTTGTCGTACATTACCTTGTCTCCCGCTTTTACTGTGATCATTTCGTCGGAACCGATCGCAACGACCTGAGCAACCTGGGTCTTTTCCTGAGCAGTCTGAGGAATATAGATACCTCCAGCGGTCTTCTCCTCAACTTCTTCCATTTTGACAAGTACTCTGTCTCCCATAGGCTTGATAGTCATAGTGTCCTCCTGTGACTGTGTGTTGTAGTGTTTTTTTCTTATTTCCGGCTTACAAAACCTCATATAATATATGAACAAACACTCAGGGGGTCAAGCAAAGCCGCAGAATTCTCTATAAATACCATAACCCTGAAACAGCCTCTTTTCTCTTGCCCGGTTCATGAGTATATTACCATACAGAATGGGGGGATGACGTGGATATCACAAAGGAAAGGACCTACCGAGAGCAGTTGAGACAGTGCATAGGAAAGCTCCGCTGTGATGATGGTCAGGATGCCGTATACAGTGCGCACTGTCTGGTGGATCTGGGAAACACGCTGAGTATACTTGGCGAACTGCCAGGTGCGCTGAGATGTTATCAGGATGCATTCAAGTTGATCCATAGAGAACCTGAGGAAGAGGGGATCTATCGTTTCAGCGAATTCTATACGGTCCAGTTCACCCTCTATATCCTCGGGAAGAGGGACAAACAGATTCTCTCCATCGCAGAGGGGGATATGATCTATGACCTGATTCACCAGAAATGGGAACAGCTCATGGAGGAGCTCGGCACTTCACAGTTTTCATTTGTCTGTTCGGATCTCAGGCGGTGGTATGCCTCGGTAGTCATTGACTTCCCCTATGAGCTATGCGACCTCCTGCAGTGTCATTCTGATACGAAAGACCTCAGAGATTACTATCATTGCTGAAAACTGGGTCATTACGACACAGATTTTCTGGAAAACCAGTCCCTTGGGTCAATATTACCCATCCGACAGGGCTTTTCAGCGAACCACCTGACTGCTTTTCAAATAGATCGGATGTATTGAATTTTATAACTGTTTTACAGATAAGCAATAGAAAAATAACCAGTTCAGATGGCACGGTTCCTGCTTAATAATTCTCCATAACATATAGGAGGATTTCAACATGGCAAGGAATGAACAGGTAATCAATAAAAGTGAACAGTTCGAAGATGACAACATCCTCTCAATGTATCTGAAAGAAATCAACAGAATTCCCCTCTTAACACGTGAGGAGGAAGTTGACCTTGCACGCAGAGTGCGTGAGGGAGATGAGACGGCAAAGAAGAAACTCGTTGAGGGTAATTTGAGATTTGTTGTTAATGTAGCAAAAAAATATCAGAATCAGGGACTCCCTCTGATTGATCTTATAAACGAAGGGAACATCGGATTGATGAACGCCCTTGAGAAATATGATGTAGACCGTGGATACCACTTCATAAGCTATGCGGTATGGTGGATTCGTCAGGCGATTCTGAAAGCGGTTTATGAGAAATCACGTACTGTCAGGCTTCCTCTCAACAGAACGAATGAGCTGCTGCAGATTCAGAAGATGCAGCGGAAACTGATCCATGAGAATGGTGAAGAAGCAACGACTCAGGAACTTGCTGAGGCTCTTGATATGGATCCTAAACTGATTGATGACCTGGTATCCATCAGCCGTGAGATGGTTTCTCTTGATGCGCCCGTTTTCGGTACGCCCGGGAACTCGACTGTGGGAGATTTCGTAGAAGACAATTACCGCAGTGCAGATGACATCCTGATGGAGAAATCTCTCAAGGATGAGATAAATGAGGCAATGAGTGTGCTCACTGAGAAAGAGCGTGACATCATAGAGATGAGATACGGTCTGAACGGCGCGATCCCCATGTCACTCAAGGAGATCGGTGAGCTCTATAATCTTACCAAGGAAAGAATTCGTCAGATAGAGAAAAAGGCTATCGAGAGAATGAGAGTGCCAATGCGCTCGAGAGAGCTTGAACTATATAGTGCCTGATCAGGCAGAATCCTCCCCTTCAGGGAGGATTTTTATTGGTTCTGTGTGCCGCGGTATATGAGCAGGGGGAGTTGTACGGGCGTAAGTGCACAGCGGTTTCGTTGACTTACGTCAGCATTTAAATTACACTCTTTTTACGTAAAAGGATAACAATCACATAGGGGGTTAATACTAATATGTCGAACAATACGACCAAATACGTCTACTTCTTTGGGGACGGAACAGCAGAAGGGTCTGCCAGCATGAAGAATCTGCTTGGCGGTAAGGGAGCTAATCTTGCTGACATGACAGCAATCGGGCTTCCGGTCCCTCCCGGTTTTACTATCAGCACAGAGGCCTGTGCCTTCTACAGTGAACATGACGGGGAGTATCCTGAGGGTTTGAGAGAAGAGGTGCTGAAACACCTTGCGAAACTTGAAAAAGTGATGGGAGCAAAGCTCGGTGATGCGGAAAACCCGCTTCTCGTATCGGTCCGCTCTGGCGCTGCCCAGTCGATGCCCGGCATGATGGACACTGTTCTCAATCTGGGGATGACCCCCGAGTCAGCCATCGCTCTTGCAAAGAAGACAAATAACGAGCGGTTTGCCTGGGATAGTTATCGTCGTTTCATGCAGATGTTTGGAGATGTTGTGATGGGAGTTCCTCATCATGATTTTGAGCATGCGCTTGAGAGTGTGAAAAAGGAACGGGGCAGAACGATCGACACTGACCTTGATGTAGAAGACCTCAAAGAGGTGATCACCCGCTATAGAAAGCTTTATCACGATGCAGTTGGTGAAGACTTCCCCACAGACCCTATTGATCAGCTCTTCAAGGCTATCAACGCCGTCTTCGGTTCCTGGAACAACGAAAGGGCAATCAAGTATCGTCAGATGAATGATATACGGGGACTGCTTGGTACTGCCGTGAACGTGCAGTCGATGGTGTTCGGAAACATGGGAGCCACCAGCGGTACAGGAGTTGCCTTTACCCGTGACCCGTCAACCGGCGAAAACCACTTCTACGGTGAATATCTGATGAACGCTCAGGGTGAAGACGTTGTTGCGGGAATCCGTACCCCTCAGACGATCGATACCCTCCAGAAGGTCAACAAGAAAGTGTATGACCAGCTCGTAGGGATCCGTGAGCTTCTTGAACAGCACTACAAGGATATGCAGGACCTTGAGTTCACTATCCAGGAAGGCAAGCTCTTCATGCTCCAGACACGTAATGGTAAACGCACTGTCTTCAGCTGGCTGAGAAGTCAGGTCGAGATGGTGGAAGAGGGGCTGATCACCAAGGAGGAAGCTGTAGCCCGTGTCCCTGCAGGTGAGTTCAATAAGCTCTTCGCACCGGTGCTTGATTCGAGTGATATCGAGAAAAGGGAGCTGCAGACCCTTACCAGGGGACTCAATGCCTCTCCCGGCGGAGCGAGCGGAGTGGTCGTGTTCTCAGCAGACAAGGCAGAAGCGGTAGCAGCTGAAGGGAAACCCGTCATCCTGACCAGGATTGAGACCAGCCCCGAGGATATCGGCGGTATGGCTGTTGCAAAGGGTGTTCTCACCAGTCGCGGCGGAATGACAAGTCATGCAGCTGTCGTAGCACGTGGTATGGGAGTACCGTGTGTATCGGGAGCAGGCGATCTGAAGATCGACTATGAACAGCAGGTGATGGAGGTTGCCGGTCATAAGATCCAGGAAGGGGACTTCATCTCGATAGACGGATTTACCGGGGCTGTATATGGAGACAAGATAGAAGTGCGTCCCTCGGAGATCGTCCAGGTCCTCAATGGTCTGATGAAACCGGAAGATTCACTGCTGTATCAGAACTATGTGAAATTCATGGGCTATGTAGACGAGATCCGGAGCCTTAAAGTTCGGACCAATGCCGACACTCCCACTGATGTGCAGATGGCTGTAAAGCTTGGAGCTGAAGGAATAGGACTGTGCAGAACCGAGCATATGTTCTTCGGTGGACAGCGTATCATTTCCGTGAGGAAGATGATCCTCGCCAATAACCTGATAGAACGTGAAACTGCTCTCAGCGAACTCCTGCCGATGCAGCGTGGTGATTTCGAAGAGATCTTCGAAGCGCTTGATGGCCTGCCGGCAACGATCCGTCTTCTTGACCCGCCGCTTCACGAGTTCCTCCCCAACGACCACACTTCACGTCATGAGATGGCTCTTCAGCTCGGGGTGAGTATTGATGAAATAGCTCATAAATCGGCTCAGCTTCATGAATTCAACCCGATGCTCGGATTCAGAGGCTGCCGCCTTGCAATCATCTATCCCGAGATCCTTCACATGCAGGTCCGTGCGATCATTGAAGCTGCATTGAACACACGCAAGAAGGGAGTGGTTGTCATTCCTGAGATCATGATTCCTCTGGTGGGGCACTACAAGGAATTCGAATTCACGAAGAAGCATGCCATTGCGACAATCGAGAAGGTATTTGAAGAGCGCGGAGAGACCATCGAATATAAGATCGGTACCATGATCGAGGTTCCAAGAGCAGCACTTACCGCAGATGAGATAGCCAAGAGTGCAGAGTTCTTCAGCTTCGGTACCAACGACCTTACGCAGATGACCTGTGGATTCAGCAGAGACGATGCGGGATCGTTCCTCGGACCCTATGTGAACGATATCGACAAGGGGTTCTATGAGTATGATCCGTTTGCCTCGATCGATGTGGATGGAGTAGGGAAGCTGGTGAAGATGGCCAGTGAACTCGGTCGCTCGACCAACCCGAACCTCAAACTCGGTATCTGTGGTGAACATGGGGGAGACCCGAAGACGGTCGCATTCTGTCAGAAGATCGGACTGGATTATGTCTCCTGTTCTCCGTTCAGAGTGCCGGTAGCCCGGCTTGCAGCAGCTCAGTCAGTCCTTTGAGGGACTGGCTGCTGTCAGTAGTAACATCCTTCGGCACAGGCACTGCCCGGGTGCCGAAGAGGACAAAAAAAGAAGGAAGAAGCGTAGAGGCCAATTCCTTCTTTCTTTTTATCAGCCAAAAGTGGGAGTTGAACCCACGACCTACGCATTACGAGTGCGTTGCTCTACCTCTGAGCTATTTTGGCACGGTCATAAATCTATAGATTTTCATTGGAAAATGCAAGAGGAATGAGGGATTGACGAAGATTTCCTTTCTTCTTATGTTTAACGCAATACAGATGAGTGTTGCAGCTACGGAAACACTCGCATTGGAGTACATTCTGAATAAAAAACACACACGGCATAAGCCGAGCAATGCAGTTCCCACCGAGAGGGTGGTGGCTATAAAGTTGAACTACCGGCACAGCGCGCGTAGCGGACTTTCGTGGTCCCCTGAAGTTGCCGATTTCTATCTTGATATATTTCCTGAGATGCTTGAGAGGGGACTTCCTTTGGATTCTCAAATACAAGACGCTACATTCGAGGATCTGCCATGAATGTACTGGGTATCGAGACATCCTGCGATGAATGTTCGGTAGCCATCGTTCGTGACGGAAAAGAGATCCTGAGTAACGAGGTTGCAACTCAGATAGACATTCACAGACCCTATCAGGGTGTTGTCCCGGAGATCGCAAGCCGTCTCCATACCGAATGGATATCGCCGGTGATGACCGCTTCGATTCAGAAGGCGGGACTGTCACTGAAAGATATCGATGCAGTCGCAGTGACCAACCGGCCGGGTCTCCTCGGTTCCCTCCTTGTCGGAGTAAACTTTGCGAAGGCCTTTGCAGCAACTCTTCAGATACCGTTCATCGGTATAGACCACATCAGAGCGCACCTGTATGCATCTCAGGTGGAGCATCCCCTAGAATACCCCTACCTGGGACTCCTTGTCTCCGGTGGGCATACCGTAATATGTCGAGTCAACGGCTTCGATGATCTTGATGTCCTGGGTACGACTATAGACGATGCGATAGGGGAAGCCTTCGACAAAGTCGCTAAACACCATGGGTTCGGGTATCCCGGCGGTGTTGTGATTGACCGTCTGGCTCAGACGGGAAATGATAAAGCCTTCCTCTTCCCCGGACCTTCTCTGCATAAGGGCTCTCACACCTACGACATTTCCTACTCCGGTCTGAAGACTGCAGTGATCAATCAACTCGATTCCTTCTGGGACGGTATAAGTGAAAAATCCCCCGAGAATATAGCTGCAAGTTTTCAGCGGGTTGCTGTTGGGATATTGATGAAACGGGTGCATAAGGCTCTTGAAGATACAGGTCTCACCCGGCTCTCTGCCGGCGGAGGGGTTGCAGCCAACAGTCTCCTGCGATCTCAGCTGAAACAGCTGAAGGGTGTTGAGGTGTCGATCCCCTCCATGAACCTCTGCACGGACAACGGAGCGATGATCGCTGCATTGGCCTTTCAGTACCTGAAGAGAGGTGAATCCAGTGGCCTCGATCTCGGCGCTTCAGCGCGCGTGAAAGCTTTCAAACATTCTTATCCCTGACTGCCTTGACAAAGAGGCAGGATTTTTAGTACATTCAAGCAGTCTTCATAACCGATGGGATGTAGTGTAAGGGTAACACAGCAGTTTCTGGTACTGCATTTAGGGGTTCGAATCCCTTCATCCCAGTAGCGTTATTGGTCCCTTCGTCTATCGGCTAGGACGGGAGATTCTCAGTCTTCAAAGAGGGGTTCGATTCCCCTAGGGACTAACACCTAATGCCAGCTCAGGTTGAAGCTGGCATTTTCTTTTTCCAGACACCATCACCAGAATTCAAAGGGTAGGGTAACATGATTACAGCTTCAAACATTTCGCTTGCTTTCGGAACACAGATACTGTTCAAGGAAGTCAATATCAAATTCACACCGGGTAACTGCTATGGCGTTATCGGCGCAAATGGAGCTGGGAAATCCACGTTTCTGAAGATCCTGTCAGGTGAGATCGAACAGGATACCGGAGAGGTCATCATCACTCCCGGAGAACGCCTTGCCGTGCTGAAACAGGACCATTTTGCATTCAATGATTTCACCGTCCTCGAAACGGTTATTAAAGGGTATGAACACCTTTTTGATGTTATGAGCGAACGTGATGCAATCTATGCAAAGGAAGACTTCAGTGAAGAAGACGGTATGCGGGCTGCAGAACTGGAGAACGAGTTTGCAGAGCTTGGAGGCTGGGAGGCAGAGGCAGAAGCCGGTGTGATGCTTAACGGTCTTGGTATTGATGACGAGATGCTGAACAGGAAGATGAGTGATATTGATGACACGATAAAAGTCCGCGTGCTGCTTGCTCAGGCCCTCTTCGGTAATCCTGACATCCTTCTCCTTGACGAACCGACGAACCACCTTGACCTCGAGTCGATCCACTGGCTTGAATCCTTCCTTGAAGATTTTAAAAACACGGTCATCGTCGTATCCCACGACAGACACTTTCTCAACAGTGTCTGTACCCATATTGCCGATATTGACTACGGCAAGATTCAGCTGTATGTCGGCAACTATGATTTCTGGTACCTGTCAAGTCAGCTTGCTTCCAAACAGATGAAGGACGAGAAACGGAGAAGAGAGGACAAGATTGCTGAATTGAAAGAGTTTATCCAGCGTTTCAGCAGTAACCTTTCCAAAGCCCGCCAGGCTACAAGCAGAAAGAAGCTGATTGATAAGCTGACCATAGATGACATCAAACCCTCCTCAAGGCGATTCCCCTATGTGGCATTCAAACCGGAGCGTGAGCCGGGGAAGAATATCCTGGAAGTGAAGAACCTCACGAAGACGGTTGACGGCGAGAAGATACTCGACAACTTCTCTCTTACTGTGAATAACGGTGACAAGGTAGCTTTTGTAGGACCGATGCATGCTGCCAAGACACTGTTCTTCGAGATCATCAGCGGGAACATAGAGCCGGACAGCGGTTCCTACGAATGGGGTGTAACCACAAAGGTGAGTTATAACCCGAAGGATAATATATCCTACTTTACCGAGCATATGTCTATTTCAGACTGGCTGAGGCAGTATTCAACAGAGAATGACGATACCTTCGTCAGATCCTTCCTCGGCAGGATGCTGTTCAGCGGTGATGAGTCTCTTAAGGACTGTACCGTTTTAAGTGGGGGTGAGAAGGTCAGGTGTATGCTGTCGAAGCTGATGCTTGAGGCCGGGAATGTCCTTATTCTTGATGAGCCGACGAGTCATCTCGATCTTGAAGCCATCACGAGTCTCAACAACGGCCTTATCGACTTTACCGGGGTTCTCTTGTTCAACTCCCATGACCATCAGTTTGTAGACACCATCGCTAACCGAATCGTGGAGTTCGCCCCGGGCGGAAAGGTCATAGACCGGATGATACGTCTTGAAGAGTACCTCGAGAATGAGGATATCAGAGCTCTGAGGGATTCATTCTACCATGGACACAGCGGGGTCCAGATCTGAGGAGGGCTATATGCTGCTTGCAGTTGATATCGGGAATACGAATGTTGTCATGGCCATCCATGATACGAATCAATGGGTGACGAACTGGCGTATCCACACGGATGAGAAGAAAACCAGTGATGAGTATTTTGTCATCGTTGATTCGATGTTGAAACAGAACGGCATGGTTCCCTCCTCCATCGACCAATCGATCATCTGTTCGGTTGTCCCGAACCTGACCCGAACCTTCGAGAAGGTGGTTTCGAGTGTTACTGAAACGAAGCCTGTGATGGTCTCCCATGAGACAGGGGTCGGCCTGGTGAGAAGCAGTATTCCTTCCGAGATGGGCTATGACCTGGTTGCCAACATGGTGGCCGCTCATGCAGGATTCCCATCTGAGACAGTCATGGTAATAGATTTCGGGACCGCCCTTACGTTTACGACTGTCAACGGTGAGGGCGAGGTGCTCGGTGCCGCTATTGCTCCCGGCCTGATCACTGCAGTGAACTCATTGTTCAACAACACTGCCCAGATTCCGCAGGTCCAGCTCAAAGTCCCTTCTTCCGTGATCGGACGGGACAGTGATACCGCCATCAGGAGTGGTATCATGATCGGATTTGCCGGTCTTGTCGATTCCATAGTGAGGAAGACAGAGGAGGAACTCGGCTGCCAATTGAGGATCATCATCACTGGCGGCCTGTCACAGACGATTGCTCCTCTTCTCAACCGGGTAGATAGTATCGAACCCTTCCACACACTCGAAGGGCTTAAGCTCATCCACCAGGGAATTATGCGAAATCAGGGGTGAATGAACCATCCTTCATGATCAGATACGCTTTCCCTTCGGCGTCATAACCTGTCAGACTCAGATCATCGCTGCCGAACATGAAGTCGGTATGGACCTGTGATACATTGCACCCGTTTCTAAGGAGTTCCTCTTCATCCGCCTGTTGATCATCCAGGACAAGACAGGTCGGATAACCTGCCCCGAGAGCGAAGTGACACGATGCGTTCTCATCGTACAGTATAGAATCGAACACGACATTCGCCTGAGCGATAGGGGAGCTCTGATCCACCAGAGCAATCTCTCCGAGGCGTTTCGCCCCTTCGTCGCTTTCAAGGTACTGCTGCAGGATCTGGTCACCAATCTCTGCATGGGCCTCTACAACCACTCCCTCCCTGAATCTGAAAAAGGCGTTCTCGACACGTGAATCCATAACCGATATCGGCCGGGTCGTTCGTACGTAGCCTTCGGTAAGAAGGTAGTCAGGAGTGGTGAACACCTCCTCACTCGGGATGTTCGGGTAGAACCTGCTTCCGTCGGCCAGGAGGTCTCCTCCTCCGGTAAAGATGTGGTTTTCTCGCAGGCCCACTCTCAGGTCAGTCACGCTGCTGGTGAAATGAAGACTTCTCAGGTTCAGTGCAGTGATCTTCTCGGCCCGTTTTTCTGTACGTTCGAAGTTGTGCTTCATTGCTGCAAGGGGATCCTCCTGATCAAGATGGAGGATCGGAGCAAGGAAATGCCACATATCCTGTTCACTCTTTGACTCTCCCAGTACGTTTTGCGCCCACTTGAGGGAGGGGACACACACGACACACCAGGTGAGTTCATTGTTCATCGCAGAGGCCTTGAGCTCCTTGTGAAAGGCTCCTGTCGCTTTGGAGAAGGCGCCGAGGCGATGTGCGGGAGCATCAAGGAGAACATCGCGCTCATCGGTGTTGTCTATTCTGATCAGCGACCATGTTTCCTGTATCATCTGATCATCGAGCGCTTTTTCATACGAGGGTATATAGGTGATATCCTTTTCATCCTGAGCAAGGAGTCTGCTTTTCAACAGTTGCATGTCATCTATGGCGATGAGGACGTACCTGGCCCCTACGGAATAGGCGTATGTGGCTAGTTCTCTGGCAAATTCATAGGTTGCAATGCCTGTCTTGATCCGAAGACATGCTCCCTTTTTCAATGCGACCCCAGAATCAATGATCATCTGTGCATACTGACTTCTCATGGTTTTTACCGATTTCATAGTATCTCCTGGTTGAGAATGAATTTCCCGTCTCTCATAAGCGGGATGTGGTTACCTTCGCGAGTAACGATATCAATTGTAGTAGATTGTGCACCGAACGGGATATCTGCCTTGAGAAGTGAGATGTTCATCCCCGTCTTCTCCTGAAGATCCTCCTCGCTTTCATACAGTTCGAGATGTTTCAGGTGATTTGATTCACCTCCTCCGAGAGTGATGAAGGAGGAGAGACTCTCCATGAATTCACGCGGAACAACCGAAGGCATGTTCTGTATTTCCGATATCTCCTCGACAAGTGTGCACTGACCGATTCTCCCTGCATTACCATCAATGGTCAGAGCCGTGTTGACGACCTCTTCCGCCTGTGATGACACACACTCTGAGACCTGTCCCTCTTCGAAGGTAAGGGTGAGGTCAGTGACCTCCTGACCGAGAAGAGTGAACTGACGGGATGCACTGAGCGATCCCTGAACACGGGAAGGGTCGGGAAGAAACGAGATCCCTCTCGAGGTGATACGGGGCAGAAAAACCCTGTCGGGGGGGAGGTGGTGCAGGGGTTGTCTTGCCTGAGCAGCGGTCAACAGGCCGAGAGTGAGTGTTTTTTCCTGCTGCGTGATAATCAGGTGTGTAGGTTCGGATGCATTGATTGTTTTGACGAGTTTTACAAGACGTCTGAAAGTATCTATCCAGTCATTCAGGAATGTGTCTGATAGGGGGTAGATTGATGAGAGAAACGACCAGAAGGTATCAAGCGGGGCCGGACTGGACGGGTAGAGTCTCCGTGCCCACGCGAGGGTAGGCACAGGGGCGACCGCAAACGGGGCAACGGGACGGTCCATCTGCGGTGGGCAGAGGTTCCCTGCCTGTTGAAGCAGAGGCGGATTTCCTGCAATCTGACCAACGGACACCTCCTCAAGGAGACTCATGTCTAGGGGTTCCGCCAGATAGAGCAGCACCTTCTCCTGAGAGTCCTCCTTCACTATGTCACTGTGCACAGGGTCTACAGTGAATACTTCTTTTACCACCCCTTCTTCTATGCTCACGATCTTCACAGGTATCTTCGTGATCTCTGAAGCGTTCTGAGCAATCTTCTGTGCGAACTCCATGTTACGGTCCGTGCTGTTGACCGAGAGGGCTTCACCCTCTCTCAGCTGGAGCGATACGTGGAGGATGCTATCGATATACCGTTGTTCTGTTATCATACAACCTCTTTATCTGGTATTTATCACCAAGGTTCAGTATAGCGCAGTCAGCGAGAAATGTAAAAAGGGGCTAAACAAGTTTTATTTGCCCGATCCTATTGACGCATAAGAAGATTTCAGCTATAAATTACACCCGTACATGAGATGTGTACGTTGATAGATTGCGCCTGTGGTATAGTGGTATTACCTCAGCCTTCCAAGCTGAAGAGGCGGGTTCGATTCCCGTCGGGCGCTCTAGATAAGACCCTGCAGCAGCAGGGTCTTTCTTCTTAAAGGACTAAACCGGCGGTTGAAGGGTTTGTAGGCAGTCTCCTCGATGCGAGGTTCGATCACAGATCATACCATGCCCCGACAGCCAGGTGTGATTCCCGTTCCACTTCCTGCCAGGAAATGAGCGTCTGAGTATGATTGAAGGAGGCAATCTGCACCCTTCCGTAATAATACTCTAGACCCACCCTGAATTCTCTGTTACTGTCTTTCTGACTCAGTGCTCTTCCTAACTGGATGGTCGTGCTGGGGAACCAGGATGACTCCTGATACATCGAAACATGTACTCCTGAATACCACTTCCAGTTTCCTTCCCCCTTCTCTGACTCTCTGTATTCGATAGATATCGAAGTTTGCCAGGGGAAATCATTGTAGCGAAGCATGTAGCGAAGCATGTTCATCGAGTAGCGCACTTCGGTCGCAAACCGGAACGAAGGGCTTATCTGGAAGGAAAGACCGCCGTATAGAGAATCTCTCACATAATCCATCCCGTAGGTTCTTCCGACGAGCAGGTCTGCCTGGTCATCAACCGGCATGTCAAGAACCTCGTAGCGTGCAAGGTACTCATCCCCGACATGGCTGGACAGGTGGTGAAAACCGAACCGGAAACTCAAGAAGTCCTTGACCCTGAGGTCTACGGTAAGGAAGCCTGTTCCTTCCCATCCTATATTCTCAAGTGCATCTTCAAAGGTATCGAACATGGTGGTGAGTCCGGCACCTGCAGAGACTTCTGCTGCAGTTTCTTGCCGGGCATCGAAGGAGAGACGAAACAGGCTCTGAACCCCACCGAATTTCATGATCTCCCGTGCACTGAGGATTGTGCTTTCCTGGAGTGTATCGATGCTCTGCTCGATATAAAAAGGAAATTTTAACACGAAACGGGGATAATCCGGATCAGCTATCATGGGAGGGTAGAGCGTCTCATCTGGAGCCATCGTCCACATCGCCTCAGCATTGAGGGGAAAAAAGCAGGATAGTGCCACAACGAGTATGATAATTTGGCGAAAAAGCCTATTGGTACAGACCATGCATATATCCATTATTTCCAGAATTTTTCATACACATTACAACCATGTGCCATCACATGACATAAAAACCAAAAAAGCGCCCCAATCGATTGCCTCCATAATACACTGAGGTGATATAGTATGTAAAATCAATTCACCTTATGACATGAGAATTTTCCGTGACACATACAGTGATCCATTGTCACGCTATCGCGTCCTTGGCATACTCAAAGGTATCGGACAACATCCAAGGGAGGTGTGCCATGGAGAAGGAACAGGATGAGAAGAATCTAACTGAACTGCGTCAGCTGGAGGAAGCGGGACTGAGTAAGCAGGAGATCTCCGTGATTCTCCGCCACAGGAAGAGGCTGTCCGGCCGGCATGCCGTGATAGCGAAAAGGGATGTAGGGCTCATGATGATACTTGCACTGGCAGGTGCACTGTCGGTACGTATACTCCTGTTGTTCAAAGACTCTCTCACAGAGGCCACAACTCTACGATTCCTTATTTCTGCCGTATGTACACCTGTTTCCCTCTATCTCTGCAGTACTCTGAAAGTATCTCTCAGAAAAACGATCCTGCTCACAACGTCTCTGATCGTTTTGCCTCTCATCTCTTCCTGGTATCCGGTCACAGAGCCCAGCCACACCGCAATGCTTGCAGCTGTTCATCTCCCTTTCCTCATCCTGTTTTTCATGCTCATAACGTACTTCCGCTACCTGACTCCGGGTACAACACGTGTTGAGGGTATCAACGAAGGGCTGGTGTTTGCAGGAGAGACCGTTGCTTTGGGGGTGCTTGCAATGATCGGGTGGCTTGCACTCACCGGGATATTCTCAATGGTAATGGATTTGTTCGGCCTTGATAGCGACCCGGTTATCGAAACATGGCTGATCCCTTCCGGTTTTTCTGCCCTTGTAACGGTTTCTGCCTTCGTTTCCCTGATCAGATACCATGACGGACAAACAGTCGTAACAAGTCTTGCCACCATATTTGTCCCATTGGTGGACCTCCTCCTGCTCGCTCTCATTGCTGCACGCCTTCTCACAGCAGGACACGGTGCTCCTGACAGAGAACTGCTCATCCTTATCGATATCATTCTTATCCTTGTGATCTGTCTTGTGCTTGTGAGCCCGGTTCGCAGGAAAGGGACGGTGTTCTTCTATCTTGAGTTGATTCTGATAGCTTCAGCACTCATTCTTGACATCACAGCACTGATCTCAATCACTTCGCGTCTGATTGCCTCTGGCGTAACACCGCATAAGAGCGCAGGTCTGGGGCTCAACATCCTGATCTTTACACATCTGTTGTATCTGGGTAAGGCCTATCTGGTGAACGCTGATGACAGGCAGATCCTCCTGCGGGCAAAAACCGGGTTTCTTCCCCTCTATGCTCTCTGGTGTGCGGTGGTTGTCTATCTGTTCCCGTTCCTCTTCTCTTTCCGATAGAGCTGGGATTTCAGAGTTCCAGAGTCACATGTTTTATATAGTCTCTCAGATACGAATAGGTGATGTGCAGACGGCCGTCTCCCGTCTGAAGAATGGAAGGGTACGAATAGTCTCCTATGAAAGAGCCCTTCGCGTCGTGTTCTGAGCGCAGTAGAGCGTCAGACTCGACTGTGATCTCACGGATCCAGGTCCTGCCACCATCTGTAGATGATGCTATCACCAGAGGGTTTCTTGGGACTCCCCAGATGGCACTGCGTTCAGTGATAGTGCACCTGGAAAGGAATTCTTCCTTGTCAGAGACCCAGGGGGGGACAGAGCTTTCCGAGCGACGCCCTTCGGCCCTGATATCATTGAAGATGATCAGAATCCTGCCGTCACTGACGATGCGTGCCTGGATTGAAGAGTTGTTATTCGGGAGACTCATCGGCTGCGGTCTTGACCATTGCACTCCTTTTCCGTCACTTGTGCTGCGATAGATATTGTCAGATTTCCGACTTCGGAAGAATGCCTCTTTCCCGTCTTCCATGATATTCATGTGAACACACCCGTAGCTGTCTGGAACAGCTACAGTATTCCAAGAGATGCCGTCATCTGTAGAAATCTTAATTGCAGAATAATCAAGACCGAAAGCCTCCTTCATATTGCTGAACCAGATAGGAACAATAATAGAGCCTTCTTCGTTGATGAAGGGTTGCTGTCTGACGAATATTCCCTGTTCCGCAAAGAGATTTTCCTCTGGAGACCAGGTGATTCCCTGGTCCTTCGATTTTCTTACCCGTACCAGTGCAGTTCCCTGGTCGGTAAGGACCTGCGCAGTATAGAAGAGCCAGAGCTCGTTTCCCTTCATGTTGAATAGGACAGGATTCTGTTCAGAGCGGGTAGGATCCTGACTCATCCTGACAGGATCGCTCCATACACCTGAGGTCCCCTCAAGGCGTGACAGGTAGACGCTGATATCAGATGAGCCCTCCATGCTTCCCGCGAACCATGTACACAGAAGGTCCCCGTTTTTCAGTTCTAGGAGGTTCGAAGCATGGTTGCTTGTACATGGTGTTGGGATAGCCTGTGATGATATGATTTTCATGCTGTTTCCTTATAAGTTAATGATCTTCGGTTTCCCGGATTGTCCCCTTTCTGATCTCATCAATTCTGTGACATGCGACAAGATGTCCATCACCAAGATCCCGTTGTGGTGGTTCCTCAAGGGAGCAGGTATGTACCGCAAACCGGCATCGGGGGTGGAACCGACACCCGCTGGGGGGATCGATCGCATTGGAGACATCTCCTTTCAGGATAATGCGTCGTCTCTCCTTTTCTATATCGGGGTCTGCTTCAGGTACTGCTGACAGGAGTGCTGTCGTATAGGGATGGACGGGATTATTGAACAGTTCGTCCTTATCAGCGATCTCCATGATCTTTCCCAGATACATGACTATGACTCTGTCACTGATGTGTCTCACAACAGCAAGGTCATGAGCGATGAACAGGTAGGTGAGATTGTATTTTTCCTGAATATCCATCAGAAGGTTGATGACCTGTGCCTGAATCGACACATCCAGCGCTGAAATAGGTTCGTCACAGACAATGAACTTAGGGTCACTGGCCAGGGCTCGTGCTATACAGATCCTCTGCCTTTGTCCTCCTGAGAATTCATGAGGGTACCTGTTGGCAACATTCGGACTCAGTCCGACATCCTCAATCAGCTGTGCAGTCTTTGCCGCCACTTCATTCTGAGGAACAATTTTGTGCATTCGAATGGGTTCAGCCAGAGCTTCTCCTATAGTCATACGCGGATTGAGAGTGGAATAGGGATCCTGAAACACTATCTGGAGTTCCTTCCTATACTTTCTGAGTTCCTTCTCCTTGAGCTTCGTGAGGTCTTTTCCATTGAAGATAACCTCCCCGGAAGTGGCCCTGTTGAGTTGCATGAGGGTGAATCCCGTGGTGGATTTTCCACACCCCGATTCTCCGACCAGACCAACGGTCTCACCCGGGTAGACATCAAAGGAGATATCATCAACCGCATGCACGACAGCCGCCTTTTCCCCGAAGGCACCAAGTCTGACAGGGAAGTGTTTTACAAGGTTATGTACCTGGATGATCGGTTTGCTCTCTGATACTGCCCTCATAGTCAACTCCTTTTTTCAACATCAACCCAGCACGCGACCCGGTGATGATTCTTCTCATGTAATGTGCGCACTTCCCGTATCTGAGGGTTTTCCTGTTCACATCTATCAATCTTATAGGCACAGCGTGGTGCAAAGGGACAGCTTGTGGGTTTTATGAATAGATTTGGAGGTGCTCCGCCGATCGATGGAAGCCGTTTGCCGTGCGAGGCGTCCACCTTGGGGATAGATTGAAGAAGTCCAATTGTATACGGGTGCTGCGGATTCTTGTATATCTCTTCAAGGGTAGCCTCCTCAACAATCATACCTGAATACATGACCACAATCCTGTCCACCATACCGGCTAGCAGGCTGAGGTCGTGGGTGATCCAGATGATGGAGGTGTTGAGTCTTTCTCTGATTTCCTTGATCAGTTCAACTATCTGTGCCTGTATCGTCACATCCAGGGCGGTAGTGGGTTCATCCGCTATGACGAGGGACGGTTCGCTGAGAAGAGCCATAGCGATCATGACACGCTGTCGCATGCCGCCGGAGAGCTGGTGAGGGAACTCATTGAGACGTTCTGTACTGTTGGAGATCCCTACAAGGTCAAGGTAGATGCCTGCCTGTCTGTAAGCCTCCTCCTTCGATAGCTTCTTGTGATACATGATCCCTTCAGCAAGCTGTAAACCTATTTTCACGAATGGATTGAGACTGGTCATCGGATCCTGGAAGATCATCCCTACTTTCACTCCGCGAATATAGTTCATCTTCTTTGCAGACGCATGGGAAATATCTTCCCCGTCAAGGAACACTTCACCGCTGGTGATCTCGGCAGAAGGAGGCAGCAGCTTGATGAGGCTCATCATGGTAACGCTTTTTCCGCACCCTGACTCACCTACAACCCCTAGCATCTCTCCCTTTTCAAGACTGAATGACACTCCGTTTACAGCGTAGACATACCCATTACGTGCCTTGAATCGTGTCTCAAGATTTTTTACTTCCAATAATTTTGACACATTATTCCCCTTTGCCTCGTATCGGCTATTTCCATTGTCTTGGGTTGAGGGCATCATTCAGCCCATCACCGAGAAAGCTGTATGCGATGGTGACGATCGCCAGAACAAGAGCAGGAGCAGCTAGAATATGAGGGTACAGCTGCCACACTCTAAGGCCATCACTGATCATGTTTCCCCAACTTGGTATCGGGGGGCGGACACCGACACCAAGAAAGCTGAAGGCTGATTCGAATACCATTGCTTCTCCGAGTGATGCGCTGATATAGACGATGATGGGTCCGATCGAATTGGGGATCACGTATTTCTTCACGATTCTGCTCGAGGGTACCCCGAGCGCTTTGGCTGCAAGCACATAGTTCTTCTTCTTGACTGACAGAATCTGACCACGTATGATACGGGCCGCCTTCGGCCATTTGATGAGGGCTAGTGACCCGAACACCAACACGAAGTCTGCAAGAATCGTATTACGGTAAAATTCGTTCTGTGTAGCCAGGAACTGCATGTCCATCCAGTTTACCAGACGCGGCTTCAGAGACACATTGATCACGATGACCAGCAGCAGAGATGGAATCGACATGAACACATCGATCAGCCATACGACAAACGTGTCCACTTTCCCTCCTATGTAGGCACCGAGTGATCCGAGTACGATACCGATCATCAGAGAGAGGAAGGTCACCGATACAGCAACGATGAAGGCCGTTCTCGCTCCGTAGATCACTCTGCTCAGTATATCTCTTCCCAGATCGTCGGTTCCGAACCAGTGTTTCATTGATGGCGGCTGATTACGGGCCATCAGGTCCTGATCAAGAAAATCATAGGGTGTTATGTATGGGCCGAATATAGCAACAAAAAATACGAGAAACAATACGATCATTCCTACCACTGCAAGTTTATTTGCGACCAATCTAGTATAGGCATCCTTGTAGAGGTTGTACTGCTGTTCATCCTGTGAGGAATTGGAGTGTTTTTGTTTTTTGATCATTACTCATCTCCTTCTTTTTTTGCCGCTGCCCGTGGATCAAGTAAGGGGTAGGAAATATCAACCAGAAGATTCGAGACCATGACTACCGTCGAGAAGATGAACACAATGGCGAGTATGACCGGGTAGTCAGAATCCTTGATAGCAGTCTCTGTCAATCTTCCCAGTCCCGGCAGACCGAATACTCTCTCGATGAGGATTGAATTGTTCAGGGTTGCAATAATGAGAAGACCTACCTGAGATACCACCGGTGTCAGCACCGGACGCAGGATATGCCTCAGCACAACAGTACGTCGCGGCAAACCCTTGGATCGGGCTGTCCTGATGTAATCCTCACTGAGAACCTCAAGGACTCCAGCTCGTGCCTGACGTATGATAAGGGACATCGGAGCAAGGCTGAGGATTACCAGGGGGGTGATTACCATCGGATTAAACAGTCCGTACCACCCGTACGGTACATCCATTCCCAGACCGAGGACGAGAACCACAACCACCAGCGGGCCTGCAACGAATACCGGAACACCCCAGGTTATCAGTGCGAAGCCGACAATAAGGTTGTCGAGCCACCTGTTATGATTCAATGCCGCTATCACTCCCAGCAATGTCCCGAATATCGTCAGGAGGAATATCGCCGTCAGTCCTATCTGGAAAGTGACCGGTACAGCTGCCGCAAGCATGCTGTTCACAGAGCGCCCCGACACCAGAGAATTACCGAAATTCCCATGCATGATATTCCACATATAATTACCGAACTGTACGAGGAACGGTTCATTCAATCCGGCTTCTTCGCGGATAGCTTCAACGCGCTCGACATCATAGGCAACATCTCCCGGAGCTCTCAGGAAGATCAGCTTGATAGGATCTCCGGCTCCGAAAAAGACGAGTGCATATATTGTCAAGAGTATCAAGACTACGGTAGGAAACCACCGAAGAAGTCTATGTAAGATATAACGTCCCATGTTTCTTCCTTTTCGTTTGAAGAGCAGGCCGGGTCCCCGTGATGAGCAACCCGGCCGTGCTGTCATTATTCGTCAACTATGGACGCAGGGATTCATCGATCTCCACGTTCCAGGGTTCGATGACCTGCCAGTCATCATTCTTGTCGAAATTCTTGACCCAAGGCATCGCCCATTTGGACATGACATCATTATAGTAGGGGATGTACAGATATTCATCTCTGAAAATATTCTGAGCCTGCTGTGCAAGTTCTATACGGGCAGGATCCTTGACTCCCTTTGTGCTTGCTTCTTCAAGGAGTCTGTCCACCTCAGCATTCTCATAACCGCCGAGCTTGTTTCTTGCATTCCCGGACTGAGAGTGGATGGTTCCCATGAGATACGAAACCGCATCGGGGACACGGGTACCTGTGTCGTCACGGAATATCTGCACACTCTTCTGGTCGGGACCTGCATAGGTTTCGATTGCAGGCTTCATTTCAACTCCCTCGATACCGAGGACCTGTCTCCATTGTTCCGCGATGTATTGAGCCGCAGCTTCATGTGTAGGTGTGCTGATTCCTACGAACATGATCTTGGGAAGCAGTCGTGCGTCTTTGTACTTGGAAGCGGCCAGAGCTGCCTTTGCAGCTTCAGGATCATACCGGTACGGTTCAAAATCGGGATCCACACCGGGAACCTTGTACAACAGCTGTGTTGCAGGAGCGAAGGGGCCGTCGGGGTATGCGGCAAGACCCATCTCTTCTGTGTTCACTGCCATGATGAGAGCCTTTCTCACGTTGATATCATCCATCGGTGGTTTGTGAGCATCGATCCAGAACTGCTGTCCTTTTGCAAGGGGAGGACCGTTGAGGAAACCGGCGCCAAGATCTTGAATGATGGTCGGTGTGATAAGCTCTGTGTGGGCATCCATCTTGCCAGTCTTCAGCATCAGAGTAGCTGTACTTGCATCAGAGACTGTGGTGATGACGATCTTGTCGAGTTTCGGCTTAGGGCCGAAAAAGTTAGGGTTCGGGACAAGGGTCAGTATTCCCTGGTCGAGATCCATTGATTCAGGCATGAACGGGCCTGAGACAACCACGCCCTTGGCGGGAGTCCACCATTCCTGTACTTCCTTGCCGGTTGCATCCTCAGCAAGAGCTATTTTTACAGGAGCAATCAGAGCTGTTGCGATTTTCTGATCAAAGATAGGATCAGCTCCGGTAAGGGTGACTTCCAGAGTAGATTCATCCTTTACTACGATGCCGGTGATCTTTTCCGCCTTGCCGACCAGAACATCGTTGAACCCTTCCACTCCACCTATGAACAGGTCGATCCTGCCGTGCTTGGTTGCGGGCCGTGCACTCAGGTCCCAGGTTCCCTTGATGTCTGCGGCTGTAATCTTCGACCCGTCCGAAAACACTGCGTCGGGATTGACCTTCAGTGTCCATACAGTATAGTCATCATTTGGTTCCGCACTGGAAAGTACGTAGGGCGTGAGTACTCCATCAGCATCAAAGTACATAGGTGCTGCCCACATCAGTGACTGCCAGCGTGCGGCATGTCCTCCACCCTGAAGAGGGGACCAGTTCTGCTGAAGCACCGGATGAGCGATATTCAGTACCATTTCCTGTTCACCTGCAGCTTCCTGCGCTCCTCCTGCAAACAGTGAACCAAAAAGTACGAGCATCATAAGAGAGATTGCCAGAATCTTTTTCATATGTTTTCTCCTTTTTTTAAGCGTGTTATAACGCTAGTTTCTCTATCTATCATTCATGTCGGGGCCTCGGTCCCATCATGAAACGTCCTACACCATCTTCACTCCCATCTCGATTGCCTGAAGCATGCTTTCCGGGTTGGCTCGTCCTTCACCGGCTTTGCCGAAAGCGACCCCGTGGTCTACACTGCTTCTGATGATAGGCAGTCCCAGGGTGATGTTCACTCCGGACATGCTGAGCCAGGTATTGCTCGTGATGTCGTAGTTGAATCCGGCGAGCTTGGTGGGTATGTGTCCCTGATCGTGATACATCACCACGACGATGTCATACTGGCCACCCTTCATCTTCGAGAAGACAGTGTCGGGCGGAATCGGTCCTTCCACGATCTTGCCTTCACCACGGGCCTTCTCGATCGCGGGGATGATCTCATCAATTTCTTCACGGCCGAACATGCCGCCTTCACCCGCGTGCGGGTTGAGACCTGCAACCGCTATGCGGGGGTGCTCGATCCCCATTTTTTTCAGAGCTTTATCGGCAAGGTCTATCACTGTACCGATTCTCTCCTTTTTCGTGCGGTTGATTGCTTCCTGAAGGGATACATGAGTCGAAACGTGTACGACTCGGAAATCCCCCTCTGCAAGCATCATCGCATAATCCTTCGTCCCCGTAAGCCGGGCGTAGATCTCTGTATGACCTGCTTCGTGTATTCCTGCTGCATTGATCGCTTCTTTATGGATTGGTCCGGTGATCGTCGCATCTATCTGTCCGTCCATCGCCAGCTGGATCACTTTCTCGATATATTCGTAGGAGGCTTTTCCAGCCATCGCAGAAACAGTCTTGTAGGCAAGCTGACTCATATCCACGTTGTTCATATCGAGTACATCGATAGTGCCGTACTCGTAGAGTCCCTCAACAGGGGTCTTCACTGCGTTACACGTGAGATCAAGTCCGCTGAAGGAAACCGCTTCCTCCATCACCTTGAGATCGCACACCACCAGTGGGCGACAGATTTCATACGTGTGTGACACGGCGAGAGCTTTTGCTGTAATCTCCGGTCCTATTCCTGCCGGATCTCCTACGCTGATTCCCAGGATCGGCCTTGTATCGTTCATATTCGTTTCCTTCCTTCCTATTCCTGTGATCCGAGAAGGCGGAGATAGATATCTCCGATCTGCTCTTCACTCAGTGCTACAGGATTGTTGTCCATCAATCTTCTGTTCGTAAAAGCGCTATCCACCAGGTCTTCGAGATCGGTATACCTGGCACCGAATGCTGATAACGAGGTGCCGATATTCACATCCCGAAGCAGAGTATGCAGCTCCTCGATCAGATACGTTTCAGCTGTTTTCTCAGTGTTGGTTTCATCGTAGCCGAAACATGCGGCTATCTTCTGTGTTTTCTCGGGCATCGCTGAAAGGTTGTACTCCATCACATAAGGAAGGAGCATCGCATTCGACTGCCCGTGAGGTATGTGATATCTCACCCCGAGAGGGTAAGACATCGCATGTACCGCATTGGTGCCCGAGAGGGTTATGCACATTCCTGCGAAGTATGATGCAAGAAGCATATCGGAGCGTGCTTCGATATCTGTGCCGATATTCACTGCCTTCCGTATTGATCTGGCGATCCTGGTCATGGCATCGAGTGCAAGAAGGTCTGAATAGGTGTTGGCTTTCCTCGAGAGATAGCATTCCATAGCATGACAGAGGGCATCCATACCGGTAGTGGCTGAAATACTTGCAGGCATGCTGAGAGTAAGCTCCGGGTCAAGGATGACGAGGTCGGGAAGCAGCCGCTCGTTCACTACGGCTCCCTTGGAATTGCGGGAGGGGATCGCGATGATAGCGTTTTTGGTTGACTCTGAACCAGTGCCTGCAGTAGTGGGGATCGCTACGGTGAAGGTTGTATGCTCCGGAACCTCAGCCCCGTCAAGGAGATCAAGGATACCTTTGTCTGTTCTGGTGAGCACTCCGCAGAGTTTGCCGATATCAAGAACTGAACCTCCTCCGACTGCCACGACACAATCGGGATCGGCAGCCCGTACCTGTTCCATCACGGCATTTACATCAGGGACACCCGGTTCACGTGCAAGGTCGGTGATGGTTGAACAGCTGAGCCCTGACCCGGTGATGATGTTCACGATCCTGTCACCGATACCGCTTGCCTGTATACCGTTATCCATGAGGACGACTATGCGCCTGCAGCCGTATTCACTCAGGTAGAACGCAAGTTTCTGTACTGCGCCCTGAGAGAGAATTGTTCTTCCTGATGTTGATACATCGAATTCAAGCTTCATCATCTGTTCTCCTGTTCTGTGATACTCTTCTCCATATCCGTTACGTATCTGATGATCCCTTCCAAGACATCGGTGTTTCCATATGATCCTGCCTTGCTGATAAACATGATTTCTCCATTCACGGGACATTTCATAAGGGATACCGGCACAGCGGGGAGGGCCTCGTCAATCAGCTGAAGGCTTTTCACCCTGAGTTCACTGAGCACGTTCATGGCGGTTTCGCCTCCTGTTACTACCAGAGCATCCACATGAGTACTCTGTAATACCTCACGGACGATCCTGCTGACGGTGGAGCCTACCTTATGTGCCGTATGAGCGATTTCATGACTGTCTCTGTCGGTATGGATCAAAGCTATCTGCTCGTTCCTCAATTCCTTTGAGACTGCCTGTGCGACTCTGGAAATCTCCGCACTATCATCACGGACAGCCTGTTTTGAAATCACCGGAAATGTCTTGTCAAGGTAGCCTTCATGTACGAGATAATCACACTGTTTCTTACTGGTTTCCATCATACTGCCGGTCACGAAGAGGATTTTCGGTGTCCCGGGAAGCGGATTTCTCGAGTGCCTGTGTGTTTCGGTACCGACAGCATGGAAAAATCCGGCGGCTCCTACATACAGCACTTTTAGAGGAAGCAGGGTGAACAGCTCTTTTGCCAGTAGAAGGTCTTCCCTGGTCTCTGAGTCGACAACGATGATTTCACACCCATCTTCCACCATGGAGGTGAGGGTCCTCAAAGCCTGTTCTCTCGGAGCTCTCAGCTGATTCAGTGTCAACACTGAGGTCCTTCGTATGCTCTGCGCCGTAATGATTGCAGAGGCACTGCTGCTTGCTACAGGTGAGAAGGGATCCTGAGCGAATTCGGTCTTATCGAGTGGGATCCCGTTCACATAACATATTCCGTCTATCGTGGTCCTTCCGTTTCTCGGAACGGCGGGAGCAACACAGGCCAATGAGTACCCGCTTGCCTGCATGAGAGCATCGATCTCCGCTCCCACATTTCCTCTCAGCGTGGAGTCGATCTTCTTATAGATCTCGTTCGGCCCGTAGGTGAGGAACTGTTGAACATACTCTTTCACTTTCTGAGCAGCTTCCTGCGGAGCAGAATTTCGTGTTCCCGTATTGATTACAATGGTATCTACTGAATGGTCCAGCGGCTGGAGTGAAAAGGCGACGGAGTCGATGACCACTTCGACGTTCTCGGTCTCGGAGAGGAAGTGAACCCCCGTATCATTGGCGCCAGTGAGATCATCAGCTATTACAAGTCGCTTCATATATATCATTAATTGCCGTGATGCAGGTAGCATGCCAATCACCTGAACTCTGAACTTGAAAAGTGGTAGAACCTGTTATGAGATACAAAGAAATACAATTTTTTAAGGGGAGGGGAGTATGTCCTCCAGCTGTGCCGTCGGTATCAAGGACAAGGGTATTGGAGAAAAAATCATCAGTGCAGAAATAAAATGAAGAATATTTGCTCAATTCCTATTCCTGTTGTATACTTCCTTTCCATGAATATCTTACTCATCGCGCCATACGCCGACCTCATGGATCAGGCTACGCAGGTTGTAGATTCGCTTCCCTATGAGGTGAGAATCGTGGAGGGGAACCTGCATACAGGGCTTCGCACTGCGCAGCAGGTGCTTAGCGAACAATCCATCCAGGTTGTAATCTCCCGGGGAGGGACAGCGACCCTGCTCAAAAAACATCTGAGTCTTCCAGTGTTCGAGATTGAAGTGAGCGGATACGATCTGCTGCGGGTAATCTATCCTCATGCACTGCGAAAGGCAAAAATTGCGGTGATAGGCTATGAGAATGTCATCAATGGTGCAAAGAGCATCGCCCGGATCCTCGGAATCGATCTTGGGTTTTTCCTGATCACCAAACGGATACAGACTGTCTCCGTTGTGCAGCAGGCCCATGCCTGGGGGGCTGAAGTGATCGTGGGGGACACGATTTCGGTGAATACAGCCCGGGAACTGGGAATCGTTTCAGAGTTGGTCCGCAGTGGTCCTGAAGCGATTCAAAGTGCGATAGAGTCCGCAGTGGGATTGCTGGAGAGAATGAATCAGGAGCTTGTGAGGAACAAACGACTGAACCTCATGATGGAACAGTCTGATATGGGTATCCTCTATATCGCTTCCGACGGTCTCGTACAGCTGGTCAATTCCAGAGCGGAGAAGATGCTTAACAGGGAAAAATCCTATCTTATCGGTCAGGAACTGACTGAGGAGAATGCTCCGGTACAGCTGATTGAAGTGATCGCAGGAGAGCGGGGAAGCAAACTGATCAGTCTCGACGGGAAGGACTACATGGTTGAGGTGAAAAGGATACGGGACAGAGAGAATATGAGGTCGATCCTTGTCTTCATCCAAAGCAGCAGCCGGATCAAAGACCTGGAGGGAATGTTGAGGAAGGAGATGGTCTCCCGGGGTCTCATCGCCCAGTATGATTTTGATTCCATAACCGCAATCGATCACTCCTTCCGTCAGATTGTCGAGAAGGCACGCACTTTCTCGATGACGAATGCTACGATCCTGCTCCTTGGAGAAACAGGCTCGGGCAAGGAGATGTTTGCACAAAGTATTCATAATGCCTCGAAACGGTCGCAAGGGCCTTTCGTAGCTGTCAACTGTGCCGCTCTGCCCGATACACTTCTGGAGAGTGAACTGTTCGGCTATGCGGAAGGGGCCTTCACCGGTGCCCAGAAGGGGGGTAAGCCCGGGCTGTTCGAGCTTGCCCACCAGGGTACGATATTTCTTGATGAAGTGAACGATATGAATCAGAACGTTCAGGCGAGGATGCTTCGTGTTCTGCAGGAGAAGCAGGTGATGAGACTGGGTGGAAACCGTGTCTATGATGTTGATGTACGGGTGATAGCCGCCTGCAACAAGGATCTTTTTGCTGAAACTGAGAACGGTCAGTTCAGAAAAGACCTCTATTACCGCCTGAAGGTACTGGATATCACACTCCCTCCGTTGAGAGAACGGCCTGATGACGTGCTGCCTCTGTTCGAGTCGTTCGTCCACTTTTTCAACAGGAAGTACGGCTATCATGTGAAGGCGATACCATCTGAGTTGGAGCAGGCGCTCCTTCTCTACTCCTGGCCGGGAAACGTCCGGCAGCTGAGAAATTTTGCCGAGAAGGTATGTGTGCTGTTCTCCCTGTCCGATGATGTCGGCACAATCATCGCCGACCTTATTCAGGATCTCAATACCCGCGATGTTGGTTGCACGAACCCGATGAAAACCTCAGGAGCTTCCTTTGATGAGCACTCTGTCAAACGTGCCGAAATGGAGGTGATCACCTCCTGTTTTCTGGCAAACAACCAGAATATCAGCAGAACGGCACGAATCTTAGGTCTCGACCGTGCCACTGTGCGAAAGAATCTTGAGGAGAGTGGGGGCCTCTCACGCTCTCGCTGAGTGATCTCCTGAAAGCGATTGTGCCATTTTGAGAGCAAGAGCGAAGCTCCTTACCCGTGCAATCCCCTTATAGGCGATATCATAGGCAGTACCGTGATCGACAGAGGTCCGTATGATCGGCAGACCGAGGGTGACATTCACTCCTCCGTCAAAGTCGAGAGTCTTGATGAAGATATGGCCCTGGTCATGGTACATGCACACAACCGCATCGAATTTATCGCGATGGACTGCATTGAAGAAGACCGTATCACCGGGTTCCGGACCGATGACTGTGTACCCTTCATTTTTTGCCTGCTCTATTGCAGGAATTATCTCCAGCAGTTCTTCCTGCCCGAAAGCGCCATTCTCGCCGGCATGCGGATTAAGACCTGCGACGGCAATGCGCGCGCTAGGGCGGATTCTCTTGAGAGCCTCATCGGTAAGGCGGATGACCTCCAGAATTCTCTCTTTTTTTACCCTGGCCGCTGCCTCTACGATGGAGACATGCGTGCTCACATGGGTCACCACCAGTTTCTCTGTTGCGAGCATCATCGTAACCGGAGGATTCCCGCAGAGATCAGCGATATACTCCGTGTGGCCCGAAAAATCGGGGTGTGTGAGTCTCACTGCCTCCTTGTTGATCGGAAGGGTCACTATGGCAGTGATGTCGCCTCGAAGTGCTGCTTCTGATGCCGCCCTCACATAACTGACAGCAGCATGGCCTGCCTTTCCGTCCACCTGCCCCGGTTTCAGGTCAGCTACCGAGAAATCGCCCACATCAATGATGGGAAAATCTATCTCTCCATCAACAAAACCTGCCGCGTACCTCAGGATCCTTCTGTTTCCAAATACAACAGCAGAATCGGGCAGGATCCCGTCTGCCGCCGCCTTAACAATAATCTCAGGGCCGACCCCGTTCGGGTCTCCCATGGTTATCCCTATCATGTCTATCCTCCACATGCGTCATGCCACCCCTATAAAGGAAGAGGGGGGCGGTTATAGTAATCCGTACGTTTCCAGAAGAGTCCTCAGGGATTCATCGACCTCTTGGGAAGGAATCAGTGATGGCATTCTGTTGTTTCCCACATCAGGATCCATGATGTACAGGGCACGTTTCACGAGTGCCGGCGGGAATCCGTGCCGATAGAGTTCTGACCTGAATTCAGTGACTTTCGACTGTGCAGCTGCAGACCCTGTTACATCGCCTTCCGCATAGAGGCGAACAATATCGTGCACCAGGGAAGGAATTACATTGGCAAGGCCAGAGACACAGCCTGCGGCACCCATCAGAAGTCCCTCATGGATCATATGATCAGGGCCGGTGTAGACTTCGAAAGCGGGATTAGCCTTTCTCATGTCGCAGTATTGCATAAGGTTATCACGATTGCCGCTGGTATCTTTTATTCCCCTGATGTTATCGATTTCTGATAAGCGGAGAACCGTCTGGGGCTCTACAGGATTACCCGTCCGTGACGGGATGTCATAGATATAGATCGGAGCATCAACCTCTTCTGCGATCTTCCTGTAATGGAGATAGAGCCCTTCCTGTGTACAGCTGATAAAGTAGGGCGCGACAACTGCAATACCGTCAATGCCCGCCTTGGCGTATTCCCTGGCGAGCCTGATGGTCTCATAGGTGCTGGGAGTCCCTGCATTCGCAAACACCATTACCGAACCCTTCGCCTCTTCCTTTGCCGCTTGTACCAGCGCAACACGTTCTTCGAAAGAAAGGGCCGAAAAGTCTCCATTCGTCCCACTGCAGAACAGATTGTTCCCGGCAGCTATCTGCCGTCTCATCTGACGCCGTGTTGCATCAAGATCAACCTCTTCCAGTTCATTATATGCTGTCACCAAAGCAGTGAACGGAGCAATGTAGTGTCCCATACTGTATACCTCTTCCTTCTCTTGTGTTGCCGAAGGGTTACTGTGGTGTGAACCCTCTTATCCTGTGGAGCATAAATTGTGCCAAATCACTCAGGTGGAGTACAATAGCATCAGAGGTAGAGTATAGTCGCATTCACGTCAACAGTCCATGATCCGGGTGGTGATAATATCGCCACTGTATTGGGGTGAATATCCACAATAACAGGGAGAACCCTCTCAGAACGGAGAGGGTTCCTCACGGCGGTATCACCGGTTCTGAGATGCATTCAGTCCCTGTCCTAGCGCCCAGAGAATATCCTCGATGTGTTCCAGCCCGATCGAAAGTCTGATGAGCTCAGGACTGAGTCCGCCCGAGCGCTGTTCCTCCTCACTCAGCTGTGAATGACTGGTGGAAGAGGGGTGGAGGACAAGAGACTTCGCATCTCCCACATTTGCGACGTGGCTGAACAGGGGAACGGAATCTATGAATTTCACTGCTCGCTCATATCCGCCCCTGATGCCGAATACCACCATCCCTCCGTATCCGTGGTTCAGATATGTTGATGCAAGCGTATGTGAAGGGTCCGATGAAAGTCCCGGATACCGCACCCAGGCAACCCTCTCATCCTGTTCAAGGAACCTGGCAACCTCTGCGGCATTCTCAGAGTGTCTCTCCATCCGCAGCGGCAGTGTCTCCAGACCCTGCAGGAATATCCATGCATTGTCGGGCGATATCGCGGCGCCGAGATTCCTCAGAGGTACTGTCCTCAGTCTTAGAGCAAAGGCCGCAGGAGCCAGAGATTCGGGTAGATCGTATGCCCATCTGATTCCATGGTAGTTTGAGTCTGGTTCGTTGAAGAGGGGGAAGTCCCCCTTTTTCCAGTCAAATCTCCCTGAGTCAGTGACAACACCACCTATGGCTGTCCCATGCCCCCCTATCCACTTTGTCAGGGAGTGAATGACGATGTCAGCACCGTGTTCGATCGGACGGAGAAGGTAGGGCGTTGCAAAGGTCGCGTCCACCACAAGGGGAAGGTTGTGTTCGTGGGCAATCGCGGCAACAGCTGAAATGTCAGCCATATCGAGTGACGGATTTCCTATCGCTTCAAGGTAGATCAGTTTCGTCCTGCCTGTGATCGCCTTTCTGAAGTTCTCAGGATCCTTCTGGTCGACGAAACGGGTGGTGATACCGAACTGGGGAAGGATGGAGGAGAACATCGTGTAGCTGCCTCCGTACAGATTGCTTGCAGAAACGATCTCATCTCCGTTCTGGGCTATGGTGATGATGGTGTAGTGTATAGCACTGGTCCCCGATGCAAGTGCCACCGAGGCAGCGCCCCCTTCAAGAGCCGCGATACGCTCTTCCAGAACACCCTGTGTCGGGTTTCCAAGTCTTGTGTAGATATTTCCCAGCTCCCTGAGAGCGAAGAGGTTCGATGCATGCTCGGTGTTGTTGAACAGATAGGCGGAGGTCCGGTGTACAGGAACTCCTCTTGCATGTGTTTCATCCACTGTCTGTCCGGCATGAAGTGTCTGTGTTTCAAAATGGTATGCTCTCTCTGACATATCGGTTTCTCCCGTTAGTTTTTTTTATACTGCAGCTTCGTCGAACAGCCATGTCGACAGATAGCGCTCTCCTGTATCCGGCAGGAGAACGACGATCGTTTTCCCTGCATGTTCCTCTCTTCTGGAGAGTTCCAGTGCGGCCCAGAGGGCTGCCCCGGAAGAGATGCCGATCAGCATGCCTTCCTGTCGTGCCGCAGATCGGGCAGTCATTCCGGCATCGGCATCCGTTACCCGGATCACCTCGTCAATGACCCCGGTGTTGAGAATGTCGGGGATGAACCCTGCTCCGATGCCCTGAATCTTATGGCCGCCGGCCTTTCCTCCCGAAAGGACAGGAGAGGTGTCAGGTTCCACTGCCACCACCCGTATTGATGGGTTCTTTGCCTTGAGCGCTTCTCCTGTGCCGGTGATGGTTCCTCCGGTGCCCACTCCTGCAACAAAGATGTCCACAGAACCATCCGTGTCCCGCCAGATCTCTTCTGCTGTCGTTCTTCTGTGTATTTCAGGATTCGCGGGGTTGAGAAACTGCTGAGGTATGAAGGAACCAGGTATCTGAGCTTTCAGTTCCTGAGCCTTTTCAATCGATCCCTTCATCCCCTTTGTTCCTTCTGTGAGTACGATCTCCGCTCCGAAAGCGAGCAGAACCTTGCGTCGCTCGATACTCATAGTCTCAGGCATCGTCAGAATCACCCTGTAGCCCTTGGCAGCTCCTATGGCGGCAAGAGCTATTCCGGTATTTCCGCTTGTGGGTTCAATGATGACACTTCCTGGAGTGAGGTCACCATTGGCCTCGGCAGTTTCGATAAGTGCCAGGCCAAGTCTGTCTTTCACGCTGGAGTAGGGATTTGCTGCTTCAAGTTTCACAAGCACCTGTGCACTGCTTTCGGAATTGAGGGTGTTCACCCGGACAAGTGGTGTATTTCCAATGAGTTCTCTCATCGTTTCATGTATACGCATCATATGCTCCTTCATTTATCACTACTAAATAGATCTAATTGGTAGTAATTTACATTGAAAGAGGGTTGCTGTCAATGCCTTTCATGGAGAGCGTGTATCTGTTTCGGAGAAATGAAGAATGACGACAGATCCTGAAGCTGCATCTGAAAGGGAGCTGAGAGATAGTGGATGGTCCGGGAGAGAGGAACGGGTTAAGGCAGGTGACTTATATCGTATAGACGAACGGATCGGATATTCCGAGTTTCTTCTTGTAGTCCTGTACTATGCTCTCGAGGGAGATCCCCTCGAGATATTCGCTTATCACCCTGTTCAGGTCAACCCACACATCATGTGATGCACATTGTGGGGTGCGTGTACACACCTCCGGGTCTTTGACACAGTCAAGTGGGAACAGTTCTCCCTCGAGGGCTTCCACAATTTCCTTGAGTGTGATTTCACGCGGGTCTCTTGCAAGCATATATCCGCCGTTTGCTCCGCGTCTTGATACGATGAGCCGGGCCCCTCTGAGGGGAATGACCAGTTTGCTCAGGTATTTCTCGCTTATATCCTGCTGTTTCGCTATATCACCGAGAAACATCGTGGTTTCAGGGGGAGCCATAGCAAGTTCAACAAGAAGGCGAAGCCCATATCTGCTTCTGGTTGACAGTTTCATGTAATTCCTCTCTTTACGTGTCGTGTAGAGAATATACCAATTCTGATACAGAATGAAAAGGCTCCTGCACACCCTGTTGCAGAAGAGGGCCTGCACTGCATTTTCACCTGTTTCTCGCGGTCTCCTGTACCGGCAGTGATATGCCTGGTTGACGTATATAAGTTAACGAACTGATACATTCGATATAAATATAATGTTTTTTTCTGTATAGGGATTGACAGTATAGTTAATATGGATAAACTATAATCATGATGAACGAAAGGAGACCTAACGAGTATGAGATTATCTGAAGGACAAGTCAACTCAACGTACATGGTATCGAAGATCGATGCCGAAGAGAGTGGAATGGAGGAGTTCCTGTTCACGCTCGGGTGTTATCCCGGGGAGCCGGTCACCATCATCAGTCACCTCAAGAACAATATGATCATAACGGTAAAGGATGCCAGGTACAGTATCGATTCTGCTCTTGCGCATGCGATTTGTGTATAACGGGTGCAGGAAAGGAGAATCAGTATGAAAATTGCCTTAGCAGGTAACCCGAACAGTGGCAAGACCACATTATTCAACTCCCTCAGCGGGAAGATCGAGCATGTCGGCAACTGGCCGGGCGTGACGGTGGAGAGGAAGGAAGGGCGAATCAGGAAAGCGCTCACCGACCGTAACGAATTCATTACGATCGTTGATCTGCCCGGCGCCTACTCGATGTCTCCCTACACTGAAGAAGAATCTATAACCCGTGAGTTCGTACAGAAGGAAAAACCTGATGTCATTCTGAACGTGGTCGATGCAACGAACCTGTCCCGTTCACTTTTCTTCACCACGCAGCTTATGGAGTTGGGGATACCCGTCGTCGTGGCATTGAACAAGGCTGACCTCATCTCCAAAAGAGGTATCGTCCTCGATATCTTTCAGCTCAGTGAGAGACTCTCCTGCCCGGTCATCGAGACCGTCGCTACAAGTGGTGGAGTCGGCCGCGACCTTATGGACCTCGTGGATGCGCTGAGACAGGTTGAGGGGACGAAGCAGAAGAAGGTCCTGTCTGTAAACGTCAGTGATGCCCATAACAGACAGGAAGCGGTGGAGCTGGAAAAAAAACGCTATGAGAAGGTTAATGAGATAGTAGCCAGTGTTGAGCGGCGGGCAGTGAGCAGTCACAAACAGACACTTCAGGATACGATAGACCGTGTTGTTGCCCATAAATGGCTGGGTATACCGATTTTCGTTGGAATCATATATCTCGTCTTTTCTATCTCTCAGGCATGGGTCGGCCCCTTCCTTGCGGATATTTTCGTTTCCTGGATCGATGCCTTCTATGCCTGGGTGGCAGGCCTGCTGCCCGAGACAGTCAGCCCTGTCCTTTCCGCATTGCTGCTTGATGGTATCATCGGAGGGGTGGGGGCTCTTATCGGATTCCTTCCTCTTATTATGGTGTTGTTCTTCCTGCTTGCGATTCTTGAAGATGTGGGCTACATGGCCCGAGTTGCGGTTGTCATGGACCGGTTCTTCAAGAAAATAGGGCTTTCGGGGAAATCGATCATTCCCATGATCGTGTCCACCGGCTGCGCGATACCCGGTATCATGGCAACACGGACGATTAGAAACGTACGGCAGCGCCGAACGACTGCAATGCTTTCACCGTTCATGCCCTGTGGTGCGAAACTTCCGATTATCGCACTGTTCAGCGGGATCTTCTTTGCTGAAGCATCATGGGTGGGTACAAGCATGTACCTGCTTGCCATAGCGGTCGTGATCGTCAGCGGTCTGATTATCAGGAAAATCACCGGGGATACCTCCCAGTCGTATTTCATCATGGAACTTCCCGAATACCGGATCCCCTCCATCAAGCGTGCGACGGTCAGTATGCTTCACCGAGGAAAAGCCTTTATCGTGAAAGCGGGAACGATCATCCTCGTGTGTAATGCGGTAGTTCATATCCTTCAGACATTCACCTGGGATTTTTCGGTTGTCCTGGAAAGTGCTCCCGAGACAAGTATACTCGCAACGGTTGCTTCTCCGCTCGCCTTCATCTTCATTCCTCTGGGTTTCGGAATATGGCAGTTCGCGGCTGCGGCAGTCACCGGGTTTATTGCAAAGGAGAACGTCGTGGGTACTCTGGCTGTGACCTTTGCGGTTACGAACTTCATATCGGTTGATGAACTGGCCCTTGTAGCGGATGGATCTCAGGTCATGAATGTGTTCGGTATCGGTTCGGTTGCGGCTCTCAGTTACCTTGTATTCAATCTGTTCACTCCACCCTGCTTCGCAGCAATCGGTGCGATGAATGCAGAACTTGAGTCCAGGAAATGGTTCTTTGGAGCTATCGGTTATCAACTAGCGACAGGCTATGTCCTTTCCTTCCTGGTCTACCAGGCAGGTACTCTTATCACTACCGGATCACTCGGAAGCGGTTTTATCGGGGGGCTGATTGCAATAGCTGTCTTTGCAGGATTCATCATATACCTTATCAACAGACCGAAGGGTAGTGTCATCCTCTCGAAGCGCGTACATATGGAGGCCTGATATGGCTAATGTGATAGTGTTAGTAGTAATTGCCGGGATTCTCGCGATACCGGTCTGGAAGATCATTCATGACAAGAAAAGGAACATCAGATGCACATCCTGCTCAGCGTGTCCTCTGAATGAGAGGTGTTCGCTCGAAAAGCAGAGATAAGGAAGATGTTCTTGAAGAGGGGGGGGAGTGAATCACACTCCCTCTTTTTACGTTATTTCTTCATAGCAGATATATTTTGCTATCGAGAAAGGTATGGTGATGCGGTACGATTCGTTCAATACCTCCATGCTCTCATCAGCTTTCATGAGATCTACGGTTATAATCGTTCCGGGATACAGGTTGTGCATGTGGCAGAATCTCAACAGTCCGGCCATGGCCTCTCCCTCTTCTGTTATCCTCAGCAGTCTCAGCGGTATACCGACAGGAGCCTTGTCAAGCCGTGCCAGGGAGAGCATATAGGATTCTCCCGAAGACCCGGGGAACGGGTTGCCGTGGGGGCATACCTCGGGTTGTCCGAAAAAATCGTATAGATAGTCAGTGAATTCGTCACTGATCGTGTGCTGCAGTCTCTGAGCCTCCTCATCAGCCTTTTCCCATGGATAGTTCATCCTTTTGATCAGCATGTATTCGCACAGGTAATGTTTGATGAGGACTTTCTTCCCGTAGGAACGTCCAAGATCTGTAAGCCGAATCTGACGGTAGGCATCCTGAGTGGCGAGGTCTAGCATCTTGAGTCGCTTGATCGCCTGGTTCACCGCCGGTTTGGTCACTTCCAGCTTCTTAGCGAGCTGTGAGTTCAGAACCATACCCTGCTCCCGTTCAAGGAGAAACATGGTGACCAGATAGTTCGCCGCTGCGGGAAACTTGACAGTGAGTTCTTCAAAGGATACCGATTCTTTTTCACGGTCGTTCTGCCGCAGGGAATCCTGCTTCGCTAAGGCTGTACTCTCCATAGCACTCATCCTACGGCAAAATAAGGCAAAAGGCAACCGAAGAGATAGTCAAATGACCGGTCCATCAATTGTACAATTCTTCACTTTCGGCTAGGGTAGAGATACGGGACCCGGTACGACAGGTCCCAGTTGACAGCAACAGAGGTATAATATGGGATTAAGAGGTGAAGTGTTCTCCACGAAGCTTGTAACAGGGGAAAGAACCTATTTCTTCAATGTGAAAGAGAACGTGTATGGAGATATGTATCTGAATATCGTTGAGAGTAAGGGAGCTGAAGGCGGCAGCGGCCGTTTTCTGCGTCAGTCTATTCTCGTGTACAAGGAAGATCTTGGTGAATTCATCAAGGAGTTTCAGAAATCCATTGATTTTATCAAGCAGTCATCTAAGTAGATGTTTCCTGCCAAAGGAGTTCCTTCCCTTCTCTACCGGACAGAGGGGACACGGAAACTCCTGCGGTGGACGGGAGAAAGCCCGTACAGTTCGCACAATAGTGCATGCCGCCTGGTCGGGTACCCCTTATGGGAGGCGAACTCCCACTCAGGATAGCGTGCATCCAGGGTGGTCATGATTCGGTCCCTGTGATTTTTTGCAAGTATGCTTGCAGCCATGATGGAGGGAATCATGGAATCCCCTTTCACTACAGCCTCTATCGGGTGAGGGCAGGAGAATGTTCTGTTGCCGTCAACCACAACCCGGTCAATAGGGTACCCCCTTCGAGCAATTCCCTCATAACTGCGTCTCATAGCATCAAGAGTAGCCTGCAGGATGTTGATCCTGTCTATCAGTGTGTGTGAGCTGTAGGCGACCTGCCATGCAACAGCCTGTTCTTTTATGACCTGTTCCAGCTGCACCCGGCGTGTATGGGAAAGCCGTTTTGAGTCGTCGAGGAGTTCTACCGGAAACCCGGCAGGAAGTATGACAGCCGCGGCACACACCGGTCCGGCAAGGGGGCCTCTTCCTGCTTCATCGATTCCACATAGATAGTTCATACCATAACCGTACGCCCTGTGCGCTTGCGTGTCAACGTATGTTCATAAGGTCTCTTCGATGGGAATCCTTTCCAGATCGAAGAATGTATTGCCGTGCGATCAGACCTGCTCGTTTTCATCAGGTATCCTCTACCGTTTAGGAGCATTTCCGTCAGGCCTGCATCTTCAATCCTGTGGAATGATCAGGAATCTATTACCTTCATTCGATAGGAGACTATATCACCGATCAGCTCATAATCGATCTCTTTCGTGTGAGGGAACCGGATAGTTCCCTTGCTCAGTGAATAGGTGCTCAGGCGGTCTTCAAACACCTCCAGCGTTTCTGGAAACGGATGCAGAGATATCCAGTTTTTTGCTGCACTGTAAAAGAGCAGCCGTTTCCCGTTGTGTGACACATAGGGGATTCCGTAGGCTATTCCCTCTTCACCCTGATCTATCCTGCTGAAGAGCTGCTTTCTCACATCCATGAGTCTTTCCCGGATTTCTCTGTCAAAAGACTCGATATACAAACGAACTTCTTTGTTCATCTGTCCAATCTACGTGCTCTCGGGGGTTCTTGCAACAGAAACCTGAAGTGCCGTTGGAGTTTTTCCGTGCGCTGTTTTTGCCAGCCGATTCTGTCTCGTCAGAATCGTGTGGACAGCTTCTGGAAGGATCGTTCGTTCGGTGCTCTCCATTTGTCAAGAGAAACTCCCTGTGATATACTGCATCAGTCATATCCTTGAAGAAATCTAGCACACATGGAGTATCTGTTGTTTTTACGAAGCATCGAACTGTATGGATTCAAATCCTTTGCTGACAGAACACGTCTCGAATTCGCTCCGGGCACCAGCAGCCTTCTCGGGCCGAACGGGTGCGGGAAGAGCAATATCGTAGATGCAATCAAATGGGTTCTCGGTGAACAGTCAACCAAAAGCCTCAGAGCAGGAAAGATGGAGGATGTGATCTTCAACGGCACCGAAAAGAGGCCGGCCCTGAATGTATGCGAAGTATCCCTCGTCATCAACAACGAACTTCAGCTTCTGCCAAGCGAATCGAGCGAAGTAGAGATCAGACGACGCCTGTACAGAAGCGGTGAAAGTGAGTTCTTCATCAACCGTCAGCCGGTAAGGCTTAAGGATATCCGTGAACTGTTCTTCGACACGGGAGTCGGCAAGAGCGCCTACTCGATCCTCGAGCAGGGAAAGATCGACCAGATACTCTCCACCCGGCCAGAGGATCGCCGGTATATCTTCGAAGAGGCAGCAGGGATCACCCGGTTCCGAAAGCGCAGCGAAGAGGCGGCACGCAAACTCGCACGAACCCAGGAGAACATCGAACAGGTGGAGACTCTCCTGAAAGAGATTAAGCGGCAGTATGATTCAAGGAAGGTGCAGGCTGACCGGGCTCTTTCCTACAAGGAGATGAGTGATGAACTCTTCTCGATAGATGTCTCGTTCAACCTGTCGTCGATCAGATCCTTCCTTATGCTCAAGGAGAGTAAGGAACAGGACCTCGAGCATGCTCTTGAAGAGTATGAGGACCTCAAAGAGTCGATCGAAGAGAACACAGAGCTGCTCGATGAGATGAAGGAACAGCTTCGGGAACTCAATTCCCGCCGTGTGTCCCTCAATACCCAGGTGCATCAGAACGAAGAGAAGAAGAAAGGCACCTATGACCGTCTTGAGCTGCTTACTCAGCGCTATCACGATTTCCATTCCCACCAGCAGGAGGCCGCCGGCCGTCTCGTGCTCATCCAGGAGAAGATCGAACAGGAACAGGAGGCTCTGGAAGATTATCTTGATAGAAAAGAATCTCTCGAAGAGTATATCGATTCTCTTGAGGAACATCTCGAGACCATACACGACGCTGCTGTGCGCACACGTGATCTTTCCTCCTCGCTTGATGATGACATCAGAGAAGCGGAACAGCAGCTTCATCAGGGGGTGGAAGAGCAGGGTTCTCTCCTTGAACAGCTCAGAGAGATCAGTGAACAGATTGTTCGTGAACTTGAAGAAAAACTTGCCTCCCATTCCTATTCGAAAGCATCACGGGAGCTGACAATCGCTTCGATCACGAAGGACTTTGGGCGGGCACGGGGGAAACTCGCGTCCCTTTCAACCCTTTTTCAGGTGTCGATGGATGACAGTGAGGCGATGGAGCGGGTGAAAGGAGAAATCGAGACTCTTCTCAGGGGTCTTGAGGATCAGGTGCACGGCTTTCTATCCTCCTATGGAGAGATCCTTGACACCCTCGTCTCCCCTCAGGGTGCTGTATCGAAAAAGCATGACCTCGATACAGCTCTGAGTGTCGTAAGGGATCGTCAGGAGTACCTGCGCTCTCGTATTGCCGCGTTGCGACAGGACCGAAGTGATGCTTCAGGTCGTCTGGAGACCCTGCGGACAGAAGAGACCGAGGAAAGACTCAAGATTAAGGAAGCGGAAGGAAGGTTGGAGAATGCCGTTCAGCTTATTGAGAGCCTTCAGTCTCAGAAGGATGAACGGGAATTCAGTCTCGATGATGCCCGCCACGATGCAGAACATGCCGGGGAGCGGATGGACGAGACGATGCAGAGGATAGAAGATGTCAAGGAGGAACAGTCCTGCATTGATGAGACTGTCGAACAGCTGAAGGATGAGCTTGCAGGCGTTGATGAGCAGATTGAACGTCAGACAGAGAAACTCAACGAGTTCCAGAGCTCTCAGAGTGAACAGTATGAGAGGGTGCATGAACTTCGAAGTTCACAGGAGAAGTACCGTGTTCAGATAGAGTCGATCAACGAACAGATTGCACAGGTGTATCATCTCTTCTTTGATACCTATGGGCGTTCTCTGAGGGAGTTCGAGGAGAACACAACACATGAGGATGTGGATGAGACTGCTCTGAGAGAGCGTCAGAAGGAACTGAAGAGAGCCCTCGAAAAGATGGGCTATATCAATCATATGGCTGCACAGGAGTTCGAAGAGGTGAAGGAGAGGTACGATTTTCTCCATGAGCAGATGAGGGACCTGCTGAATGCCCGTGAGAATCTGAACAGGGTCATACAGGAGATCACAACGAAATCAGAGCAGTTGTTCACTGCCACCTATCATCAGATCAGGGCAGCCTTTCATGATATGTTCCACAGGATGTTTGCAGGTGGACGGGCGGAACTGAAACTGATCGACCCGGAGCATCCTCTGAGCAGCGGTATTGAGATCCTTGCACAGCCTCCGGGAAAGAAGCTCGATCGGCTCGCGCCTCTGAGCGGAGGGGAGAAGTCTCTTACTGCCGTGGCTCTTCTGTTTGCGACGTACAGTGTGAAGCCTTCACCCTTCTGCATCCTCGATGAGATCGATGCAGCCCTCGATGACCGAAATATCGGTTTCTTCCTGGATGTTCTCAAGGATTTCAGTGAAAAGAGTCAGTTTATCATCATCACACACAACAAACATACAGTCCTTGGATCCCAGACCCTTCTTGGTGTGACGATGCAGGAGAAGGGTATCAGCAAGGCAGTTGCGTACCGGATGGGGTTCACTGAATCCGATGATGTCATCTTCGATGATACCGAGGATGTTGACAATGCTTTACCTAATGAAGTATAAAACTGTATTGTAAACGATACTATGTGGATGGATAATGTTTGATTCTATAAGTGATAAATTCAGTTCAATTGCCAGGTCTTTCAGCGGCAAATCAAAAATAACCGAGAAGAATATCCAGGATGCAGTAGAGGACATCAAAGTCGCTCTGCTCGATGCCGATGTGAACCTTCGTGTAGTGCGTAGATTCATCAACCGTACGATGGAAGAGGCGACCGGTGAGACTGTTCTCAAATCAGTCAATCCGGGACAGCAGTTCATCAAGATCGTGTATGACCGGATGGTCGATCTGCTCGGTGACCAGGAGAACCAGAGTCTCACCCTCAAAGGCCCCGACACGACCAGCGTCATTCTTCTGATGGGGCTTCAGGGATCGGGAAAGACGACAACAGCAGCTAAACTTGCCCTGCGTCTCAAGAAGGAAGGCCGGCGTGTCATGCTCGTTGCTGCCGACCTCGTACGTCCCGCCGCGGTACTCCAGCTTCAGGTTCTTGGAGAGCAGGTCGGAGTACCTGTCCACACGGAAGAGACGAAAGATCCCGTCAAAGTGGCAAAAAGCGCCCTGAAACGGGCAAAAAAGGAACAGTACGATGTCATGATCGTCGACACCAGTGGACGCATGCACCTCGACGAGATACTGATGAAGGAGATCACCCGTGTTTCAGATACACTGAAACCGGATGAGACTCTGTTCGTCGCCGATGCGATGACCGGCCAGCAGGCTGTCACCATCGCCAAGGAATTTGAGAACTCCGTAGGAATCAGTGGTGTGGTCCTCAGTAAGTTCGATTCGGATACCCGTGGAGGAGCAGCCCTTTCGCTCCGGTCCATCGTAGGTAAGCCGATCAAGTTCATCGGTGTCGGTGAGAAGATCTCAGACCTTGATCCGTTCTATCCTGACAGGATAGCCTCCAGAATCCTCGGAATGGGAGACGTCGTGTCTCTTGTCGAGAAGGCCCAGGAGACCATCGATGCCGAAGAGGCAGAACGGATGCAGAAGAAGATGTCGAAGAACACCTTCGACCTTCAGGATTATCTGGATCAGCTTGACAGAGTGAATAAGATGGGCTCGGTCGATAAGCTTCTTGATATGATACCTGGTGCAAAGGGTGCTGTCAGTGAAGATGATATCGATACGAGTGAAATGAAAAGAGAAAAGGCAATCATCCAGTCGATGACCTATGCGGAACGTGAGAATTACCGTATACTTGGTCCGACCCGGAGGAAGCGTATTGCCCGGGGGAGCGGTACAAGCGTGTATGACGTGAACCGGCTTCTCAAGAAGTTCGAAAAAATGCGCCTGATGATGAAGAAAGTTTCAAGGAACAAGAACTATCAGGCACAGATGATGAAAAATCTGGGGTTATAACCCACACAGTAGGTACCAGGAGGATAGAGTGAGTACGAGTATCAGACTTAAGCGTTTTGGATCGAAGAAGAGACCTTATTACAGATTGGTTGTGATTGATTCACGTGCTGCGCGTGACAGCAGATCGATCGAGGAAGTCGGGTATTACCACCCGATTGAAGCAGAAGACAAACAGGTTGTTCTCAAAGAGGATAGAATCAAGGACTGGATCAGCAAGGGAGCTCAGGTTTCTCCGACTGTCAAGAAGCTGCTGAACAAGAATGACATCAGACTGGAACGAGTCACCAAGTCATAACGACGGATACAGGAGAGAAGACTGTGGAAAAAGACCTTGTAGAATATGTAGCTAAATCTCTTGTTGATTATCCCGAAGAGGTGAACGTCAACGTCATCGAAGGTGAACAGTCCACAATTCTTGAATTACGGGTTGCACAGAGTGACGTCGGGAAGGTGATCGGTAAGCAGGGGCGCATAGCCAATGCCCTGAGAGTGATTCTCAATGCATCCGCTGCAAAAACGAATAAACACGTACAGTTGGAAATTCTCGATTAGATGGATATGATTGCCACCGGAGTGTTGAGAGGTCCCCATGGATTACAGGGAAACCTCAAACTGAAGACCTACAGCGGGGAATACGAATACCTGAAGAGCCTGAGTGAAGTCGAACTCAGGCACGATGGTGCTTCTCAGTTGATGCGTATAGAACGATTCATCGATCATGGCAATGAACTCCTCATTAAATTCTTCGGTGTCCATACACCGGAGGAAGCCCGTCGCTTCAACGGATGGGAGATCTGGATTCCGCGTGATAAGGCTTCTGTGCTGGAGAACGGTGAATTCTATGTGGCTGATCTTATCGGATGCGACCTGCTTTTCGAGGATGTCGTGGAAGGTAGAGTAATCAGCTCTTTCGAAGGAGCGCAGTCCCTTCTTCTGGAAGTCCAGAAGAGTGACGGCAAGCGTATCCTTATTCCTTTCATGAGAGAGTATATCGGAGCAGTCGATATCGATAAGAAGACGATTGAACTGCTGATGCGTGAACTGCTCATGGAAGAAGGCACCACATGAACTTTTCCATTCTCACCCTTTTTCCCGAGCTGATCGAACCCTTTTTTCAGGAGTCGATCATGGCTCGCAGTGTCGCTGCCGGACTGGTCGATTATGATGTGATCGACTTTCGCACCTTTGCCCAGGATCGGCACAGGACCTGTGACGATACCCCCTACGGCGGAGGAGCGGGGATGGTAGTGAAGCCCGAACCTCTGGGAGCTGCTCTTGAATCGGTCAATGCACGTGAGAAACGGGTAGTCTATGCCTCTCCGGCAGGAAAACCGCTTACACAGAAGTATGCCTACGAGTTGGCCAAGGAAGATGAACTCGTTTTCATCTGCGGCCGATACGAGGGTATTGACCAAAGAATCATTGACATGTATGTTGATGACGAAATAAGCATCGGTGACTATGTCATCAGCAGCGGCGAAATCGCCACTCTGGTGATAATCGATTCAGTGTATCGCCTTCTGGAAGGTGTCATCACACCCGAGTCGCTCCTTGAAGAGAGTTTTACTGACGGATTGCTGGAATATCCGCACTATACACGTCCTGCTACCTATTGCGGAAGATCCGTTCCTGATGTATTATTGTCTGGGCATCATGCTCACATCGAAGCTTGGCGGCTCGAGAAACGGATCGAGAAGACCTTTTTCAACCGTCCAGACCTCCTTGCTGGTACACCGTACTATCAGAAGGCGGTCGAAACATTTGGAACACACACACAACTTGAGTCGAAGGGGACTGATAGAGATGAACGAGATTAAGGCAATTGAAGCTGGTCAGATGAAAGAGAACATGGACGTTTTCCATGTCGGTGATACGGTAAAGGTCTACTTTAAGATCAAAGAAGGCGATAAGGAAAGAATTCAGATCTACGAAGGTCTGGTGATCGCTTTCAATAACGGTGGAATCCGCAAGACTTTCACAGTGCGTAAGAACTCCTACGGAGTGGGCGTTGAGAGAATTTTCCCGATGCATTCACCTCGGGTAGAGAAAGTGACAGTCACCCGTCGCGGTCGGGTGAGAAGAGCAAAACTCTACTACATCAGAGGTAAGATCGGTAAAAAGGCGAAGGTGCCTGAACTTATCGTGAAAAAGAACTAGATCAGAATTATTCAGTATTTCACTGAATTGCCGGGAGCTTCGCACGGGTATTTGCCTCGAGTGAAGCTCTTGTTGCGTCAATAGACTCTTCCTCTCTACCGTGACACGCTCATGGGAACTTGATGCGGCAGAGCAGCGATGTGTCAACTGAAGTGAGAGCGGCAGGGGGTTAAGCAGTAAAAATTGCCTCGCGGATCACAGGAAGCCGACATTATAGCCTGCCATATGTGATACCTTGCGTGCTGTTTCCTGTATTGCAGGGATGGCTGCCTCGATCTCCTCCACGCTCATGTAGTTTTCAAAGGCAGATAGGCTGATTGCGGCAACTATCTTTCCAGATCTGTCGCGGATCGGGGCTGCATTGCAGTTGTCCTTCAGGATGTACTCATTCCTGTCACGTGCAATCTGGTCTTCACGAACCTTGCTGAGTTCCTCCTTGAGCAGGACCGGGTCGGTTATCGTGAACGAGGTGAAGCTTTTCAGACCTTTCTTCTCTATAAGAGTATCAAGCTGATCATTGTCAAATTCCGATGTGAGCACCTTTCCGAGCGATGTACAGTGGAAGGGAAGGGCCTTGCCCGGTGTGAAGTAAGTACGGGGAAGGGAAACACTGTCTATCCGGTCGATGACCAGAATTTCATCCATGTTGAACACGCCCATGTTGATATTGGACTTGGGGAACTGGTTCCACAGAAGCTCCAGGTAGGGCATGGTGAGTTTTCTGATATCAAGAGAAAGTAGCGCATTGCGGGACAGGTAAAGTGATTTGAGAGACGTCGAATAGTACCCCGTCTTCTCATCCTTGTTCATGTAGCCGGAAGCTACAAGACTCGCAAGGAGGCGGAAAGCCATATTGGTGTTCACCTCCAAGGAGTCACTCACATCCTGTATGGAGAGAGGATGTTCGCTGTCGGCTGCAAGGTCGAGAATCTCAAAGCATCTCATTGCCGCCTTGATGGTATACTTGTCTTGTGTATCAGTATCTTTCATAATAGATATCATAGCCTAAAAATACAGATTTACAAAGATAAAATATAAAATAAACCGCTTTTATTGAAAAACGTGTATATATAACAGGTAAAAATTATATTAGACTTCAGGAAAACCCAATAAATCTTCAAAAAATGCTATCATAGTCTGAAATCATCAATAAAATTTATAAAATAGTAGCAAAATAGTTATAAAAATATAATTAACGTTGACAGTTCAGAAGGTCTGAAGGTATCATGACACTGGAATAAGAGGTCTCGAAAGAGACTGTGGAGGTAGATATGAAAACACCGATTATCGAGAAAATGGAAGTATATCCAGTCGCTGGAAGGGACTCGATGCTGTTGAATCTAAGTGGCGCCCATGCGCCATTCTTTACCAGAAATATTGTGCTGCTGACCGATAGCAGCGGGGAAACCGGAGTAGGGGAAGTTCCGGGTGGTAAGAAGATCACGGATGCATTGAATTCGATCAGCCATTTGGTTGTCGGCTCTTCCCTCGGGCATTATAAAAACACACTTCTTGCAATTGATGAAGCAATTGGTGCCCATGAAGAAGATGTACGCGGTTCGCAGACCTTTGATTTGAGAACCGGGGTTCATGTGAAGACTGCGGTTGAAGCTCCCCTTCTTGACCTGCTCGGTAAGTATCTTGAAGTCCCGGTTGCCGCGCTACTTGGAGACGGCCAGATCAGCGAAAAAGTGAAAATGCTCGGATATCTGTTCTATATCGGGGACAGGAAGAAGACAGACCTTCCCTATTATTCTGATGAAAACTCTGATAGCGACTGGTATCGTCTTCGCCACGAAGAGGCTCTCACTCCCGAAGCAATTGTCGTCCTGGCGCAGGCAGCTAAGGATGCATATGGATTTGATGATTTTAAGCTGAAAGGTGGTGTCCTGGCTGGAAAGGAAGAGATTAAGGCTGTGAGGTCACTTAAAAAAGCTTTTCCAGATGCGCGCATTACTATAGATCCGAACGGCGGATGGCTGAAAGATGATGCGATCCGATTGTGTTCTGACCTTCATGATGTACTCACTTACTGTGAAGACCCTTGTGGAGCTGAAGGTGTATACAGTGGAAGAGAGGTGATGGCAGAGTTTAAGCGTGCGACAGGACTGCCCACTGCAACGAATATGATTGCAACTGATTGGAGACAGATGGCCCATTCCATTATGCTCCAGTCAGTTGATATCCCTCTGGCCGATCCCCATTTCTGGACGATGGCGGGCTCGGTACGGGTAGGGCAGCTGTGTGATATGTTCGGCCTCTCCTGGGGCAGTCACTCAAACAATCATTTTGATATCTCGCTTGCCATGTTCAGCCATACTGCCGCCGCCGTACCCGGCCGGTTGAATGCCATTGACACTCACTGGATCTGGCAGGAAGGTATCGAGCGGTTGTCTATGAATCCGTTGAAGATAGAGGATGGGTTCGTCACGATACCTCGGGAGCCAGGCCTTGGTATCGAGATAGATAGGGATCAGGTGCTGAAAGCGAATGAACTCTACAACCGAAAATGTCTGTCTGGACGAGATGATGCGATCGGGATGCAGTATCTTATTCCCGGATGGACATTTGATCCGAAGCGTCCATGCCTTGTTAGATAAAAGTATAAAAAGATTATAAAAAATCAAATAATATTTGACAATAAAAAAATATCGTTTTATAATTTGGATTATTAAATGACTTACATCAAAAATCATTAGATGTAAAACCAACTTGGAGGAATAAAGATGAAAAAACTGCTCGTTTTTCTCATGGTACTTTTCCTTAGCCTTACATTCGTAAGTGCTCAGGGACAAGAAGAAGCATCAACAGACGGCGAATTGAACTGGCCTGTCAAGCCGATTAATCTGATCGTTCCCTATTCTGCCGGCGGTAACTCAGACTTCAATGCTCGTGCCGTAGCGAAGTATCTTCCTGAAATCCTTGGGAAACCTGTTGTTGTAACCAATGTGCCTGGAAGCGGCGGAACGATAGGTGCAGCACAGGTGAAAGATGCCAAGGCAGATGGGTATACCATCCTTGTTCATCAGCTTTCACTCAGTATTGCCGAAGCTGCAGGAATGGCGAACTACGGTATCAAGGACTTTACTGTAGGTTCGGTATTTTCAAAGGCTTCACCTGAATGTCTCGTGGCTCTCTCAGATGCACCGTTCGACGACATCGAAGAACTTATCGCCTACACTCAGGATCATCCCGGCGAAGTGAAACTTACTGCCAACACCGGTGCAACAACTATGTGGATCGCAATCGGTCTGCAGAATGCCGGAGCGAAGCTCAATGTTGTCTCTTCCGGTGGTTCCGGTGAAAGACTTCAGGTTGTTCTCGGTGGCCACGCTGATATCGTACCTCTTAACTACGGTATGATTGAAACCTATGTCAACGATGGAACACTCAAGATCATCGGAACGGCAAGTAACGAAAGAAGCGAACTGATTCCCGATGTGAAGACCCTCAGAGAAGTTGGTGTCAATGCAGGATACGACTACATGAACACCATGATTTTCCCCAAGGGAACCGATCCTCGGATCGTCGAGAAGTTCTCGAATGCTGTCGGCGAGATCGTCATGAACAATGAGAAGTACCAGTCAGAGATCGCGACTCAGTACCAGCCTGTTACCTGGATGAGTGTTGAAGACTCCCAGGCCCACTGGCTTACAGAGCGCGACGAACTGATGGCGATCAGCGATGTGCTTCAGGGCAAATAGGAAATCCTTAGCGTAAGGTATATGTCACTGGCCTGAACTCTTTCAGGCCAGTTTGATATGAGACCACGGAGAAAACAGAAATGAACAGTGACACGAAACGAGAAGTCCAGATCGGCATTTTCTTTCTCGTTCTAGCGACAGCATATATAATCGGGACATTCGGCATCTCGACATTCACTCCTTTCGGTAACAGGGGTCTTGATTCCCGTTCCATCCCTCAGCTTATCGGACTGCTTGTCATCATCTTGAGTATTGCCCACATCGTTCAGGTTATTCTGAGAGAGAGGCAGGTCAAGGCACTTCTCGATAACGAACACGAAGTTGATCCTCTGGTGTGTGATGAGGATGAGGTAGCCTGTATACAGCTCTCTAAGGGTACGATTATCGAGAGGATTGATAGAGTTTTTTCCATTAAACTTCTGCTCTCGTTCGTGTATCTCATCCTCTACATAGCAGCTTACCAGCCTGTAGGCTTTATTATCTCAAGCACAGGCTTTCTGATCGCTGAATCACTGCTGCTGGTGAAAAAGGAAGAGAGGAGGAGGTGGAGAGTCTTTATCCTCCTGTTCTCCATCGGAGCCTCTGTTCTGATCTATTTCATATTTACTCGATATCTTACGCTCTTCCTTCCGAGCGGGATACTTGGTTAGGGGGGTTGATTATGTTGGAATTATTAGTTTCTGGCTTCGCTGCGATCTTCACTGATCCTCTGGCGATAGGCATGGTGTTTCTCGGGGTCATGGTCGGTATCATCTTCGGAGCCCTTCCCGGTCTTACCACGGTTGCAGGTCTTTCCATGTTCCTTCCTGTAACCTATGTAATGGTTTCTCATGTCGGTCTGTCTATGCTGACAGCGATCTACATAGGCGGAACTTCAGGAGGACTGATCTCGGCGATTCTGTTGAACATGCCGGGAACCCCCGCATCTATCGCGACCACGTTTGATGGTGCTCCGATGGCCAAGAAGGGAAAGGCAGGAAAGGCTCTGGGGATTGCAGTGTTTGCGAGTCTCATCGGTACTCTTGTCGGTGTCGGCGTCATGATCTTCGCATCTCCGGTCCTTGCCAAACTCACGTTGAAGTTCGGTCCGTGGGAGTATTTCACTGTTACCTTCTTTGCGTTGACCCTGATCGCCTCTCTGACGGGAAAGTCTGTGATCAAGGGTCTGCTGAGTGCTCTGTTTGGTATGATGTTTGCGACTATCGGGTTATCTCCGGTTGACGGGACTCCCCGCTACACATTCGGTTCCTTACAGCTGACAAGTGGATTCCATCTTCTGGTTGTCCTTGTAGGACTCTATGCCATTCGGGAGGTTCTTCTTACAGCATCAAGCAAGCAGGAGCCGATCAAAGTTCTCGAGTATAAGATGAAAGGGGTCGGATTCACCCTTCATGACCTGGCCGGAAACTGGATAAACCTGATACGAAGTTCGCTTGTGGGCCTCGGTATCGGTATTCTGCCCGGTATTGGTGGTTCTACAAGTAATATCATCGCGTATTCGGTCGCCAAGAACTCTTCAAAGCATCCCGAGAAATTTGGGACCGGAATTCCTGATGGTATTATTGCCAGTGAGGCAAGTAACAACGGCTCCATCGGCGGGGCTATGATCCCCCTGCTTACGCTGGGTATTCCGGGAGATGGGGCGACAGCTATCCTCCTGGGTGGGTTCATGCTGCACGGTATGCAGCCTGGTCCTCTCCTTTTTCAGCAGAATGGTGATGTCGTATATTCAATTTTCGCTGCTATGGTTCTCGGCATCATCTTTATGGCAATATTGATGTGGTCAGGAATGAGAATGTTTGTTCAGGTTCTCAAGGTTCCCAATCACATTCTCATCCCACTTATCGTAGTGCTTTGTTCAATCGGTGCATATGCCCTGGGTAATAGAGTCTTTGACATGTGGGGCCTCCTTCTTTTCGGATTCGTCGGTCTCATGATGGCCAAGTTCAAGATTCCGGCACCACCGTTCATTCTCGGCTTTATCCTTGAATATCAGCTTGAACTGAACCTGCGAAGAGGACTCGAATATTCCAACGGGAATTTCTGGGATGTGTTCACTCGTCCAATCAGTGGCACCTTTCTCGCTCTCACAATCATCTCGATGGTCGTTACCATCATTAACAACCACAAGGCTTCCGTGAGAGAACTCAAAGAAAAAAGAGAAGGAACTGCATAACATGGTATTACAAGAAACCTTTCCTGTTGTAACTGATATGAAGGTCGTTCCCGTCGCAGGGAATGACAGTATGCTTCTTTCCCTCAGCGGAGCTCATGGACCGTTTTTTACCCGAAATATAGTGGTGCTGACAGATTCATCGGGCAATACAGGGCTTGGAGAAGTCCATGGAGGAGAAGCGATAACTCAGGCTCTTGAAGAGTCAATCCCCTTTGTCGTCGGCAGACAGATCAGTGAGTATCGTTCCATTCTCAGATTTCTTACCGAGCGTCATAATGAACGTTCTAAGCACTCAGAAGGACTCCAGAACCTTTCACTTGCAAACCTGAAGGATGTTGTACACTCAGAGACAGCCATTGAAAGTGCTTTACTTGATCTCTGGGGCAAGTTCCTTGGTATGCCGGTGTGTGACCTTCTCGGTGAAGGACGGCAACGGGATGAAGTGGTGATTCTCGGTTACCTCTTTTATCAGGGGGACAGGCGGAAGACCGATCTTCCGTATCTTGATGAGTCAAACAGTGACAACCCCTGGTTCAGAATCAGAAGAAACGAGGCTATGAATACCGAAGGTATCGTTGCTCAGGCTCAGGCGCTCAAGGAGTACTACGGATTCAAGGATTTCAAACTGAAGGGGGGAGTCCTTGACGGAGCCAAGGAGATGGAGGCTGTAGAGGCACTCGGTTCTCGATTCCCTGACGCCCGGATCAATATCGATCCCAATGGGGCATGGAAACTCGATGAGGCGGTAGAACTGTGCAGGAACAGCTGTCTTACCTATGCGGAGGATCCCTGCGGGACTGAGATGGGGTACTCCGGACGGGAGACAATGAGTGAGTTCAAGATGAGGACCGGCATTCCCACAGCGACCAACATGATCGCTACCGACTGGAGACAGTTCTATCACGCAGTTGGTCAGAAAGCGGTCGACATCGTTCTTGCCGATCCCCATTTCTGGACAATGAGCGGTTCAGTGAGAATCGCTCAGGTCCTGAATGACTGGGGGCTGACCTGGGGAAGTCACTCTAATAACCATTTCGATATCTCCCTGGCAATCTTCGCTCACTGTGCCGCAGCCGCACCAGGTGACATCACCGCAATGGATACCCACTGGATCTGGCAGGATGGACAACACCTCACCCATAACCCGCATCAGATCAAAGAAGGTAAGATCAGGGTGACAGATGCACCCGGTCTCGGTATAGACATCGATATGGACGCTCTGTACAAGGCGCATGAGGTATATAAAAAGCTTCCATTCGGGGCACGGAACGATGCTGTGAGTATGCAGTATCTCATTTCCGATTGGAAATTCGATAGCAAGAAACCCTGTATGGTTCGATAGCCACAGCGGTTCAGAAGGAGAACAGAATATGAACATTGGATTCGTAGGACTTGGAATCATGGGAAAGCCCATGGCAAAGAACCTGATCAAGGCGGGGCACGAGTTGACCGTATTCGATATTGCACAGGCTAACGTCGAGGAA